>Ga0180438_10000441_pt1 | contig 81874 bp, 59 predicted proteins | sample SS_ome_12_FD_132455 | JGI IMG/M metagenome (GOLD analysis project Ga0180438, IMG submission 132455) | Hypersaline lake sediment archaeal communities from the Salton Sea, California, USA - SS_3_D_2 metaG | ecosystem: Environmental > Aquatic > Non-marine Saline and Alkaline > Hypersaline >... | reverse complement strand
GGCCAGCCGTTCGGCGTGTTCGTCGACTACGCCCACACGCCCGACGCCCTGGCCGCGGTGCTCGACGCCCTGCGCCCGCTCACACGAGGGCGACTTATTTGCACGTTCGGCGCCGGCGGCGACCGCGACCGGCCCAAGCGGCCGTTGATGGCCCGGGCGGTCGAGGGGCGGGCCGACCTGGCGGTCCTGACCAGCGACAACCCGCGGACCGAGGACCCCGAAGCGATCCTCGGCGAGGTGCTCGGCGGCTTCGAGCGGCCGGATGAAGTGCAAGTGGAGATAGATCGGACCGAAGCGATCCGCACGGCCCTGGCCGCTGCCGAGCCGGGCGACTGCGTGTTGCTGGCCGGCAAGGGCCACGAGCGATGGCAGATCATCGGCCGCGAGAAGGTCCCCTTCGACGACGCCGAGGTCGCCCGGGATTGGCTGTATGCGACTAGACCGCACGCCCCCCCGCGGGCTGCCGCCCGCGGCTACTAACTCCTGACCCCTGACTCCTGAGGCCTGTCCCCTGACCCATGTCCACCCTAACCGAACTGCACCGCGCGATCGGCGGCCGACTGCTCACCGCAGCGGGCGGCGAGGCCGCGCTGCAGCGGCTCGGCCCGGTGCAGAGCGACAGCCGGCAGGTCACGTCGGGCGACATGTTTTGGGCACTCAAGGGACCGAACCACGACGGGAGCAACTTCGCCCACGAGGCATTTGAGCGAGGCGCGGTTGGGGTGGTCGCGGGGCGAGAGGTCGACGTGCCGCCGGGGCGCTGGGCCGTCGTGGTCGACGATACCTACGAGGCGCTCCGCCGCTGGGCCGCGGCCCGGCGCCGGGCGTTTACCGGCACGGTCATCGCGGTGACCGGCAGCGTGGCCAAGACGACTACCCGGCAGATGATCCACACGATCCTCAGCACGCGCTTGGCCGGCACGCAAAGCCCGCGAAACTTCAACAACCATCTGGGTGTGCCGCTGAGCATGACGGCCATCGAGCCGGAGCACGACTACGCGATTCTCGAATTGGGGGCCAGCCGCCGCGGCGAGATCGCCGCGCTGGCCGCGCTGGTCGCGCCCAAGGTGGGCGTGGTCACGCAGGTCGGCGACGCGCATCTGGGCGGGTTCGGCAGCCGTCAGGCCGTGGCCGAGGCCAAGGCCGAGCTCTTGGCCGCGCTGCCCGACGAGGGCCGCGCCGTGCTGGGCGACGACCCCTGGTTGCGAACCGTGGCCGCGGGCTGCCGGGCCGAGCTCACGTGGGTGGGGACTGCCGAGGGATGTCACGTGCAGGCCACCGAGGTGGCGTGCGAGTCGGGAGGGCTTCAGTTTCGGGTCGGCGAGACGCGGTTCTGCGTGCCCGTCTGGGGGCGGCACCACCTGCGCGCGGCGCTGTGTGCCGTGGCGGTTGGGCGCATGATGGGTTTCGACCTGGACGAGATGGCCGACGCCCTGGAGGACTTTCAGCCGGTGCCCATGCGGTGCGAGGTGATCGAGCTGCGCGGGGCCACGATCATCAACGACGCCTACAACGCCAACCCGACGTCGATGGAAGCGGCGCTGGCGCTGCTCGGCGAGTTTGACCCGCCGGGGCGAAGGATTGCCGTGCTGGGCGACATGGGCGAGCTGGGTGACGAATCGGTGCGGCTCCACTGGCTGTTGGGCCGACAGGCCGTGACCCATGGTCGGGTCAAACTGCTGATTGCCTGCGGCGCCCATGCCCGGCACGTGACGGCCGGGGCCCGGGCCGCAGGGTTGCCTTCTGCGCGGGCGATCCCCTGTGAAATGGTCGACGACGCCCTGCCCTACCTAGGCCAGGCGATCCAGCCGGGCGACGTGGTGCTGGTGAAAGGCTCGCGCGTGATGGCCATGGAGCGGATCGTCGAGGCACTGGGACAGTATCCCCGTCGCCGGAGTGCATAGAAATCGCGAAGAGGAGGACAACGCCCGCAACCATCACAAGCCACTGGAAAGTTCCGCCGTTCGCGCCGGGATTGCGGGAATCCGGCGCTGCCCTTCCCTCCTTGGGTAGAAGCAACAACTGGCCGGGTAACGCGGTTTCTGGGTCGACCGCGCCGGCAAGTGCTTCGCGGTGGAACTTTGGACTGAGCGCCGGGGCGGCGCACCAGCGCCGTCCCGGCTGCTCAGGGATTCTCCGAAGGATGAATGATGATCGATGAATAATGAATGCGCGACGATGCGCCCGCCGTTCGCGTCACGTGGCGTGTCGACCTTCTCCGGCATTCGTCAATCATCATTCATCCTTCATCATTCCCCGTCGTCCTTCCTCCCATGCTCCCCTGGCTCCTCGATCAGCTCGCCCGCGTAGGTCCCGACGTCCCGCTGGCCGGGCTGGGCAAAATCACCTTGCGCGCGGCGCTGGCCGCGGTGGTGAGCTTCTTGCTGGCAATGCTGCTCGGGCCGCGGTTGATCGCGTGGCTTAGGCGGCGGTTCCGTGAGCCGATCAAGAGCGATTCGCCCGAGCTGCAAAGACTGCACCGACACAAGCAGTCTACGCCCACCATGGGCGGGTTGTTCATCGTGGCAGGGCTGCTGGCCGCGGCCCTCTGCTTCGGCGACCTGGGCAACGGCCATCTGCTCGTGGCGCTGTTGGTCACCGCCGGGCTGGCCCTGCTCGGGGCGGTCGACGATCTGAAGAAGCTCCGCGGCACGGGCAAAGGGATTTCGGCCCGGGCCAAGCTGGCCGGTCAGCTCGCCGTGGCCCTGGTCGCGGCCGTGTTGCTATTTGATCAGCTCAGCACGGCGCCCGACGGGCTGCTGCTGCGCGTGCCGCTGGCCGGGTGGGAGATCCCCCTGGGCTTCTGGTTCGTGCCCTGGGCCGTGCTGGTGATCGTGGGCAGCTCGAACGCGGTGAACCTGACCGACGGGCTGGACGGGCTGGCCGGCGGGTGCCTGTTGTTCGCCGTGGGGGCTACGACCGCGCTCTGCTACGCGGCCGGACACGCCGAGTGGGCAACGTACCTCGGCGTCGCGCGCGTGCCCGGGGCCGGCGAAGTGACCGTCCTGGCCGGCGCGGCGCTGGGGGCCCTGCTGGGGTTCCTCTGGTTCAACTGCCACCCGGCCCAGGTTTTCATGGGCGACACCGGGGCGCTGCCGCTGGGGGGATTATTAGGTGTTTTTGCCCTGATTGCCCGGCAGGAGCTGCTGCTGGTGCTCATCGGCGGGGTGTTCGTGGTCGAGGCCTTAAGCGTGATCCTCCAGGTCGGCTACTTCCGGTGGCGGCGGCGACGGATCTTCCGCTGCGCGCCGCTGCACCACCATTTTCAACTTGCGGGCTGCCCCGAAAGCCGGATCGTGGTGCGGTTCTGGATCGCGGCCGCGCTGTGCGCGCTGGTGGGGCTGGCGTCGCTGAAGGTCCGGGTACACGAGCAGCCGGGGCGAAAAGGGGACGGGGCTAATTTGTGCGAAGCCGGGCACCGACCGAAGGTTGGTCGTGGGCCGTTCCGGCAGATTAGCCCCGTCCCCTTTTCGCGGCACGACGCGGTCACCGCCGTGGGAAACACTAATGCACGATGACCGACCGCACATCGTGTTGAGCGGCGGGGGCACGGGTGGGCACCTGTTTCCCGGGCTGGCCGTGGCGGCGCGATTGATCGCCGGGCGGCCGGGGCTGCGGATCACCTTTGCCGGCAGCGGCAAGCCGTTTGAACGGGAGCAAGTCGCGGCCGCCGGATTTCACTACCTCCCAATCCGCTGCGCTGCGCTGCCGCGGGGCGTTGGCGGGGCCTGGCGGTTCCTGGCCGACAACTTGGCGGGCTACCGGGCGGCGAGCCGCTTCTTGCAGGAGGCCGAAGCGGGTGTCGTGATCGGTCTGGGCGGATACGCCAGCGTGCCCATGGCCCGGGCCGCCGTGGCGCAGGGCGTGCCGCTGGTCCTCTTGGAGCAGAACGCGGTTCCGGGGCGGGCCACGCGCTGGCTGGCCCGGCGTGCCGCAGTGGTCTGCACCGCCTTCGAGTCGTGCCACGCCCGACTGCCGTGGCGTTGCCAGGTCCGGCTGACGGGCAACCCGGTGCGTACGGCGGCAAACATCGCCACGTGGGCCCAAGGGGACTGCCCCCGGCTCTTGGCGCTCGGCGGCAGCAGCGGGTCGCGCGCACTCAACGAGGCCCTCCCGATCGCCCTGGCCGCACTCGGACGGGCCGTCGAGGGCTGGAGATTCTTGCACCAGGCCGGTCGGGAAGACGCCGATGCCACGCGACAACGGTATCGTGGCCTGGGCGTCGAGGCCGAGGTCGTCGAGTTTCTCGCCGACGTGCCCGGAGCCCTCGCCGGCGCCGATCTGGCGGTGTGCCGCTCCGGCGGCACCACGCTGGCCGAGCTTGCCGCAGCCGAATTGCCCGCCCTGCTGGTCCCATACCCCCACGCGGCCGACGACCATCAGCGCCGCAACGCCGAGGTCTTCGCTGCCGCGGGGGCATGCCGGGTGCTCGACGAGCGGGACGGCACCGGTTCGCTGGGCCAGCGAATGGCGGGCGTGCTCGGGGAGCTGCTCTCGGACGCACCTCGGCGGCGGGTCATGTCCCGGGCCATGCGCGGGCTGGGCCGGCCGGCGGCCGCCGCCACGGTGTCCGACCTGGTGCTCAGGCTCCTCGACGGCAAGGAGTCGCCCGGCCTCTTGCGGGCGGCCGCGTGACGTGGCAGCATAGGAAGCCGCGGCGGGAAAGGGGTCAGGTCTTGACTTGTAACTTCTCGGCTGCTCCCGCTTCCCGTCCGATACGGCCGTTGGGAGAAGTTACAAGTCAAGACCTGACCCCACATCCACGGGAAGAACCATGCTTCGTTGGCGTCTGCTCGTCGGTACGGTGCTGATTCTCGGCGTGATCGCGCTGGGGTGGCTCGATCATCGGTTCGAGCTTGACCATCGGGATTGGCCGCCGGGGGCGTGCTTGTTTCCCGTGGGGCTGGTATGTCTGCTCTTGGCCACCGGCGAGGTGCTTTCCCTCGTGCGCAGCAGCGGGCTCAGCCCGCAGGGGTGGGCGGTCTACGCCGGCAACTCGCTGTTGTTCGCAAGCCCCTGGCTGGCGGCGTGGGCGGCCTCGGGCGCCCTCGGCCCGCAGTCCGCCGCGGCAGGCGCCGCCTGGCCCGTCTTCGCCCTGATCGTCGGCTTGGGGTTGGTTCTGGCCGGTCAGATGGCGCGCTACCGAGGGCCGGGCGGGGTGATCGCCGAGACGGGCGCGGGCGTGCTGGTGCTGGTCTACGTGGGCGTCCCTTTCTGCTTCCTGGGGCTGCTGCGAATCGACGGGGGCGTGGGGGCCCTTGCCTCGTTGGTGATCGTGGTCAAGTCGGGCGACACCGGGGCGTACACGGTCGGCCGGCTGCTGGGGCGGCACACGATGGCCCCGATCTTGAGTCCGAAGAAGACGATTGAGGGGGCCGTGGGAGCCTTCGCGTTCTCCTCCGCGGCGGCATGGGTGACGTTCGAGTTTTTGGTCCCGCCGCTTCGCCCCGAGGGCGGCGGGCCTTGTGCGTGGTGGGGATGGTTGTTATTCGGCCTGCTCGTGGGTGGGGGCGGGATGTTCGGCGACCTGGCCGAGTCGCTGATAAAGCGCGACGCGGGGCGCAAGGACTCGAGCTATTGGCTGCCAGGGCTGGGCGGAGTGCTCGACATCCTCGACTCGATCCTGTTGGCTGCCCCGATTGCCTGGTTTTGCTGGAGTTTGGGCGTGGTCTGGTGAGGTCTTCCTTTTGGCCGAGCCACGCCTTAAGATGGTCGTAGGGCTGGAGGGCCCCTCCTCCCCGGTGTGGGGAGGACTCGGGCGACGGACCAGCCGAACCACGGAGAGGGATATCCCGCGCCAGCAGCCTCTGTGGGGGGGGTATGGCATGGCGATCCGTGTTGTTTGTCCGAACGGGCACACCTTGCACGTCAAGGACAGCCTTGGGGGCCGAACGGGCCTCTGTCCTTTCTGCAAGGCCCGCGTCCACGTACCCAAGCCCCACCGGGGCGAGGTCTCCGAAGACGCCATCATGGATATCCTGGGCCCGGCCCAGCAGGGGGTGCTCGGCGAGAGTGGCCTGGGACTGACGCGGGACGTGGACGAGGGCCTATCCGCCATCCGGGGCAGCGAACGCCCCCCCATGAAGTGCTGCGACAAGTGCAATCAGCAGATCGAGGGAGGCACGCGGGTTTGCCCCTATTGTCACACGTATCTGGCCAATACGGCCGGAAATTAAATACCCCGAAGGTGGGGAATTGTCGATTACGGCTCGTTTGGCGAGAGGTTAGGGAAAACCGCCCGAGATGCTTTTCTACGCGGCCTAAAGTTGGATATACTGTTGCGTTTTCAGGTCGTGCTCAGCTTGCGCCGCGTCGGCCGGGGTGCCGGCGCGTAGGCTCCATGAGTCAAAGCTCCATCTCCGTTTTCCATTCCAAGGCCCTGCTGACGCTGTTCGGCACGCGCGACCAGCACCTGCGGAAGATTTGCGACGCGCTGGGCGTGCGGATCTCCGCCCGAAACGGAGAAATCCAGATCGAAGGGGAAGCGGAGGCCGTGGCCACGGCGACCGAGGTGCTCGAGCGGCTCCAGGCCCACGCTGACCGCCACGAGACCGTGGTCAGCGACGACGTGGATCGGGTCCTGGCGTCGGTCGAGCAGGGGGAAGCGCCCGGCGAGCATCCGCCGGTCACGGTGTTGAAGTCGGGCCGGAGGGTCCATCCCCGCACACCCGGCCAGGCCAAGTACATCGACGCTATCCGGCAAAACGAAGTGGTCCTATGCTGCGGTCCTGCCGGCACGGGAAAGACCTATCTGGCGGTGGCCATGGCGGTCTCGGCACTGAAGGAGGAACGGGTCCGGAAGATCGTGCTGGTGCGTCCGGCGGTCGAGGCGGGCGAGAGTCTGGGATTCCTGCCCGGCGATCTGCAGGCGAAGATCAACCCCTATCTCCGCCCGCTGAAAGACGCCCTATACGAGATGATCGACTACGACACCGTCAAGCGGTATACCGAGGCGGACGTAATCGAGGTCATTCCGCTGGCCTACATGCGGGGACGGACGCTCAACGAGGCATTCATTATTCTCGACGAGGCCCAAAACACCACCATCCCGCAGATGAAGATGTTTCTCACGCGCATGGGCGTGGGGTCGAAGATCGTCGTCTCCGGCGACATCACGCAGGTGGACCTGCCGCCGCGGTGCCGGAGCGGACTGGTCGACGCGCTGTCGCGGCTTCGCAACCTGGACGGGATCGCGTCGGTGCGCCTGACCCGAGCTGACATCGTCCGCCACCGGCTGGTGCAGAAGATCGTCAACGCTTACGAGGAGCGGCCGAAAAAACGCCGCTAGGTTGGAAAAATGGGACCTTGCTTGTTTTGTGCGAGGCATCCTTCGGGCCGTTCTCCGGCAAAATAAACCGGGTCCCTTTTCCCGGTCGGAATCCGTCATGGCTACGAGCGGTCAAAAGCGCACGCGAAGCGAACGGGTGGCGGCCAAGGGGCTCGCTCCCGACTTCTGGCAGCGCGCTTGGGCCGGCCTCCGGCAACGGGGCGTCCTGGGGCGCCTGGGGCTGGCGCTGTTGGCCGCCGCGGTGACCGCCCTGGTGATCCAGGCCTGGAACCCACCGTTCCCCTATCACAGTGGGCGCAGGCCCTCACGCGACCTCTATCCGCGCGCGATGTTCTCGCGGGTCGATCCGCAGCAAACCGAGGAGGCCCGGGATCGGGCTCGCAGCCGGGTTCGCTACGTCTACGTCCACGACCCCCAGCCGCTTCAGAACCTTCGGGCCGAGCTGCACAACACGGTGATCGAGCTCTCGGCCGCCCAATCGCTCGACGAGGTCAAGCCGGGCCTGTGGCGGGAGTTCCAGCCGGTCGGGCCCTCGGCCGGCGCGTCAGGCGATGCGCCCAGTGACGCGCCCGACCACGCGGCGGAAGAAGAGGCGTTCGAGCGGTTCAAAGCGGCCTTTACGGGGCAAGAAAACCTGGAGCAGTTCGAGCGGAGCCTGGACGCGGCGTTCGCCCCCTTCGTCGAGCGCGGCCTGTTGGCGAGCCTCTCCGAACGATACGGCAAGGGGAACCAGGAGGAGATCCTGGTCCACCCGCCCGATGAACCCGGCCGGCAGAAAACCGTCAAGGTCAGCGACGTGCTGATCGGCGACGGCACGGCGCTGCTGGAGTCGCTTCGCACGGAGCTTAAGTCGCCCGAGGTGGCCAATCGGCTCTTTGCCTGGCTGCGCCCCCGGCTGGAGAGCCACGCCACACTCGTCCTGGACGAAAAGGCGGGGACCGCAGAAGCAATGGCGGCGGCGGTCGAGGCGGTCGAGCCGGTGCTGGTGCACTACAAACCCGGCCGCCGCTCTGAGGAGCCGCTGGCCAAAGCCGGCGTGCCGCTGGACGAGGAGGCCCTGCAGCTTTTGCGCTTGGAGCACGAAGCCTGGGTGGGCCAGTGGAGCACGACCCAGCGCATCGCCCGGACGGTGGCCGTGGTGCTGCTCTGTTTCGCGCTGTTCGTGATTTGCGGGGTACACATGCGTCTGCGGGGGCGCGGGCCGCCGGAGGGCGTGCGGCGCCTGGCCGTGTTGCTCGGGCTGGCCATCGTGGTGGTGGCCCTGGGGCGCTGGGCCTCGACCGACGCCTGGCGGGCCGAGGTCGTGCCCTTGCTGCTGTTCGCCCTGACGATGATGATCGTCTACGGCCAGGAGCTGGCCCTGGTCACCGGCGGCGCGCTGGTCCTGATCCTGGTGCTGGCCATCGGCGGGGGGCTGATGGAATTTGTGCTGCTGGCCGGCGTGGTCACGGCCGCCGTGCTGAACATGACCCGAATCCGCAGCCGGGCCAAGCTGATCTACGTGGGTCTGCTGGCCGGGGCCGTGGCCGTGCTCCTGCAGATCGGCATGAGCCTGCTGGACAACCAGCCGCTGAGCCTGGCCATGCTGAAGGACGCCGGGCGCATCGGCCTGTGGGTCGTGGCGTCCGGGTTCCTGATGACCGGGCTGCTGCCGTTCGTAGAGCGGGCCTTCGGCGTGCTGACAGACTTGAGCCTGCTGGAGCTGGGCGATGTCTCCCATCCGCTCTTGCAGGAGCTGATCCGCCGCGCCCCGAGCACCTACAACCACTCGATCACCGTGGGATCGATCGGCGAGGCCGCGGCCGACGCGATCGGCGCCCGGGGGCTCTTGGTCCGCGTGGGGGCTTACTTCCACGACATTGGCAAGATGCTCAAGCCGGGCTACTTCGTCGAAAACCAACAGGCCGACGCCAACGCCCACGAAACCCTGGTCCCCACGATGAGCACCCTGGTCATCATCGCCCACATTAAAGACGGCGTGGACCTGGGCCGGCAGTACCACCTGCCCCAGCCGATCGTCGACCTGATCGAGCAGCACCACGGCACGACGCTGGTGGGCTATTTCTACGAGCGGGCCAGCGAGCAGCAGCAGGCCGACCCCAGCGGCGGCCCGGTCGACGAGAGCAGCTATCGCTATCCCGGCCCCAAGCCGCAAACCAAAGAGGCGGCCGTGCTGATGCTGGCCGACAACGTGGAAAGCGCCAGCCGGACCCTGGTCGATCCCACGCCGGCCAGGATCGAGCGCCTGGTGCGCGACATCGCCGAGCGCCGCCTGCACGGCGGCCAGTTCGACGAAAGCGGCCTGACGCTCCGCGAGCTGCGGTCCATCGAGCGGAGCATGGTCATGTCGCTGACGGCCATCTACCACGGCCGGCTGAAGTACCCGGAGCAAAGAACCGCTTAAGTGATCCGCATCGACCTCGCCAACGAACAGTCGCGCGTGAAGCTCGACGAGCACCGGCTCCGCCGCGCCGTGGAGATGATCCTCGCGGACGCCGGATTCGGCTCGGCCGTCGTGAGCCTGGCCGTGGTCGACGACGAGACGATGGCCGGGCTGCACTGGCAGTACCTCGGCAAGGACGAGACCACCGACGTACTGAGCTTCCCGCTTAAGAACGACGACGGGCAACTCGAGGGCGAGGTGGTCGTCAGCGCCGAGACCGCGGCCACCGTGGCTGGCTGGTACAACTGGACCCCCGAGGACGAGCTGCTCTTGTACGCGATCCACGGTGTGCTCCACCTGGTGGGCTTTCGCGACACGACGCCCGAGGAGCAGGTCACCATGCGGCAGCGGGAGACGTATTACCTCAACCGGTTTGGGCTGGACGGACACTTCGACGAGCCGGACGGCCCGCCGCACCACGACGGGGGAGGAACCCAGGTCCCGTGAGCCCCGATACGCTGTTCTGGATGGCCGTCGGCGGCCTGCTGATGACCGGCGTTGCGGCGTTGGGTGCCCGGTCGTTGGCCGGGTTCTCGCCGCACGAGCTTACGGAGCTCCAAAGCCGCGGCAAGGCCCCGGGCCGCCTGGTGCAGATCCTCAAGCACCGCGAGCATCTCACCCTGGCCTGCGAAACGCTCCAGGTGATCGCCACCACGGTCTTCGTCGGGGCGACGGTCTATTGGGGATGGGCCGAGTCGCCGGGGGCCGGGGGCGTCGGCGGGGCGCTGGTGGGCTCCACCTTGGCCCTAGCCGCCGTGGGGCTCTTGGCCGCCGAGATCTGGCTCTCCAGGGCGGTCGCCCGGCTTTGGGCCGCCGGGATCCTTTACTACACCTGGGACGTTTGGCGCCTGGTGGGAATCCTGCTGGCGCCGGTGGTCATGGCCGCGCGGTTCGTCGACGCGCTCTTGCACCGCTTGGCCGGCCGCCCACGCGAGGTGCCCGACGAGGACTCCTTCGAGGAAGAAATCCGCACGATCGTCACCGAAGGGCACCGCGAGGGGCTGCTCGAGGAGGACGCCCGCGAAATGATCGAGGGCGTCATCGAGCTGGGCGACGCCGACGTCTCCGAGATCATGACCCCACGGACCGACATGGTCTCGATACCCAAGTCTCTCTCCTGGGAGGATGCCCTGCGGTTCGTCATCCAGTGCGGCCACACCCGCATCCCCGTGACCGACAAGAACCGCGACGACGTGATCGGCATCCTGGTCACCAAGGACCTGCTGCCCGAGCTGGCCAAAGGGCCCGACGAGCCGAAGCAGCCCTGGACTTCGCTCTTGCGCGAGCCCTATTTCGTGCCGGAGACCAAGCCGATCGACGTGCTGCTGCAGGAGTTCCAGCAAACGCGAAACCACCTGGCCGTGGTGCTCGACGAGTACGGGGGCGTCTCGGGCCTGGTGACCCTCGAGGACGTGGTCGAGGAAATCGTCGGCGAGATCGTCGACGAGTACGACAAGGAGCTGGTCGAGGACATTCGGATGGGCGAAGACGGGGTCTGCGAGGCCCTGGGCAAGGCCCACATCGACGAGATCAACGAGCAGCTCGGCCTGGAACTGCCCGAGGACGGCGACTTCGACACCATCGGTGGCCTGGTCTTCAGCGAGCTGGGCCACGTGCCCGTCGAGGGCGAGGAGCTCGTGCGCCCCGACGTGCGGATCACCGTGGTCGAGGCCACCCCCCGGCGCATCGAGCGGGTGCGGATCGAGGTGCTCGAGCGGAACGGGCGGAATCACGCGGATGAGGGGTAATGTCCCACCTTCAGGACGCGTCTCCGGCTTGACCGGCACGAAGGACGCTGCTAGTATGTGTACGTGTACGTACACGTATCCGTGGGCCTATGGAGGTGTGAACATGGCCACGAAAAGTATCACGATCGATCTGGAGGCCTATGAACGCCTCGTGGACGCCCGCCGCGACAACGAGTCGTTCAGTCAGGTGATCAAGAGAACGGTCCCCCGACCGTTCGACCTGGATGCTTACCTGAGGGAGTTGGAGGAGCATCCGATGAGCGACAAAGCCGCCGATGCCATTGAAGAGCACGTGCGCCGTCGACACGAGCCCAGCATGAGGGAGCGTTAGTGGCCTGCCTGGACACCACTGTCCTCATCGACGTCTCACGCCGACGCTCTCGGCGTCGGTCGCGGGCGGCTGCCAAGCTGCGAGACCTTCTGGCCGCCGGCCAGTCGCTCGTAACCACGCGCCTGAATCTGGCGGAACTCTACGTGGGCATCCAACGCTCGGACGACCCGCGGCGCGAAGAGCGTATCGTCCGGGCGGTCGTGCAGGATCTGGAAATCCTGGAATTCGACGATCGGGCGGCGCGCTTGTTCGGAGAGATCACGGCCCATTTGTATCGCATCGGTCGGCCGATCGGAGACATGGACGCGCTGATCGCCGCCACGAGCATCGCCAACGGGCACGTTCTCGTCACGCACAACGCCACGCATTTCGCGAACGTACCCCATCTGGCCATCGAAACGTACTGAATCCGTTACGCGCCGCAGATGCGGGCCTTGGCCATGCCCACCGAGAAAGCCACCGCCATCGTCCTGCGGGTGATCGACTTCAGCGAGTCGAGCCTGGTGGTGACGCTCTTTACGCGGGAGCTGGGCAAGATAGGGGCTATAGCCAAGGGGGGAAGGCGGCCCAAGGGGCCCTTCGAGTCTGCTCTTGACCTCCTGGCCGTCTGTCGAATAGTCTTCGTTCACAAATCGTCCGAGGCCCTGGACATCCTCACCGAAGCGAAGCTCCTCAGGCGGTTTCGGCCCGCCGGAAGGGACCTGGGTAGTCTCTACGCCGGCTATTACGTGGCCGAGCTGCTCGGCGGGCTGACGCACGATTGTGACCCCCATCCGCAGCTTTTCGACCTGGCCGAGGAGACGCTCGGGGCCCTTTCGGCCGGAGAGCCGGTCGCCCGGCGCGTGGTGCGGTTCGAGCTTTGCGCGCTGAGGCTGCTCGGGCACCTGCCCTCGCTGGACGTTTGTGTGCAGTGCGGCACGTCCGTTCGGCCCGCCGGCCGCTTGGCGTTCGGACAACTCGACGGTGGAGTCCTTTGCGGGGAGTGCCGAAAGGGTAAGAGGCAACTCGTCAGCCTGTCGGCCGGGGCGGTGCGGACCATGATCGAACTGGCCGATGCCCGAAGCCGGCTCTGGCAGCGTTTTCAGATCGATCCCCGGAACCTTGGCGAGATCCGCGGCGTAATGAATCAGTACCTGGCCAACCTCCTGGGACGGAAGCCCCGACTCCACGAATACCTCGGTGTGCTGGCCAATTAGCGTCCTCTCTTAGCCCTCCAACCTGCCGGGACAAGGATGTCCGCCATGTCGAACCAGGGACGGAGCCTGCGCGGCGCCGCGGTGCCGGCCGGATGTCTCTTTTGTGCGTCCGTGATTCTGTGGGGGTGCAAGGGCGTCCCGCCCGTGCCCCCGCACGCGGCCCGGCGGGCGAATCCCGACGTTCACACCAGCTACGTCGATCCGGACAACGACGAGTACAGCGGCCGGCTGTTCCGCACGGGCAGTTATCGCGAGCAACCGAAGCGGCGCTCGCTTCGGCGTTCCGGCGAGGCCGCCGCCCCCACGGCGACCCAGCCAGCCATGCCCTCCGGCCCGGCCCACGCCCCGGCCCCCTATCCCCCGCAGGGCTACCCCTCGCCACCCCCCCCGCCGGGCTATCAGCAGGGTCCCCAGTTGGCGCCGCCCTACGCCCAGCAAGTGCCTGGCCAGATGCAGCCGGCCTACCCTTATGGGCCGAACGCCGCTCCCGGGACACCGCTGCCAGGCAACGGCACTCCGCAGTACGCGCCCGCGCAGGGTTATCCCCCGGGCACGCAACCGACACCGAAGTACCCTGAGCCACAGCCCAACCCTTCGTCGCGTCCCTACCCCGCACCTCAGCCGTACCCCATACCCCAACCGTACCCCGCACCGCAGCCGTACCCGTCGGCGAATCCTTACACCACGTCCGGCCAGGCGCCGGCCGGCGGCGGCCAGGTGATTCCCACCAGCGCCACGGCCGCCATCCCTCCCGGAGATCCGGTGGCGACCGGCGCGTCGGCCTCCTCGGCCGAGCCGGAGCCGGAACCCCGTAAGCCAATAGAAGATGACGGCGACGGTTTCGAGCTATCGGACCTCAGTCCGAACAACATCGCGAAGACGGTCAAAGAGGCCACCGGGCGCGGCCCGGATGAAAACCTCGCCCGGCAGCGGCTTGAGGAAGGCCGCGCCCTGTTCGCCGAGAAGAAGTACGCCGAAGCCGCCGAGAAGCTCAAAGAGGCGGCCGACCGCTGGCCTGATTCCCCCTTGGCCGAAGATGCCCTGTTTTTCCGGGCCGAGTGTCTGTTCTTCACGGACCAGTATCCGGCGGCCCAGGACACCTACGGGAAGTTGCTCAAGGACTACAAGAACTCCCGCTACCTCGACACGGTCACGCGCCGGCTGTTCGCGATCGGCCGGTACTGGGACGAGCTGAACCTGCGCGAGTCGCATTGGCCGATCACGCCGAACTTCACCGACAGAACTCGCCCGCGGTTCGACACCTTCGGCCGGGCGCTGAAGGCCTATGAGTCCATCCGCATCGAGGACCCGACCGGGCCGCTGGCCGACGACAGCCTGATGGCCATCGGCGTGGCCTACTACAATCGCGAGCGTTACGAAGACGCGGCCGTGTTCTTCGACCTGGTGCGCACGGAGTATCCCGAGAGCGACCACCAGCCCAAGGCCCATGTCCTGGCGCTCCGGAGCAAGCTCCGCTCGTACCAGGGCGAGCACTACGACGCCACGCCGCTAAAACAGGCCGAGGAGATCGCCGACCAGACGCTGGCCCAGTTCCGCCGCGAGCTGGGGCCCGAGGCCGAGCAGGTGCTCCAGTCCCGCGCCCGCATCGAACAGCAGAAGGCCGCTCGCGACTGGGCCGTGGCCCAGTTTTACGACAACAAGCACCAGTACGGGGCGGCCCGGATCTACTACCGCTCGATCGTCGAGGAGTATCCCGGCACTCGGTTCGCCGAGATGGCCGAGCGCCGCATGGAGGAACTCCGCGGCGAACCGGCCGAGCCGCCGGAGCGCTACGCCTGGCTGACCAAGGCGTTCGAGCCGCTCGACGAGGCCGAAGTGCAACGGGCCGAGGCCGCTGCCCCCGTGCGCTGGGCCAGAAGCACAATCCGCGCGCTGGCCCGCGATGAATCGGACCCGGCGGAGGTTCGTTAGGTGGAAAACCTCATTGCCATTCCGAATCGCGTGGCCCCGACGAAAAAGGGACCTGGTTTGTCTTTTCCGGCCGAAGTGCCGGAAAAGACAAACCAGGTCCCTTTTTCGCTGGTGCTGCTACTGGGCACGTGGGTCTTCTGCGGCGGCTGTGCCGGCTACCACGTCGGCAACCAGTCGCTTTACCCCACCCACATCCGCACGGTCTACGTGCCGGTGTTCGGTTCGACCAGCTTCCGCCCCCACCTCGGCGAGCGCTTGACCGAGGCCGTGCAGAAGGAGATCGAGCTCAAGACGCCCTACAAGGTCGTGGGCACGCCCGACGCCGACAGCGTGCTGAGCGGCCGGATCGTCGGCGAAACCAAGCATCTCACCGTGCAAAGCCGCCAGGGCCAGCCCCGCGCCGTCGAGACGGAGCTGGCTGTCGAGGTGAGCTGGCTCGACCGCCGGGGCCAGGTGATCCGCCGCGGCCCGGCCGTCCCGTTGCCCTCGGAAGTCGTGTCAATCCACGCCACGTCCGACGTGATTCCCGAGATCGGCCGCAGCGTGGCCACCGCCCACCAGGACGCTATCCACCGCGTGGCCCAACAGATCGTTTCGCTGATGGAAGCGCCCTGGTAGAATCTCGGGCATGGGCCCGACCACGCCGCCGCCGGTTGACCGCTGGAAGCTCCGCACGCGCACGCTCACGTTCGGCCGGCTTCCGCGCTTGATGGGCGTTGTGAACGTCACGCCCGACAGCTTCTCGGACGGCGGCCAGTTCTTCGACCCCCAGGCGGCCATCGACCACGGGCTGCGCCTGGCCGAGCAGGGGGCTGATCTTCTGGACGTCGGCGGCGAGAGCACCCGGCCGGGGGCCGAGCCGGTCTCGGCCGACGAGGAGCTGCGGCGCGTGATGCCGGTCGTGGCGGCGCTCTGCGAACAAGCGGCCGTTCCCGTGTCGATCGACACGTCGAAGGCGGCCGTTGCCCGGGAGGCCCTGCAAGCGGGCGTCGAAGTGGTAAACGACGTGACGGCGCTGGGCGCCGACCCGGCCATGATCCCACTGGTGGCCGAGGCCGGCTGCGGCGTCTGTGCCATGCACATGCAGGGGACGCCCCGCTCGATGCAGCTCAACCCGACCTATGACGACGTGGTGGCCGAAATGCTCGATTACCTCCGTGCCCGGCGCGACGCGCTGGCCGATGCCGGCGTCGAGCCGTCGCGGATCGCTTTGGACCCGGGCATCGGCTTCGGCAAGACCACCGAGCACAACCTCGAGCTGTTGCGCAACGCCGGGCGTCTGCACGAGCTGGGCTGCCCGGTGCTCGTGGGCCATTCGCGAAAACGCTTCATCGGCCAGTTACTACGCGACCAGGAGGCCGACCGAACCCCCGGCACCATCGCCGTGGCCCTGGCCTTGGCCCGGCGGCGGGTGCAGGTGCTCCGGGTTCACGACGTGGGGGCGGTGCGGGGGGCGATGGTGGTGTTCGAGGCGGCCGGGGGCGTGGACCTTGACCGGCGGCACGGCGCCACTTATGGGTCGGGATTCTACCGGCAGGCATTCCCGCCGTTCGACAGGGAGGTTGACGCTTAAATGAACCACGTCGAACGCTTCCGCGCGGTCATGGACTTCCAGCCGGTCGATCGGCTGCCGCGCTGGGAGTGGGCCATGTGGTGGGACCAAACGATCGCCAACTGGAAGAGGCAGGGGCTTCCCGCCGAGTTGGAAAGCGTCTTCGACGTGGCCGACTACTTTGGGCTCGACCCCTACCAGCAGTTCTGGTTCTCGACCACCGACGACACCATCGAGGCGGTGCAGCACCACGTCGAGGGGATCGTCTCGAACATGGACTACTACCTCCGGCTCCGCCCCAAGCTCTTTCCGGACCACGGCCGGGCGATCGAGTCGATGCGGCCCTGGGCCGAGCGCCAGGCCCGCGGCGAGGCCGTCGTCTGGATCACGCTGGAAGGCTACTTCTGGTTTCCGCGCACCCTGATGGGCTTCACCAAGATCAGCCTGGCCTTCTACGACCAGCCGGAGCTGATCCACCGGATCAACCAAGACCTGACCGACTTCAATCTGAGAATCCTCGACCGGGTCGAGAAGGCGTGCGTGCCGACCTTCGCCACCCTCGCCGAGGACATGTCGTACAACAACGGGCCGATGATCTCCGAGCGGCATTTCGACGAGTTCATCGCGCCCTACTACCGGCAGATCGTCCCGCGCCTGCAGGAGATGAACGCCGCCGCGCTGGTCGACACCGACGGCGACGTGACGCTCATGGTGCCCTGGCTGCTGCGCGAAGGGATCCGCGGCGCCCTACCGCTGGAACGACAGGCCGGGGTGGACGGCATGGCGCTTCGCCGCCGCTATCCGAGCTTCTGCATGGTCGGCCACTTCAATAAGATGGTGATGGACAAGGGCGAAGAGGCGATGCGCGCCGAGTTCGAGCGGCTCGTGCCGCTGATGCGCTCCGGCGGCTTCATCCCCAGCGTCGACCACCAGACGCCGCCGCACGTCACTATCGAGCAATACCGTCTCTACCGCCGGCTATTGGACGAGTACACGGCCGCCGCAGCGCAGTCATCTGGCGGCGCATGACAACGCGGGCAACGCATTTCGCAAACTCTGAACACAGGAGGCAGCACCCCATGAATCGCTGCTATTTGACGTTGACCCTCGCATTGGTGCTAGTGGGTTGGCTGGTCGGCCCGGGGTCGGCCGCTGCGAAGGAGCTGCACGACGCTCCCGCGTGGACCCATCCCGCCGAGTTTCTTGCGCCGGAAGGCGAAGGCGGAGAGATGGGTTGGCCGGAAGTGCGGCCGGAAGCACGCCCGGGGGCCTACTGGTGGTGGCCCGGCAGCGCGGTGACCAAAGAGGATCTGACCTGGAACCTCGAGACCTACCGCAAGGCGGGCTGGGGCAACGTGCATGTGATCGGGATTTACGGCGTGCGCGGAGAGGAAGCGCGGTTCATCGAAGTCTTCTCCCCAAAGTGGTTCGAAATGTTCAACCACGCGGTGGCCGAAGCGAAACGGCTGGGGATGAGCGTCGACCTGACGCCCAGCTCCGGCTGGCGCATGGGCGGGCCGCACGTCACGCCGCAGCACGGCGAGCAGAGCTTCGCCGTCGAGAACGGCCGGATCGTGGCCCGGCCCAATGGGGCCAAGGTCAAGCGGGCCGGGCCCGGGGGCGAAGGACTGGCGATCAACCCCTATTCGGAAGCGGCCGTCGCGTTTCACCTCGACTGGATGGACAAACACTTTGCCGAGGGGAACGGCGTCGCGCCGCGGGCGTTCTACTACGACTCGTTCGAGAACCCGGGCAACTGGTGTCCGGAGTTCCTGGAGTCGTTCCGGCGATTGCGAGGTTATTCGCTGGAGGAGCACGCCGAGGCCCTGGCCGGGCGCGGCGAGCCGGACGAGGTGCGGCGCGTGGTCTGCGACTATCGGGAAACGCTCTCCGACGTGCTGATCGCCCGGGTCGAGCAAATTGTTCGCTGGGGCAAAGCGCGGGACAGCGGCCTGCGCACGCAGGCGCACGGAGCGCCGGCCAACCTGCTCGACATGTACGCCGCCGCCGAGCTGCCCGAGACGGAGGTGTTCGGGGCGTCGCAGTTCGACATCCCCGGCTTCCGCCGTGATCCGAAGTGGATCCGGCCCGACCGCCAGAGCGATCTAGTCAACCGGTTCGCCTCTTCCGCGGCCCACGTCGCCGGGCGCAACGTGGTGATCTCCGAGAGCTTCACCTGGCTGCGCAACCACTACCACACGGCCCTGTCGCACGTCAAAGCGGAGTCGGACAAGCTGCTGCTAAACGGCATCAACTGCATCTACTACCACGGGATCTGCTTCGCCCCGAAGGAGACGACCTGGCCGGGCTGGCTGTTTTACGCCTCGACCCAGGCCAACGCACGCAACTCGATCTTCCGCGACGTGCCGGCGCTGAACGCCTACGTCACGCGGTGCCAGAGCGTGCTCCAGGAAGGGACGCCGCACAACGACGTGCTGCTCTACTGGCCGGTGTACGATCTGTGGATGAGCGGCGGCGGCCGGGAGCAGCGGTTCTCGGTCCATCATCCCGATTGGGTCGAAAAGACCCCGTGCGGCGAAGCCGGCCGGTGGATGATCGACCGTGGATACACCTTCGATTTCGTATCCGACCGGCAGTTGCTCGGCACCCGCTGCGAGGGCGGCTCGCTCCGGACCGAAGGCGGCAGCGAGTACCGCACCGTGTTGGTGCCCGCGGCGAAGTGCATGAAGGTCGAAACGGCCCGCCGCCTGCTCGACCTGGCCGAGGCCGGCGCTACCGTGCTCGTCTGGAGGGAGCTGCCACAAGACGTGCCGGGCTGGCGCGACCACGCCGAGCGAAAGCAACGTCTCGGCGAGCTGCTCGGCGGGGTCTCGCCCGATGCCGGCGGCGTGGCGACTGTGGGAAACGGAAAGCTGGTCGTCGGCGACGACCTGCAAAGCCTGCTCGACGCGGCGGGGATCGCCCGGGAGCCGCTGGTCGATCACGCCTTGCAGTTCATCCGCCGCAAGACCCTTTCGCACGTGTCGTACTTCATCGTCAACCACTCGGCCGAGCCGGTCGACGCTTGGGTGGCGGTGGCCTCGCCCTGCCGTTCCGCCGCGTTGATGGACCCCATGACGGCCCGAACGGGCATCGCGCCGATCCGTGTCAAAGACGGCCGGGCCGAGGTCTATCTGCAGATGCAGCCGGGCGAGACCCGGGTGCTGCGCATGTTTCCCGACAAGACGGTCGAGGGCCCCGCCTGGCCGATCAAGGAGCCGTCGGACAAGCCGATCCCGGTCGAGGGCACGTGGCGGGTTCGGTTCGTCGAGGGCGGTCCGGTCCTGCCGAAAGACCTCTCCACCGAAGAGCTGAAGTGCTGGACGCAGCTCGGCGGCGAGCAGTCTGAGCGGTTCGCCGGTGCCGCGCGATACACGATCACCGTACACCTGCCCGAGAGCAACGCCGACGGCTGGTATCTCGACCTGGGCGACGTGCGGGAGAGCGCCCGGGTGTGGGTCAACGGCCGCCCGGCGGGTATCGTGGTCGCCCACGCCTTTCGCGTCGACGCGACCGGCCTCTTCAAGCCGGGCAGCAACGAGATTACCATTGAGGTGACCAACCTCTCGGCCAATCGAATCCGCGACCTGGACCGCCGCGGCGTCGACTGGAAGAAGTTCCACGACATCAACTTCGTCGACCACCAGTACAAGCCGTTCGACGCCTCGGGCTGGGAGCTGAAGCCGTCGGGCCTGCTGGGGCCCGTGAGACTTGTCCCGTATCGCGTGATCGGCAACGGCGAGCCGGCGGCGCGGCGGTCGAACGAAGGGCGCTTCGGACAAAACAAACCTGGTCCCTTTTTCGTCGCCAGCTTGTTGATCGCCGCGCAAACGGCCGGCAGCGCGGCGGCTCCGGCGGCGCAGCCGGCCTTGCCGTCGGTGCAGGCCCTGGCCGATCGGCTTCCCTGCACCGTCGACTTTTTCCAGATCGAGGGACGTCGCGCGTTTCTGCTGCGTCCGAAGGACAGGACCGAATCGGGTGCGATGCCTTGGGTCTGGTACGCCCCGGTGATCGGGCACCCGAATCCCAGCCACGCCTGGATGCTCCGGCAATGGCTGGAAAAAGGCATCGGCATGGCCGGCGTGGACGTGGGCGAGTCGTTCGGCAGCCCCCAAGGCCGCAAGGTCTACACGGCGCTCTGGGACACGTTAGTGCGAAACTATGGGATGTCGGAGCGGCCCTGCTTGTTGCCGCAGAGCCGCGGCGGGCTGATGCTCTACAACTGGGCCGCGGAGAACCCGCGTCGCGTGGCCTGCATCGCGGGGGTCTACCCTGTTTGCGACTTGCGCAGCTACCCGGGTCTGGCGCGGGCCTGTGGTGCCTACGGACTCACGGCGGCAGAGCTGGAAGCCCGGCTGGCCGAGCACAATCCCGTCGAGCGCCTGCGCCCGCTGGCTGAGGCGGGGGTGCCGATTCTGCACGTCCACGGCGATGCGGACGGCGTAGTGCCCCTGGAGAAAAACTCGGCCGAGCTGGCCCGCCGCTACCGCGAGCTGGGCGGCCGGGCGCGCGTGATCGTGGTCCCGGGCAAAGGGCACCAGGTCTGCCCCGAGTTCTTTCAGTGTCAGGAGTTGGTCGATTTTGTAACGGCCCATAGCCGAGAGCCGGGGCCGGGGGCGAAACGGAGCGAGGCGGACGCCGGCTATGCACGGTACGTGCGCACCTGCCTGGATACGCTCGTCGAGCACGGCACGGACACGTACGGCGAAGTCCAGACGCCGATGCTCGTGAGCATCCTCGACACGCACACGCTGCGTTGCCCCGAGGACCCGGCAAAGCTGGATGAGGCATTTCGGGTAACGCGCCGCGGCCGGCGGAATCCGGCCGCGTCGGACCTGGAAACGGACCAGGCCCTGCTCAGGACGATGGTCCTGTTTTCCGCGGCCACGGGCGAAACGAAGTACGCCGATTTTGCCCGCCGCTACGCGGAGTACGCCATGCAGAACCTGGTCGATGACAAAGGGTTCTTCTGGTGGGGCTGGCACCGGCGCTACGACGTGTACGACGACGCCCGCAAAGGGCACAGCGGCGACCACCACGAGCTGCACGCCATCCACGAGATCGACTGGGGGCATCTCTGGAAGATCAACCCGAAGGCGGTGGGCCGGGAAATTGAAGCCATCTGGCAGTGGCACGTCGTCGACAAGCAGACGGGCGAGATCAACCGCCACGGCGACGGCCGGTCCGGCTGCGACTTCAGCATGAGCGCCGGGGCATTCATCGAAGCCTTCGCCTTCATGCACCGGCAAACCGGCGACCGGAAGTGGCTCGATCGCGCCCGGTTGATCGCAAACTACTATTGGGACCGCCGCAATCGGCAGACCGATCTCTTCCCCGAGCGGCCTAACGCCGGGCGCGAGCGCTTCGACGGCAGCAGCTTTGTGACGGCCATCACCGGGCTGTACTGCCACTCGCTATTGAAGGCGTGGCACCTGAGCGGGGACGAGACGTTCCGCGACCATGCTCTGGCGTATCTGAGGGCCTACGCGAAATACGGGTACGACGCCGAGGCTGGCAAGTTCTGGGGCGCCCTGCGCCTGGACGGCACGCCCATTCCCGGCCCGCGCCTTTCCGGCGGCTACGCGATGTATGAGCCGCGGGGTCATCTCGACCTCTGGGAACCGTACGTGGCCGGCTACCAGCACGCCATCTACACCGCCCAGGCTCATGCCTACGCGTACCAATTGACGGGCGACGCCGAGCTTCTCACCGCCGCCAAGCGGTTCGCCGACTGGATCGACCGGACGCCGCCGGGGACGTTCGAGGGCCACGAGAGTGCGTGGTACCACGAATACGCGGCCGGGCCGGGTAGACAGGGCACCTACGCCGGCAAGTACGGCCGGTCGATCTCGTTCCTGCTCAGCATGTACCTGGCCACGGGCGAGGGCGTCTATCTCGAAAGGGCCCGAAAGATGGCAGACGACGCCATCGAGAAGCTCTGGCACAACGGCCTGTTCCGCGGCCATCCCGCCAAGCCGTATTACGAGAGCATCGACGGAGTGGGTTACCTTCTGTACGCCCTCTTGCAGCTCGACGGCGTGCTCGAGGGGCCCGATGCAGCCCTGGCCAACAAGGCCATCACGATCGGCGACGGCGACAATCGAGTCGTGGTGGCCGTGGAAAACTGGTAAGATACAGGAACGCTGAGCGGTTCGTTGCAGGACTTCGCTGACGCGACCCGAGTCTGGAACCATGAGACGGATACTTACGGTTGTGTTTGTCTGTGCCGTGACGCCCGGCTCGCTCGGCGCGGCTGCCGAGCCACCGGCGGCGCCGTTCCAATCCCTGGAAAAGGCGATCTGCGATCTGGCCCGGACCTTCGGCCCGGAGTACCCCGATGCGGACGCGTTTCTGCGGCGTCTGGAGCGGTTGCGGAAGTCGAACGACCGGGTTGAATTCGAGAAGCTCCGCCGCGAGGCGCTGGTGGCCAACCCCCTGGTGAGCGGCCGGTCGCTGCTGTTCATCGTCCGGCCGCAGTACGTCAAAGAGCACGGCACGGAAGCCACCATGTACCAGACCGGCGAGATCAACACGCGCTGCTTCCGCGGCGGCGGGGCCATGAAGCTGCTCCACTTGCCCGGCGGAGAGGTGAAAACCCTGCTCGATGCGCCCCAGGGCATCATCCGCGATCCGGAGGTCCATTTCGACGGGCGGCGGGTCCTGTTTTCCATGCGCCGAGACCTGGAGGACGACTACCACCTCTACGAGATCGACCTCACGAAAAAGGGGTCGGGAGTCGTTTGCCGGTACGGCCCTCCGGGTGGTTCGCACAAACGACTCCCGACCCCTTTTCCGCTTACGCAACGGACGTTCGGCTCCCGGGTCTCCGACATCCAGCCGATCTACCTCCCGGACGACGCCATCGTCTTTAGCTCCACGCGCGATCCGAAGTACATCCCCTGCCAGCGGCACCTGATGGCGAACCTGTTCCGCCTGGAAGCGGACGGGTCGGCGATGCGCCAGCTCGGGTTCAATACGCAGTTCGAGGGCCGGGCGAGCCTGATGCCCGACGGGCGGATCCTCTACACCCGCTGGGAATACGTCGACAAGCACTTCTCGTCGGCCTACGGCCTGTGGACCGTCAACCCGGACGGCACCAACCACGCCTTGTACTACGGCAACTACGCCTGGCAGCCCGGCGCGATCGTCGACGGCCGCGTGATTCCCGGCACGGGGCGGTTCGTCGCCGTGTTTACCGCGGTCCACGAGCTGGGCTGGGGGGCGATGGTCGTCGCCGACCGTGCCCGGGGGCTGGACGGCACGGCTCCCATCCTGCGGAGCTGGCCGGCGCACGTTGGCCCCTTCATGAGCCAATGGAACACCGAAGAGCGAATCGGTAACCGATACGACAGCTTCATGGGGGTGCGGGTTAAGTACGAAGACCCCTATCCGCTGTCGGAGAAGTATTTCCTGTGTGTGCGGCAGTTGGCAACGGGCAAGCACACCGGCATCTTCCTCATTGACACGTTCGGCAACGTAGTGCTTTTGCACGAGGAGGCCCCGGGCTGCTTCGATCCGATGCCGCTCGGGCCCCGGGCGCGTCCGCCGCTGCGCCCCTCGCAGGTCGACGCGCCGCGGGACGAGCCGTCGCGAGGTGCAGGCGAGTTCTACGTGCAGAACGTCTACCTGGGCGACTACATGGATCGCGTCGAGCCGGGCAGTGTCAAATACCTCCGGGTGGTCGAGGCGCCGGCCAAGCGGGCCTGGGTCCCCCGCGGCATGGGCGACTGGGCCCCGCCCGGCAGCGGCGACAGCCACCACCCGGTCGCGGTGAACTGGCACCACTACAACAACAAGCGGGTCCTGGGGACGGCCCCGGTCGAAGCCGATGGCTCGGCCTATTTCACCGCTCCCGCCGGGCGGTTCGTCTACTTCCAGTTGCTCGACGCCAAGGGAAGGATGATCCACTCCATGCGGAGTGGCACCATGCTCCAGCCCGGCGAACGCCAGGGGTGCGTCGGCTGCCACGAAAACCGCCTGGAATCGGCATCCGGTGTGAGCTACGCTTCGGTCGCCCTGAGCCGTCCGCCGAGCGAACTCGACGGCTGGCACGGCCCGGCGCGAAACTTCAGCTACGCCGTCGAGGTGCAGCCGGTGCTGGATGAGCACTGCGTCGAGTGCCACGACTACGGACCGGACGCCGAGCCGCCGAACCTCTCCGGCGACAAGGGGTTGATATTCAGCTACTCCTACGTCAACCTGATGCGATCGAGCCCCTCGTACTACCGCCGGGCCGAGCACGAGCGGACCGAGCAGGGGGTGACGGATGCCATGCCGCTGGTGAGCACCGTCGGGGCCGGGCCGGTGAACGTCCTGCCGCCCTTAAGCTGGGGCTCGAACCGCAGCCGGCTCGTCCGCCTGCTCGACGAGGGACACTACGACGTAAAGCTCGACGCGGAGAGCCTCGACCGGATCGTCACCTGGATCGACCTGAACGCGCCGTACTATCCGTCGCACCAATCCTACTACTGGCAAAACACGGCCGGGCGCAGCCCGCTGGGCCATAAGCAGCTCATGGAGCTGGGCAAGCTCGTCCGCGAGTCGCCCGGCGAGGCCCGATACGGCTGGAACAAGGTCGACGAGTACCTATGCAACCAGCTCGGCCGGCTCATGGCCGTTCACGGCCCGGTGGTCAATTTCACCCGGCCCGAGCACAGCCTGTGCCTTCAGGGCTTTCTCGACCCCGGCGACCCGCGCTACGTGAGGGCCTTGGAGCTGATCCGCCAAGGACAGCGCAACCTTCAGGAGCACCCCCGCTGTGACATGCCGGGCTTCGTCCCCTGCGACGCCCACCGGAAGCAGTTGGAGTTCCTCGCTACGAAAAAGGGGTCAGGAACCTTTTCCCGGAACGGCCCGCAGCGTGCTTCGCAGAAAAGGTCCCTGACCCCTTCTTCGCTTCGACCCGCAATCGACACAGAGCTATGACACCGTTACCGAGCGGTTCCGGACCCCGCCCGGCGCAGGCCATCGAGTCGGCCTTTCGCGACGCGCGGGAAGTGTACGGCGAGCTGGGCGTCGACGTGGAAGACGCCCTGCGGCGCCTGGCCGAGATCCCCGTGTCGATCCACTGCTGGCAGGGCGACGACGTGGGCGGGTTCGAGGGCGGGGCCGACGAGATCGGCGGGGGGCTGGCCGTCACCGGCGCCTACCCCGGCAAAGCCCGAACGCCCGACGAGCTGCGAAGCGATCTGGACCGGGCCCTGTCACTGATCCCCGGCACGCACCGGCTGAACCTACACGCCAGCTACGCCGAGAACGGCGGCACGAAGGTCGAGCGGAACCAGCTCGAGCCACGGCACTTCCAGGGCTGGATCGAGTGGGTGCGCGAACGGGACATGGGCATGGACTTCAACCCCACCTGCTTCGCCCATCCCAAGGCCGACGACGGGCTGACCTTGAGCCACCCGGACCCCGGCATCCGCCGGTTCTGGATCGAGCACGGCATCGCATGCCGAAGGATCGGGGCGGCGATCGGCCGGGCCCTGGGCTCGCCCTGCGTCACCAACGTCTGGATCCCCGACGGCATGAAAGACCTGCCCATTGACCGCCGCGGGCCGCGCGAGCGCCTGGCGGCGGCGCTCGACGCCGTCTTCGCCGAGGAGCTGGACCCGGCCCATAACCTCGACGCCGTGGAGAGCAAGCTCTTCGGCATCGGCTCGGAGAGCTACGTGGTCGGTTCGCACGAGTTCTACTTAGGCTACGCGATCACCCGGAAGAAGCTGCTTTGCCTCGACGCCGGGCACTTCCACCCCACCGAAGCGATCTCCGATAAGATCTCGGCCGTGCTGGAGTTCCTCGACCGGCTGCTGCTGCACGTCAGCCGCGGCGTGCGCTGGGACAGCGACCACGTGGTAATCCTAAGCGACGAGCTGCGGGCGATCGCCCAGGAGCTGGTCCGCGGCGATTACCTCGGCCGGGTCCACGTCGGGCTGGACTTCTTCGACGCCTCGATCAACCGCGTGGCCGCCTGGGTGATCGGCACCCGGGCCATGCTCAAGGCCCTGCTGCTGGCCCTGCTCGAGCCGATCGAGCTGCTGCGCAAGCTGGAAAACCAGCGCGACTTCACCGCCCGGCTCGCGATGCTCGAGGAGATCAAGACGCTGCCGGCCGGCGCCGTGTGGGGCTACTACTGTTTGACCCGCGACGTGCCGGTTGGCGGGGCGTGGCTGGACGACGTCCGGCGATACGAGGCCGAGGTGCTTTCGAAACGGGGCTAATCGCTGCCGGGGAAGACACGGGAGACTGAGGTGAGCGAAGAAGCGTCTTCTTCGGCCGGGGGTGAATTCGAACGCGAGCCGGTGCCCCGCGAGGCCCTGCTGGGCTTCAAGAGCTTCGTCGGGATGTACGCTGGCGAGCACTGCGCGGGCACCGAGCTGATGATCGGCCCGCTGTTCGTGGCGGCCGGGGTCAGCGCGTTCGACGTGATCGTCGGGCTGATCGTCGGCAACCTGCTGGCCGTGTTGAGCTGGATGTTTCTTTGCGCGCCGATCGCCACCCGGGCGCGCCTGACGCTCTACTACCAGCTCGAAAAGATCTGCGGCCGCAATCTCGTCACGCTGTACAACCTGGCCAACGGTGTGATGTTCTGCTTCCTGGCCGGGGCGATGATTACCGTCTCGGCCACTGCGGTCGGCGTGTGGATCGAGTTTCCCATGCCGCACTTGAACGATTACTATCCCAACAGCGTCGGCTGGGTGCTGGCGGTGCTGGGCGTGGGGGCGATTATCTCGATCGTGGCGGCTTACGGCTACAACATGGTGGCCCGGGTGGCGAACGTCGCCGCCCCCTGGATGGTCCTGGTCTTTCTGGCGTTCGGCGTGGTCGCGCTGGGGCAGTTCATCGCGGCGACCGATTCGCAGATTCGGTCCCCCGCCGACCTGTGGCACCTGGCCACCACCCATATCTGGAAAGGGGGCGAGCCGCTGCCGGGCCAGGTGAAGTTCACCCTCTGGCACGTGATGTTCTTCGCCTGGTTCTGCAACATGGCGATGCACGTGGGCATGAGCGATCTGACCGTGTTCCGCTTCGCGCGCAAGAGCTGGTACGGCGTTGCCACTTCGGCGGGCATGTACGTGGGACACTTCATGGCGTGGATCTGTGCCGCGATGCTCTTCGCCTACGAGCTTCACGAGACGCACCCGGACGCGTACACGGCCGATCTGCTGATCGAGCACGGCGCCGGATACGACCCGTCGGATCGCGACGCGTTGCTCGCGTCGCCCATGACCGCCGAGCTGATCCGCCAGGGGATGGAGATCGAGAATCGGCTGGTCGACGAGGGGAAGCTGGACGAGAGCGACAAGCGGATCACGACGCCCACGCCGCTGCCCGGGCCGCTGGCCTACAACGCCTGCGGTATCGCCGGACTGCTCTGCGTGATCATCGCCGGCTGGACCACCGCCAACCCGACCATCTACCGTGCCGGGCTGGCGTTCCAGGCGATCATGCCCAATCGCTCGCGATTCGCGGTCACGCTGGCCACCGGGGGACTGGCGACGGTGGCCGGACTGTTCCCCGCTATCGCCATGAAGCTGCTGGGATTCGTCGCCCTGTACGGAATGGTGCTGATGCCCATGGGAGCGGTCGTCTTCATTGACTTCTACTTCATGCGCCACATCGGGCTGCAGAACAACTACGCCGACAAGAGCGGCACCTCGTTCAACTGGGCGGCCGGCCTGACGTGGTTCGCCACGCTGGGCGCCTGCGTGGCGTTGGTCTTAAGCGGGATTGAAATCAACGGCGTCAAGCCGTTTCAGATCTACTTCGTATCGCTGCCCGGCTGGTTCGTGGCCGCAGCACTCTACATCGTCTTGAGCTTCCTCCTGCAGAGAAAACACCTCCCCAACGCGACGCCGGAGCCTCATTGACATGCTGGTTCGACGAATGCTGCAAACCGTGTCTTGGGCGGCCCTGGCCGGGACCATCCTGCCCTCGTGTCTCTTCTTGACGAGCCACGTCGGGTTGGATCGCATGAAAACGGCGATGCTCGCGGCCACGATCGTGTGGTTCGCGGCAACGCCCTTGTGGATGCACCGCAAGGCGGACCAGGCCCAGGGCACGTGAGTTGCCCGCGGACTCGCCGTCACTTTGCCCGGACCGGTTCGATCTCCTCTCGCCACCGCTTCGGCACCGCGCAGAAGGCGTCCGCGTAGGTGGCTTCCAAGGGCACCGGAACGTAGCGGCTAGGCTGGAAGAAGAGCGGCATGTCGGGCAACGCGGCCCCCACCGCGACCGGCTCGATGAACGCCTGCTTGACCTCGCCGGCCGAGTAGGCGACCAGCATCGATCACAGCGGAATCTGACCTGCCGAATCCGTCATCTGCTGATCAACACAACGGCCTTTGTCGTCGAAAGTGAGGCTGTATCTTCCCGTCGGACATGGCTGTGAATCTGACCATGCGCTAAACGTGTCCCGCAAGGCCTTTCGGCTCCTCACGGGGGCGTTGATCGACAACGGAACGGGCAGTTCCTCTCTGGAAACGGCCGGCAAGCAGGGGGTGGCAACGCGACTGGCAAACTCGCGAATGTGCTCCAGCGCTGCACGCTGCGGCAAGCGGCTCCGGCGGAACGACGTAACCACCGCGACAGGCTTTCCGTTCTCGCCGAAAGCGGACCAAAGGCCGTCGCAGTACCCGTTGGTCGAGCCGTGATGACTGACCTTGACGGCGTGCGCGCTCAGTCGGCCCGCGCCGAACTCGTTGAGCACGTCAACCCATCCTGGTGTCACCACGTCGCCACCGAGAATCAGGCGCGTCTCCCCGAACTCAAGCAGAATCGCCATCGAGACGATGTTATGCTCGGAATACGGAAGACGGTCCACAATACGGCCGTCTGCGTCGAAACACTTGCCTAAGCGCTCTTCGTAGCGATCGGCCTGGTTGCCGGATGGCGCGAGGGCCCAAATGCGAAAGTGCGCGGCTGGGTCGAGACGAACGGGAAAGAGCTGTGTTCCCAGGCCGGCATTCCTCGGAATCAGTGGATCGTTACGCCGCGAGCGGCTCTCCTTGACAAGACGAAACAGTCTCTCCAACTCGTCTGCGTCCTCGACCACACGGTCGGCACCTGATCGGAGAGCATCGATGCGAGCGGCTTTCAGCAGCCATTTCAACCTCTGGCCGCTCATCGCCGCGGGCCGCCAGAAGAGGCGAACGCGAAAGTCCTCCAAGAGCCGACTCATCCCACGATAATGATCTTCGTGGGGATGCGTCAGGCAGAGGAACTCCAACTCCTCGGCGCCCTGTTCAACGAGAAACCGGTGAGTGGCGTTCTGCGCGGGATCCTGCAAGGAACTCGCGTAGCAGTCGACGACTCCCCATCCGCCGGTCGGCAGCTTCAGGACGATGCTCTCGCCCTGACTTGCCCCAAAGACGTGCATCTCAAGACGGTCGCTGGAGTCAGTATTCGCCATCAAGCTGGTCGTCTGCAAGCAACTCGTCGATCTCACGATCGAAGGCAGCTTCCTTCTCAGGGGTAACCTCTCTGTCGGGAACTGCCTCTAAATGCACCCGAACCGAACCGCCTGCTTCTAACGTCTTGCACACAAACCGACGCCGTTCAAAGATGCCCAAACTGGCAAGCTCCTCTGCAGCATACTCGCCGCGGATCGTCTCACCATCGGGGCTGGTTAGCGTGACAAACGCAATACCGGCGTCGACTTGATCGACGAACCCCTCGAAGGTCTCCAGCACAGTCTCCGTGGATGCGCTGGAAAGGGGTTGGGTCCGAAGCTGTCCTGTCCTGCGGATACTCCCTCGCAAGTCATACAGGCAGACTACACTGCCAGTCAGACCTTTGCCGGACACGTCGTGCATCGCATCTTCAATCGCGTCTGGCGAGTGCTCGATTCCTGACCACCCGACAATCCCTGATCCGGACCAACAGTGACCGCAGTGAGACGGCAACCGCAATACACAGACGCGCCCCTTAGATGGGGCCTCGAACAGCGTCTTCTCAGCCTGAAGTGTGCGACCCCAATTCAAGTGTACGCGCTCCTTGCCTTGGAGACGCCGCGCATCCATATAGATATCTTTTGCGTCATCAATACTCGGCGGAGAACCAGCGGCCGATGGGGAATGGAACTGGTAGAGAATGTCATCCCACGACCGGTCGCGCCAACGTTGCCGGCGGACAATCGCGCTAGTCGGACTCATCGCTTGTTTCCCCCGAGATAATCGCCGGAACACCGGCGGTACTGATCATCTTAGTCCGAGCAAACTGTGCCTTGAGCAGTGCACGATCACACTGTCTCTTGAGAAGTCGGACATCCTTCTCGTCCAAGGCGATGCTCAAACTGTGATTACCTTCACGGTTGTCGTAGTGCAAACGGAGCGTGTACGATACCACCGCCCCCTCGATCTCGATTCGCTCGTCTTCATAGTCGTTAAAGACGGGCCGGATATCCGTAACGATTCGTGCGCCCTGAAACAGGTTCGCGTACTCATAGGCCAAATCGATCGCCTTGGAAACGGTGCGAACGGCAGACGCTTGGAACAGCCCACGAAGCTGCGGTTCAACGGCGTCCCAGGCCGCACGTTCATTCTCATTCCACGTCGGTTCTGCCGCGGCAATCCCCGAACGGAGTGCTTCCAGCACTTCGTCAATAGTCAGCTCGCGTTGTCGGATGAGCTGATACAGTGCCAGTATCGGCCGCAACACGCACTCAGCCGCATCCTTGTCCCCATCGAGCGATTCGGCCACGTGCGCGTGGAGGTCCTGTGGACGGAGCGGCAATGCCTCCAACTGCTCAAGATGGGCTGCCACCCGCTGAAGCCGTTCGGGACCCAGATCCCGAATCGCCGCCAAATCCGCGATTTGGCCGGGAAACAGTCTGATGTGAGTCGGCATGAGCTGCGACAGTCCGAGGAATCACCAGAAGTCCAGGGGTCCTCCCCACTTAGGAAGAGAGCAACCGCGCCAATTTCTGACAACTGCGACTATCATAGGGTGGCTGGTCTTACCCAGTCAAGCACCGGTTCGGCGCCAAAAAACATATGCCCATACCTCGTAATAGTGGTCTGATTCAACCTGATGGAGCTACACATTGAGCCCGGGCAGAGTGTCTCGATCGAAAGTGGAGCGAAGCGCAACGGGTCTCTTCCTTCCCTTGTGCATCGGCCGTGCCGGAACCCGTGCCAACGCAGGTTGCGATGCTAGACACCTTGGGTTTCTCTCTACCCCGCGGGCAAATAGCACACCACCCGCCCGTCGACCGTGGTGAAGAACAGGCCGTCGGCGGTGGCGGCCATGCCGTCGAAAACGGGAGATGCCTTAAGCCCGTACTCGGCCCGCTTCGCGCCGTCGGTTGCCGAGACGGCCCACAGCCGGACGTCGCCCTCGGGTTTCTCGGCTTCGACGTCGACGATCTTGCTCGGGCCGGCCACGAGCAGCGTGTCGCCGGCCAGGAGCATGGCCCGGGCGAAGAACGGCAAGGGCTGCGACCAGTGATGGTGCACTTGGGTCGCCGGGCGGCGGGGCCTTCGTCCCTTGGGCGCCTGGCCCTTGGGCGGCTGCGGCTGGACCAGTTTCGTCTCCGCCGAAAACAGGTGGTGCTCCGCCTGCAAACCGACGTGGGCCCCGGTCACGCTGTACGCCTTGCGCCCGAACCCGAACACCCGCTCGCCGGCGACCACCAGCAGCCGGCCGGAGATGCGGCGGTTGCCGACCGTGGGCCAGCCGCCGTAGCCGGTACCCATCGTGGTGCCGATCTGCCAGTAGGTGCGATGCCACCAGTCTCCGTCGAGGAACCCCACGGAGCTGAACAGGTGGTCGGCGTTCTCCGGCTGGGGATTGCCCTCCAGGTCGAACCGCGCGTGGCGCATGAAGAGCGAACTGCCGTCGGTCGAGAGCACGTCGGGCAGCGCCCCGGGCATGGAGACGCCGCGCACCGTGCCCTGCGGCTCCTGCCCGGTCTTGGGGTCGCGGCTGGAGATCCGCCGCCGGGAGAGCAGCTCGCCGGTCCGGGCATCGAGACGCACGAGGAACAGCCCGCCGTCGAGGAACGACGACAGCCCGGCCACGGCGCAAACCACCGACGGCGATTCGCCCTCGCCGGGCAGCACCAGCACGTTGCCGTGCAGCGGCCATACCGACTCGAGCTGCTCGTAGGCGACGACCTGCCGCGGCTTCGGGGCTGCGCGGAACCGCCAGGCGAGCGCCCCGTCGGTGGCCCGCAGGCAGTAGATCCACCCGTCGGCCGAGCCGAAGTAGACCCGGCCACCGTAGATTGTCGGGGGCGAATCAACCCGGCCGCCTGCGGTGAACTGCCACAGCGGCGACCCGTCGGTGGCGCTGACGGCACGAACCGTGTGCAGCTCCGTCTGGGCGAAGAAGACCGTGCCGCCCGCAACCACCACGCTGCTCAGCGGGCCGGCAAACTGCTTCTCCCAGCCGCGCTTCAGCTCCGGCGAGAGCGAGACGCCCGCCACGCCGCTCCGGGCCGCGTCGTGGCGGTAGGTGAGCCAGTCGGAGGGGGAAGGGATTGGGGATTGGGGATTAGGGGTTGGGGCAAATGCGGGACCCTTTTCCAGTGCCCGCTGCTCACTGCCCTCTGCCCTCTGCCTACCGTCCTCTTCCCGCTTCGGTGCCAGGGCATTGAACCCGTTCAGCTTGGCCGTGATGTAGCACGCGCAGGAGTGCGGCGGGGCGTAGAGCAGCCCATTGCAGGGCAGGATGCCGTACTGGCAGGTGCCGCGGACCCAGTGGTCGGCCACGACCCGGTCGGAGCCCAGGTCCAGAAACTCGACGCCGGAACGGCCGTGGATCAGGTATCTCGTGGTCGCCTTGTTGCGATAGCAGCGGTGGTGGCCGAACCCGATGGTGTAGCATTGCTGGTCGGGCGGGCGCTCGGCCACGACCCGGCCGGTGTGCAGGTCGTAGACCTTGGTCACTCCCGGCTGGCGCCCCCAGGCCATCTCGCCGCTGTAGACCTTGCCGTTCACCACAAAGACCTCGACCGGGAAGTTGAACCCTTCGTGGCAGGGGGCCGTCCAGAGCTTCTCGCCCGTTTCGGCCGAGAAGGCCATGATCTCGCCGCCCGTAAGCAGGTGGTTCGCCGTGACCAGCCACTCCAGCTCGGCCTTGTCGCCGCCGGCGTCGGGAGCCGGATTCTCGACGCCCACCGCGGCTTCGGTGGTGCCCAAGGGCACCTCGGCCGAGCGATCGGCCGAGAGCACGACGCCGTCCTTGACAACCACCGTGGGCGACGACCAGGCGTAGCGGTGCAAAGCCACCGGGCGATCCACCTTCCATAGCACCTCGCCCGAGTCGGCCGACAGCGCGACGAGCTGCCGCTCGTTCTCGAAGAAGAGCCGCCCGCGGCTCACGGCCGGCGTGAGCGGCATCACGTTCACCGTGTCGGCGTCCTGTTTCTTCCACACCAGCTTGCCCGTGTCGGCCTCCAGGCACAGCAGGTGTTTCGTCGGGAATTGGATGACGTAGCGGCGGTAGGCACCGCGCCAGGGCGACAGGGTGCGGATCACCCGGCCGGTGGTGCCGCTTCGTTCGGCGAGCGGATCGGCCACGACGAGGTAGAGCTTCCCGCCGGAGCAGAGGATTTCGTGCGTGTTGTCCGTGCCGGCGTAGGTTTGAATTACTTCGCCGGTGGCCGCGTGCAGGGCGGTAACCGGCTTGCCGTAGCCGAGCGTGACGTACACCCGGTCGCCCACGGCCACCAGGCGCCGCGGCATCTCGGCCGGACCGCTGCGGAACGGGCGGAGCTGGTCCTCCCAGGGCCCGACCTCTTTCTTCCAGAGCAGCACGCCGCTCATGGCGTCGCGCGCCACGAGCGCCCACCGCGAGGGCTCCTTGACCGAGGCCACCGGCCCTTCGTCCATGATGTAAAACAACCGCCCGGCGGCAGAGACCGCCGCACTCATGCTGGCCAGGTGGTCGTGGCTGCGCCCCCAGCGCGGGCCGGCGGTCCATTGCAGGTGGTGCGGCGGCTCGATCTCTGTGTCGTCGGCCACGGCGTTGTTGTCCGGGGCGTGGAGGAAGTGGGTCCACTCGTCGATCGTCTCCGGCCGGGGCTCGACCTGTTTCTTCCAGCTTCCGCCGGACCGCAGGTTCGCCACGCCGCCCGGGGCCAGCACCCGGATCACTTCGCCCGGGGAAACCCCCTCGGCGTCGCGCACCAAGAGCAGATTGACCACGCCGTCGGCGTAGGGCAGTTCGCCGCCGGGCCAATGGATCACGGTGACGGGCCCCAGCAGGCCGGCGTCGAGAAGCTCCCGCCTGGCCGCGGCAACCCGCGCCGCGTCCTTCTGCAAGCCTTGCACCAGGAAGCGTTCGCTTAGGCGAAGGGCGGCCGTCTGTTTTGCGTCGGCGGCCCCCACCTCGACGAGCAATCCACCCTGAACGCCCGACTGGTTCACGATGTCTTGGACGGTCTCGATCCCGCCTTCCTGGGCGAAGGAGGAACACGCGAGGAAGCTCGAGAAGGAAACGGCCACGGCAACGTGCAGTCGTGACAAGCTTGTGGTCATGGTTCACCCCGTGGGAGCGGTGGGGTTGAAAGTGCTTGTAGCGACCCGATTCATCGGGTCTTGCTGCGCAAAGGCGGGCTCTGACCGGCCGAAGACCGCATGAATGCAGTCACTACGAACTCCCGGAATACCCTCCGGGAGCATTGCAGGCCATGATACCTCTTGCGCGCACGACGCTCAACAACCCGGCGGCTTTCGCTCTGCCGGGGCATCGTCTACAATGCCCCCGGCCGGCCCGGCGGCTGCGCGATCATTTTCGGCGCGGCGGCTGCGGCCGGCTCTCTCGCACTCCTTCCCTGGGACTTTGTGCCATGCCGGAAGACTGGGTGCTCAAGACCCCGGACCTGATCGTCATCGCCTGCTACGTCGTGCTGCTGGTGGGCATCGGCATGTGGGTCAGCTTCCGGCGCCGCGGCTCGGAGGACCTCTTCCTGGCCGGGCGCAGCCTCGGCTGGCCCAACGTGGGCCTGTCGATCTTCGGCACCAACGTCAGCCCCTCGTTCATGATCGCCTCGTGCGGCATCGCTTACAGCACGGGCATGGTCACGGCCAACTTCGAGTGGCTGGCCTGGTGGTTCCTGATGCTCCTGGCCATGCTCTTCGTGCCGTTCTATCTGGGAACCGACATCCGCACCATGCCGGAGTTCATGAAGCGCCGCTTCGGCCCGGCCGCCTACGAGTTCCTCTCCTGGTACGCCCTGTTCACCACGATCATCCTCTGGCTCGGCGGCACCCTGTTCGTAAGCGGCGAGCTGTTAAGCCAGATCATGGGCTGGCCCGTGTGGGTGTCGGTGGTGGTGTTGACGGTGATCGCCAGCAGCTTCACCATCGCCGGCGGACTGGCGGCCGTGATGATCACCGACAGCTTTCAGGCCGTGCTGATGATCCTGGGTTCGATGTTGTTGACGGCCGTCGGGCTGTGGAAGCTCGGGGGCGTCGACAAGCTGATTGCCGGGCTGCCGGCCGACTACTGGGCCCTGTTGCGCCCGGCCGACGACCCCGAATACCCCTGGCACGCCATCCTGCTCGGCTACCCGGTGATGGGGATATGGTTCTGGTGCACCGATCAGACCATCGTGCAGCGCGTGCTCGGGGCCCGGAACATCGAACAAGGGCAGCTCGGGGCGGTCTTCGCCGGGTTCCTGAAGATCCTCACGCCGCTGATCTTCATGCTGCCGGGAATGATCTGCTTTCTGCTCTTCCCCGGCCTGGAAGAGGCCGACCGGACCGCCTTCATGAAGATGGTGACCGAATGCCTTGCGCCCTTGGCGCCGGGCCTGGTGGGACTGATCGTGGCCGTGCTGATCGCCGCGGTCATCAGCACGATCGACTCGGGCCTGAACTCGTTCAGCACGGTATTCACGCTGGACATCTACGTGCGCCGATTTCGCCCCAACGCGAGCCCCGCCGAAATCCGCTGGCTCGGCCGGATGACCACGCTGTTCGCGGCCTGCGTGGCCGTGGCCTGCGCGTTGGCGATCGGCACGGTCAACAAGACGATGTTCGATCTGCTGCAGTCGATCATTTCGTTCATCGCCCCGCCCATGGCGGCCGTGTTCACCATCGGCGTGCTCTGGAAGCGGGCCACCGGCACCGCGGCCATCGTGGCCCTGGTGCTGGGCTCGATCGCCTCGCTGGGCGCCGGCTTCTGCCAGTTGGCCGAGTGGCCCAGCAAGGCCTTCTGGCCCCATTACCTTCTGGTCTCCTTCTACCTCTTCGCCGGGATTTGCGCGTTGATGGTCCTGGTCTCGCTGGCGACGCGCCGCTCGCCCGTGGAAGAAGACCTGCCCACGATGACCGAGCTCTACGGCACGCAACGGACCCCGACGCGGCGGATCTGGCTGCTGTGGGAAGTGCTGGCCGTGATCATGATCGGCATCTACGTCGGCTTCCAGGCGATGTCGTACTGGTTGTAGGCTGATAGGACTGCGGCGGCTTGCGGCGGTCAGCCGTGTAGCGGGCGGGCTTGCCCGCCGTGGAATTGCCGGCTAAGCTGATCGCGAAGCGGTCGTCCGTTCGACCGCCCCGGTCCTTAAGCAAAGCCAAAGCCCTCCCATGAAGCTCTCGGGCAAGGTCGCAGTCATCACCGGCGGATCGAAGGGGATCGGCCTGGGGTGTGCCGGCGTCTTCGCACGCCACGGCGCCACGGTGGTCTTCGGTGCCCGGGGCGAAGAAGCCGGCCGGGCCGCCGAACGCGAGCTGACCGGCGCCGGCCACGCCGCCCTGTTCGTGCGCACCGACGTCACGCGCGAAGAGGATATCCGCCGGCTGATCGATGCCGCGGTCGAGCGATTCGGCCGGCTCGACACGATGGTCAACAACGCGGGCTGGCACCCGCCCGACGTGCCGATCGACGAGATCACGCTAGAGGACTTCGAGGGGCTCCTGCGCGTGAACCTCACCAGCACGTTCCTCGGCTGCAAGCTGGCCGTGCCGCATCTTCGCCGGACCCGGGGGTCGATCGTCAACGTCTCGAGCGCCGTGGCCAAGGTGGGCCAGAAGCTGGCCGCCCACTATGTCACCAGCAAGGCCGGCCAGATCGGGCTCACGCGGGCGTTGGCCTCCGAGCTGGTTTCCGAGGGCGTGCGCGTCAACGCCGTGTGCCCCGGCGGGGTGATGACCCCGCTGGTCCGGGAATGGGCCGCGTCGAAGGGCGAAGGGTTCCTGGCCGAGGCCGAGAAGCGTCACCCCATGGGCCGGCTGGCCACGCCCGAGGAGATCGGCGAAGTGTGTGCGTTCCTCGCCTCCGACGAGGCGTCGTTCATCACCGGGCAGGCGATCTACGCCGAGGGCGGGGTGTTGCTTCAGTAAGACGCAGGAGTTGAATGCCGGAAGTGATTCGGTTCGCGTGGGGTTCAGGGTTCGGGGTTCAGGGTTCAGGACCATGGAGTTCGACGCCCACCCGAGAGTGCTGAACCCTGAACCCTGACCACTGAACCCTCGCGCCGGTCCTACATGCACTCGCGCTGACTATGCCCCCTCCATCCCTGACCATCACGACCCCCGCGGCCCCGCCTAACTGGGCGGTGCTCGAGCGCTACGTGCTCGAGCACCTCCATCCGGCGGCCGTCGAGTTCGTCGAGCGGTACACCCGGCCCGACGGCACGCTGGTGTGGCGCGACGAGTGGCCGGGCATGGACGGCTCGGACGACGGCTACGAGAGCTTCCAGAGCTTCCCGCTCTACTACCTGCTGGGCGGGCCGGCCGAGATGCTCGACTTGGCGCGGAAGCTCTGGGACGCGGTCACCCGGCAGTTTACCGCTTACGGCCAGGTCCACGACGAGTTCGACGCCTACTACGATTGGATGCACCACGGCGAGAGCTACACGTATTTCTACCTGCTCGGGCTGGCCGACCCGGCCGACGAAACGCACCGCCGCCGGGCCGAGCGGGTTGCGGGCCTGTACCTCGGCGAGAACGCGGACGCCCCGAACTACGACCCCCAGCGGCGGATGATCCGCTCGCCGATCACCGGGAGCCGCGGCCCCCGCTTTGTGAACACGGCCGAGGACTGGGTCACGCACCGGCCCGTGTTGGCCGACTACCCGCTGCCCTACGACGACATTCCGGGAGTGACCACGAGCGACGCCTGGATCGACGACGCCCGCTTCCCGGCCATCCTCGAAGCGATGAACCGGCGCATGATGCGGGGCGACGTGCCGCTGAACCTCACCGCGACCAGCCTCGTCGCCCACGCCTTCATGCTCACCGGCGATGAAAAGTACCACCGCTGGATCGTCGAGTACGTCGATGCCTGGATCGAGCGGACCCGGGCCAACGGCGGCGTGCTGCCCGATAACGTCGGGCCGGGCGGGCGCATCGGCGAGTGTATGGACGGCAAGTGGTGGGGCGGCTACTACGGCTGGCGCTGGCCGCACGGGCTGCTGAACCAGATCGAGTCGACGCTCATCGGCGGCGCGAACGCCTACCTGGTCACCGGGGAGGACCGGTTCCTGGAGCTGCCCCGCGCGGTGGTCGATCTGATGCGTCGCGAGGCAAAGGTCGACGAGCGGGGGCGCGTGGTCGTGCCCCACCGGCACAAGGACTCCGGCTGGTACGACTACCGGCCGATCGACCCGGCACATCTGGTTTACCTCTGGCACGTCTCGCAGTCGCCCGAGGACTACCGGCGCATGGGCGAGCTGGCCGAGGTCTCGGCGTGGGACACGCTCGCTTACGCCAAAGGCAAGGGGGATTGGGAGCACGCCGGGCCGTGGCTCGGCTTCATCGAGGGCCGCAACGCGGACTACCCGGCCGCAATCCTGCGGGCGGCGTACGCCGAAACGCTGCGGCGGTTAGAGCGGATTCGCAGCGACCGGACCACGCCCGACGAGCGGGACGTACACCATTGGCAGCAGCGCAACCCGGTGGTGCTCGAAGGGCTCGTGCAGTTGATGCTCGGCGGGCCGAACCACGTTTACCACGGAGGGCTGCTGCACACGCGGCTCTTCTACTTCGACGCGGCAGCGGGGCGGCCCGGGCTGCCGCCCGACGTGGCCGTGCTGGTTTCCCGCGCGGATGCCGGCGGCGTGCTGCTCGAAGCGGTCAACCTGCACCCCGGCCAGAGCCGGGAGCTGCTCGTCCAGGCCGGCAGCTTCGGCGAGCATCGCTTCACTACGGCCCGGCTCGGACACGAAACCACCGAAGTAGGCGGCCGGCACCTGCACGTTCACCTGGCCCCCGGTGCGTTCGGGCGGATCGAACTGGGGATGGAGCGGTTCGTCAACCGGCCGACAATCCCATAAAGCCGCGACCGGCGGTCGCGGAGGGAGAACGATTGCGGATCACAGCAGAGCGCGACCACCGGTCGCGGCTTTATGATTGCGAGGACACAGTTTGCTTGGGAGTACAAACCATGACCATCAATCGCCGCGTGTTCACACGCCGCGTCGCCGAAACGGCGGCAGCCGCGGCGGCACTGGGCGCGTTGAGTGCGGCGGGCGGGGCCGAACCGCCGCAGCGGCCCGAGAAGCCGAGCCGCCCGGCGCCGAAGCCGGACCCGACGCCCGAGGCCTCGCCGGCCGGGGCCATCGTCGATACCCACCAGCACCTCTGGGACCTGAGCAAGCTGCGCCTCCCCTGGCTTCAGAAGGAGACCGAGCTGCGCAAGTCGCACTTGATCGGCGACTATCTGGTCGCAGCCCGCGGACTGGGTATCGTCAAGGCGGTTTACATGGAGGTGGCCGTGGCGCCGGAGCAGCATCTCGCCGAGGCGGAGTACATCATCGGTCTCTGCCGGCGGGGTGATACGCCCACGGTGGCCGCAGTGATCGGGGGGCGCCCCGGCTCCGAGGGCTTTCGCGAATACATCACACGGTTCCGCGACAGCCGATACGTCAAGGGCGTGCGCCAGATCGTCTCCAAGCCGGAGGAGATTCTGGACGACGGGTTCGCCCGCGGGATCCGCCTTTTGGGCGAGCTGGGGATGCGCTTCGACCTGTGCGTCCCGCCCGACCGGCTCGACGCCGGGGCCAAGCTGGTGGACCGCTGCCCGGGGACCCGGTTCATCCTCGACCACTGCGGCAACGCCGATCCCGAGGCGTTCCGTCCCGCCGACCGGCAGACCCGAAAGCCGCAGCACGAGGCGGACCTGTGGCGCCGCGGCCTGGCCAAGCTGGCCAAGCGCGAGAACGTGGTCTGCAAGATATCGGGCATCGTGGCCCGGGCACCCAAGGGCGCGTGGAGCGCCGACGACTTGGCGCCGATCGTGAACCACTGCCTCGACGAGTTCGGTCCGGAGCGGGTGATGTTCGGCAGCGACTGGCCGGTTTGCACCCGCGCGGCCACGATGCGACAATGGGTCACGGCGCTTCGAGAGATCATCGCCAACCGGCCGGAGGAGGACCGGCGCCGGCTGATGCACGACAACGCCGTGCGGTTTTACGGGCTGACGTGACCCGGCGTGTGCCCGGCGGAGCGTAGTCTCGCAAGACATCCGAAGACAACGAGGAGCGAAACCGCAATGACCGTCCTACAGGGCGTTCCCGTTCCGGCGTTTGGCCTCCTCCTTCTGCTCAGCGCAGCGCAAGCCGCCGCGCCCGCCACCGAGGACCGCTTCCCGCTGACGCGCGACCGCTTCGGCACCCTCGGCGCAGCGCAGAGCCGGGCGGAGTGGGACGTGCTGGGTGCCCGGTGGTTCAAGTCGGGCGACTGCTACTGGCAAGGGGGCGATTGGGTGACGGGCGGCCCGGTGCAGGTTTGGCTCTTGGTGCGCCCCCGGATGTACTTCACCGGGAACAACCGGGTGTGGAACCCCGCTCCGAAACCGCCTCGCTGGGACTACCGCGACAAGGCCCGGGCGTTCATTCGCGAGAACAAGGACCGGCTGGGCATTATCGCCCTGGGCAACAGCATCTGCTTCGAGGACATCGAGAGCGGCTACGCCGACGTGGACGAGTACGTCACCTGGTACCACGACTTCGCGGGCTTCGTGCGCGGGCTGAACCCGCAGGTGAAGCTGGCCCCGGGCGATCTCCAGTCGGCCTGGGGAGGGCTGCACGGCACCGAGCAGCTCGAAGGCTACATGGAAAAGTACCAACAGAAGTACGGCGAGAAGATGCCCATCGACGCGCTGGGGCTGCACTGCTACGTGACCGGCAACCGGCCGCCCGACTGGGCCAAGCCCGAGGTCATCAGCGCCGACACTTTCAAGCAGAAGATCCGGGCCATGAGGTCGTTTATGAAGCGGGCCGGGCTGCGGGACGCGGCCCTGGTCATCACGGAGATGGGGGTGTTCAACCACTGCTGCGAGCCGCGCCTGACCGAGCCGGAGCTTATCGGCATCATGGAGAAGGCCATCCACTTCATGGAGGGGCCCGAGGGCGTCGACCGCGAGTTGGGCATGCCCGCGGACGGCCACCGGCTCGTGCAGAAGTGGAGCTACTCGGCCTTCGTCCACCTGGTGCAGGACGGTAAGCTGACGCCGTGGGGCAAGGCATATCAGCGTCTGGTCGAAAAATACGCGAAGGACTAAACGAAAAAGGGACCTGGCTTGTTTTTCCGGAACGGCCCGAAGGGTGCTTCGCAAAAAACAAGCCAGGTCCCTTTTTCGTTGCCAACCAAGGAGATCGACATGAGACGAGGCCGCGCCGTCCTGCTTTGCGTCGCGGTGGCGACGTGTGGGCACGTCGCCCGGGGCCAGCCGGTGCCGGAGCGGTTCGAGATGCCGTTCTCCGCCGCCAACCGAGACGAGGCGATCGACTGGCAAGAGCGTGCGCGGGCCCGGCTTCTCGAGCTGGTCGAAAAGCAGCAGCCCCGACGCTCGCTCGGCGAGCTGCCCTTGGACCTCCAGCTCGGCGAGCCGCAGGACAAGGAGTCGTACACCCTCTTCGAGGCTTCGTTCCAGGGCAATGATCCGGGAACTCGCTACCCTTGCCTGCTGGCCGTGCCCAAGGGCCAGCGGCCGTTTCCCGCCGTGCTGGCGCTGCACGGGCACGGCGGCTCGGCCAAGGCGGTCTTCGATCCCAAGACGATCTACCACGGCTTTGCCGATCGCTTCGCCCGGGGAGGGTACGTCGTGCTGGCCCCGTCGTTTCCGCACCGCAAGTACTGCGCGATGATGCTCTGGGACCTGTTCCGGTGCGTCGAGGTCCTGCGGTCGCGTGCGGAGGTCGATCGGGAGCGGATCGGTGTGGGCGGACTGTCGATGGGGGGCGAATGGTCCATGTGGATCGCCGCCTGCGACCCGCGGCTCAAGGTGGCCGTGGTCAGCGGATGGATGTGTACGACGGAGGGGGTCTTTTCGGTGCCCAACTGCGCCTGCTGGCAGTTGCCGGGCCTCGTGGAGCTGATGGATGTTTGCGAAGTCCACCTGTTGATCGCCCCGCGGCCCGTGCTGTTCGAGAGCGCCGAGCACGACCGCTGCTTCCCGATCCGCCACACGAAGGAGGGCTACGAGCGGATTCGCGCCGGCTACAAGCTCTTCGGCGCGGAGGAGGCCGCGGTACAGGACGTCTGGCCGGCCGGCCACGAATGGCACGGCGAGCCGGCCTATCCCTTTGTCGACAAGGCCCTGGGGGGACGCGCCGCCCAGGCATCCTAGCGAAACAGAGCTGTGTTTGCAGAGAGGGTTCGGGGTTCGGGGTTCAGGTTGTTGCGTTCAACGCTTGCCTGAGAGTCCTGAACCTTGAACCCTGAACCCTTTCGTCGATCTGAGGAGACGCCGTGAAAACGCACAACGTCGGGATCATCGGCTTCGGCTTCATCGGCAAGGTGCACGCCTACGCCTACTCCAACCTGCCGTTCTACTACGACCCGGTGCCCCTGGACGCCAGGGTCACGCACGTCGTGGCCAGCCGGGCGGAGACGGCCGAGAAGGCCCGGCGCACGATCGGCGCCGACGTTGCCGCCACCGACTATCGCGCGGTGACCGAGAACCCGGAGATCGACCTAGTCCACGTCTGCACGCCCAACCACCTGCACAAGGACGCCCTGCTCTCGGCCATGCGCCACGGGAAGCGCGTTTACTGCGACAAGCCGCTGGTGGCCACCATGGCCGAGGCCGAGGAAATCCGCGCGGCGCTCAGGCAGTACCGGGGCGTCGCCCAGATGACCTTCCACCTCCGCTTCTTCCCGGCGACGCTTCGGGCCAAGCAGCTCATCGACGAGGGGGCGCTGGGCCAAATACTCTCCTTCCGCGCCGTCTATCTGCACGGCGGCAGCGCCGATCCCCGGGCACCGCTCAAGTGGAAGCTGACCGCGGCGGCCGGGGGCGGCGTGATCGCCGATCTGGCCTCCCACGTGCTGGACCTCGTGGACCACTTCATCGGCCCGCTCTCTTCGGTGATGGCGGACACCCAGATCGCATACCCCCGGCGCCCCTCCCCGGACGACCCGAACGCGCAGCTCGAGGTCGACGCCGAAGACGCCGTGACGCTCCTGGCCCGCACGCAGTCCGGCGCGCAGGGCACGATCGAGGCCACGAAGCTGGCCAGTGGCACGGAGGACGAGTTCCGCCTGGAGATCCATGGCTCGCGGGGCGCGCTGCGGTTCAACACCATGGAGCCGCACTTCCTGGACTTCCACGACGCGACGCTCCCCGACCGGCCGCTGGGGGGCCTGCGCGGCTTCAATCGCATTGCGGCCGGGCAGCGCTACGACCCGCCCGCCGCCTCGTTCCCCTCGCCCAAGGCCGCCGTCGGCTGGCTTCGGGCCCACGTCGGCTGCCTGGCCAATTTCCTCCAGGCGGTGGCCGAGGGGCGCCCCGCCGAGCCCGGCCTCGAACAGGGCATTCGCGTGCAGCACCTCATGGACTGCGTACGCCGCTCGGCCGGGCAACGGCGTTGGATCGACGTTTGACCGCTATCACGAAGAAGACCGGCAACACTTGAGCCATCAGATGTACGACGGCCTTCCGAGGCCGTCGCCGTCACACCCTGACCCTCGACGGCCTTGGAAGGCCGTCGTACAAAGCGTCTCGTGGTCTAGCCGAATTGTTGCTGAATCCACAAGCGACAAGGAGCCCGCCGCATGACACGCATCGCATTCCTCGGCATCGCCCCGTGCTTGTTTGCCGTAGCACCGTCCCCGCTTCTCGCGGCTGAGCAACCCCGGAAGCCCGCAGTCGTGGCCGAAGGCGAGCGTTTTCAGCCCGCCGACGACCTGGGCTGGGCCGTTCGGCACCAGGAGCGGAGCTACGCCACCCAGGCATTCGGCGGCATGTGGGTCACGCACGGCGGGCTGCTCGGCGCCCCTGCCGAGAGCGACGGCTCGGTGGCCGTTCAGCGCGTGGCCGTGCCCGAGGACGGGGCCTACCGCGTGTGGAGCAAGTACCAGTCGCCCCCCTACTTCAACTACCTGCACCGCGTCGAAATCTGGCAGGGCGGACGCAAGCGGTTCTCGCACGACTACGGCCGGCTCGACGCCGAGCGGATCTACAGCTTCTTCGGCAAGACCACGTACGGCCTGCCGCCAAAGAAGCAGGTCTGGTTCACCTGGGGCGTGGACCATGACGCGGCCGAGGCACCGCGGAGCCCCGTGCGACTGAACAAGGGCCAGGCGGAGATCAAGCTCATCACGCTCGAAAACCCTTCGCCGGGCGGCGATCGCTACGTCGATTTCGTCGTGCTCACCACCAGCCCGGACGACACTTGCATCGGCTGGGAGCAGCACGGCCAGGCCAAGAGCCCGTTCATTTACGAGGCGTTGCGCGCCACGCCGATCTACCTGCGTTTCAAGAACCCGGCCCGCCAGCCGGCCCGGGCACGGCTGTTTACGCACTTCGGTCACTTCACGTGGAGCTGCGCCCCGAAGCGGGGCCTGGTGCCCGACGGGCCGGTCGCGCCCGGCCAGTGGAGCCCGTGGGTCAATATCAACCAGATCGTCGAGCTGGTGACCGACGAGGGCCTGCAGCTCACGCTCATCGACGCGGCCGCAGAGGGCCGCGACGCGAACCAGGCCCCGCCGCTGGTCGGCTCGAACGTGGCCGTGCCGGTCGAGGTGGCCCTGGACCCGTCCGGGCGCCGGTCGTTGGGCAAGCTGAGTGTGCCCAACGGCGAGACGATCCACTTCCCCATCGACATTACCTGGAACCGCGAGCGCGAGCTGCGCCTCTCGAAGGACATCGCGGCCGAGCTGATCCGCCAGTCGAAGACAACCTGGCGCAAAGCCGCCCCCCGCAAGCCGCGCACGATCGCGTTCTACGGCAGCTTCTCGCGGTCCGACGAGCCCTGGGCCGTGGCGCTGAAGGACGCTTTGGGCTACAACACGCTGCTGCCGGATCAATACGAGCACCTCGAGGTGGACGGCTACTTCCAGCACCTCCGCAACGAAGAGGCCATCCGCAAATACGCCGAGAAGCTCGGGCCCGAGCGGCGCAACTTCCGCGTGTGCAGCTTCGGCGACGAGATCCACATCGGCGGCATCGACACCAGCGACCCGAAGTACGTCGAGCCCTTCCGGGCGTGGCTGAAACGCCGCGGCGTGACGCGCGATGAGCTGGGCGTGGCCCCCGAGCAGGCGACGCTCACCGGCAGCAAGCGCCTCGAGTGGTACGCCCGGCTGTTCGGGGCCGAGGAGCGGTTCGCCGACTATCGCCGCCTGACCGACGTGGCCCGCTCGGCGTTCGGACCCCAGGTGCTCTGCGGGGCCAACTACTCGCCCCACCACGACGTGCTCTACTACGGCAACCACCTCCAGTGGATCGACGCCTTCAAGCACCGGGCCATGAGCATGTTTTGGACCGAGGACTACCTGTTCTTCGCGCCCGAGCTGCCGCAGACGATTTCGTTCATGTTCGCGCGGGCCCACTGCGCGACGAAGTACCACCGGCAGCCGATCCACATGTACGTGATGCCGCACGCGCCCGGCCAGCCGGCCGACTACTTCCGGCGCAACGCGATCCTCTCGATCGGGGCCGGGGCCCGGCACATCGACCACTTCTGGGTCGCGCCGCAGGAGGACTACTCGGAAAACTACGTGAGCTGGCAGTACCCCGAGACGTTCCGGGCGATCTTCGAGTCGATTTACGACACGGCGGCGGTCGAGCCGCTGTTGGAAAACGCCCGGCGGCGCCCGGCCCGGGTGGCCGTGGTCACGGGCAAGGCCACTGCGCTCAATGAGGACCGGGCCCGGGTCGACGTGGCGGCCGATTGGTTCCTGCGAATGTGCCACCTGGCGGGCAAGCCCGTGCAAAACGTCTGCCGCAAGGACCAGCAGTTCCTCTACTTCGCCCTGCGCCACGCCCAGCACGAGGTCGACCTGATCACCGAGGACGACATCGTCGAGGGCAACGTGCTGCGCAACTACGGCGTGGTCTATTTCGCGGGCGAGTGGATCGACCGCCGCGCGGTGGCCAAGCTCGACCAGTGGGTCCAAGGGGGCGGCGTGCTCTACGCCTCGACCGGCCTGGGGCACCGCAACCGGTTCGACGAGCCGGAGCCGGGGCTCCTCGAGCTGCTCGGCGTTCGAGCCGGCCCGCCCAAGAAGAACCTCTACCACGTGCGCCCGCTGTTGGAGCTGCCGCTGGCCGAGCCGATCGACACGATCACATTGGAGCCGCCGGCGCAAACCGACGCGGCGCCGGAGGCTGACGCGCCGGGAGAGAGCGATGCGCCCGCGGAGGGGGATACGCCCCCGGAGCCTCCCGCCGAGCCCGACCGGATCGAGGCCATCGCCTTCCGACAGCAGCTCACGCCGGCGTCGCCCGACGTGACGGTCCTGGGGTGTTTCAGTGACGGCAGCCCGGCCGTGACCGTGCGCGAGTACGGCAAGGGGAAGGCGTTCGCCGTGGGCACGGCGGCCGGGGCGAGCTACCTGAAGTCGGGCCTGCGCCCGGTGCCCTGGGCCCGGGGCGGGCGCGTGAACCTCTACAACCCGGCCGACTTCCCGCCCGCGGCCGTGCGCTTCGTGCGCCTGGGCGTCGACGCCCGGCCGCCCGCCCGGCAGGTCGAGTGCTCAAACCCCTACGTCGAGGCCCTGCTGCTGGACAACCCCCAGGGCACGCTGGTGACCCTGGTCAACTGGACGAACCAGCCGCTGGTGGAATCCCTCACCGTCACCGTCCGCCTCCCCTCCGCCCCCCGCGAAATCTTCTCCGTGGCCCGGCAGAAGAAGCTCGCCTCGCAGTTCGAGGGCGGACAGCTCACCTTCACTGTTGACTTAGCGGATGCCGATTTCGTGATGCTAAAGAAGTGAAGTGGAGAAACGCCAGCACAATCGGTGAGCAATCACGAAAGCGCGAAAGGACGAAACTCCGAAGACGAAAAAGACGGAGAGAGGGCGCCGCCCGTGGCAATCGGGCAACACCCGTGCTCGTTTCGCGTTTTCGTCCTTTCGCGCTTTCGTAGTCTATTCGGTCTGCGCGGCGCACGAGAACCCAAACCGATGCAAAGTGCGCCAAATAGGGAACCATTTCCCAATTCCCTTCGGCTCACGCGTCGATCCACCTCACCCCCAGCAGCCGCGCCAGGCGGCGCAGGGCGTCGAGGTGGTGGCCCTCGAAGAGCGTGACGTGGTGGGGCATGCCGACGTGGACGAGGTGGTCGAAACGGTCGGGGACGCGGGCACCGTCGACCAGCGCGGTGCTGGTGACGCCCAACAGCGCGCGGCGCGGCGGTGCGGTGCGGGCGTGAAGGGCCGCCAGCCGGTACTCGTTGTCGCAGCGCCAGAGCCGGGCCAGCGTGATCGGGCGGTCCGCGGCGAGCCGGGCGTTTAACACCAGCGGCAGGTCGTTGTTGAAGTGCCGGCCCAGGCGGAGCGAGCCCGGCTCGCAGAGGCTTCGCGGGGCGTGGCCGGGGTGCCAGAGGGTGACCGACTCCTCGTCGTGCTCGAGCCAGTCGCTCAGGTACCCCACGCCGATGCCCAAGAGCCCGCCGGCCAGCCCGAGGATCGCCCCGTCCACGTCGCCCTCGAGCGCCACGGGCCAGCCCTCTTCCGTAAGCCGCATCATGGCCAGGTAGGGCCAGTGGCCGAAGTGATTGGGCAGCTCGGGCCAGCAGCGCAGGGCCAACGCGTCGAGGTTCTCCTCGGCAATCAGGTCCGAGAGGGCCAGGTAGTAGGCGCTGTTGGGGCCGAGATGATCGCGGTCCAGATCCTCTTGCACGGCCAGCTTCATATCGAGCACGGCCCGCACGTCGGCGTCGACTCGCGCCCGTTCACAGGCTTCCACCCGCGCCACGAACTCGGCCATGCCGAAGTGGTGCAGTTGCGCGCCCAGCGAACGGCTCAGCGCAGCCGGATCGGCGTGCATGTTGACGAACCCCGGGGCGTGCTGGCCGACGAGCCCGATCTTGGCCCGGGCCAGCCCGGCCGCGGCCGCGGTCAGGCGCACGGCCGCGTCCAACTTGCGCCGGGTCGCCGGCTCGTCGGGCGGGCCGTAGACCAGCTCGAAGGGCCGCTGCAATTGGCGGAGCGTCGAGCCGAACACGTGCGTTCCCACCAGCGAGCAGGCCGTGACGCGATCCGCCTCGGGCCGCTCCGGCGTGGCCCAGAGCACCAGCGGCCCGCCCCAAAGCTGCGCCAGCACCGGGGCCAGTCGCCCGTCGCCCATGGTCGGCTGGAGCACCACCAGGGTCCGGCAATCGGCCTGCTTCAGCTCCGCAATCGCCCGGCGGAGCGTGGCGTCGTCGACGACCGGCTCGGCCGGGCGCACCGCCTGGAAGTCGCCGGCCTCGGCGGCCTCCCAAGCGGCGGCCGCCATTTGGCTCCCCCACTCGGGGTCGAACCCGGGCCGCCGGCGTCCGATGGCAAGAAAACCGACGTGCAGAGGCTGGTCCGATCGAGCGGTCATCGTCCTTTCCCAAACGCAAGAAGGAGGGGTTTACGAAACGAATCCCGTCGCTGCTGCCCACAATCCGTAGACTCGCCGGACCACCGCAGAGGCGAGGGGACTCAACGGCCGGGCGGCGACGGCTTGGGTTTGATGAACATCATCTCGGCGGGCGTAACCCAGCCCGATCTCAGGTCCACCCGGAACCAACCTTCACTGTTCTTCCTGTTAAAGCGGCAGGGCGATCGCTTGCCGAACTCCTTCAGATCGTACTGGGCCCAGGTCTTGCCCAAGTCCAGCGAGACGATGATTCCCGTGTCCATCGGCGACGCGGGGGCGCAATGCGACGCCAGGATCACGCCGTCCTGGATAATCATGTTGCCGGATTCGACCCCGGGGTTGAACAGGCGCGTGTGCTTCTCGGGCTTGGTCAGGTCGGCCGGATCGCATCGAAACACACCGCGGTCGTACGGCTTGGGTCCATTCGAGTCGCTGATCCAGTAGAGTTGCCCGTCGACGAAGTTGATTCCGCCGCACTTGTACCGCGAGTTCGATGCATCCGACACGATGACCTTCCAATGCCACTCGTCCCGGTCGGCGTCGTAGATGCCCCGGAGCCAGTGGCACTCGTGCTTCCCCGCTCGGTCATGGTCGCCCGTGCAGGCGTAGAACGCGTCCTCGGCCGGGTTGTAGGCCACGTCGTGAACGTGGCGGCAAATCACGGGATTGTCGGGGTCGCCGAGCGGCGTGCCCGTCGAACCCCCGCCGCCGGAGCCGTTGTCCCGGTTGTTGGGATTCTGTCCGAAAGAGTAGGCGATCTTCACGGTCTGCCCGCCGTCGGTCGAGTAATAGATGTTGACCGGCGTCGCGCCGCCGATGACGTTGCAGTAATTCCCCCAGATGAGCATTTCCCGCCCTTTGACGTCGAACGTATTGACGCCCGTCAGACTGTGGAAGTACCAGCCGGGGTTGGCCGGGTTCTGCGGCGTGTGCGGGAGGTAGTCCGACCCGTCGGCGTTCTTCACCGTGATCTGTTCGTACGTCTTCAGGTTGTCGGTGCTGAGGTACAGCTTCGCCAGCGCGCTGAACAGGACGTTGCCGTTCCCGAGGATGTAGCTAAACACGACGTGCCGGGCGTCGGGAAACGCGGCGCTGTGCGGCCAGGTGCGGCCGTTGTCCTCGGACAGGAACACCCGCCCGTCGGAGTAACCGAACGCCTTGTTGTCGCGCTGCGTGTCGACAAACGGACCTTCCGGTTGCGGGCGGTACCAGAAGTGGTCCGTCGACCGGACGTCGGACGGGGTAGCACTCGGTTCGGCGCCGAGGCTGCGCGCCCCGGGCAGCAGCATCCCGCCGGCAGTCGCCGCCGTGGCGCCCAAGAAGCCGCGGCGAGTCACTCGTTGTTGCGGTGTCATCGTTCTGTGCCCTTTCGTTTTCTACAGGAAGACCACTTGCCCCGACCGAGCGGACTGTTTCTCGGCCAGCACGAGCCGGAGCGAGTCGACCGATTGTGCCGGCGTGATGATTTCCGGAACGCGCTCGCCTCGAACCGCCTTGACAAAGTGCTCGATCTCGTTGGAGTATCCGTCGCCCGGGGCGACCTCGGGTGTAAACGCCTCGCCGTCGGCGGGACAGACCTTAAGGGCCGGGTCGCGCGTGCAGTCGTAGACGATCGTGGCCCCTTCGAGCACGACGTTGAAGCTCATCTCGAACCCGAACGACGGGGCCATCGCCCAGCCCCCTTCCGCGGTGACGACCCGGCCGTCGCCGTAGACGTACTGCGTGACGATGTGGTCGTACCCCTTGGAAGGCCCGCTCGCGGCGCGGCTGAATACCGCCTCGGGCATGCCGAAAACGTACTGCACGTAGTCGGAATCGTGGATGTGCAGGTCAACCGCCGCCGAACCGCTCTTCTGGGAGTCCATCAGCCAGCCGTTCCAGGACCACGTGGGCGTAAGGCTCAATCGCTGGAACGTCGCGGCCCGTACCTCGCCGTACGTGCCGGAATCGATGATCTCCTTTGCCTTGGCGTATTCCGGCCAGAACCGGATGCAGTGGCCGATCTGCAGGAGCCTGCCGCTCTCTTCGGCCGCGGCGATCATCTCCCGGCAGTCCTCCACGTCGAGCGCCATCGGCTTCTCGCACAGCACGTGGACGCCGGCGCTCAGCGCTTTGACGGTGAACTCGCTGTGCATGTACGTGGGCAGGGTCACGGAGAGGGCGTCGAGATCGGCGTCGGCCAGCACCTTGTCGAAGTCGTCGAAGAGATCGATGCCGGTGAAATCGAGCGGGGCCTCGGCGCCCTCGATGTTGCCGGCGGTGCCGCCGCCGTCCTCAAACTTGGTCTTGTCCGTATCGCAAATCGCAACCACCCGGACGTCTTCCAGGGCCCGATAGCAACGAAAATGCATCTTGCCCATGAAGCCCAAGCCGACGATGCCGACTCTTGTCATCGTGTCGTCCCTTTCGGTTGAGGTGGTCCTATTTGAACAGTCTCTTCATGGCCTCGGCGGTCTTCTCCGGCCGGCCCGGCTGATAGGGGAGCATCTCGGCGGTGACGTAGCCGTCGTAGCCCGCCTCGGCCAGGGCCGCTCGAAGCGACGGGAAATCCAGGTCGCCTTCGAGCATGTCGACGAAGCCGGCCGCGGTGCCGACCGACTTCTTGAAGTCCTTCACGTGGACCCGCACGATACGCTTGCCGAGGATCTTGATCCAGTGCTCGGGGTAGCCGGTCAAGAGCACGTTGCCCGCGTCGAAGTAGCTGCCCACGGCGTCCGAGCCGAAGCCGTCGATGAAGTCCCGCATCTCCAGCGGGCTTAGGAGGAACTTGTTCCAGACGTTCTCGATGCCGAGAGTCACCCCGAGCTGCTCGGCCGTGGGGAGGATCTGCTCGACCGCTTGCTTGGCCCGCTCGTGGCAGACGTCGTAAGGCACCACGGGACTGTCTTCCAGGAAGAAGACGTCCACCGCCCCGGGCACGAACAAGTATGCGTCGGTGCCGAGCCACTTGGCCACCTGCAACGCCCTCTTGGTGAACTCGATGATCTTGCTGCGGACCGCCGGATCGTCGTCGGTCGGCGAGCACGTCCAGCTCTCTCCGCTGGCGAGGCCGGCGATCTCGATCCCCAGCTCGGCGGCCTTGGCCACGATCGCTTCGCATTCGGCCTGGGTGGTTTCGTGCGTGAGCACTCCCGAGCTGGCAATACAGAGCTCGATCGCATCGAAGCCCAGGTCCCGTGCCCGGGCCATGGTGTCAGGGACCGGCGCCGTGGCTTCCAGCCCCCCCTCGAACATCCAGTAGCTGGCGCTGATCTTCATGGTCGTGTCCTTTCTGAAAACCTCATCCACAGTGCGGTTCGCGATAGTCCGGCGGCGATGGGCAATCCGCCCGCCACGCCGGACGGACGTTTGCGGACGGATTAGGCAATCCGTCCTACCGTGTTGTGCGACGTTGGGGTCACGTCTCCGACCACTCGCCGGGGACGGGCACCGGGTAGCGGCCCTGCTCGTCGGGCTTGACCGGCGGCTGTGAGTCGTAGTCCAAGTCGTCGATCTTGCCCGGGTAGTGCTGGAACTCGGAGTTCACCATTTCGTCCCAGGTGATCTCCTTGCCCGAGTGAACGGACGCCCGGCCCATCAGGTCCGCGAAGTTCGATTCGGCCGCGCGCCGGGCCTCGTTCTGGGGCTTGTCGTTGCGGATGCTCTCCAAGAGCACGTTCCACTCGGCGTCCCAGGGGTTGTACTTCTCCGGGGGCGCCTCCCAGACGATGTTGTCCTTTGTCGTGCGCTGATCCTTGTAAATCCGCGTGGTGCCCAGGTGGATGTTGCCGGAGAACTGGGCCGCGCACTTGGTCCCGTGGACGTAGGTGGCGAACTCGCTGAAGCAGTGTCCGCCGAGCCAGCGCACGCCGTCGGTCGCCTTGGTCCCGTCGGGGAACGTCCACTCGATGGAGAAGGAGTCGAAGCCCTGGCCGTGATCTATCTTGCCGGAAGCCCGGCCGCCGATGCCGCGCGCCACCGCCGGCAGATCACCCTTGAGCCAGCAGAGCTCGTCGATCTGGTGGATGTCCATCTCGGCGAAAAGCCCGCCCGAGACCCAGAAGAACCGCGTGAAGTTGCGGATCTGCCAGAGCAGCTCGTCGTATCCTTCGGGCTTCTTGCCCATGACCCCGACCGGGTGGATGCGGTAGGCCCGGGCGAGCATAATGTCGCCGAGCTGCCCATCGCGGATTCGCTTGATGAGCTCCTGGCGATTGACGCTGTGGCGGCACTGGAGTCCGGCGGCGATCTTGAGGTTCTTCTTCTTCGCCTCCTCACCGGCGCGGATGAGCCGCCGCAGGTTGGGCGCGTCGGGGCCGAACGATTTCTCCATGAAGACGTTCACCCCCTTCTCCACGGCGTATTCGAGCTGGAGCGCCCGGACGTAGGCGAAGCTGGTCAGCATGGCCACGTCGCTGGAACCGAGGCAGTCGATGGCCTTCTTGTAGGCGTCGAAGCCGATGAACTGCCGTTGCTTGGGCACGTCCACCCGATCGCCGAACTGCTTGCTCAGGTTCGCGTGTGCCCGGCTAAGCCGGTCCTCAACGACGTCGGCCATGGCCACGAGCTTGACCGGTCCGTGGGGTGAGTTCATGGCGTTGGCCACGGCCCCGCTTCCGCGCCCGCCGCAGCCGATCAGGGCCAGCCGGATGGTGTTGTCTTCCGCGGCGTGTACGTGCGGGACCGCCACCCCCGCCAGGGCGGAAGCAGCCGTGAGCCTCCCACCCCATTGAAGGAACTCGCGGCGGGACGGCTTCGCCACGCTTGTATGCGACGAGGGTCGAGTCATGGGTTGGCTCCTGTGCTATGGCAATGGGCTAAGCTTCAGCCGAATGGCGAAACACTCTGTACGGCGGCCTTCCAAGGCCGTCGAGGGCGTGGCGACGGCCTTGGAAGGCCGTCGTACTTCAGACGGCTGAAATGTTACTGCAATGGAAGACTCGATTTTGGATCCGGTGAAATAAACGCTCCATCCAAGCCCGCATGACTTTCGATGGTTTTCACTTCTCCGGTTTCATCTCCATGAACTCCACGAGGGCCCCATCCTCGGTTTGATAGAAACCGACCACAGCAATGCCGGCGTCGAAGGGCGCCAGAAGCTCCTTCAGCCCTTTCGACGCTTCCTTGATGCTGTCCACCTCGTAAGCCACGTGGGACATCTCGCGGATCGGGCCGTGAACCGGACTGTCCGGCTCGAACCGCAGCCACTCCACGTGGAACGGGTGGTTCTGGAAATCCGTCACCCATACCCGCGTGGCCTCCACGAAACGCTCCCCCGGCTTCTTTTCCGTGGTCACGATGCCGATGTGTGAAAAGGTCATTTTGACGCTCCCTATCCCGGGTATAGGCAATCCGATCGCTTCTTCCCCGCTTCGCGAAACGCCACGGCGTCGTCCACGATACGGAAGATGTCATACTCCGGGTTCAATCCGAGCACCGATCGGGACTTGCTCATGTCGATGCAAAAGTCGTGAGCTTCGCTCACCTCGAAGTCGACGACGGGCAGGTCCAGCTTCTGGGCGACGTAATCGGCCAGCACGTCGTAGCTGAAAGGCGCCGGCCCTGACACGTTGAACGCCTCTCCCACCGCCGTTGGATTGCCGATCGCCAGCATCACGGATTGAACCACGTCCTTGATCCCCACCACGTGCCGCTTGCCGGCGCTGCCGTCCGCGTGGCGCAGGCAGGCCACGCCGTCCTTTCCTTCGTCGAAGTACGCCTTCTGCTCGGGGGTCACGGCCCAGTCTTTCCAGACCGGCACACCGAAGTTCGGTTCTTTGAGCGTCACGTGAGCGAGAACGTCATCCTCGTCGTACACCCAGGAGAACCGCAGCACGGTGATCGGTGTCCCGTGCATGATCCGGAACTGCTCGCACATGACCTCCTCGATCACCTTCGAGAGCGGGTAGTAGCCCGGATAACCCGAGTGCGGGTGATTCTCGTCGATGGGGATCGGCTGGGGATAGTAGTAGATCCCCGCCCGGGCATCGGAGCCCGCTTGGATATACTGCTCGATATGGCCGCACTCCCGGCAGGCGTCGAGCAGGTAGAAGGTGCCCTTGACGTTGCTGTCAAGAAACAGCTCCTTGTTTTCTTTGACGTTGGCAAGATGGATCACGACGTCCACGTCTTCGACGAGCCGCTTGGCCAGTGACGGATCGCGAAGATCGCCGGAGACGACTTCCACGCTTCCGGCTCGCTCCACCTGCAGACCGTCGGCATACTCCAGAGCCCGCACGGAATACCCGGCTTTGACCAGCTCGGGCAGCACGGCCCGGCCGATCTTGCCCGCCGCGCCGGTGAGTAGGACGTTTTGCACTTTCATGACTGGGATTTCCTCCTTCCCCAAGGTCTTGATTCTGGACTACCGCCAACGTGAAATCAATAGTGCTGTGCGTCAATCCAATGTGTGACGCGGCACCTGCTACTTTCACACGCCTTCGTGCTGGCGCGCGTGGTAGGCGCTGCCGTAGCTCGGGCCCTTGTGCGGCTCGTTCTTGCCCTCGGCGGCGTACTCTTCGTACTTCTCGGCGGTCTCGGTGAGTTCGGCTGCCGTAAGCGGCTTGAAGTCCCGGGCGACGGCCAAGTCCTGCAGCAGCTCCTCGCGCGAGCGGATCCCGCAGACCAGCGTGCTCACGGGCAGCGAGAGGGTGTAGCGGCGGCAGAGCTCGGCCGGCACTCCCAGGCGCCCGGGCAGTACGCCCGCCGAAAGGGCCTTCATGCCGATCACGGAAGCCTTCTGCTTCACGCACAGCGGCAGGACTTCCTTTTGGAAGCTGCGGTAGCTGGCGTCGAGGATGTTCAGGGGCATCTGCACGGTGTCCCAGTCGAACGGCTTGCCGAGCATTTTCACGTGGTGGGCGTAGTGGCGGTGCCCGGTAAAGCCGATGTAGCGGACCTTGCCGGCCTCGCGGGCCTCGACGGCGGCCTTGATCGCGCCGCGGTCGAAGATCCAATCGGGATCGACCGACCAGTTGATCTCGTGGAACTGCCAGAGGTCGACCCGGTCGGTCTTCAAGCGGCGCAGGCTATCGTCGAGGTGTTGTTTCGCCCCCTCGTAGTCGCGGGCGCAGACCTTGGTCATCAGGAAGACCTTGTCTCGCTTGCCGCCGGCCAGCGCCTTGCCCATCAGCTCTTCGCTGCGCCCCATGTGGTAGTCCCAGGCGTTGTCGAAGAAGGTCATGCCGTTGTCAATCGCTTCGTGCATGATAGCGATGGCGTCCTTGTCGTCGGCGGTGCGGATGTGGTATCCGCCCATTCCCACAATGGACACCATTTCGCCGGTCTTGCCCAGGGGACGTTTGGGCAGCCCGTCGGGGCTCGGCTGTTGCGCGCCGAGCACTGGGCCCCCGAGCTGGGCCGCGGCCAGGCCCGCGGCCGCCGCCCTGAGAAACTCGCGTCGGTTGGTCGGTTGCATGGGTCTCGTCTCCGGAGGGGTTCGCTCCGAGGGTTTCGGAACAGAAGGACACGAAGGGAACGAAGACAATGCGCTCTTGGGGGATGGCCAGTTGTACGAGTCGTGGTTGGATTCGCAAGAAGAGCCGGACAACGGCGGCTCGCAGCAAGCCCATTCTACCCGCCCGGCGCCGTCGGGCAAATCCTCGCCGTGCTTGATCCTCGGCCCGCGCCGCGGGGCAGAAATCCTCGCAGCCGCCGCGCCGCGTCATTAAAGCGGCTTTGTGACGTTTCAGCCGTCCGAAGTACGACGGCCTTCCGGGGCCGCCGGCGCCGCATCCAGGCCCTCGACGGTCTTGGAAGGCCGTCGTACAAGGCGTTTCGCCATCCCGCTAGAGTGCGGGGCGAGAACAAGAAAGGGCGCCCCGCCCCGCGGCGACGCGCCCTCGATGTCTTCGGCGACCAGCCGGCCGTTCTACTTCTCCTCGCCGCAGGTGCAGTCGACCACCACGCACCTGTAAACCGGCACCTTGACGGTGATCTCTTTGCGCAAGAGCTTCTTGCGCGTGCGGACCTTGCCGGGTTTTACGCAGCAGCCGCGCCCCGGCTCGGGCACGCAGAACTCCTCGCACTCGACCTTCCATACGGTCTTCTTGACTTCCTTGAACTCGCAAACCACCTTGCAGCACTTCGCGCAGGCCGGCTTGCAGCACGGCGCGCACCCGTCGTCCGCCGCCACGACGCTCGGGACTGCGAACAGGCACATTACCACCAACGCCGCCAGTAGGGTTCTCATCGTCGCTCCTCCTTGGTTGTTGTTCGAGCGTTTCGGAACCTCGGGACCTGGAAACTCTCGACGCGGACAGCGCGTCTTCACCCAAGAACCATAGCCCGAGAAGGCCCTGCCGACAACCCCCGGCGCGCGGCGGCGGCAAATTTCCCGCCGTTTTTTTCTTTCACTCCGGCCGTGGGGCGCCGGTCTCGGGCCACAGCGGCAGACGCACGACGATCCGCGTGCCTTCGCCGCGGCGGCTCTCCACCTCCGCGCTGCCGGAGAGCAGCCGGGCCCGCTCGCGAATCCCCTTGAGCCCGAAACGCGACTCGTCGACCGCCCCGGGATCGAAGCCCACGCCCCAGTCCTCGACCTCGACGACCACGTGCCCGTGCTCGGCGCCGAGACGCACGCGCAGCCGCGAGCTTTGGCTGTGACGCTGAACGTTGTTCACCGCCTCCTGGATGATGCGGAAGACGGTGGTTTCCAGCTCGCGGGGAAGACGTATCTCGCCCGGGTCGTGCGCAAACTCGGTCTCCGGCCCGCCGCAGGACTCGAGTTCAGCGAGCAAATGGTCTACCGCCGCCACGACTCCCGACTCGTCGAGCACGGGCGGCCGCAGGCCGCCGATCAGCCGCCGGGCCTCCCCCACACTCGACGCGAGCAGTTGCAGGCCCCGCTCGAAGGTCTGTTGCGCTTGCTGCGGGTCCTCCACGCCCAAGCCGTCAAACGCCTGAAAGTTCATCAGCGCCCCGGTGGCGAGCTGGACGAAGCCGTCGTGAATCTCGAAGGCCGTCATCCTGCGCTCGCGCTCCTGGAACTCCAGGAGCTGACGTAGCTTCTGTTGCTCGGCCCGAAGCGCCTCCTCGGCGCGCCTGCGCCGGGTCACGTCCATGCAGACGATCATCACCGCGGGCGACTCGTCCTCGTGGTCGACGGGGACCAGCCGGCAATCCCACCAAGCGCCGTAGACGGTCCGGACCTCGACCGTTTGCGGGGTGCCCGTGGAAAGGGTCTTCTCGAACGCCTCGCGCGCGGCGGCGCGGTGCTCGTCGTCCACGTGCGAAAACCCCACCGTTCCAATTAGGTCTTGCCGGGAGACCGTGGGCGCGTCGCGATTCACGTAGAGGATCCGCGCGTCGCGGTCGACTACGAGCACGAAGTCGGGATGGGACTCGAAGAGCCGCTGCAGCTTCGCTTCGGACCGCTCGACGGCCGCCCTGGCCCGCCGCCGCTCGGTCACGTCGCGGGCCACGCCGAGGAGACCCGCCAGCGCCCCATCCTCGTCGCGCAGGAAGCGGACGTTCTGCTCGCACCAGCACGACCGCCCGTCCTTGGCCACGTGCTCCAGCTCGACGGGCTCGCCGCCCACGAACTCCGGGTCCTCCAAGGCCGCCTTCAGCCCCAACCCAAACCGCTGCTTCGTCGCCTCGTAGCTCGCCGGGGCGAGGAAGTCCCGCGGGCGCAGCCGCATCATCTCATCGGCGCGGTAACCCAATACCTGCTCGACCGAGGGGCTGACCCAGGTGAACTCGAAGCGGTCGAAGAAAGCGTCGGCGTCAAAGTCCGCCGGAGCCGGCGAGCCGCCGCGGGCCAGCTCGGCCAGCCCCTCGATCCGCCCGAGCCAGACGATGTCGGTGACGTTCTCGGCGATCAGCCGCAACTGCTCCACCGGCGGCGCAGGGCCCGGGGAGGAGGCAGACCGCTTCTCGCTGCCACTCATTTGGGGTACCTCGGCCGGCTGACGGAATGAGGAATAGCGGGGTTCTGACGGAACACTTTGGACGGGTCCCGGCGGCAGACAGGCCGCCCCTTTGGGGTCACGGTGCCCAAGGCGGCCAAGCTGCCCATGGCACCCCTTGGTCCGAAATCTCTGAAAAGACCCTCTTGGAGTCTAACATTTGTGAGAATCCCCAGGCACGGGTCCCGGCGAAAATCGCGAGGTTTTCCCCGTTGCTCTTCATAACGAGACGACCTCACCCATCTCCACCGACCGCGCCGCAGCGAGGCATAGGGCCACGGACCACCGGCCGTCCTCGCCGGTCGAGGGCAGGTCGCCGCCTTGGCGCACGGCCGCCGTGAGCATGGCCACGTGGTCCTCCAGTTCGAACAGCTCGCCGGTGGTTCGGGTGATCGGCACGTCTTCGAGCCTCTTGCCGTCGAACGCCTTGAGGAAGTACGTGGGGTGGCGCGTGCGGTCCATGGCGCCGCTCCAGCTCGCCCACAGGGCGCCCTTGGTGCCGGTGAGCTTGACGGTCTGGTGGTGCTCGAACGCGCTGAGGGTTTGCGACACCACGGCGTACGCCCCGCCGGTGAAGCGGACGATGGCGCTGAAGTTGTCCTGCAGTTCGGGGTGGTCCGGTTGGCGGGAATTGGCCGCCGCGTAAACCGTCTCCGGCCGGCCGGCCGACTCCAGGTACCACCGGGCCAGGTCGAAGAAATGGATCGGCTCCTCGAGGATCCAGTTGCCGACCCGGTTGATGTCAAAACGCCAGCCATCGGTGCCCAGCCGATAGGGGTTGCGCGACAGCTCGACCAGGACGTACTGCGGCTCGCCCACGAACCCCTCGTCGACCAGCTCCTTGACCTTCCCCCACAGTGATGAGAGGCGGAACTCGTGGTTGATGGCCAACAGCAGGTTGTTCTCTCGGGCAAGGCGCACGAGGTCGTCGCAATCCTTGACCGAGAGGCACATCGGCTTTTCCAAGAGCAGGTGCTTGCCCGAGGCGAGCACGGCCGAGGCGACCTCGTGGTGCAGGAAGCTCGGCAACACAATGTCGACCACGTCGACGTCGCCGCGCTCGACGACCCGGCGATAATCGTCGAACACATCGATGTCGGGAAACTGCTCCCGGGCGGCGGCCTGTGCCTGCTCCGAGCGCTCGGCGATGACCGCCAGTCGGGCACCGTCGGCCTTGGCGATCGCCTCGGCATGACAGCGCCCCCACGCCCCGTAGCCGACGAGCCCGAAACGAACGGGGGATTCTGGCATAGTGTGTTCCTTTGTGCGACGAGTCGGTTGAAGCCTGTTTTCCACGCCGGGTGCCGCTGCGAGGGCGCGGCGGCTAAGCATGCGCGCGGGAAGCGGCCATGCGCCACCTGAAGACTCTAATCCCTAACCCCTATTACCTAATTCCCAACCCCAACCCCCTCTCGTTGCGTACGTGTCACTTGAATTCCGTCACCCCCGGCGCCGCGATCGGATACCGGCCGTTCTCGTCGGGCAGTATCGGCGGATCGGCGTCCCAGGCGTAGCGGGCCGGCGAGAGGTCTTCCTGGGAGTTCATCGCCTGTTCCCAGGTGATCGCCTTGCCGGTATAGGTCGCCATGCGCCCGATGACGGCCAGCATCGTGCTCCCTGTCATGTGCAGTCCGTCGTTGACCGGCCGGCCGTCGCGGACCGACTTTAGGAGCACTTCGTGCTCGATCACGTACTTGTTCGTCTTCGGCCCCTCGTAACGCCACGGCTTGGGCCCGTCGATGCGGCACTTCATCAGGTCGCACGTCCCCTCAGCACCCAGGAACACGTCGGAGACATTGTTGTAGCACCCGGCGATCCGGCGGCAGTGGGAGTAGACCCGCACGCCGTCGGCGTATTCGTAGGTCACGCAGTGGTGGTCGAAGATATGGCCCAGGGCGATCTCCGAGCGGACCTGTCGCCCTCCGGAACCCCAGGCCCGCTCGGGCGGCACGTCGCCCAGCAGCCAGGCGGCCTTGTCGAGGCTGTGGACGTGCTGCTCGACGTTGTGGTCGCCCGAGAGCCAGGTGAACGGGTACCAGTTGCGCATCTGGTACTCCATCTCGGTCCAACCCGCCTGGCGGTCGCGGTTGCGGAACCAGGGCGGGCCGACGTTGTACGTCTCTTGCACCGCCACGATCCGGCCGATCGCGCCGTCGCGGAGCCGCCGGATGGTTTCCTTCATGCCCGGGTCGTGCCGGTACATCAGCCCGGAGACGACGCTTAGGCCCTTCTCTTTCGCCGCGTCGCAGGTGGCCAGCACGCTACGGATGCCGGGGGCGTCGACGGCGACCGGCTTCTCGGCGAAGACGTGCTTGCCGGCCTCGATGCAGGCCTTCAGATGCATCGGCCGGAAGTGCGGCGGCGTGGCCAGCAGCACCACGTCGACCCCGCTGGCGATCACTTGTTTGTGGGCGTCGAACCCGGCGAAGCGGTGCTCGGGATCGACGGCCACCCGGTCGTTGAACTTCTCCGAAAGCAACTTGACGGCCTTCTCCGCCTGGTCGGCAAAGGCATCGCCCACGGCGGTCAGCCGTGTGTTGGGGTCGGCCGTCAGGGCGTTGGCCGCCGCCCCGGCCCCGCGGCCCCCGCAGCCGACCAGCCCGAGCTTCAGCACGTCGCTGCCCGCGGCGTGGACGTTGCGACTGAGCACCGATGCGCCGGCCACCGTGGCGCCGACGAGGCCGGCCGTGGACTTCAGAAAGGTACGCCGCGTGGACGGCGGGCCGGCGGGGCGTTTTGTTGGTTGGTTCATGGGAGGTCCTCCGGAGTGAGGGTCAGTTCGGGATCAGGCGGGCAAGTCGCGTCCTTTGGTTTCGGGGGCGAACAGCAACACGATCAGCCCGACGAGGAACAACAGGCTGAGGATCGAGGCGGTGGTTTCCAGCGACAGGCCCATCCACCGGTCGCTTCGCATCCAGCCGCGGATGATTATGATCGAGGCGGCCAGGAACCGTCCGCCGTTGAAGCAGAACCCCCCGCCCGTGCCGCGAAGCCGGGTGGGAAACAGCTCGGGGAAGTAGATCGCGTAGCCGGCGTGCATCCCGAGGGTGAGGTAGCCGAACACGGGCAGCATCCAGCACAGGGCCGTGGGCGAGGCATCGGACATCCCCTGGAACACGACCAGCGCGCTGACCAGCCCGCCGAGGTGGAAGAGCAGGAACGTGCCGCGGCGCCCGATCCATTCGCAGATCGGCCCGAACGACAACAGCCCCAGCCCGCCGCCGGTGGTGACCAGAAACATGCCGAGCATTTCCCAGCCTTTGATGGCTTCTTTGTGCGCGTCGGGCAGCGCGGCGAGGAACGCCTGTTTCATGCGCTTGCGGACCTTGCCCGGCGCTTCGGCGATCCGTTCGGGCTCGATGAGCTTGCGGTCTCCTTCGGCAACGGCTTGCAGAGGCTTGAGGACCTTCTCGGACGCGTCGTCGACGCTCTTTGCGAGCTTTTCGTGTTTCGGCTCGTGGGGTTCTGCTTCCTCGTAGTAGGGCTCCAGGGCGTTCTTCAGGGCACCTCGGATCACGGCGGCACTCTCGTCCACGACCCGTTGGTATTCGGCGGGCTCCACGCCCTCGGGGTGCGTTTCGAGCAGTGCGTCGGTTCTGCTGCCGACCACCCCGGCGGCCTGCTCGATGTGCGGGCGGGCGTCGGCGAGGTAGGGCCCCTCGACGATGTTCCGCAAAAGCTCGCGCCCGTAAATGTGAACGCCCCAGAACGTCGCGAGCCCCACGGTCGCCAGCGTCAGGCCCACCAGCGTGTTGCGGAGAAGGTCCGGGGCGAACAGGTCGAGGACCCGGCCGGTCCGCTGGGCGACGTCGGCCCGGGCCCGCTCCCGGGCCTCCTCCCATTGCTCCGGCTCGCGGAGCTTCCAGCGAATCCAAACCGTCAACAGCGCCGGCAACACACCGATCAAGAACCCCAGTCGCCACGGCGAGGAGAAGAACCAGGCCAAGTAATCCGCCACCCGGGGACCGAACACGGCTCCGAACTCCCGGGCACCCTCCGCGAGCTGGCCGGCCATCTCGTAGTTCCCCACGACGTAGGCGCCGGCGAGCACCGCCATGTACGTGCCCAGCACGCTCGAAGCGTGAAAGATGCCCAACGACCACGCCCGGGCCCGCTTGGGGAACACCTCGGCGACCATGGCGCTGGCCACGGCCCATTCGCCGCCGGTCCCCATGGCGACCAGAAACCGCAGCACGGTCATCTGCCACCAGTTCTGCGCGAAGGCCGTCACGGCCGTGAACAGCGAGTACATCAGGATGGTGAGGATCATCGTGCGCGTGCGCCCGATCTTGTCGCTGAGCATTCCGAACAGCACCCCGCCGAGCGCCCCGCCCACGAGAAACGCGCTTAAGGCGATGTTGTTGTAGAAGTCGACGGTCCCTTCCAGCGTGCCTTTGGGCAGCAGCGAGGGCATGGCTTCCTTCATGCTGGCCACGAAGATCTGCCCCTCGAAGATGTCGAATATCCAGCCCAGCGAGGCGATCAGCAGGACCAGCCACATGTAGGGCGTGACGCCTTCGTACCACCTCCGCCCGGCCGCGTTTTCGTCGTTCATGACGGGCTCCCCTTCGGTTGGCGTTCGGCTGGTTGGGTCGAGGTCGCTAGCTCGGAAACCACGGCGACGGTCAAAAGTCCACGAGCACCCGGCCGGCCAGGACCGGCAGCGTCGCCGATGCCTGCGGCAGCACGGCGATCGAGCGGGCCCGGGCGGCGATCGCTTCGGCCTCGCTCGGATCGCCCAGCGGCTCGAGGAAGAAGGTCTTGGTCATCTCGGCCGGCATGGCCGAGTGCAGGTACACGGTGGCCCATTGCACGTCCGCGGCCAACTGGTACGCTTTGTGCCCGCCCATGACGTATCGCTCGCGCAGCCGGTCGACGACGTCCTTCGGCGAGCGGGCCTCGCGGGCCCAGGCGTAGGCCAGGTCGCTGCCGTGCCCTTCGCGGCACTCGGCCAGTGCGACGATCGTCCCGCCCCGGCGGACGACCCGCCGCGCCGCGCGGATCGCCTTCTGCGACTGGTAGAGATCGAGGTCCTTGGGGTATCCGCCCGGCGAGCAGATCGCCAGGTCGACCGGCCTGGGCACGTCGACTTTGACAATCCGGTCGACCAGCTCGACCCCGGCGCGAAACGCGTCGTGGACGTCGCCGGCCACCGCGCGGACGATCTCGTGCCGGGGGTTGAGCACCACGTTGACGATGAAGTCGACGCCCAGCCGGTCGGCCGCTTCCTCGACGTCGAGGCGAATGGGGTTGTCGTCGATCCGGCCCGGCCCGGCCCCGGGGGCTTCCATTTTCGCATGGGTGACCCGGGCCGCGTCGGCGTCGCAGATGCCCGGCAGCACCGACTTGGCCCCGCCCCCGTAGCCGACGAACTGGTGCAGCTCGACGTCGCCGGTGAGGATGCGCAGGTCGGCTTCGGCGACCGTTCGGTTGACGCGAAGCGGCGTGCCGCGCGACGTGGTGCCGATCTCGACCAGCCCGGCCGGATCGCGGGCATCGTGGTTCTGCACCTTAAGCGGCAGCCCGCCGAGCGTCCGATTGATCTCCGCGCCGGTCATCGGGCGGTGCAGCCCGGTGGCCACCACCACGTTGATCCGCTGGTGGTCCACGCCGGCCCGGCGCAGCTCGTCAACCACGGGTCGCAGCATGGCGGCGGTGGGCACGGGCCGGGTGGCGTCGTCGACCACGATGGCCACGCGGTGCTCGGGCCGTGCGATGGCCTCCAGACGCGGCGTGCCCAGCGGCGCGGCCATGGCGCGGCGGACCTCGGCCTCGCCGTCGGGGGCGGCGGGCAGGTCCGCGGGTTCGTAAACCGCCACGCGCCCGTCGGCCGGAAGGCGAAGCGCCACCGACCCGTCGCCGTAAGGCAGCTCGATCCGTTGCGTCGCGTGCGGCATGTCGGCTCAACCGGTTCGTCGCAGCAGCCACGCCTCGCCGTGTTTCAGCAGGGGTCGGTGCGCGCCCAGCCACACGTCGTGGCGCGTGATCATCCACTCGGCCACCTGCGGCAGCGGCGCCCTCGACCAGCCCGGCGTGGTCCACAGCTCGCGGCTGCCGAGCTGGCCTCCCAGGCGCGCGTTCAACACGAGGTAGTTCCAAACGCTCGGGGCGGCGAGCGCGGCGCGGTCGACGCCCGCGTCGAAGGGCACAAAGCACCCGATCACGGTGGCCGGCTCGTATCGTTCGATCGCTTCGGCCGCGGCGGCGCGGACCACGGCGCTGCCCGGCGGGGGATCGGCGTCGGCCGCGATCACGTCGAGCCCGCCGCCCCGAAGCGCCTCGGCCAGCTCGCCCCGCCCGGCGCAGACCTCGAGCACGGGCCCGGGCAGCGTGCCGATCGCCACGAAGAGCGCCTCGACCAGCTCGCGCGAAAGCACCAGGTAGCGCCCCGCTTCCTCGCACGCCGCCAGCCACCCGGCCCGGCGCTCGGCTTCGGCCAGTTCGGCGAGGATCTGCTGTTGCGTCGGGAAGACGTCGGTCATGATCGTTCCCGGCTACACGCTCGGGCCGCAGCGGTTGATGGCGAAGCCGTTCCATTCGCGCAGGGCCTCGGCCTTGGTCATCTTGCCGTCGCAAATGTCGAGCACTTCGTCGAAGAGGCGCCCGGCGGCCTCTTCGAGCGGCGTGCCGTCGAAGATGTCGGAGACGTCCAGCTCCATGGTGTCCTGCATGGCTTCCCAGGACTCGCGGTTGCCGGTCAGGCGCATGGTGATCATCAGCGGGTGGTTGATCGTGTGGCCGCCGCCGGTGCTGAAGGACATGACCTGGGACCCTGCGGCCGCGATGCCGCTGATCGACTCGCCGCCGTGGCCGGGCGTGTCCATGACCCAGAGGCCGCTCTGCTCACCGATGGGATCGGCATAGTCGACCGCGCCGACGATCGGCTTGGTGCCCCACTTTTGCATGGCCCCGAGCGACTTCTCTTCGATGGTCGACAGGCCGCCCTCGATGTTGTCGCCGGTCGGCTGGCTGCCGCGCATGTCGACGCCGCAGGCGAGGATGCTCTGTTCCATGGCCCGAATGAACCCGAGGATCTTCTCGGCGATCTCGGGGGTTTTTGCCCGGGCGCAGATCAAGTCCTCTCCGCCCATCATCTCGGTGGTTTCGGCCACTAGGGCGCGACCGCCGGCCTCGATGACCCGGTCGGCCACCCAGCCGACGCAGCGGTTGTGGGCCAGCCCGCTGGTGACGTCGCTGGTGCCGCAGTTGATGCCGTAGACGAGCTTGCTCAGTGGGACCCGCTCTCGCTGCTGGCGGGTGATGCGGCGGTTAAACTCGATGGCCAGGCGCGTGGCCTTGGCCGTGGCCGACAGCGCGCCGCCGTCGCGCCGGATGTTGACGACCTCGACGGGCTTGCCGGACTCGGCGATCTGGTGGGCGATGTCGTCGGCGGTGCAGCCCTGCTCCTTGAAGTGGTCGATCACGATCACCGCCCCGGCGTTGGGGTTCCGTCCGTGGCCCACCAGCGTGCGGAACGTCCGTGCCAGATCGGGGGCGATCTGGCAGCGGCCCAGCGGATGGACGATGGGGATGGTGTTTTGGACCGAATGGACCACGCGCTCGCAGGTGGGGTTCGCGTAGAGCGTGCCGCTGAGCATGAGCACGTGGTTGCGGATGCCGACCTGACCGTCAGGTCGGGGATAGCCGTAGAAATGGTCTCTCATCGTGAGGCTCCCGGATGGGTTACGCGAGGTCGCCGCGCCCGCGGGTCGACTCGACGTTGTGGACGTGGACGTGGACCCCGCGCGGAATGTCGGCCGACGCCTTGCCAATGGTCATTCCGTACTTGACGATCAGGTCGCCGGCCTTGATGTCGGCAAATGCGAACTTGTGGTTCGACGGGACGTCGCTCGCCAGCGCGACGCGGACCTCCCGGTCCTGCCCTTCCACGCGGCAGGCGACCTCCTCGCCCTGGCGCCCCGGCCCGATCAGGTTGGCCACGTTGTCGTCCGCGTGGATTACGAGTGCTCTCAGGGACATGGGGTCTCCTTGTTGAGGTAGTTGATTTTCGGTTATCAACGGCCCGTCACCACGCCCGGGCGCGTTTCCAGGCGGGGTGGATGCGGAACGCCTCGGCGGCCTCGACGCCGGCCTGGGCGCCGCGTGCCCGGCACTGTCCGAGCATTAGCGGCTCCAGCGGCGCGAAGTCCGACTGGCTGCCCCGGGCCAACTGGCTGCGGTGGCAGGCCAACATGCGGCGCTTCAGCTCCACCCACTCGCTTACGTCGACGAAAAAACCCGGCTCGAAACCGGCCATGTTGATCGTGTCCATCCACCACAGTGCCGGCGGTCGGGTAAGCGGGCGGTGGCGCGTGCGGTGCCCGACCGAGCAGGTCAGCCAGGAGGCCGCTTCGGCCAGCGATCCCGCCGCGCGGTGGTCGACGTGGTAGTCCTGCTCGCAGTGGGCCAGCACGAGCGTGGGCCGGTACCGGCGGTAGACCTCGATCAGCTTGCGGCGCTGGGCGGGCACGTCGGCCAGTTCGCCGTCGCCGATCCCCAGGCAAAACAGCTCGGCACCCAATAGCTCGGCCGCGGCCTGCATCTCGCGTTTTCTCACCGCCGCCGTGTTTTCTTTGCCGACGGCCGGGCGGCCCTTGTCGCCCTGGCACGCCACGCACACGGCGATCGCGGCCCCGTCGGCCTTGGCACGGGCCAGCGTGCCGGCGCAGAGCATTTCGGCGTCGTCGGGATGGGCCACCATCGCCAGCAGGCGTTCGTCGGCGAAGTTCAATCGCATGGTTCTGGCCACACGAAAAAGGGACCTGGTTTGTTTTGTGCGAAGCACCCTCCGGGCCGTTCCGGCAAAACAAACCAGGTCCCTTTTTCGTTCTAGCGTAGTCGGATGTCAGGCGGCTCGGCCACGTAGTCGGCGATGGTCACGGCCGCGTCGGCGTGGGTTCGCAAGAAGGACGCGGGGCAGGCCGCGGTGATCGGCCCGTGCAGCACGCGCCGCACCACGCCGCGCTGCCAGGGCCGGTTGCAGTAGAACCGCAGTCGCCGGGACGCGAGGATCTCCCTCATTCCCACGGTGACCGCACGGCGCGGCACGACCGAAATCTCGCCGCCCACGGTCACCGAGTTGATCGTGCGGGTCTCGCGGCTGAGCGACAGGGCCCGGGTGGGCAGTGCGGCGAACGCCTCGTCGTCGATCGTCTCGCCCGGCTCGTTGAAGGCGATGTGTCCGTTGATGCCGATCCCGCCGAAGCAGGCGTCCACGCCGCCGCGCCGGTCGATCACGGCCTCGATCCGCTCGCACTCGGCCGGGTCGGGGAACACGCGGTTCTGGGGCGCCGGGGCCAGCTCGGGGTCGATCAGGCCGTAGAACTTGCGCTCCATGTAGCCGCGGAAGCTGAGCGGGTGGTCCGCGTCGATCCACCGGTCGTCATCGGTGAGGTACTCGTCCATGTTGACCAGCATCACGTCGCGGCAGTCGAGGCGACGCCGGTTGATCATCTCGGCCAGGACGGGAAACTGGTCGACCGGCCCGACCGGGATAATCAGCGTGGCCGCGTGCCCCGTTTCCCCGGCATGGAGGATTTCGTCGAGCATGGCCCCGGCCATGTCCCGGGCCACGTCTTCCATGCCGCCGGTGACGCGGACCGCCACGGGCGTGCCGTCGCCCAACCGGTCGGCCGGCACGTTCAGGTAGTCGGGCATCGTGGCGCTCATGCGTTCACCCCCAGCGAGACGTGCTTGGTTTCGAGGAAGGCATCGAGCCCTTCGGAGCCCAGCTCGCGCCCCCAGCCGCTGTGCTTCAGCCCGCCGAAGGGGCAATTGCTCGTGGCCGGGGCGCCCTCGTTGATGCCGATGGTGCCGGCCTCGATCTGTTCGGCCAAGCGCCAGACGCGCGACAGGTCGTTGGTGAAGGCGTATGCGGCCAGCCCGTACCGCGTGGCGTTGGCCCGCTCGACGGCCTCGGCCTCGTCGTCGAACGGGGCCACGGGGGCCACGGGGGCGAAGGTCTCCTCGCGGAGGCAGAGGGACTCGTCGGGCACGTCGACCAGCACGGTCGGCTCGATGAAAAACCCCTTCTCGCCGCAGCGCTTCCCCCCGCAGAGGACCTTGGCCCCGCCGGCTACTGCCTGGTCGACGTGTTGCAGGGCCGATTCGAGGGCCGAGCGGTCGATCAGCGGGCCGATCTCCACGCCCTCCTCCAGGCCGTTGCCCACCTTCAAGCTCGCGGCGCGCTGGACGAAACGTTCGAGGAACGCCTGGTAGATGGTGCGCTGCACGTACAGGCGGTTGGCCGCGATGCACGACTGGCCGGTGTTGCGCATCTTGGCCACCAGCGCGCCTTCGACGGCCCGATCCAGATCGACGTCGTCGAACACGAGCACCGGGGCATGGCCGCCCAGCTCCAACGAGAGCTTGGTCACCTGGTCGGCCGCGCCGCGGATCAGCGTTTGGCCCACTTCGGTCGAGCCGGTGAAGCTGATCTTGCGGCAGACGGGGTTTTCGAGCATCTCGGCGCCGATCTCGCGTGAGTTGCCCAGCACCAACTGGAACACGCCGGGCGGCAGGCCCGCCTCGTCCACGGCCTCGGCCAGCATCACGCAGCACAGCGGCGTGGCGCTGGCCGGCTTGAGCACCACGGGGCAGCCCGCCGCCAGGGCCGGGGCCGCCTTGCGCACCGCCAGCACCAGCGGGAAGTTCCATGGGCTGATCGCACCAACCACGCCGATCGGCGTCCTGACGACCATGTGGCGCTTACCCTCGGCCTGGTGCGGGACGATCCGCCCGTACGCCCGCCGGCCCTCTTCGGCGAACCACCGCAGGTGATCCACGGTCATCCCCACCTCGCCGCGGCTCTGGGCCAGTGGCTTGCCGTTTTCCAGCGTGATGGTGCGGGCGAACTCGTCGCGGCGCCGCTCGATGGCGTCGGCCACCGCGTGCAGGTAGGCCCCGCGCTTCTGACCGGTCAGCTTGCGCCAGGGCTCGCGTGCCGCGTGGGCGTCGCCGAGCGCCTGGCGCACGCCCGCGCGGTCGACGGTCGCCACCCGGGCCAGCGGCTCTTCCGTGGCGGGATTGACCACCTCGATCAGCTCGCCGGGGGCCGTCCAGCGGCCGTTGAGATAAAGCTGCCGCGTGTTCATGGCACACCTCCGATGGGCGTGGGTCTTCGCCGTCTATCCTCCCCCGCCGATTTCCTCGCCGCCGGGGACCTTCTTCCAGTCATCGAGAAACATCTCGATGCCCTTGTCCGTCAACGGGTGGTCGTAGAGCTGCTCAAGCTGCTCGAAGCGCATGGTGCAGACGTCGGCGCCCGCCAGGGCCGCCTCGAGCACGTGGATCGGATGACGCACCGCCGCGACGATGATTTCGGTATTGTAGCCGTAGTTTTCGTAAATGACCTTGATCTGCCGGACCAGCTCCATGCCGTCGTGGCCCACCACGTCGAGCCGGCCCACGAACGGGCTGATGTAGGTCGCCCCGGCCTTGGCCGCCACGAGAGCTTGCAGCGGCGAGAAGGTGACCGTCACGTTGGTGTGAATTCCCTCGGCCGAGAGGCGCTTGACCGCCTTCATCCCCTCGCGGATGATGGGGACCTTGATTACCGTGTTGTCCGCGATCTTGGCCAGCTTGCGCGCCTCGGCCACGATCTGGTCGGCTTCGAGCCCGATCGTCTCGAGGCTTACCGGCCCGTCGACCAGCGAGCAGATCTCCCGGTAGAGGTCGATCGGCGAGCGCCCCGTCTTGGCCACGTGCGTGGGGTTGGTGGTCACCCCGTCGACGATACCCCAGCTCGCCGCCTCGCGGATTTCGTCCACGTCGGCGGTGTCGATGAACAGCTTCATTTCACGTTTCCTCCGCTAAGGGTTTCGCTGCGACGGATACCTCGTCCGGACCCGCTCCCACCCAGATGGGCGCGAAAGTGCCGGTCTTGATTCTGTGTTCGAGTGCCGCCCGGGCTTCGCGCACGTGATACCGGGCCAAGCGTTCGGCCTCGTCGGGCCGGTTGGCTTCGATCGCCGAAACGATCGCCAAGTGCTCGTCGCGAATCCGGCGGATGTCGCGCTCCGCTTGCACCGCCATGCCCAACAACCGGTAGCCTTCGGTCAACCGCTGGAGCACCTCGTTGGCGGAGAGAACGATCGTCCGCTGATGAAATTGGCGATCCTGGGCGCCCATTTCCGCGCGCTGGCCGCCGCGCCCCAGCTCGTAGACGCGCTGGGCCAGATCGCGGAGTTCGGCGATTTCGGCCCGGCTCGCCTGTTCACAGCACAGGCGCGCGGCCAGGCCCTCGAACATCTCGCGTATCTCATAGGCTTGAAGGAGCTTGTGCGGCCCGATCTCGCTGACGAACATGCCCAGGTTGTCGACGGCTTCGACCAGCCCGCAGAATTGCAGCTCGAGCAGGCTCTCGCGCACGACCGTCTGCGCGACGCCGAAGTCCTTGGCAAGGCGGAGCTGAGGGAGCCGGCTGCCCGGGGGATACTCGCCGTTAAGGATCGCCCGTTGGATGCGATCCCGAACTCGGCGCCGCGCCGTGAACCGTTCCTTGGGGGCCGCTCCGGTCAAGGGGGCCTCTCGGGGGCTGATTATCGATTGCAATCGAATCCGGTCGATAATATAACGGTTCTGACCGCTACGTCAAGCAGCCCAGCGCAACTGGCTTGCGGAATTGACGTAAATCACTATCTTTTATAGAGTTGCGATTTCGTTTGCCTCGTTTCCGGCCTGCCGACAGCAGGGGGACCACGGCCACCGGACGCCCTCTCGACCCCACTTCCAGCCGCCCCGATCATGGACGTGCTCCACTACCTTGTCATCGCTTCGGTGCTGGCCGCGGGGGCGGCGCTCCACTCGGCGGCCGGGTTCGGCTATGCCCTGTTGAGCGTCAACCTGCTGTTGCTGGCTGGCGTGGACCCGTACCAGGCGATCCCGATGGTCACGGTCTCGACCCTGGTCCAATCGGTCGCCGGCCTGTGGCACCTTCGCCACGAGGTGCCCTGGCGGAGCGTGGTGCCCGCACTGGCGCTGGTTACGCTCTCCATGCCCGTAGGTGTGTGGACGCTCGGGCGACTGACGGCGCTCGATGCGACGCAGATTCGCCAGGTCTTCGGCGGCGTGCTGTTGGTGGTGCTGGCGGTCCACTGGTTTTGGCGCCCTCGCCCGCGCCCGCGAGTGCACCCGCTCTGGACGGCGGCCGCGCTATTGGGCGGCGGTTTCCTCGGGGGGCTGTGCGGCATGGCCGGCCCGCCCATCGTGCTCTGGGTCATGGCCCATGAGTGGTCCAGCGAACGGACCCGCGTCACGTTGTGGACCCTGTTCCTGGCCATGACGCCGATCGGGCTGTTGTTCTTCTACGGCCGGTTCGGCCCGCCCGTGCTGGAAGCGGCCGGCCTGGCGGTGCTGTTCGTTCCCGCCGTGCTGCTGGGGACCTGGCCGGGCATCTGGCTCGGCAACCGCATCCCCAAACCGGCCCTGCGACGTCTGGCCATGGCACTGCTGGTGATCATCGCCCTGTTCATGCTGCTGCAGCCGCTGCTGGCCGGGCAACGCTCGTAGTGTCGCGATTCATCGGGGCGGGCCGCGTGGATGTTTCGAAGACCGCATGAATGCGGTCACTACCAGCGCGGCGCTTGCGGCGCGGCCGGGGTCTGCGATAATGGTGGGCACTCCGCCCACCGTCCGGCCTGCTGGAGAGGCCGTGCCGCCCAACGCACACGAAAGGAGGGTTCATCATGACCGGACACCGCGAGTTGCCTAGGGGAAGCTCGGTCCTGGCCCTGGTCCTGGCTCTTGCCGCGAGCATTGCCGGCAGGACGCCGGCCGCCGAGCCCGCCACCCCGGCCGACCTGGCCAAGAGCATCCTCGAATCCACCGACGTCAACGGTGGGCTCGTCGTCCACCTCGGCTGCGGCGACGGGCGGCTCACCGTGGCGCTCCGGGCCGGCGACGCCTACCTCGTGCACGGACTGGATGCCGACGGCGGCAATGTCGAAAAGGCCCGCGAGCACGTCCGATCGGTCGGGCTCTACGGGAGCGTGACGGTCGAGCAGTTCGACGCAGACCGACTGCCCTACGTCGACGGGCTGGTGAACTTCGTCGTGGTCGACGACCCGGGCCACGTGGCGATGGACGAGATCATGCGCGTGCTCGCTCCCGGCGGCGTGGCCTGCGTTCGCGACGGCGACGGCTGGAAGCAGACCGTCAAACCTCGCCCGGCGAACACCGACGAATGGACCCACATGCTCTACGACGCCACGAACAACGCCGTCTCGAAGGATGGCGTGGTGGGGCCTCCACACCAGGTGCAGTGGATCGGCAATCCGCGCTGGCAACGCAGCCACGACCACTTGGCCAGCTTAAGCGCGGCCGTGTCTTCCGGCGGGCGGATCTACTACGTCGTCGACGAAGCCCCCATCGCCGCCGTAATACTAAGACCCCAATGGAAGCTGGTCGCCCGCGACGCGGCCAGCGGCGTGGTCCTCTGGAAGCGCCCGATCGACGATTGGCAGTGGCACCTTCGCGGGTTCCGCAGCGGCCCGCCCGACATCGGCCGCCGCCTGGTGGCCGTCGGCGATCGGGTCTACGTCACGCTGGGGATCGAAGCCCCCGTCAGCGTGCTCGACGCCAACGGCAACCTGCTCGACACGTGCAAGGGCACGGAGGGCACGCGGGAAATTCTCCACGACGACGGCAAGCTGTACCTCGTGGCCGGCGAGCCGGGTACCGATCGCGACGCGCTGCGGAGCAGCGAACCCGGCGAGCGGCCCGGGCTGACGCGCGTTTTCCCCCAGCGGCCCGCCTACCCGGAAAAGCCGCCCAAGAAACGGGTGATCGTGCTCGACGCCGAAACCGGGAAGGTGATCTGGAAGAAGAACGACGCCGAGACGGCTGAGCTAATGCCGGTCACGTTGGCCGTAAGCGGCGGCCGGCTCTTTTTCCAGAACCCCGACGAGATCGTCTGCCTCGAAGCGGCCACGGGCAAAGAGGTCTGGCGTGCCCCGCGTCCCGTGGCCCGAAACCGCCTGAGCTGGACCGCCCCCACGCTGGTTGTCTACGGCGGCGTGGTCCTCTCGGCCGACCGGGCGGCACCCCAAGAGCCGGCCGAGGCCGCCGAGGGCCGCAAGGTGCAGTGGAGCGTCTCCAGCGCCGGCGGCCAGGCCCCGGTGGGCGAGCTGATCGCCTTTTCGGCCACTGACGGCAAGCGCCTGTGGAGCTGCCCGGCCAAGGAGTGTTACAACGCCCCGATCGACGTCCTGGTGGCCGACGGGCTGGTGTGGACCGGCAAGCTGGTCCGGGCCAACGAGCCGGGCTTCACCGAGGGCCGTGACCCCAAGACGGGTGAAATCAAACGCACGCGGCCCGCCGACCAGGAGTTTTTCCAGCCCGGCATGGGCCACGGCCGCTGCTACCGCAACCGGGCCACCGAGAATTACCTGATCCTCGGCCGCTCGGGCGTCGAGTTCATCGATCTGGCCACCGGCCGGGGGATCGCCAACCACTGGACCCGGGGCACCTGCCAACTCGGCGTCATTTTTGCCGACGGCCTGCTCTACGTGCCGCCACACACCTGCGCGTGCTTCATCCGCTCGAAGCTGACCGGGTTCTACTGTTTCGCGCCCAAGCGGGCCTCGGCCGTGCTGCCGGAGAAGCTTGACCCGGCCTCGCGGCTCGTGCGCGGCCCGGCGTACAGCCAACCGCTCCCCACTCCCCACTCCCCACTCCCCGCTTCCAGCGACTGGCCCACGTACCGCCACGACGCCGCCCGCAGCGGCGGCACTTCGACGCCCGTGTCGGGGGAGCTGAAGCCCGCGTGGCAGGCCGAGCTGGGCGGGAAGCTGAGCCCGGTCGTGGTCGCCGGCGGCAAACTGTACGTCGCCCAGATCGACGCCCACACGGTCCACGCTTTGGATGCTCAAAGCGGCGAGGCGCTGTGGAGCTTCACGGCCGGGGGCCGGGTGGACACGCCGCCGACAATCGTCGACGTAGGACGGATTGCCAATCCGTCCAACAACCTGTGCATCTTCGGCTGCCGCGACGGCTGGGTCTACTGCCTACGGGCCGACGACGGGGCGCTCGTGTGGCGGTTCCGCGCCGCCCCGGCCGAGCAGCGGATCGTGGCCTGCGGCCGGCTCGAATCGTGCTGGCCGGTACACGGCAGCGTGCTCGTGCGTGACGGAGTGGTCTACTGCTCCGCCGGGCGGACCTCGTACCTCGAGGGGGGCGTGCGCCTCTGCCGGCTCGACGCGGCCACGGGCAAGCTCCTCTCCGAGACCACCATCGACCACCGCGACCCGGCGACCGGGCACCAGCCCAAGGGCGTGGTGAGCGGGACCAACATGCCGGGTGCCAAGCCCGACGTGCTCTTAAGCCGGGGCGACTCGGTCTTCATGCGCCACACTCGGTTCGATCTGGACGGTAGGCTCCAGGAGCCGGACGAGGCGCATCTGTTCGCCCCGGCCGGGTTCCTCGACGGCCAGTGGTGGCATCGCACCTACTGGCTCGTGGGCACGGCGATGGGCACCAACTACGGTGGCTGGCCGAACGCAGGGAGCCGCGTGCCCGCCGGGAGGCTGCTTGTGGTCGACGACGGCGTGGTCTACGGGTTCGGGCGCGACCTGTATATCCACCACGGGTCGCACATCGGGATCGACGGGGGCACGGTGTTCCATTTCCGCCCGCCGCGGGACAACTCGCACCGAGTGACCCGCTACCGGGCATTCGCCGCGGAGACGACGCCCGCCCAGGCGAAACCGCCCAAGCAGTACCGTTGGACGCAGGAGCTGCCCGTGCTGGCCCGGGCCATGCTCAAGGCGGGCGACGCGGTGTACCTGGCCGGCCCGCCCGACCTGCTCTCGACCGACGACCCCCACGCGGCCTTGGCCGGCGAAAAGGGCGGCCGGCTTGTCGTCCTGGCCGCGGCCGACGGCACGCAGCAGGCCGAGTGCGAGCTGCAAAGTCCACCCGTGTTCGATGGCCTCGCCGCCGCCGGAGGACGGCTGTACATGGCCACGATGGACGGCAAGGTCCTCTGCTTCGGCGGAGCAAAGTGACGCGGCGCGTTTCGAGCAACTCGTCGATAGCCGCGGGCGGAAGCCCGCGGAGAGTTGACGCAATCCTCTGGCACGGGAGAAGCACCATGGGCCGTGCAACGATGGCTCTTGCACTGCTGGCACTGAGCGCGCCGGCGGCTGCGGCGGAAGTCGGGTTCTCGAAGCGGCCTGAGGTGGTTCGCGCCGGCGACGGGTTCTCGATCCGCTTCGCCGTGAGCGGGCCGACCGACGTCGACGTGGCCGTGCTCGACGCCGCGGGCAACGTGGTTCGCCACCTAGCGGCCGGCCTGCTGGGGGGCGATAGTCCGCCACCGGTGCCGCTTAGGCCGGGTCTCTCCCAGCAAATCGGGTGGGACGGCAACGACGACGACGGCAGAACGGCCACCAGCGGCCCGTTCCGCGTCCGCGTCCGGGCAGGGTTAAAGCCCAAGCTGCACAAGATCATCGGCTGGTCGGGCCAGAGCCTCGACGGGCCCAACGGGCTGGTCGCCGGACCCGACGGCACGCTCTACGTCGTCTCTTCCAGCACGCTCTACGCCCATCGCCAGACCTGGCTCGTGACCGCCTTCGACCGCGAGGGACGCTACCTGCGCCAAGTCTTCCCCGGGCCGGCGAACCTGCCGCCCGAGAAGCGGAAAGGCTGGCCGCGGATCACGCTCGACGATGGGCGCGAAATACCTGTCGTGTTCCACCTCCTGCCGCGCACGACGTATCCCGGCGCGGTCTTCGGCCGGCGCACGTTTCCCGTGGCCACGCGCGACGGCCGGCTCATTTTCCTAACCGGGCCGGGGGCCAGTACGATCAAGTACCCCGACGTCCGCGGCGGGCGACGCCTGTTGATCCTGGGAACCGACGGCGGCGTGCCCGAGGACTTCCTCGGCCCGGTCGTCTGCCCGATGATCGGCGGCACGGGCCACGTCGCCCTTTCGCCCGACGACAAGTACGTTTACGCGACCGGCTTCGTCGACACCCGGTTGAAAGACCCCAAGGGGCCGGTGAACGTGGTCTACCGGGTGCCGCTCGACGGCTCGGGCCCGAGCGAAGTGTTCATCGGTCGCCCCTATGAAACGCAGGACCGCCCGGCTGGCCTGAGCGACCCCCAGGGCATCGCCACCGACGCGGCGGGCAACCTCTACGTGGCCGACTACGGGCACGACCGGATCGCCGTGTTCAAACCCGACGGCTCCTATCTCGACGAGATCCCGGTCGCACGCCCTGACACGGTGCTCGTAAGCCGCCGCACCGGGGCGATCTACGTCATGCAACTCGAGGAGCGCACGAAGCCCTTCGACCACCAGCACTACTACGTCCGAGCCCACAACTGGCGGGCCAAGCAGATCGTCAAGTTCGGCTCGCTCGAGGAGAAGACCGTCCGAGCGACGTACGTCAACACCCAGGTCTCGAAATACGGTGGCGGGGCCTTCATGACGCTCGACGAATCGGGCGACCGGCCCGTGCTCTGGGTCACCGGGCTGAAATACCTGGGCGGCCCGGTGTTCAAGCTCGTCGACCGCGTCGACCGCTTCGAGTCGCTCGGCACGCCGATCAGTGACCGGCTTGAAGAAGGCGTCGAGCACCTCGGCTTCATTGGCGACGTGACGGTCGTCGGCGACAAGGTGATCACCCGGCACCCCGCGTTCGGCATGCACACCAACACGAGCTTCTCCTACAGTGCCGAGACCGGCGAGTACGTCGGCCCCTACGTCCCCAAACGGGAGGACGGCCGGACGGAGAACATGTGGTCGCTTCTGTACGGCGAGATGGTGGCCGGGCGGGACGGCCGGCTCTACGTCCACGCCGACAACAACGTCATCCGTCGCTACGACGCCGAGGGCCGCCAGGTCCTCTTCGACGCGACGGGGACCAACGCCATCGAGGGCTTCTGGCACGGCCACACCCGCGGCGCCGGGATGTTCATCGACCGGCGCGGCACGATCTTCGTTCCCGCCGCGAAGGCCAACCGAGAACTCGATGAAATGCACGTCAAGATGGTCGGCCCGGACGGGGTCACACGCAACGAGTCGCTGGTCGCAATCCACGGCTCGCGCATGGGCGGGATCGCGGTGGATAGCCGAGGCAGCGTCTACCTCGGGGTCCAGGCCGTGCCCAAGGACGAGCGGGTGCCCCCCTTCTTCGCCGACAAGCTGCCCGCGGACGGCGAGGCCAATCACCCGTCGAACGACTACCTGCACGTCGGAGCGATCTACAAGTTCCCGCCCTCCGGCGGCCGGTTCGTCATCGACCCGGACGGACCGCTCGTTGGTCACGCGCAGTACAAGCCGGTGCCGCTGCGTGTCGAAGGGCACGAGTGGATGCGGCGCTTGGGTCTGATCGGCAACCACGGCCACGAGCTGGGCTGCCACTGCGAGACGACCCGCTTCGACCTCGACCGGTTCGACCGGCTGTTCGTGCCCGACCCGTTCCGCTCTTGCGTGCACGTGCTCGACGCATCGGGCAACACAATCACTCGATTCGGCTCGTACGGCAACATGGACAGCCGCGGCCCGGGCAGCCGCGTGCCCGAGCCGGCGATTCCGCTCGGCTGGCCGCTCTCGGTCGAGTGCGCCGGCGGCCGGGCTTTCATCGCCGACCTGGTCAACCGGCGGATCGTGGCGGTCGGCTTCGAGCACGCGGCGGCGGGGGAGTGCGCGGTCGAGTAGGTTCGGCTGAACCTCAGCGTCGGCGCCGCTCTCTATTGGCGGTATACTACCTGTTTCGCTGCCGATCGATTGTCCTTCGTTGGGCGTCTCCCGTCCATCCGCGCGCATCATGTCCACGCTCGACGACCTTACGAACCAGCTCCCGGCTACCATGCTGGCGGACCGGTTTCGGCTCCGCCGGCGCCTCCGCGAGATCGAGCGCGACCGGGCGGCGGGCAAGCCGGTCGATCGGGCGGTGGCGAAGCTGGCCGAGGAGTTTCACCGATCGGTGGCCACGGCGACCGGGCGGCAGGTGCGGATGCCCGTGGTCCGGTACGACGACGAGTTGCCGGTTTGTCAGCGACGCGAGGACATCGCCCGGGCGATCCACGAAAACCAGGTGGTGGTCGTGTGCGGCGAGACCGGCTCGGGCAAGTCGACCCAATTGCCGAAGATCTGCCTGGAGCTGGGCCGGGGGGTGGTGGGGATGATCGGCCACACCCAGCCGCGGCGGATCGCCGCCCGAAGCGTTGCCGCCCGGGTCGCCGAGGAGCTGGGCACCTCGCTGGGCGAGCACGTCGGGTTCAAGATCCGCTTTGCCGACTCGACCGGGCCGAACACCCTGGTCAAAGTGATGACCGACGGCATCCTCCTGGCCGAAACGCAGAGCGACCGGTTTTTCGAGCAGTACGACACGATCATCCTCGATGAAGCCCATGAGCGGTCGCTGAACGTCGATTTCCTGATCGGCTACGTGAAGCGGCTGTTGACGAAGCGGCCGGAGCTGAAGCTGATCGTCACCTCGGCCACGCTCGACGCCGAGCGGTTCGCCCGGCACTTTGCCACATCCGACGGCCTGGCCCCCGTGATCGAGGTGACCGGGCGGACCTACCCGGTTGAAGTTCGCTACCGGCCGCTGGTGGACGAGGGGGAGGGCGAGGAGCGGGACTGGCTCGACGGGCTTTGCGACGCCGTCGACGAGCTGGCCCGGATCGACACCGGCGACATGCTGGTCTTTTTACCCACCGAGCGGGACATCCACGAGGCGGCCAAGGTTCTCCGCGGGCGGACCCTGCCGCAGGACGATTCGGCCCGGCGCACGGAGATCCTGCCGCTCTACGCCCGGCTGCCGGCGGCCCAGCAGCAGCGCATATTCGCCCGCCATTCGCACCGCCGGATCGTCCTGGCCACCAACGTGGCCGAGTCGTCGCTTACGGTGCCGGGCATCCGCTACGTGATCGACGTGGGCACGGCCCGGGTGAGCCGCTACTCGGCCCGGTCGAAAACCCAGCGCCTGCCGATCGAGCCGATCTCCCGGGCGTCGGCCGACCAGCGGGCCGGGCGGTGCGGGCGCCTGGGGCCGGGCATTTGCGTCCGGCTCTACGCCGAGGACGACTACGCCAAGCGTGATCGCTTCACCGCACCCGAGATCCAGCGGAGCAACCTGGCCGCCGTGGTGCTCCAGGCGATGTCGCTCAGCCTGGGCAATCTCGAACGGTTCCCGTTCCTCGACCCGCCGAAGCGGGCCGCCATCCGCGACGGGGTGAAGACCCTGTTCGAGCTGGGGGCGATCGACGAGCGCCAGCAGCTCACTTCGCTAGGCCGCCGGCTGGCGCAGCTTCCGGTCGACCCGCGGATCGGACGGATGATCCTGGCCGCGGACGAGGAGGGGTGCCTCGCCGAGGTGCTGGTGATCGCGTCTGCCCTGGAGATTCGCGACCCGCGGGACCGCCCGGTCGAGCACCGCGAGGCGGCCGACGAGGCCCACGCCAAGTTCGCCCACGAGGAGTCGGACTTTCTCACGTACCTCGATCTGTGGGACTTCTACCACCGGCTCAAGGAGAAGCTCTCGCGCGGCCAGCTCCGCAAGGCGTGCCGCCAGAACTTCCTCTCGTACAACCGGATGCGGGAATGGACCGACATCTACCGGCAGCTCCTCGAGCTCGTGCGCCAGGCCGGCATGAAAACCCGGCGCCGACGCGACGAGTACGAGCCGATCCACCGGGCGGTGCTCACCGGGCTGCTGGCCAACGTGGCCAACCGCACCGGCACGTTCGACTACACGGCGGCCGGCGGCGGCCAGTTCCACCTCTGGCCCGGCTCGGCGTTGTTCAAGAAAAACCCCAAGTGGGTCGTGGCGGCCGAGATGGTCGAAACGGCGAAGAGGTACCTCCGTTGTTGCGCGCGGATCAACCCCGACTGGATCGAGCCGCTCGCCGGGCACCTGGTGAAGCGCACGTACAGCGAGCCGCACTGGGAGGCGGCCTCCGGTTCGGCGATGGCCCACGAACGGGTATCGCTCTTCGGGCTGATCGTCGTGCCGCGGCGGCGCGTGGCGCTCGGGCCGCTCGATCCGGCGACCGCCCGGGAGCTGCTGATTCGCCACGGGCTGGTCGAGGGCCAATTGCCCCGCCACCCGGAGTTCGTGCGCCGCAACCTGGAGCTGGGCGCCGAGGTCGAGCGGCTGCAGGACAAGCTGCGGCGCCGCGACCTGCTGCGGGGCGAATGGGCTAAGGTCGAGTTCTACGACGAGCGGATTCCGGAGGACGTCTTCGACGCGGCCCGGCTGGAGCAGTGGCGGCGTGAAGCGGAACGCGAGAATCCGCGGCTGCTCAGGATGACCCCGGCCGACCTGCTGGAAGAGGAGCCCGAGGTGGCGCCCGGCGATTTCCCCGACCGGGTCGAGGCGGGCCGGCTCGAGCTGGCGCTCGACTACCGCTTCGAGCCGGGCTCGGACGACGACGGCGTGAGCCTCGACGTGCCGCTCGAAGGGTTCAACCAGCTCCACGCCGAGCGACTCGGCTGGCTCGTGCCGGGGATGATGGAGCAGAAGGTGGCGGCGCTCATCAAGACGCTGCCCAAGCCACTTCGCCAGCGGCTCGTACCCGCCCCCGACACCGCCCGGGCGGTCGTCGGCGGGCTTCGCTTCGGCGAGGGGGAGATGCTGGCCACGCTGGCCGCGGCGTTGACGCGCATCGCCGGGGCTCGAATTACCCCGGCCGACTTCCAGCTCGACAAGCTGCCCGACGAGATGAAGATGAACGTCCGCGTGGTCGACGGCCAGGGCAAGCTGCTCGCCCGGGGCCGCGACCTGGGACAGCTCCGCGAGC
>Ga0180438_10000440_pt1 | contig 82046 bp, 87 predicted proteins | sample SS_ome_12_FD_132455 | JGI IMG/M metagenome (GOLD analysis project Ga0180438, IMG submission 132455) | Hypersaline lake sediment archaeal communities from the Salton Sea, California, USA - SS_3_D_2 metaG | ecosystem: Environmental > Aquatic > Non-marine Saline and Alkaline > Hypersaline >... | reverse complement strand
TCTGCCTTGGCCAGTAGTTTCAACAAATTCTTTCATTGCACCATAAATTTCTTCCCTAGTTACACCTGTTTTAGTAGTTACTGAATTTAATTTTTTAGCAGCAGCTTCCATATCTGCTGGCTGTGTTGCTGAACTTGCATAAGCTCCTAAACCATGTTGTTTTTCAAATTGTTCTAATCTTTCTCTGCCTTGGCCAGTAGTTTCAACAAATTCTTTCATTGCACCATAAATTTCTTCCCTAGTTACACCTGTTTTAGTAGTTACTGCAGTTAACTTTTTAGTAGCTACCTCCATATTCACACCTTCTTCTAAATCATCATCTTTAACTGCTGGATTTTGTATAGGTGTTGGATCTGGATCTGTTGTTCCGGATTTTCTTGCAGGTAATGCTCCCCCTCCTGGACTTATAGGTGTTGAATTAGCCCATGGATCAACTGGTATCTCTGTTGTCACTCCATGTCCTTTTCTAGTTATAAAAGTTTGAACATCTTTTGTAAATTTGTATATATCAAGAAATTTTCCTTGATATTCATTATCTTCAACTTCTTTAGCTAATCTATCAATTCCCTTCTTAGCTTGGTCTTGGTCTTTTTCAACAGTTGCTTTTCTATATTTATTTACTTCTATCTTAATTCTTGTAGCTTTTATTTTTCCAACACATTTTTCAAAATTATCAGCCTTATCAGCATCAATTTCTCCTTTTTCATCTTCAAATGCTTTTATTACTGCCTCTAATTTTGTTATTCTTTCATCATAATATTCTTCATCTGTTCTTTTTGGATTAAAATCATGAAAAGCAATATATTCATATTCTCTTGCTTGCGCTGTCAGTTCAGGAACATTTAACTCTTCCACATCATTTAATATTTCATATTTTACATAAGTTAAGTTAGCACGCATAGTTAATGTATCTCCGCTTGCAGGACTTATTTTTTTTTCTGTTTTTTTCATCTCCTCTCTATAAGAACTACGAAGGTGATCAAAACTATTTACAAGACCTGGAATTTTAACTTGTGCAGCTTTTTCTACATCTTTTCTTACAACAGGATTATCAAACCATGCTAAAACTATTTCACTTAAATTTTTTATATGCTGTTGAGGTGTATAAGTTCCTGTCTCATACTGAGAAATCAGTTTTTCTGCTTCATCTTTTTTATTTTCAAAAGTCTCAATAGTACGGTCTGCTTCAACTTCATCTCTATGCTTTTCTAAAAGGCCAACATAATCATCAAATTTAGCAGCCGTCCCTTCAGGAACTATTTTTAAACTTTCACCTTCTTCTAAAGTTTCTCTAGTTATTTCTTCTTTTAATTTTACAATTAAACTATTAGTTTGCCTTAACTCATTATCATAATCATATGGATTTGGAAATTTAGGCGCCTCTCCTTTTTTCCCTCCTTTTTCATATTCTTCTTTTTGTCTCTGATATGTTGATTTCCTTTTTTCATGATTTCTTTCATAATCTTTCATATCACTTTCATATCTTGCCATCCGGCCTTCTATGTCTTTTTCATAATTTATCTCACTAAATAGTTTAAATATAAGTTCAGTCCTCACAACCCTATATTGGCTTTTTAAATTTTCAACTGCTCTTTCTTCTTGATCTGGAGAAATCTTACCAAGACCATCAACTTCTATTCCAACTTTTTTACATGCTTGTTTTATAGCATCAGAAATTAATGAATATCTTTTTTCTTCTAAATCTGCTTTAATCAAAGATTGAGCATCATTAGGATTATCACGTAATTTTTTAGCAATACTTCCAATACCAGAAATTTTATCACTACTTTTAATTTCTTTATATTCTTCATCAACTTTTTCATAAAGATCAGGAGCTAATTCTTTGATCTTCTTATGAGCATTAGTCATTAATCTAGAATATCTAGAATTGCCTAGATGACCCATATAACCCTGTTTAAATTGATTCCAAAATCCTTGCATCATTCCAGCATCTGGATTAGATTCAAAACTAGTTAACATTAATTCAAGTGTCTCTATATTATCAGGTTCCTCCATTATACCCACCAAATATTTTTCCCCTTTATAATCACTAAATAGTAGTTAAGTATTATATAAAGTTTGTGGTTTTATTAGGTAAATAAAAGATTTTCTGATTAAAATATTTTTTCATTAAAAAAAGGATGGGGCTGCTGGGACTTTCGTAACTGATTGCGAACGATTAGTGAGCACGTGTGGCTTTAAGCCGCACATTGCGTGTCAACCGAGCGTAACCAGTTGATTCGAACCCAGATCCGCTGGTATATCCTGCTGTTAGTCATCAGCCAAAAGACCTCATCGCTCCAGCAACTGGAGCCAGCTATTCTAGCCAGGTTATACTACAGCCCCTGAAAAGGATAATATCAAAAATTTATTATATTATATAAAAATATTGCTTATTATGTTGAATATTGATGGATCTTATCTAGAAGGAGGAGGCCAAATAATCAGAACAGCTTTAGCTCTCTCAACATTGACAGGAAAATCATTTGAAGCATTTAACATCAGAAAAGGAAGAAAAAACCCAGGATTAAAGGCTCAGCATCTTCACTGCATTAAGGCATTGGAAAAACTCGCAAATGCAAAAGCAGGCTATGCAGAGCTAGCCTCAGAAAAATTAAGATATATTCCTGGAAAATTAGAAGGAAAAACATTAAACATTGATATAGGAACAGCAGGCTCAGTTTCTTTATTGTTGCAGTCAATTCTATTGCCTTCTTTTTTTGCAAACAGAAAAACAAGAATAAGATTAACAGGAGGCACATCTGGAAAATGGGCAATGCCTTATGACTTCTTTGCAAATATTCTGATATTTCATCTAAAAAAATTCTGTGAAAAATTAGAATTAAAATTAATAAAAAGAGGTTATTATCCAAAAGGAGGAGGAGAAATAGAATTAACAATCACACCAAAATATAAATTATCAGATTTTGAAAACTTTAAAGAATTCCAACAACACCTAAAAGAAAATTCTCCTAAAATAGATCTAACAGAACAAGGGCATTTAGTTCAAATAAAAGGAATTTCTCATGCTTCAAAAATATTACAAAAAGCAAATGTTGCAGAAAGACAAACAAAAGCAGCTAAACTAATTTTAAATAAACTAAATTGCCCAGTTAATATTCAATCAGAATATGCAGATACATTTTCACCAGGTTCTGGAATTACTTTATGGGCAATCTTCTCTAAAGATCAGGAAGAAATTGATTTCATGAATCCAATTTTTCTTGGAGCAGATGCATTAGGGGAAAAAGGAAAAAGAGCAGAGCAGGTTGGAGAAGAAGCTGCAAATAAACTATTAGAAGAAATAAACTCAAAAGCGCCAGTTGATTCTCATACAGCAGATAATCTAATACCTTGGCTTGCTTTGTTTGGCAAACAAATAAAAGTCTCTAAAATCACAGACCATACAAGAACAAATATCTGGATTTGTGAACAATTCTTAGGAAAAATATTTAAGATAAATGAAAAAGAAAATATTATTTCGATTATATAAAAAAAAGATGAGTTCTAAGTCGCCAATTGGCAAGTGAGTTAATAAGAGGCTCGTAAGACAGCATTGTCAGCTGATATCTTTATTTTAATAGCAATCTCAGCTGAGCGAACGAGACTTAGAACTCATTCTTAAAAACCAAAGCTTTTATAAATAGCTCAATACTACTTTGAAAAATGGCAGAACAATTAGTATGCATATCCTGTAAAAAACGGATCACAAACGAACAAGGCAGCACTAGATTTCTTTGTCCTAAATGTAGCAAACATGAAATCATTAGATGCAAGCATTGCAGGGAGATAGTTGCTAAATACAAATGTCCAGAATGCGGTTTTACAGGTCCAAATTGAGAGGTGTATTCTTATGGCTCAAGTAATTGTAACATTAAAAATAATGCCTGAATCTGTAGATATTGATTTAAGCAAAATAACAGAAGAGGCAAAAAATAAGATAACAGATTTTGCAGGAGCAGGCGAAATGAAAGTAGAAGAAAAACCGATTGCATTTGGCTTAAAAGCCTTAAACATAATATTTGTTATGGATGAATCAAAAGGCTCAACAGATGATTTAGAAGACTCAATATCAGATATCCAAGGTGTTCAATCAGTAGAAGTGACAGATGTAAGAAGAGCAGTTGGATGATTAAAATACTTGTATACCAGTATACAAAATAGTAACATTTATATATTAGAATGACTTTACACCTAATATTTATATATAATTTAACTACACCCCAGGCGATTTAAGTGGAAAAAAAAGAAGGTGACATGACTATCCCATTTGTAGGGCAGGAGAGTTCTCAGTATGATTTTTTATTCCTTACAAAACTTGTTTATACAACCTTAGCTAAAAAACATTTGAAAGAATATTCTTGTGATGTAGTCAATGATATAGAAACAGCTAGAGAACATCTGTCTACTCATCAATATAAAGGAGTAGTCACACAAGATATTGCTATTGCAATGAGAGCAGCAGATATGGGAATTCCATTTATTCATCTTGAAGATAAGCCAAAAAAAACCCATTTAGACTTAGCAGAAAGAACAAAATCATATTGTCTTGATCCAACTAAAAAAGGTTTTATACCTGCATTTACATCATCTGCAGAAGAGATATTAAGACTATATCAAAAAGAGGATAAATTAAGAGTTTTAATTGTTGATGAAGAAGAATCTGATCTAAATTTATATAAAAGAGTATTTGAAGATAAAGGATATGAAGTAGTGACAGCAAGCGATGATAAAGAAGCTGAGTCTTTAGTTAAACAAGGAGGAATAGATGCTGTTGCAACTATGCTTGAATTTTATCGTACTCATTCTGGTGGTCTGCATATTTTACAAACTACAACGAGAGATAGTCCAGAAACGCCAGTTATCATTTATACAGGCTATACAAGTGAAAATATATTATCAAATCTAGAAGGCCTTGGTGCTTATAAAGTTATGTCAAAGTCAGATGAAGCTGCCTTTGCTGACGAATTAGTCAGATCAGTTGCAGAATCATTAGGATTATCTCCTGAAACAGACGGAACATTAGATGATTTAGCTAAAGAAGTTGATAATCTTCCTAGTTTGGTTAGAGAGGTTCCATTCGAAGAAGCAAAAGCAGTAACAGAAAGATTTAAAGCTGCTCTTAAATCACCAGAGGTTGTTGTAAAAAAATTTGCCTTAGATTAAAGTTAAGGCATTTTATATCTAACTATTTCTTCTAATCTTACATATCTTCTCATCATATTTAAAATGACTTGGTCTCTTGTACCATGCACAGTAACAGCACCCCTTACTTCACAGCCAGGGTTCTGCTGCTTCATATAATCAACTAATTCATCTTTTACTTCATTGATATAACCTACTAAGCCTGTACTTACATCCTCGTGATTTTTAGGAATAACAACCTTAGCCAAGCCATGATTATCATTTTCTTTGACTTTGAAATACAGCATAACAAAAGGAGAACTAACTGGTCCGTACTCCCTGCTGATTTCTTTTATATCATCAAGTTTTCCTACAGCAAATTCTAATATTCCTGCTTTCCCTTTTCTCTCATCACGAAAATGAATTAATGATTGATTGCTTGTATATCTTTTATTAGACATGGATTACACCCCCAATTTTAAATTACCACTTTTCCAAACTGCACTGCATTATTTGTTATAGCAACTACATTAGCTACAATATAATACAGCAAAACTACTTTGTAGTATTTTGTTATCTTTAAAGCTGAAAAAAACTTAGATATGATCTTTAAAACCATATAAACCAATGGGCACCATAAAAATATTAATAACCCATTTGGTGTCATACTATACAAATTTCTAATTACATTATTTAGTTCTTGAAATCCATAATAATGAAGTATAAAATAAGTAAAGATAACATCAACCATCATCAAAACCAAACTTAATTTAAACAAACGAGTTGTTTTTTTATGAGTTGTATATTCAGGTTTCTTTTTGCTTTTATTAGAAGCTTGTTTCTTATCAGGTTCACAAACAGGTTTTTTAGTTTTTATTTTATCTAAATTTGATTTTTCATAAAATCCATATATCATCTTAACACCACCCCCTTTTTGCTCTTCCTTATTCTCATAAAAGTAAGTCCATCTCTTTTCTCAATCTGTTTCCAGATCACACTATCATCTTTGAAATTTATCATGTCAATTTTCATTTTGCCCCCCCATTTCATTTAATGCAAAAGGCCTCTGCATTGCACACCCCTGAAGCAAGGCAGAGGTCTCTTGTAATCTTGAAACTTTAGTTTATAGCTCACGCTAATTTGTTGTTTTTCTCACCTTTGGATTATAGCTCACGCTATTTTATTTTCTTTGCCTAAATAATTTTCAGAGTTAGATGCTGTCTCTTATCAGCTTTCTAACCTTGTTTTTCAAAGCAGGATCCAGATTCAAATTAATTTTCCTGCTTTTTTTCTTCAAGTCTTTTAGCCACCCAACTTCTGTTTCAATTAATCCTAACTCCCCAAACTCAACAAGGAAACTTCTTATCCTTCTTTCAGTTAATGGCTCAGCATCATAAGACTGGCATTCTTTCAAATATTGCTTGTACACTTCTCTTCCATTCATTATTTGCTTTTTTCCTTTAAGCAATACCAAATACAAAATCTTTTGATGCTTTGCCAAACCTGAAATTGTTTTTATTGTTGCGTCTTGTTCAAGGTTTCTATCAGCCTCCTCAACTAAATCTAAACTAATCTTTCCTAAACTTTTGGAAGTTGCTATCTTTCCGCAACTGTCCAAAAGCTCAAGCGCCTTTCTGGCATCTCCCCCTCTCTCTGACTCTAACTCACTTATTTTCTTTAAAACAACCTCACTAACAACCCCCTCTTTGAATGCAAGTTTTGATCTTTGATCTAAGATATCATATAATTCCTCTGCATTATATGGTGCAAAGACAATCTTTATTCTTCCAAATGTTGACTGTGTTTTTGGTTTTATATAATCCATCACTTTAATATCATTAGATATTATTATTGTTGATACATTTATATCCAGTTTATCATTGATCCTGCTTAATCTGTATAATATGTCATCACCGCCTTCTCTAAGTGCATAGTCAACTTCATCCAGAGCCAATAATATGTTTCCTCCAATGTTATTCAAAACACTCTCAAATTCACTTACTGCTTTTTTTCTGGTCCATCCCATCTTTGGATATTCTTTATCTGGATTTAGGTTCATCAATAATTCCATAAGAATAGTTGTCTCTGTTCTGTTTTCTGAACAATTAAGATAAAGTGTCTTTAACTTTATGTTGTTGTTTTTTGATTCTCTTTTAAGCTCATCCAGCAGCTCAAGAACAAGCCCTGTTTTCCCTGTTCCTGGTGTACCATATACAAACACCCCTTGAACAGCACTGTTCATTAATATTGGTGCTAGTTCAACAATAATCTCATTTCTTTCTTTTGTTCTATGAACAAATCCTGTAGAAGGCCTTAGTTCATACAGCGCCTTCCTGTTCCTGAATATTGTGTTTTTCAACACGTTTGCGAATGTTAGTTTTACTCCCATTTTTACCCCCAAATTTCTTTGATAAAAGTAGTAAAGGCTTCCTTATATTTAAATCTTTCCTTTTTTTCCTTTATTTCCCTTGTTTCCAATTATCCTTTTTCTTCTTTTTTTTCTTTCTAAACACCAAAAACTATATAAATTTTAGAATCAATAAATTTAATATGATTTTAAGAGATTTACTAACCGATTATGCATCAATTAACATTTTAAAGTTCTTATATGATAGGGAATCAGAAAATAACTCTATTTATTCTATAAAATTTAAAGAAATTATAAAAAAATTCCCTCAATTCAAAAATATAGAAAAATCATTATTTATTTTAAAAAAATTAAACCTAATAGATGAAGATTTATCAAAAGAAGATAAAATAATTGTTATTTCTGGAAAAGGAAAGCATTTTATTGATATTTTTGATAAATTAGTTCAATTAACCAGTATTAAAAATGACCTTGAAAACAAAAAATTGCAAAAATCATTTCAAATCAAATATGATTTAAATCAGAAAGAAAAGAAGATCATGGTTCTCGTCTATAAATTATCTAAAGAAACAGGAAACAATAAAGTCTTGTTTGATGATCTGATACGTGAATTATATCCTAAAAATAATGTAAACACGTCGGAAATTGAAAAAAACATAAATCAATTAGAAGACTTAAACTTAGTTGAAAAGACCCAAGTAAAGAACAAATCCTTTATTGAATTGACACCGACAGGAGAAAGAACAATAAAAGAGCAATTAGTAGAATCACTTCTTTAGAATTTTTATTAGCTCTTTTTCATCGATATTTGATCTTAGACTATTTGGAGCAAAATGTGTCTCTGCAGCCTTATACCCTTTTTTCTTTATTCTTTTAATAATCTCCTCCTGCTTGATCATCTTTAATTTATTCTTCTTGCATATCTTAGGAAGGCTATAAAATCCAGCAACAGGAATCTTTGATTCCTTTTCAATAATTCTTAAAAATTTCTCATCACTCTTCTTTGCTATTTTACTGGCAATCTTCGAGTCAAACAATTCTCCTAGCCATAAAGGCCCTGCTTCATTAAACAATCCATGCATCTTCAAAATCTCATCAACCTTTTTCTTTCCTTTCTCGCATCTGAAAAATATCCTGAAATAATGGTCTTTGAAATAAGAAAAAATAGGAGTTAAAGCCTTGTCATGATCAGCTCCAATTAACTGGATCTTTCTTATTAATATACGCAGCCCTGTTTCATGCATCCTTTCATCTCTTTTAGGCTTTGCCCAGTATTTTCTTAAACAAGCATTGACAAATGCTCCAGCTAAACAGCCTGTATCAGTTGCAGTTACAGCAAAAATCCCTTTTCTGCTTAATCTTTTGACAGCAGAATCCAAAAAAGGATTAGGGCCCCCATAAGGGTCAATATCAATATAATCAAAACCAGGATGCTCCAGCATGAATAAATTAGCATCTTGATTAAAAACTTCAATTTTAGATTTAATCTTATTAATCTTCAAATTTTGTTTTATAACTTTAACAGAATTCTTGTCAAAATCATTAAACTTGACAACCTTGATTTTTGTTTTAGGCAATTCTTTCAAAAATCTGATTCCTCTTATCCCTGTTGCAGACAAAGGAAGACCGATCTGCATTTCTTTATTATCAATAACATCTAATAATAAAATAGAAATATCTCTATTTAGCTTCATAACAGGATTATAAAAAACAGGCAGTTTTTTGCTGATCTTTTCCTCAACACCTATCTTAATCTTTGCTTTTCCTTCTTCTATAATTTTATACATACAAACAAAGAAAATACTAACCTTTAAAAACTTTAACTTTATCCCAAATCCTGATGAAAAATGCCAGCTATAAGAAGTCCAATATGCACAGTAGAAGGTCATGTAGACCATGGAAAAACTTCTATCTTAGATCAAATTAGAGGGACCTCTGTAGTTAGAGGAGAAGCTGGCGCAATTACACAGGCAATTGGTGCATCTATTATACCTCTTTCTATAATTCAGAAAACTTGCGGAGAACTGCTTAAAAAGTTAAACATGCAGTTTACTATTCCTGGCTTGTTATTTATAGATACACCAGGACACGCAGCATTTACAGCATTAAGAAAGCGTGGAGGAAACTTGGCAGATATAGCTATTGTTGTCATTGATATTAATGAAGGCATAATGCCGCAGACAAAAGAGGCAATTGAAATTCTTAAATCCTATAAAACACCATTTATAATTGCAGCAAATAAGATTGATATAACAGGATTAAAAAATCCAACTAACAAGCCTATACTTCAAGCAATAGAAGAGCAGGATCCAAATACAAAAGCAAAAATTGAAACTAAATTATATGAACTTGTTGGAAAACTGCATGAGATGGGATTCCAATCAGAAAGATTTGACAGGGTTCAGGATTATACAAAACAGATTGCTATTGTTCCAACTTCAGCGCAGACAGGAGATGGAATTCCAGAACTATTGATGGTTATAACAGGCCTAGCTCAAAGATATTTAGAAGAATGCCTTAAATGCGATGCAGAAGGCCAGGGAAAAGGCATAATATTAGAGGTAAAAGAAGAAAAAGGACTAGGAACCACAATTGATGTTATTTTGTATGATGGTAATCTTAAAAGAAATGATACAATAGTTATCGGCTCATTAACAGATCCGATTGTAACAAAAGTTAGGGCATTATTAGAGCCAATACCTTTAGCAGAAATGCGTGAGAAAAAAACAAAATTCAAGCCTGTCCAGACAGCAACAGCAGCAACTGGTGTTAAAATATCAGCTCCTGGATTAGAAAATACAACAGCTGGAATGCCGTTGCTTTCAGCAAAACCTGAAACAATAGAACAGGCAAAACAAGAAGTGCAGAAAGAAGTTGAAGAAGTTTTAATTGAAACAGACAAAAATGGAATAATAGTAAAAGCAGACACCCTTGGAAGTTTGGAAGCAGTTGATAAATTATTGAAAGAAAAAAACATCACAATCAGAAAAGCAATAATAGGCAATATTACAAAAAAAGATATCTCAGAAGCAGAATCAGTCTATGAAGAAGACCCATTTAAAGCAGTTATTCTTGGATTTAATATTGATATCTCTCCAGATGCAGAAGACATAGCAAAAACAACAAAAGCAAAAATAATTACAAATGCTGTTATCTATAAACTTATTGAAGATTTTGAAAAGTGGCAGGATCAGGAAAGAAAAAAACAAGAGGCAAAAAAATTAGATATATTAACAAGACCTTGCAGACTAAAAATGCTTGGCAAAGGATATATATTCAGGCAAAGCAATCCTGCTGTTTTTGGAGTAGAGGTGTTGCAGGGAGAGCTTAAAGCAGGAACATCATTGATGAAGCCTGATGGAACAATGCTTAAATCAGTAAAATCAATACAATTAGAGCAGGAGACAATTGAAAAAGCAGAAAAAGGAAAACAGGTTGCAGTTTCAGTTCCTGGCATTACAATAGGAAGGCAGATAGGAGAAGAAGAAATCTTGCTTTCAGATATTCCAGAAGAAGACTTTAGAAAATTAAAAGAATTAAAACAATATTTGTCAAAAGAAGAGATTGAATTACTGAAAGAAATAGCTGAAATAAAAAGAAAACATAATCCGGTTTGGGGGGTTTAAATTTGGACATAGAAGTTGAAGTCAGAAGCTTTATTTCTGAAGAACAATACAATCAATTATTAGAATTTATGCAAAAAAATGCCAAACTGATAAAAAAAGACAGTCAGATTACATATTATTTCTCAGGAGAAAATGATTTAAGAATCCAGAAAAATGATTTCTTCTCAAAAATCTGGCTAAAATCAGGAAATATCCATGATCCTCATAGAAAGGAGATAGAAGTTAAGTTTGAAAAAGAAAAATTTGAGCAATTAGAAAAATTGTTTCTGTCTTTAGGCTATATTATTGATATAAAATGGTTTAGAAAAAGAAATTTGTTCAATTGGAATAATATAAACGTTGCAGTTGATTTTACAAAAGGATATGGTTATATAATAGAATTGGAAAAGATGTCAAATGAGCAAGAAAAAGAACAGGTTTATGATTTTTTAAAAAATAAATTAAAAGAACTTAATATCAAATTAACACCAAAACAAGAATTTGATAAAAAATTTCAGTATTATAAAGAGAATTGGCAGGAATTGACGAAATGCTTACGAACGAAGTGAGTAAGGTTTAACATTTTTGAAGAAAATGATAAAAAATGCAAAAATCCTAAACAAAAAACAAATCAAAGAAATTTTATCTTTAATTAAACAGCAATGGAATGCAGATATTGATTTAGATTATGCTTTTCTTCAGGATAAAGAAGATAAAATCTTCATAATAAACAAAGAATTTGCAGAAATAGACCTGACAAAACTAAGAATAAATAACATGGGGTTATATATTGCACAAAAAATGGTTGATGGGCTTAGATTAAGTATAGAAGGCTCGCAAATAATAGGTCCAAAAGCAAAAAATAATATCTTAGAATTAGATGACAAACAAACAAAACAATGGCTGCAAGGATATGACATAGAAATAAAAACAGAATTAAAAAATTATGTTATCTTAAAACATAATAAAGATTTTTTAGGAACAGGAAAGATAAAAGAAAATAAAATTTTAAATTATATTCCAAAATCAAGAAGATTAAAAATTATAATCTAGATTTTTCTCACTGTTCCTTCTTCAGCATTTACTTCAATAAAATCCCCATCTTTAAACACCCTTGTTCCATTTACTGTACCAACAATACAAGGGATGTTAAATTCTCTTGCAATAATAGCAGTATGGCAAGTTATCCCTCCTGTATCAGATACCATTGCAGAAGTTTTTGCCATCAATGGAACCATACTTGGCTGAGTATTTGTAGTAACCAAAATTTCTCCTTTATTAAATTTATTAGCTTCTTCTTCAGATTTATCAGTGCCATAAGGATAAACAATTCTTGCAATCCCTCTAACTATTCCCCGGCAGGCAACAGCACCTTTTACTTGATTTCCATCTTTAGTAGGATTTACTATATTCAATAATTCAATAGCATCATTTCCTGTTTTAATCCCATATTTTCCATCTTTAATAATAACAGCAAGACATTTTTTTCTTTTTTCCAGTTCTTCTTCACTAATTTTTATTTTTTTAACAAAAAAATTCTCAACATCTTCAATCAGAAAATAACTAAAAAAATCTTTTATTGTAATATTCATCCTTTTGCTGATTTCTTCAAACAAGAGAATCAGCCTAAGTTCATAACCTGCCCAAATCTGTTTTGTTTCAAATCTATAATAACCTATTTCCTGCAGCATTTCAGCATAATCATTAAGAGTTTTATTATTACATATTCTAAAAATTTCATCTTGTTTTTCTTTTAGATTTATCTTTTTAATTTCTTCTGATTTTTCTTTTCTATGTTGTTCCCTCAACATCTGAATAATTTTTTTCTTGTCCCATATATTGACAAAAAAACAAGGAAAATCCTCAATGAACTTCCAAATCTCTTCTTCATCAAATTCTTTTGATAATAATTCATTCCATCTTTCTTTATGTCTTGCAATCAAATTATTTTTAATAGAATCAGTAATAATTCCATATTGTTCATTAACATTCTCAAAATTTTTTGCAAGAATATATCTTACAATTACTGAAGCTTCAGCCTCAGTTTCATGTCTTGTTGATCTATAGTAAGCTCCTGATTCTAATAGAAAATTCATTAATTCTTTGAACAATAGGTAAATTTGCCTATCATTTAATTTACTCAAGTCTTTTTTCTTTATTCTTTGTATAATCTCTTCAAATTCTTCTAATTGTTTCTCATATTTTTTAACTATCCTCTTAAAATTTGAAATATCTAAGAAATATTTTCCATGCTCTTCCATTATTTTATTCATAACTTCTTTCGGACAAAATGTTCTGATTAACTCTCCTTTTATCTTGAATGATATATATTCATCTAAATCATTCCCAATAACATATGGATATAATAAGATGTTTCTTGTAAATATATCCATAATAAAAGAAGAATATGTTTCCTCCCATACTGCTACATATTCTTTTTTCATTTTTAAGAATATTTTTCAATAATCTTAGGAATCATCTCGTCTACAGCTTGTTTGATTTCTTCAAGCACAGGTTTTTTTGCTTTATATGTTCCGCCTAAAACATCATTTATTCCTAAGACAGTCATCTTTTCCTCAGGTAAATCTATTAGTTCTTTTTCTTTATCACTTGCAACAATTATATGTGCTTGTTTAAGATCAGATTCCAATAGCTGTTGATGGTATCCAGAAGGATAAGGCAATCCTGTTTCATCACAAAATCTTTCTATAATAATACTATACATGTGTCTTTCTTCAGCTAATATATGCCTAGCTAATGTTTGTTCATCTACCTTTTCATCCATCATATTTCTTATATTCTCAGAATAGTTTCCTGGAGATGAAACTGCTCTAGCTAATGCTCCATCAACATATTTTTCAGGTATACCATTTTTACCTGCTATCATATCTGAATAATATTTTGCCTTTACTCCTCTTCCTAATGATTCTAAATCTGAACCAAGCTGATCAAGTCTTCCGCCTATACAAGCATCAATTGATGGAGACCTAAATGCGTTGGCAGCACATACAACCACAATTTTTCTTAATTTCATTTTTCTTTTCCTCCTCTAAACACCAGCTATCACTATAAGATGGTAAGATATAAACTTTAGTGGTATCCTATAATACCATAATATTTATAAATAAAATAATCATAATCTTTGCTATGAACTTAGAAAATCTAAAAGAATTAGGATTGACAAAAGGGCAGATTAGTGTATATTCTGCAATTTTGGAATTAGGAATCTCTGGCCTTAACAAAATTCATGAAAAGACAGGGATTGAAAGAAGGAACATCTATGATATCCTAAATAAGCTGATAGAAAAAGGATTGATTTCTTACACAGTTGAAAAAGGAAAAAGAACGTATCAATGTACTCATCCTAACAAAATCTTAGAAGAGATTAAAGCAAAAGAAGAAAATTTGAAGGAATTAAGAAAACAAGTCCCTCAAATTAAAGATTTATTTGATATTTCAAGACCAGAAATAAGAGCAGAAGTTTACAGAGGAAATGAAGCAATAAAATCATTGATGAATGAATCTTTAGAATATAAAGAACATTATTGGATTGGAGGAAATGCAGGAATACAGTATACTCCCTTAAAATACTGGTTTAATCATTGGATGAAAAAAAGAATTGAGAAAAGATGCATGATGTATGATCTTGTAGATTATGGAAGATTTCTTGATTACTTCAAATCAAACAGCCTAAAAAAACAAAAAAAAGAATTTTACAGATTAAGGGAGCTTCCAAAAGACTTGTCATCACCTATGGTAATCTTGATATTTGGAGATAAAGTTGCACAAATCTTATGGAACAAGCAGTCTTTTGCATTTGTTCTGGAATCAAAAGAAATAAAAGAAAGTTTTATGAAGTATTTTAATTATTTTTGGAAAAGAGCAAAAAATAAAACTTCTATTTAATCAGCTCTTCCATCTTTTTCTTTTTGCCTCCTTTAGCAGCTTTCATAGCTTCTTTAGCAGCTTTTTCCAAGTCAACACCTAATTCCTTCAGAGCTTTTATATGCATCTGCATTAATTGTTCAACTATTGCTAGTATCTTTTGCATCTCTTCTCTTTCTTTTGCTAATGTAGCTAAAGATCCTTTATGAAAACCAACTTGTTCATCTTTTGAAGCTTGAGCTTTTTTTGCCATAATTATCACCTTTAAGAAAGATTATAATCATAATATATAAAACTTGTCTTATTTTATATGCAGTTCAAGAATATCTTTATCTATCAATTCTTTGTCCATCTTATGGAATATCTGTCCGTCAAATTTAGCTGATTTTCCCCACACTCTTGCAAACTTAAACTTGTCAACAAAATCTCTATGAAGTTTTTCGCATACATCTTTTATTGTGCATCCTTTAAACATTATCAGCGGTTCTTCCATATCAGCAGGCTTGTTAACTTCTTTTAGAAATATCCTGATAAATCCCATTCTTTCATAAATTTTCTCTCTTAATTCTTCTATGCCTATCTCTTTTTCAGCAGAGACAACAACATCTGGTTTTATTTTTTTCTTAATCTCGTTTAACTTAGTTTCGTCAACCAAATCAATCTTTGTAATGATAGTCAATGCCTTTGTATATTTTTTATTGCCTTCAATGATATCAATTAATTCATCAGCATTTATATCTGTCCTTATAAGGATATCAGCATTTGCTATCTTCATTTCTCTTGCAATTTCTGTGACTGTTTTTTTATCAATTTTAGTAAGCTTTATTGTTGCACCTATTCCGATGCCTCCTCTTGGTTTTTTTGTTATTCTTACATCAGGTTTTTTTTGGTTTATTCTTACTCCTGTTTCATAAATCTCTTTTAGTATTGCATTATAGTGTTCAGGATATATAGCATCAACTAAAATCATTATCAAATCAGCATTTCTTATAATTCCTAATACTTCTTTTCCTCTTCCTCTTCCAGAAGCAGCTCCAGAAACAATTCCAGGAACATCAATAATTTGTATTTTTGCAAATTTATATTCCATCATGCCAGGAACAGCGCTTAATGTTGTGAAAGCATATGTTCCAACGTCAGATTTAGCTTTAGTCAGTTTATTTAATAAAGTAGATTTTCCTACAGAAGGAAAACCAAGCAGAACAACTGTTCCATCTCCTGTTTTTCTTACAGTAAATCTGTCATCTCCTCTTGCTTTTCCTGCAGAAGATCTTTGCAAAGCCCTCTCCTTAAGCATAGCAAGCTTTGCTTTCATTAATCCGATGGCATGCTGTGTTCTTTTATTGTACTTTGTTTTTGATATCTCTTCCTCTAATTCTCTTATTCTCTCGTTTGCACTAAGCTTTTTTCTTTCAGTAAGCTGCGCTTTTTCTCTTTTCTTTGCCTTTTCAACTCCTTTCTTTCCAGCCATAATTTGATTATAATAATAAGATTTATAAACTTTTATTTTTTTATTTTAAAGATGGCAGAATGGATTTCAAATGCAATGATCTATCTTAATAATATCTTTTCTCAATTTTTTATAAAATTTATAGTGTCAATTATAATATTATTAATAGGATTTATAATAGGAAGAACAGTAGAAAAAATCCTGCAGAAAATCCTGCATGAAGTAGAATTAAATAAAAATATTAAAAAAGCAGGGATTAAGTTCCCTATTGAAAATATTATATCCAGTTTTACTAAATACTTCATCTATTTTATAGCTGTTATCTGGGCTTTAACTGAACTGGGCCTTACAACAACTGTTTTAAATATGATTTCAGCAGTTATCTTAGTCTTGATATTGATTTCATTAGTGTTGGCAATTAAAGATTTTATTCCTAATATAATTGCTGGATTTTTTATTCATAGAAAAAGAATGTTTAAACAAGGAGATAATATAACTGTCAAAGATTTAAAAGGGATTATACAGAAAATCACCTTGACTGAAACAGAAATAAAAACAGAAAAAGGAGATATTATATATATCCCAAATTCAATAATTAAGAAAGAAGTAGTAATCAAAAAGAAATAATTTAAGCAACCTTTTCTAGCATACTAACAATATTCCATATCTGTGTTCTAGTATAAGGCTCTAGATTAGGATCATCAGCAATATCATCTAATTCGTGAAGTACTTTATTGACTTTTATCTTTATATCACCATCTTCTTTTAACATTTCATTTACTATTCTTACTTTATCTTTTACATTTCTTGGAACAGTATTATCTCCTTCCAAATCTATTAATATTTCTATTATTTCCTGCATTTTATTCTTTCTTTTTTTCTTTTAATTCTTTCATTACTTCTGCTTGAACAGTTCCAGCCTTTTCTTTAATCTGGCCTTCCTGCTTTTCAAGTGTTTTAATTCTAAGCTCAACCATTTCCTTTTTTTTCTTCAAATCATTTTCTAATTCTTCCTTATTGCTGCTAACCATTATATTTCCTACTATCTTGTAAGCTTCTTTTGTTTTTTCAAGTTCTTTTAAAGCGCTCTCTATTTCAATAAGCTGTGCTTGAAATTGTTGTTTTTGAACAAGAAAACTTTGCATGCTCTGTTCCATCATTTGTAACTGTGAAATCTTTTTTTCTGTTTCTTTATCAACCATTTTATTCCTCCTAAATCAATTGTGTAATAATCACGGTTTTTGTAGTGGCGGGACATTCAACCCAGTTGTGAGGAACTGGGGTGGTTTTATATCAGCGTTAGCTGATTTTTCCAATCTTTTCATAAACTGTTAATAATTTACTGATTGAATTCATCATAGCTCTTAAAGCTATCGAATCTTTTGCTTTTATTTTTAATAATAAATATTTATCTTTTTGCTTTAAATCAACAGCTGCTCTGTCCCCTTTTAAAATTTCAGGTTGAAAACACTCAAATAATTTCTTTGAATCACCAAAGACTTTTAAGTCTAGTTCATAATTCATCTTGCTTTAACTTTAGTTGATACACTTCTTGGTTTAAATAGCATCTTGCTTCCGCAATAAGGACATCTAACTCTTTTTCTTAAGTATTCAGCGCTTACTTTTTTATTACAGCTAAAACATTTATAACTTACCATCTTACTCCTCCTTTTTAGCCTCAGTTTCTTTTTTTACTTCCTCTTCTTTTTCTTCTTCTGTAACAATCTTTTTGATTGAATAAGCTTTTCCTGTAAACTTTGCTCCGCATTTTCTGCAGGACCAAATTCCAACAGACAATCTTTTTGCCTTTAAACTATAACAATAAGGACATTGATGTTTTCCTTTTTGTATATTCTCTATTTTAGCAAGTTTAAATTTAATGCTTCTTCCATATCTTGGTCCAAATCTTTTTACACTTCCTAATTTCTGAATTTCTGCCATTTTAAAGTTTATTTTGTTTTTTTAAGATGGGGCTACCCGGACTTTCTCCAGCGCCCCTTTTTATAATAGGGCTGCTGATTCGAACCGGGGTCATCCGCTCCCAAAGCGGAAAGGATTATTCCAGGCTACCCCATAGCCCCTTAATTAAACAAAAAAACTATATTTTGTTTATAAATCTTGCTATATTACCGGGTCTGTCCCAAGTCGCCAATTGGCAAGTGAACTAGCTATAGGCTCGTAAGACTACATCGTCAGCCGACATCTTTATTTAATAGCTGTTTCGGCTGAGTGAACGAGACTTGGGACAGACCCCTATATTACCCTAAATTTTATAAATAGCAACTTCATCTGTTGTAGTTATGGCACTTACAACAAAACAAAAACATGAATTGAAAAAATTCATCACAGAATTAAGCAAACATAGAGGAAGACACACTGAATTAGTTAGTGTATACATTCCTTCTGGTTATGATATGAATAAAATATTAACTCATTTAAGCCAGGAACAAGGCACTGCAACTAATATAAAATCAACTTCTACAAGAAAAAATGTTATTGATGCTTTGGAAAGAATGATTCAACATTTGCGTATTTTCAAAAAAACTCCAGAACATGGCTTGGCTGCTTTCTCAGGCAATGTTGCTGAACGAGAAGGCCAGTCAGATGTTCAAGTCTGGTCAATTGAACCTCCAATACCATTGAAGATTAGAATTTATAGGTGTGATAAAGAGTTTGTTCTTGAACCATTGGATCAGATGCTTGAACACAAGGAAATTTATGGTTTAATTGTTTTAGACAGGAGAGATGCAAACATAGCATTTCTAAAAGGAAAATCAATAGTTCCATTAGTTAAAACCCATTCACAAGTTCCTGGAAAAATAAAAGCAGGAGGACAGTCAGCTCAGCGTTACGCAAGACTGACAGAAGGAGCTAGAAAAGACCATTTCAAAAAAGTTGCAGAATATGTAAAAGAGCAGTTTTTAGGCTTAAAAAATTTAAAGGGTATAATTGTAGGAGGACCAGGCCCGACAAAATATGATTTTATTGAAGGAGGCTTTGTCACAACAGAATTAAAAAATAAAATAATTGCAATTAAGGATTTAAGTTATACAGGAGATTTTGGTCTGCAGGAATTAGTAGATAAATCTCAGGATGTTTTGTCAGAAGAAGAAATAGCAGATGAAAAAAAAGTTATGAATCAATTTTTCTCTTTATTATCAACAAAACCAGGAAAAGTAAGTTATGGAGAAAAAGAAGTCATGGCAAAACTTCAAATGGGTGTTGCAGAAACAATTCTCTTATCAGAAGCTCTTTCAGATGAAGAGATAGACAAATTTGAAGAAGAAGCAAAAAAAGTAAGTACAGATGTTAAGATTATCTCAACTGAGACAAGAGAAGGAGCACAATTAAAAGATATGGGAAGAGTCGCTGCTATTCTAAGATATGAAGTTAGTTAAGATGAACATAATCCAAGAAGCATTTCAAAAAATTTTTCCAGAAAAACCAATGAACTATTCTGTTTCTATCAAATATTCAGGAAAATTCAAGCCTTACAATGCAAATGTTCAGATAAATAAATTTACAAAACATTTAGAATTCAAATTAAGCAGAACATGGAAACAAGTAAGCAGAGAGATCAAGATTGGATTAATCCAAAGTTTATTAGTAAAAATTTTCAAACAAAAAGCATCAACAATGAACATTGATCTATATAATTCTTTTATAAAAAATCTGCATATCTCAATCCCAAAAACAGATTCAGATCCAATCTTATTAGATTCATTCAATAGAGTCAACCAAATATATTTCTTTAATTCAATTGAACAGCCAAATCTAAAATGGGGTTCAGATTCAGCAACTAAGCTAGGCAGTTATGAATATCAAACAGATACAATCACAATATCCTCAATATTCAAAAATACAGAACAAGAATTATTAGATTATATAGTATACCATGAACTGTTGCATAAAAAACATAAATTTAAAACAGCAGGAACAAGAAGTTACCACCATACAAAACAATTCAAAAAAGAAGAAAAAAAATTCAAAAATTCAGAAGAAATAGAGAAAAAACTCAAAAAATTATGCAGAAAAACAAAAATAAAGCGCACTTTTTTCTTTAATTGGTTAAAATAAGCTCAAAACAGCCTTCTTTAAAATCAAAACATTTAAATATTCCTTATTTAGTTCTAAATTCAAACTTCTCAGTGGGGGGGAGAAAAAATGACAATATCAAAAAAATTATTACCATTAGCCGCAATGGAAAAAATATTAAAGTCAGCTGGAGCAGAACGTGTTTCAGATAAAGCAAAAGCTGCATTGAAAGATGAGATAGAAACCATAGCAGAAGAGATTGCTGCACAATCAGTTAAGCTTTCTATTCATGCAGGAAGAAAAACAGTTAAAGCAGGAGATATCAAATTAGCTGCAAAGAAATAAAATCTATTTTATGAGGTGTTTCAGATGGTTGATGAAAAAAAATTAGCACCAGTAAGCTCGCTAAAAAAAGGAAGCTATGTAATCATAGATGGAGTTGCTTGCAGAGTGACAAATACTTCAACAAGCAGGCCAGGAAAACATGGACATGCAAAAGTAAGAGTAGAAGCAGCTGGTTTAATGGATGGAAGAAAAAGAGAGAAGGTGATGCCAGGGCATGATAATATAGAAGTTCCTATTATTGATAAAAGAAATGCACAAATTCTTTCAATAAGCGGAGATACAGCAAATGTTATGGACTTAGAAACATATGAAACATTTGATATGAAGATTCCAGAAGATTTAAAAGGGCAGGTAATTGAAGGCTCTACTGTACTCTATTGGGGCATATTAGGGCAAAAAGTAATGAAACAAATTAAGGGTGGAGAATAATGGCAAAAGTACCAGAAGCAGAAGCAAGGCTCTTTAGAAATATCTTTATTTGCAAGAAATGCAAATCTAGAATTAGAGCTTCATCTATGAAAGTGACTCAAGGATTAATCAAATGTAGAAAATGTGGTGGCAGAGCTTTAAGACCAATTCGTAAGAAATAAAATGGATTTACAAATAATTGCAGCAATTATTTTTGTTATCTTATTGATAATCTTCCTTATTATAAAAAGAAAAAATATTCAGGTTCAAAAGCTTCTTTTTCCTATATTTTATCTTGTTCTTTATAGATCTAATTTTGGAATAAAATTCATGGATAGGTTTTCTCAAAAATATAAGCAAATAATAAAATTTTTTGGATATGCTTGTATTGGTTTGAGTGTAGTGGGTTTAATATTTATATCAATCAACATAATCCTTTTGATATGGCAGTTGATTGCCAGGCCTGCAGTGCAGCAGGCAGGTGTTGCATTAGTTCTTCCTTTTACCAATGTTCCTGGAATAGGTTATTTGTCTTTTTTTCAATGGATAATATCCATCTTTATCTTGGCTATTGTTCATGAATTTGCACATGGTGTTGTTGCAAGAGCGCATGGTTTTAAGATAAAAAGCAGTGGTTTTGCTTTTTTCTCTGTATTAGCTCCAATAATTCCAGCAGCTTTTGTTGAGCCAGATGAACAAAAATTAATGAAAGCGCAGGATGTAAAACAGTATTCTGTTTTTGCAGCAGGTCCAATGGTTAATATTTTATTGGCATTATTAATATTGCTAGCAATGCCTTATGTTGCAAATCCTGGAAAACTTGCGCCATTTGAAGGTACAATAACAGAGCCAATTGGATTTTCATTTACTCTAACAAATGAATCACTGCCAGCTGCCCAGGCAGGGCTAAAAGATGGAATGATCATAAATTCCTTTAACAATAAACCATTAACAGAAGCAGGACCTTTCTTAGAAACAATGTACTATTGTGTTAAGCCAGACCAAACAATCACATTAGGAGCAGAAAATCAAACATATTCAATTACAACAGCCCATGCAGATGATAGTGATAGAGGTATAATTGGAATAACAAATTTCAGAAATGAAAGAAGAGTTAAGGCCAAATACCAGTTTATTAAGCCAGTTTATTATTGGCTAAAAGATTTATTTAAATGGTTATTCTTATTAAATTTATTTATTGGATTATTTAATCTGCTGCCTTTAGGAATTGTTGACGGAGGAAGAATCATGAATACCTTACTGCAGTCAACAATGAAAGACAAAGAAAAAGCAAAAAAAGTTTGGAGTCTCATTTCCTTATTCTTTATTATATTGCTTGTTTTAGGTTTGATAACAACTTATTTAGGCAATCCATTTGCTTTTTTGAAATAAAATGATCTCAATTGTGCTTGTTGAGCCTAAGAATTCAGGTAATGTAGGAGCTGTTGCAAGATCAATGGCTAATTTTGGCTTTGAAAAGCTTATTCTTATAAATCCTAAATGCAATCATCTTTCTCAGACAGCAAGAAACAGGGCAAAATGGGCACAAGATGTCCTAAAAAAAGCAAAGACAGTTTCTTCTTTATCCTCAATAAAATCAACATTAGTTGCAACAACAGGAAAAATAGGAACAGATTATAATATTCCAAGATCTCCAATCTCTCCAGAAAAATTAGCAACAATAGCAAACAAAAAAAAAGACATTGCTTTGGTTTTTGGAAGAGAAAATTCAGGCTTAAACAATGAAGAAATCTCAAAATGTGACTTTGTTGTCACAATTCCCACTTCAAAAAAATACTCTGTTATGAATCTAAGCCATGCAGTCACAATATTATTGTATGAATTATCAAAGACCAAAGAAAATATTTCTTCTCATATAATATTTGCATCACAGCAGGATAAAAAACAATTAATGAAGATGCTAAACAAGGCTTTAAATAAGATGGATTTTGCAACAAAAGAAAAAAAACAAACTCAGATTCTAGTCTGGAAAAGAATGATTGGAAAATCCTTCTTAACAAAAAGAGAAGCATTTGCATTGATGGGATTTCTTAGGAAAATATAATAACTTTATAAAATACTTCTTTTTACCATTTTCTATGCTGCGTTATCCTCCTACAAAAGGAATTGATAGAAGTAATCTAAGTCTAGAAGAAAAAATGTTTGTTATGGGTTCTTTAGTAGAGCCTCTTCCTGAAGGACCAGAACCGATTAACAGAACTTATTATAATTTAGGATTAGAATTATTTAGAATTCTTAATTATTTTTCTATGGAAAAAAGGAAGCAGTTAAGAAAAGAAGTTAACCTTTTTAGAGAAGGCATTAAAGATGCTAAAGAACGTCCTAATGATGATTGTGATTTTAGAGGGTCTTTTCCCACTAAAAAAGAAGGTGTAAGAAGGGATTATGAAATAGGATTTCTTGAAGATGAAAAAGAAACAGAAAGCCTTTATCAAAGATTAGGGGAAATAAAAGATAAAATATCTCAAGACTGTCCTAATTTATCATCTATATTACAAGTCCAATATCAAGTATCAACGATTATGTATAAAGCAGTCAAAGAATTATTTAAAGAAATACACAAATTAATAAAAGAATCAGGACTTTGACTTCTTCTTCAGCTTGTCCAAATACTCTTTAACTCTTTTATCTATCTTAGGCTTTGCATTTGGACCAAGAGAATAATAAATCTTTTGTGCTTCTCCTCCCCATGAATAATTTCCTTTTTCTGACTTTATCTTCTTAACCTTAAACTCTCCTAAAGAAACACCTTTCTTAAGATGATAATATATGCTTCTCATAGTTGCTTTTGGATAAACAGCTGCATAAACTTTATAGATATCATATCCATATCCTTCTTTTAAGAAATATAGAATCTCAACAATTCTCTGCCTTATTGCAGATTCAACAGGTCTTCCTTTTTTTGCCATGGTTTAATTTAAAACAAAATCTATATAAATATCTTTCTATATTGAAAATAAAATGCAAATATTCCTACTTTCAAAGCAAAACATAGACTTATCAAAGCAAGAAGTATTAGCTTTGGCTAAAAAACAAGATTTTATGTTAATAGACAACCTATTAATTCTAAACACAAACTTCAAAGACTATAAAAGACTAGCTTATACAAAGGAAGTTCATGATTTGCTTTTCATTTCAAATCCAAAAAACTTGATAACAGACATTAAAAACTTCAACTGGCAAAAAATATACAAGACAAATTTTTGTTTAAGAGTATACGGCAATTCAAAAAAAGAAAAACAATTAGCAGGCTATATCTGGAATAAATTAAAAAATCCAAAAGTTAATCTTAAAAATTCAAAAACAGAGATTCATTTATTCTTTATAAAAAATAAAGTTATAGGTGCATTGTTAAAACACAAAAACAAGCAGGAATTTGAAAAACGCAAGCCTCATTTAAGGCCAGAACTTCATCCTTCTTCTTTAAATCCAAGATTAGCAAGAGCATTAATTAATCTAACAGGAATAAAAAAAGGAAAAATCTTAGATCCTTTTTGTGGTTCAGGAGGAATTTTAATAGAAGCTGGATTAACCAATCTAAAGCCAATTGGTTATGACATAGACAAAATAATGCTGAAAAGAACAGAGATTAATCTAAAATACTATAAGGTTAAAGATTACAAACTAAAACAGCAAGATGCAACTAAAATAAAGACAAATTTTGACTATATTGTAACAGACCTTCCATATTCAAAAAATACAAAAAAGCAAGACCTAACAAAATTATACTTAACCTTTTTAAAAACATTAAAGAAAATTCTAAAAAAAAGAGCAGTTATTGGATTTCCAGATTTTATTGACTATAAAAAATTAATAAAAAAATCAAAATTAAAAATAGAAAAAGAATTCAGCTATTATCTGCATAAAAATTTAACAAAAAAAATTGTTATAATATCTTCTTAATTATTTTGCTTCTCTTTCTTCAATCTCTTCTCTCTCTGCTTCTAATAACAAAGCCTTTTCAGTTCTTGCAACAGTTTCTCTAATTGTATAAACAGCATCTGGATTTGCTGAGATGCTGTCAATTCCAACTTTAACTAAGAATTTTGCCATCTCAGGCCTTGAACCAGCCTGTCCGCAGATTGAAGTCATAACATTATGCTTCTTGCAGGTCTCAATAACCATCTTCATCTCTCCAAGAACAGCTGCATGCATTTCATCAAATAATTTTGCAATTCTTTCATTATTCCTGTCAATACCAAGGGTTAATTGTGTCAAATCATTTGTTCCAAAACTGATAAAATTGATTCCTTCTTTACAAATATCTTCGATAACCCAACAGGAAGCAGGCGTCTCAATCATAACTCCAAATTGTACATCTTCGCAAGGCTCTAAACCAACCCCTCTCATTATTTTCTTAGCTTCACGAACTTCTCTTGTTCTAATAACAAATGGAATCATAACTCCAACATTTTTTAAGCCTTCATCATGCAGTCTTTTAACAGCTTCAAATTCAGCTTTTAAGATTTCAGGTTCATCTAAAGCCCTTCTAATAGCATGCCATCCAATCATTGGATCAGTTTCTTTTGGTTCTTTATCAGCGCCTTTCAAATTTCTATATTCATCTGTTCTCATATCAGAAGTTCTAATCCAGACAGGCTTACCATGAAATGCTTTTGCTATTCCTCTTATACCATTCATTAATAACTTGATATAATCTTCTCTTTTTCCTGTTCTTATATATTCTGCAGGATGAATACCTCCTTGAGCAATCATGATTTCTAATCTAACTAAACCAACACCATCTGCATTTGTTTCAGCAGCAGCCTTTTCAGCAAAATCAGGCAAGTCCATAATAACCTTAACTTGTGTTGCCGTTATTATCTGAGCAGGTGCTGCTGGTGCAGCTGCTTCAACCTTTGGTTTGACTTCTTCTAATTTTCCAGCATAAACAATGCCATGAGTTGCATGAACAGTAACCTCCTGGCCTTCTTTCAATACTTCAGTGCCGTTTCCAGTTCCAACGATGCATGGTGTTCCCATTTCTCTTGAAACGATAGCAGCATGGCAGGTCATCCCTCCTTCATTTGTTACTATAGCGTTGGCTTTCTGCATAGCAGGAACCATATCAGGGGTAGTCATAGTTGTTACCATGATATCTCCTTTCTGTATTTTGTCTAATTCAGCAATATCTTTTATTATTTTAACAGTTCCAGAAGCAACTCCAGGGCTGGCTGTTTCTCCTTTAACTAAAGATTCTGCTTCAACTTCTTTTAATCCTTCGCCTTCTGCAGCAGGCTTTTTTTTCTCTGGTTTTTTGAAAGTTGTTACAGCCCTTGCCTGAACAATATAAACATTTTCTCCTTCAACAGCCCATTCCATATCTTGAGGTTTTCCATAATGTTTTTCAATCTTTTTAGCAAGTCTTGCTAATTCCCTTATCTCTTTGTCATTGCAGACTTGCTTTGCTTCTTCATCTTTTGTCAATTTCTTTGTAACAGTTTTTCCTGTTTCAGGATCCTTGATTATCTTTATTTTTTGTTCTTTGATCTCTACTTTCTTGATCTTTAAACTTTTTTTATCAACAATATATAAATCAGGATTTACTGATCCAGAAACAACAGCCTCTCCTAAGCCAAAAGCACCTTCAATCATTATTTCTGTATCATTGTTTGTAGCAGGATTTATACTAAACATAACTCCTGATTTGTCAGAATTGACCATCTTCTGAACAACAACTGCAATATATACCTTTTCAGTTGGAAAATTATTTCTTTTTCTATAGTATATTGCTCTTGCTGTAAATAATGAAGCCCAGCATTCCCTTACTGCCTGGACAACATCATCTTTTCCTTTAATGTTTAAGAAAGTTGCCTGCTGTCCTGCAAATGAAGCCTCTGGCAGATCTTCAGCTGTTGCAGAGCTTCTGCATGCAACAAATTCTTCTTTGCCTTCCATAATCTCAGAAGCGCCGCTCTTTCTGTGAGTCCCAATTAATCCATAATTATCTTTAATATCCTCTTTAATCTCTTCAGGAATTTCAGTTTTCTTTATTAGTTCTTGAATTTGTTTTGCAGTTGCCTGAAGCTTAGCAGTATCCTCTACATCTAAATCTTTTATTATATCCAGAATTTTATCTTTAATCTTTGTTTTTTCAATAAATTCCTTGTAAGTCTGAGCAGTAACAACAAATCCAGGAGGAATCGGCAGTCCTGCATTTGACATTTCTCCTAAATTTGCCCCTTTGCCTCCAACTACTTCTACATCATCTTTAGAAATATCCTTAAACCATTTGATTCTTTCAGTCATATGAAAACACCTCTTTATACCTTCTCTATTTCTAATATTTATATAAATTTTTCCTAAATTATAAGATTAACATAAATTTTATAAAATAGTTCTCAATATGTCTTTTGATAATAAGGGTTATTTTAATGGATCATTTAAAAGAACTTGAAAATCAGTCTATTTATATCATTAGGGAAGCTTATAATCAGTTTAAAAATCTTTGTATGTTATGGTCAATTGGAAAAGATAGTACAGTACTTCTATGGTTGACAAGAAAAGCATTCTTTGGTCATGTTCCATTTCCATTAGTTCATATTGATACTTCTTATAAAATTCCAGAAATGATAAGATATAGAGATGAACTTGCTTTAAGGTGGGGTCTTAATATGGTTTATGGTCAGAATAAAGATGTATTAAATAAAAAAAATACATTTCCAGATGGAAAATTAAATAGAGTTGAATGTTGTAAATCTCTAAAAACAGAGGCATTAAGAAATACCCTTTCTGGAAAATGGCCTAGATTTAGGCTTAATCATACAAAAAAAAATTATGAAATAGACAAAAATAAAGAGTCGTATACAGGAGTAATAGTTGGAGTAAGGGCAGACGAAGAAGGTTCAAGATCAAAGGAAAGATATTTCTCTCCAAGAGATAAAAATAATGATTGGGATGTAGGAGACCAGCCTCCTGAATTATGGAATCAGTTCAAAACAGATTTTGCTCCTGGAACACATATTCGAATCCATCCTTTATTAGATTGGACAGAATTAGATATCTGGAAATATATCGAAAGAGAAAATATTCCTATAACTAAATTATACTTTGATCAAGGAGAAGGAAAAAGATACAGATCGCTAGGTTGTTATCCTTGCACAAAACTAGTTGAATCAACTGCAAAAAATGTTAAAGAAATTGTTTGGGAATTAGAATCAGGAAAATTTTCAAATATTGCTGAACGTTCTGGCCGTGATCAGGATAAAGAAGATGGAGGCAGCTTAGAAACCTTAAGAAGAGAAGGATATATGTAAAATGGAAAAAGAACAAATGAATATTGTAATTGTAGGACATGTCGATCACGGCAAATCAACAATTATAGGTAGATTATTAGCTGATACAAATTCTCTTCCAGAAGGAAAATTAGATCAAGTAAAAGAATACTGCAAAAACAATTCAAAACCATTTGAATATGCTTTTTTATTAGATTCTTTAAAGGATGAGCAAAAACAAGGGATTACAATTGATATAGCAAGATGTTCTTTTAAAACACAAAAAAGGAATTATATGATTCTAGATGCTCCAGGGCATATCGAATTTTTAAAAAATATGATTTCAGGAGCAGCAAGAGCAGGAGCTGCTTTATTAGTCATTGATGCAAAAGAAGGAGTTAAAGAAAATTCAAAAAGGCATGGCTACATGCTTTCAATGCTTGGTATAAAACAAGTTTTTGTCTGTATAAATAAAATGGATTTAGTTGATTATGATAAGGCTGTTTTTAATAAAGTTAGAGAAGAATATTCTGAATTTTTAAATCAAATTAATATAAATCCAAAAGAATTTATACCTGTTTCAGCAATTAATGGAGACAATATTGCAGTTTCTTCAAAAAATCTAAATTGGTTTGAGGGCAGTACAATTTTATCTGCATTAGACTCATTTGAAAAAGAAAAGTCTCTAGAAAACATGCCGTTCAGAATGCCTGTTCAGGATATATATAAATTTACAGCAAAAGAAGATAGCAGAAGAATAATTGCAGGAAGAATTGAATCAGGAAAAATAAAAGCAGGAGATAAAGTAGTTTTCTTTCCTTCTAATAAACACTCAAAGATAAAATCTATTGAAATTTTTAATGGAGATCCAAAAGCATCTGCAGGATATTCGGTAGGGTTTACTTTAGAAGAACAAATTTATATTAATAGGGGAGATATAATGTGTAAGGAAACAGAAAGAAAGCCTTACACAAGCCAGATTATTAAAACAAATATTTTTTGGATGGGCAAAAAAGAGTTTGAATTAGGTAAATACTATAAAATAAAATTAGGAACAACTTCAGTTCCTTTTAAATTATCAAAAATAAATAGAGTTTTAGATGCTTCTGATTTATCAGACAAAAAAAGAGAATTAGTTAAAAGACATGAAGTTGCAGAATGTACTTTAGAATTAAAATCGCCAATTTCTTTTGATTTATTTAATGAATTTCAAAATACAGGCAGATTTGTTATTGTAGAAGAATATGATATTGTTGGGGGAGGGTTAATAATAGGTTACGAAGAAATAAAACATAATATTGTTTGGCACAAAAGAGGGATTACAAGAGAGCAAAGAGCTGTAATTTCAGGCCATAAGCCTGCACTTTTATGGTTTACTGGTTTAAGCGGAAGCGGAAAATCAACAATAGCTGTTGAGCTGCAAAAGAAGCTGATAAAAGAAGGAAAAATGGTTTATATATTAGATGGAGATAATGTAAGGCATGGTCTAAATAAAGATTTGGGTTTTGCAGAAAAGGATAGAATTGAAAATATCAGAAGAATCGGAGAAGTTTCGAATTTATTTGTAGATGCAGGAATTATCACTATAACTGCTTTTATTTCACCATATGCTAAAGACAGGCATATTGTTAGAAATAAGCTTGGAAAAGATTTTATTGAAATATATGTTAAATGCAGCTTAGAAGAATGCGAAAAGCGTGATCCAAAAGGACTGTATAAAAAAGCAAGAGCAAGAGAAATAAAAGATTTTACAGGAATTTCTCATCCATATGAAGAGCCTAAAAACCCTGAATTAATGATAGAAACCGATAAGATTAAAGTTCAAGAAGCTGTAGAAAAGATCTATAATTATTTAAAAGAAAAATGTATAATATAAAAAAAATTATTTCTATTTCAAAAAAAGCAGGTAAAGCTATTTTAGAGGTTCGCGGAACAGATTTTGATGTTGATTATAAAGCAGACAGCTCTCCTTTAACAAAAGCAGATTTAGCTTCTAATAAAATAATCATAGATTCCTTGAAAAAATTAACTCCAGATATACCCCTTCTCTCAGAGGAAACAAAGGAGATTGCTTATGACGAAAGAAAGAATTGGAAATTGTTTTGGCTTATAGATCCTTTAGATGGAACAAAAGAATTTGTTAAAAAAGAAGGAGAATTTACAGTCAATATTGCATTGATAAAAAATAATATGCCCATCTTAGGAGTAGTTTATGTTCCAGTTAAGGATATTCTTTATTATGGAGATGAAAAAGGGTCATTCAAAAAAGAAAATAATCAAATAACAAAATTAGACCCAAGGGCATATACAGGAAAATTAAGAGTTGTTGCTTCTAAATCTCATTTTAATAAAGAGACAAAAGAATATATCAAGAAGCTAGGAAAAGAATATGAATTAGTAAATGTAGGAAGCTCTGTTAAATTATGCTTAGTTGCAGAAGGAAAAGCAGACATTTATCCAAGACTAGGCCCTACAATGGAATGGGATACAGCAGCTGCACATGCTGTTGTTATGTTTGCTGGAAAAAAAGTAATAAATTATGAAACTAATGAAGAATTATTGTATAATAAAGAAAATTTATTGAATCCTTGGTTTATAGTTAAGTAAAATCTATCTTCTCTCCTAACCTATAATTTTTCCTTTTATTCTTTGCTATTTCAGCAACATATTTTGCTTTATTCTTTGATATATAAAAACTAAATGGCTTTAAATTCTTTTTAATCTCAATAATTCTTTTATTTTTATCTAAAAACAAGACATCAATTGGAAAAAATACAAATATCATATGCAGACCAATTATTCTTTCTTGATCTAAAACAAAAATTAAATTCTTTTTTTTAGAAAACATTAAACCTCTAAACATACTCCAATGAGTTTTACATATTTGATATTCCATAAATATTTATATTTCTGTTGTATTATATAAAATTATGCAAACAGAAAAAGAATTTGAAGAATTTTTAGAAAAATTAAAAAAAGCCTCAAAAGAAAAGATTATAATTGTAGAAGGTATTAAGGATAAAAAAGCATTAGAATCATTAAAAATAAAAAACATCATTACTTTGAAGAAGCCATTATACAAAATAATTGAATATATTGTAGAATCAAAAAAAGAATGCATAATTCTTACAGATTTAGACAAGAAAGGAAAAGAACTTTATTCAAAATTATCTTCAAAACTTAAACATTTTGGAGTTAATATTGACAACAGATTTAGAGATTTCTTATTTAAGACAAAATTAAGGCAGATAGAGGGAATAACAACCTATTTGAAAACTATTCAAAAACAATAGAAGCATATCCTACTGAATTTCCATAATCTCCTACAACATCTCCGCTTGTATAATAGTTCAATAATCTAACTTTTCTTTCTCCACCAATTGCTTTGCATGCAGAAATCATTGTAGCAATTGCATCCTTGCCGCAGATAGTTGCCCCTGTCTCATCAATATAATTCATAAATAACCATTGATCTAATTTTTCTATAAATCTAATAGCCTTTTTATCTAATTTGTATAAATTCTCTTTTATATTATCACTGAAAGGCATATAAGCGTAATTAATGCCAAAATGAGTAAAATCACTAGAACATATCAAACAAATTTTTCTTCCTAATCCTTTTGCAATTTCAATAATCTTTTTTCCAAATAATTCATAATTAGTATTATTGCTGACAGCAATAGGCAAGATCTTAAAATCCTGGTCTTTATTTACAAACTGCAAAAAAGGAAGCTGGACTTCTATACTGTGTTCTTTGCTGTGCACTTCCTTATTTTGGATTATAAAGCCAGAATCAATTAATTTTCTTGCAAATTCAATATCTGTTTTAACAATTCCAAGAGGAGTTTCAAAATCTTCCAATAAAGTGCAGCTTTTTCCAATTCCAGTATGGTTTGTTCCTAAGATGATATAAGTATCTGCTAATCCACTTTCTGCAATCTCTTTATAACACCAGGCCTGCCCCATTCCTGAGAATTGATAACCAGCATGAGGAGCTATTATTCCAATAATCTTTTTGTTTCTTTCTTTAGAAGGCAGACTACCAGGACCAAACTTATTATTTAAAAAACATTCTTCTATCTGCTTCTTCAATGCTTCTTCATAATCTTCATAAAACATTCCAGCAACTATTGGACTCCTAACCATACATTAAAGAAAAAAATTAGAATTTAAAAACTTTTTTAAGTTCCTTCTTGCCAGCTTGCTAAATATTTTTTCTGCTCTTCTGTCAGTTCATCAATCTCAATATCCATTGCCTCTAACTGCAGTCCAGCAATCTCATCATCTATTTCTTCTGGCAGTTGTATAACCTTATTTTTCATTTTTCCTTTATTTTTGACGCAAAATTCAACTGCCAGCGCTTGTCCGCAGAATGAAGTTGACATAACCTCGCTTGGATGGCCTTCTGCAGCAGCTAAATTAACTAATCTTCCTTCTCCGCATAAAAATATCTTTTTTCCATCAATGATATATTCATCTAAAAAAGGCCTAACTCTTCTTTCACTTGAAGCAATCTTTTTTAATCCTTTTACATCAATCTCAACATCAAAATGCCCTGAATTAGCTAATATTGCTCCATCCTTCATCTGTTTCATATGTTCTGTACTTATTACATGCTTGTCTCCTGTTAATGTGCAGAAAATATCTCCTATTTTGCATGCATCTTCCATCTTCATAACCTTAAATCCATCATAAGCAGCTTGTAATGCACAGAAATTATCAACTTCAGTAACTACTATATTAGCTCCTAATCCTTTTGCTCTCATTGCAAATCCTTTGCCGCAGCTTCCATAACCAAGCACAACAACTGTTTTTCCAGCAAATAAAATATTTGTTGCTCTTATTATACCATCAACTGTGCTTTGTCCTGTTCCATAATAATTATCCACTAAATGCTTTGTTTTATTATCATTAACAGCAATCATTGGATATTTCAATGCATTGTCCTTTTCCATTGCCTTTAATCTTATAATTCCAGTAGTTGTTTCTTCACATCCTCCAATTATCTCTGGAATTAAATAAGTATGTTTAGAATGTATCTCTGAAACCAAATCACATCCATCATCAATTGTTATGTTTGGCTTGAAATTAATGACATTTGTTAAATATCTATAATATTCTTCATTTGATTCTCCTTTATAGGCCCAAACATTAACTCCTTCTTCTGCTAAAGCAGCTGCAACATCATCCTGAGTTGATAAAGGATTACATCCAGTAATAGCAACTTCAGCTCCTCCTGCAATTAAAGTTCTGACTAAAACAGCTGTCTCTTTTGTAACATGTAATGCTAATCCAATTCTAATTCCTTTCAAAGGCTTCTCTTGCTCAAACCTTTTCTTAATCTTCATTAAAGCAGACATATTTTTTTCAGCAATCTCAATATTCATTCTTCCTTGTTCAGCTAATTTGACATCCTTAACTTCATAATTTTCTCCTTTATCCATAATCATCACCAGAGGTTAGAAGATATGAACAATTTATATATTTTAGCTACTAAAAAATAAACATTGTCCAATATTTTAAATAATATATAGACAAATATAGAAATATTTATAAATATTTGGACATTATCTATTAAAAATAGTTTGTTTAATTGTCCATTCTTTGGGCTATCGAATGGACATTTTATTTTTTTAAAATGAAACTTGATATTAAAGACTACAAAATAATCAAATTATTGAGGGAAAACTCAAGATTATCTATTAGGGATATTGCTAAAAAAACACAGATTAGGCCTTCAACTGTTCATCAAAGAATTCAAAAATTAATCTCAAATAATGTCATCGAGAAATTTACATTAAAATTAAACAACAAAGCAGTAGAAGAAGATTTCATTGTATTTATGTACGTAACAACCTCTCAGGATCTTCCTGATACCTTCTTCAAAAATAAACACATCAAAGAAGCATTTGGCATTACAGGAGAATATGATCTTCTTCTAAAGCTCAAATTCAAGGATATTTCACAATTCAATGATTATATCATTGCTTTGCGTAAAAACAAAGCCATCACAAAGACAATAACCAATGTGGTTACTGTCAATATCAAGGAGGAATTGAACTAAAGCCTCCGCATCATATTTAAGGTCCGGGTATTTGAACCGCCCCCAAAAACGCGTAATTCTCCAAATACCTGGGCCTTATCTTTTCATTTGATTGTGGGACTGAGGAAGCACAGCTTCCGAATGTCGCACTTCTGACGCCAAACAGAATGTTGGCATTAGAATCGCACAAAAACGCGTAATTCTCCAAATACCTGGGCCTTATCTTTTCATTTAGAATTATTCTAAAATCTTAAGAATCAGAATTAAGAAAAATTAATTTTTCTTCCATTCACCAATAGAACTTCCTTTCAGATGTTTATCTAACATTTTAATTTCTTCATAAATTCCATCAATTAAATCATAATTCTTTGCTTCTTCTGCTGTAACCCATGCATGTTCTGTCATATCTTTAGATAGTTTAACCTCTCCTTCAGCATGCTCTGCAAACAAACTAAGAACAACAACAGGAATATTATCAGGCCTTTTGAAAACAAGGCTTGTCAAGTATTTTATATTCTTTATCTTCAGACTGGTTTCTTCCATAACCTCTCTTTTCAGCAAATCTTCACATATATTGTACCATTGCCCTGCAGATGTATCTGCTTTTCTATTCTCATAATCCTTTGTTTCTAGCTTTCCTCCGGGAACAGTCCATTTGTTCGGAAAAGCAATTTCAGAAGAAGATCTTTTTGTGATCAGATATTTTCCATCTTTTATAATTATACCAGTTACAACAACATAATGTGCTTTTTTTTGATCCATGCTATAGATTATTAATCTCTTCTTTTATATTTTTATCTAATCTTGCTCCTGCGCTGGCAACTACCTGACTTGATATATAAGCAGCTATTTTTCCTGCTTTTTCTATCTCAAGATTATTAGCAATTGCATGCAAAATTCCAGCAGCATAAGCATCTCCTGCTCCATTCGTATTGATTACATTTACTTTGTTTATTGGAATTTTGTATATCTTTTCATCTGCTTTGATTAAGCTGCCTTTTTCACCTAATTTAACAATAGCGATTTCACAGACATTATATAATTCATTTAAAGCATCTTCCTCTTTTTTTCCTGTAAAAACTTCTGCTTCTGCTTCATTTGCAAAAACAATATCAGCAAAATCTTGAATAATTTTTTTTAAAGATTCTAAATTCCTTCTGATCAATGCAGGATCAGCTAAATCAATTGAAATCTTAACATTATTTTCTTTTGCAATCTTCATTGCATGAATTGCTGTTTCTTTTAATTCGGGATCTTCTAATTGATAACCTTCAATATGTAGGATTTTACTGTTTTTAATATCTTCTTCAGAAATATCTTCTTTTCTAAAATATAAAGAAGCACCTAAATGAGTGGTAAATGTTCTTTCAGAATCAGGTGTTATAAAAGTAATTGTATTTCCTGTTGATATAGACTCATGCTTTGAAAGCCTTGAATTAACTTTCTGTTCATTTGTTTTCTGCTCATAGATATTTCCATTTTCATCTTTACCAATCTTTCCTAAAAAAGCAGCATTTCCACCCAATAAACGAACGCCAGCTAGTGTATTAGCTGCACTTCCTCCTGGTGTAATCTTGATCTCATAATCTTCTAATTTTTTTAGAATCTCTTTGCTTTTATTTTCATCAATTAGATGCATCTCTCCTTTTTTTAGATTCATTTCTGCTAATATACTGTCATCTACTTCAACAGTAAAATCTAATAAAGGGCTTCCAATTCCGATAACATCATATTTTTTCATTAATTTTTTAAAAAATATTTTTTCATATATTTTTCTAAATCTCTTAACTAAGAGAGGCATCATTTAAACCCATATTTATTGCATTATGTAATCCCATTAACCATACAGCATGATGATCAATGCTTAATCTTACACCTTTATCTAAAGCATCTTCTAAATCAATTTCCCCATATCTTACAAATCTTGCTTCAGGTTCTGTAAGCAAAAACAAATCAATTGCCAATTCAGGTTTCTTAAATCTTTCAACTAATTCAACTAATCCTCTTTCAAAAGCTTTCCTGCTGTCATTCAAAGGAGTATAAACTTTCTTTTCAAATTGAAGTATAGTAGCATACATCTGTTTTTCCTTCCTTTTAATAGCATAATATAATTTTCCCCAATTTATATAAAAATCCTGGCTCTCTCTTATCATAATCCCTGGAAAAATTCCATTAGGATTAGGAAAAACTTTTGCAACTTGTGTAGCAGGCGGTTGATAACCATTTTCAAATACAAATTTACTGTAATTAATGACATCAAGATCTTCTATTTTGCATGGATAAGCTTTCTTATATATTTGATGAAGATTTCCATCTTTTCCTTTTATTTCAACTTTATCTTCTTCTCTAACATAATAAACATATAAAGATCTATGTGACTCTAATATTTTAAGATTTTTTTCTTTGCTCATAACAAACAAACTAATAGAAGTCATTTATAAAGATTAGTGGTCTAAGAAAAATTTTCCCAAATATATTCAAATTCTTCTAGATATCTTTCAGCAGTTTCTTCATCATGAATGATCAATATATTTTCATCATTTCTCTTGTCAGCATTTATAGAAGGATTAAAACTGCCTGTAATAACAGTTTTATTGTCAATGATAAAAACTTTGTGATGCATCACAGCAGAATTATTGTCTTTCCTGATATCAGCTTCCTGATATTCCAATAATCTATATTTAGAATATTCACTTCCAGTCCCTCTTTTTTCAAAAACCCCTTTTACAGAAACATTTTCATGCAGTTTTATAACAATCTTATTTGCAATCCCATCATGAGTAAAGCTGAAAACAAGAAAATAAATAGTTTTCTCAGCTTTATTTAAAGCATCTTTAATCCTTTCACTGCAGGAATCTTCAGGGCAGAAATAATTTTCGATTCTTATATCACTAAGATAAATTATAGGTATTTCTGTTCTATTTCCTTTGCCAAAATTTCCATTCCATAATTCATTAAATTCTTTCTCATAATTATTAGCTAAAGCAGAAGAGTTGATTATAATCAAGTTATTGTTATTTTTCTCAGCACCATTTATTGTAGGATTAAAACTTCCTGTACTTATTCTATTATCTGCAATACAGAATTTATTGTGCATCAAACTGCTCCTTGTATCAGGTTTAACAAAATCTAAATTTTCAACTATTTCATAATTATCCTTATCAACAACAACCTTAACATCAATTTTTTTATTCTGCTTTTTCAGAGCATAAATGACCTTTTCTAAATCAAGATCAAACAATGCACAATGTACTCTCTTTTCTGCAGATAATATAAATTGTGAAAGTTCTTCTTCACACTCATCCCTAGGGCAAAAATAAACTCCTTCTATATTCCCTTCATCACGAACAGCATGCACAACTCTTTGTTCAGCATTTCCAACAACACTGCCTTCTATATTACAACCTCCAACAAAAACAATTAGAATTATCAATGTTAACCTATTTAACAAATAATAATATTTAAACATTTTATATCTATATAATATTTTTATTTAACTTTTAATGTTAACCTATTTAACATATCAAAATTCTTCAATAATCTGTATTTTGCACCAGGATCCTTTTTCTCCATATCATCTATAAGTTTCTGGATATCTTTGTTTTTCTTATTCCTCTTAAACTTCAGTTTTTTAATTTTAGAGAATAATTCAGCTTCTTTGTCTGTTATAACTCTTAATAATCTTATATACCTTTTTTCTACCTTTGCTTTTTTTCCTAAAAACAATTCTTCTAAAAACAGATTAGCTTCATCATCAGCAGTCCAGTCAATGGCAATTTTATTTGATTTCTTATTTTTGTTAGAAAATATCTTTACAGGCAAATCTTTTGTAATGCTCTCGACGAAATATTTGCTTAAATCTCCTTTAATTAAAATCTTATCTTCAGGTTTGAAAATTTTGTTTAATCTAGTATATTTTCTTATTCTTTTCTCGATCAGCCTAACAAAGCAATCATCGCAGATAGCTCTTCCTTTTTGTTGTTTTATTTTAGCTGATTTGCTGCATAGATAACATTTCATAAATTCAATGAATTTCTATGAATATTTAAATTTATACCGAAAACTTTATATATAACAAATACTACTCTAGAGTAAAGATAGAAATATTCCATTTTAAAGTGAAAACTTTTTAGTGGAATATTAAAAATCTATCACCTCTTTTTCCCGCGCAGGCGTTCTTCGGAACGTTTGCGGGGGTTTATAATCAAGAATTATCTTTTCTTTTTCTTCTTAGAAGATCTCGCTTTTAATCCGATAAATATGCCTAATCCAAATGCAAAAATAACTATAGATATAATTCTGATATTCTGGTTTTCTAATTCCTTAATAATATTAGGTATCTTAGATTCTTCCTTAAAATATATATCTAGGTTGCTGAGCTCTAATGCATAGCTAGAATAAAGCAATGAGCTGTACTTTTCATCTTCTAAGCTTCCAGCATATTCATAGTAAGAATAGCCTAAGATAGGAAAAGTATTTTTTTCCTGCTGCTCAATTATATTGTTTTTAATAATATTTAATTTATTTTTTAAAACACTTTCAACTTGTTCTTCTTCAACTCCTATCATACTCAATATAGTGTCCATCTCTGCTTTTGCTTTGCTTGCTCTAAACAAGCAGAGTTCATAATCACCATTTTCAAAATCTCTTTGAGCATAATCATATTCCTTTTTTGAGCCTATTATTTCTTCCTGGAGGATTAACTTTACATATTGATATCTCTCTTCTACTTCAGATAATTTATTTAAACAGCTATCTTTCAGGCTTTCTTTATCAAAAATAAATACCTTTCCTTTGACTCCAATAAAATCTGCCCAGCTATGTGCTGTATATAATCTTTCAATTACATAAGCTAGATTATCTATATAATCCTTATCATCATCTTCATATTTTTCAGCAGCAGTTTTCAAAGATTCTCTTGCTTCTTTCAGTCTTTCTTTAATCACCATATAAGCTTCTAAATCACTTATTGTTTTAATTTCAATCTTATCAATATCTTCCTCATATTTTTCTATCTCTTTTTCTAGTTCATCAAAATCTTTGAATTCCTCACTTCTAAGAATTAGATATCTAAATCTTATATTTGCTCCAAAACAATAGCTTGCAGAAGAATAATATTTGCCTTCATCAAAAGCATTTTTTCCTTTTATAGTAAAGTTAATGCCTTTGTTTTCAGCTTCAATCATATCATTGTCTCTAAATCTTTTTATCCTATCAAATTGATTATTTAGTTCCTGGCTTCTGTTGCAGAGTTTGATCGCCAGATTCTTCATTACATTCAGATAGGTTTCATCAACAATAAGTTCTCCTTTGTCTTCTTTAAGCAAAATCCCGCTAAACAGATAAATTGCTTCAGTTAGATCAGCTGCTTCAACCAGTTCAATTTCTTTTTCTTTTGCATATTCCTCTAAATTAATTGTTTCATTATTCTCATCTGTAACAATTTTTTCTCCTTTTGGTATGACAACCTTTTTAATACCCATGCTTGCTGCTGCATCTATCTTTTCTTTTAATCCGCCTACAGGCCCAATTAAACCGCCGCTGTTAATTGTCCCTGTCATTGCTATATCTTTATCAATCTTAATATCCTTTAGCATAGTTACAGTCAGTACTGTAATAGCAGCTCCAGCACTTGGTCCTCCAATAATAGAAGAATTAGATTTGATTGTATAAAAAAAATCATATTTTTCACAATCTTCATCAAGATAATCACAGGCAATTTCTTTTGCAAATCTTGTGCTGATTTGAGTATCTAATTTTGATAATGGAACTGTTTCAAGAAAAACTCTTCCTGTTCCAGGTTCAATTCTTAATTCCAAACTTGCTGTACTTCCTTCTAACCCAGTTAATGTCTCCTTAACAGCTAGTAAAGGCATTTCTCCATAATCAGCTGTAACAATTGGAAGCATTAATAAAAACAAAATAAATAATATTTTTTTCATGAATAAAAAAATCCCTTATTACTATTTAAATCCTTTCTTTTATTCAGAAATATAGAAATTTTATAAAGAACTTTATATATAATAATAAAGAATGATAGAATATATAAATGATTTACAAAGAAAGGTAGTAGATTATCTTGCTAAAGAAATTTTTCATGAAAAAATTGTACAATGCCAAAATGGAGCAGTTGGATTAAAAGGTGTTCCAGGGCCTGTTGGATGTTCTAGAACAGATGTATTAGAAGTAAAAAAATCTTGGGATTTTAAAAAAAGTGGAGAATTATTTATTTATGGGGGTTCAGCAAGAAATGTTAATTTGGATGTGGCAATTATTAAGGCCCTTGCAAAATTGAATTCTGAACATGGATTTGAGGTATTAAGACACGTCGAAGGAGGACCAACATTTGATGCATCTACTCTTGCAAAATTAATTTCAGATCCAGGCAACTTTAATCCTGATGAAGAAGGGATAAGATATGTTAGCACTTCTATTAAATATTATATTAAACCAAAAAAAGGTCCATTAAAAGATACAGACCTTGGTAATTTTTATGGAAATGGAGAATCATTAGTTGCTGTTTTGGAGTCTGCCCCTCAACATACAGATCCTACTGATAATATAATAGAAAGAGCCAAAGCATTGGGCAGAAAAATTGAGGACCTTCCAAATTGGAGAGTCCCTTCTAGAGACAACTAATTTAAAGAAAACTTTAAATAATTCTATAAATAAATCTAAGTGGTGATACTAAATGCCAGATGAAACAATTTCATACGAAGATTTTGCAAAATTAGATATTAGAGTAGGAACGATAAAAGAAGCTCTGCCTCATCCAAATGCAGATAAGTTAGTAATTCTAAAAATAGATGAAGGAAAAGAAGAATTAAGACAATTGGTTGCAGGAATTAAAGAATCTTATGAACCAGAAGAGTTAGCTGGAAAACAAATAGTTTTCCTGGCAAATTTAGAGCCAAAAGAGCTTAGAGGAGAGATTTCTAATGGAATGATTCTTGCAGCAGATTCTGAAGGAAAGCCAGTTCTTTTAAGTCCAGAAAAAGAAGTGCCTCCAGGAAGCACTGTAAAATGAGCAAACTGCTTGTGGTAGGTGTTGATCCAGGCACAACACTTGGTTATACTATTCTTGATCTTGATGGAAATATAATTGAAATCAATTCTTCAAAAACTCTTTCTTTTTCTTCTTTAATATCAAATATAATAGAATATGGAACACCTGCAATAGTAAGCTGTGATAAGACACCTGCCCCTAAATTTGTTTATAAACTTGCAGTAAAATTAGGGGCAAAATTGATTAGGCCGGAAGAAAATATTCCAGCAAAAGAAAAAAGGGCATTGACAAATCCCTACAAAGAAAAAATAAAAAATATTCATGAATCTGATTCATTTGCAGCAGCACTTTTTGCTTTGGATAAAATCAAACCTCTTCTAAAGAAGATTGATAAAGTTTTGAAAAAAGAAAATAAACCTGAGTTATTAGATAAAGTCAGGGAAGTATCAATAAAACAAGATTTAGCAATAAGCGATATTCTTGAAATTCTTACTAAACCAGAAGAAGAAGTAAAAATAATCAAAAAAATTATTTACAAAAGAAATTTTACTGAAAAAGATTTTTTTAATCTTTATGATAAATTAAAGAGAACAAAAAAAGATATTCAGCTTCTTAAACAGCAAAATAAAAATCTTATTGAAAAGCTAAATAAAAAACCAGAAATCAAAATTCCAAAACAAAAAATAGATGAAAAACTCTTGTTTAAAGAAATAATCATTCAAAAATTAAATAAGCAATTAAAAGAAAAAGAAAATATTATTGAAAAATTAAATAAACAAATATTAGAATTAAAAAATCATTTTTCTCTTTTAAATAATGATTATTTGCTTAAGAAACTAGACAATCTAAGTTACCAGCATTTTGATCTAAGAAATAAATCATTAAATATTCAACAAGAAGATATATTATTTGTTGATGATATAACTATTCATTCTAAAAAAACAATTGAAGAGCTTAAAAATAAAGTTCAAATAATTGTTTATAACAAAGCAACAAACAAGGTTCTGGAAGGGCTGCCTTTTGTTTTTATTAATTCTAATAATTTGACTATAAAACAAATAGGATTATTTGCATTTGTTTCTAAAACTCAGTTTGATAAAGAATTATCCAAACAGGACATCTTAACAAACATTATCAAAGAGTATAGAAAAACTAAACCTCATCATATTTGATTAGTATCTTTTTTCCTGTTTCTATATCAGCAGCAGAAATCTTTTTCCTGAACTCTTTTATCTTTACTTTTTTTCCTCGATACATCACTATATCTCCAATCTTAACATTAGGCAGTCTTAATAAAAAAATAACCCTATATAACTTCTTGCTTGTCAGCCTGTCCATTCCCCATAATTTTCTGCTTATTTTTTTATCTCCGCCAAACTGCTTTTGCAGCTTGTTTCCTATCTCTATTAGATATCTCCAGTCATTCAAATAGAAATCAATTCCTCCTCTTACTTTTTCTTCTTTTGCTATATAAACATCCTTTCTTTTATTGATCAAATCCTTAATCTTTCTTATTACTTCCTTTTTAGGATTTCTTAATTGTAAAATTCCTTCATAATATTGGTTTGGATTATTCATATCATTATATAAAAACCATAAAGTTTATATTACTTTCTTATATTTGTTTTAAAAATGAATACAAAAGAATTAAAAAAAATTCTTAAAAAGATATGGTATTTTATTTGGGAGTCTAATTCAATATGGAGCTGGATTGTTAATATAATACTTGCTTTTGTTATAATTAAATTTCTAGTTTATCCAGGTTTAGGCTTGGTATTAGGAACCTCACATCCAGTTGTTGCTGTTGTCTCCAGCTCGATGGAGCATGATAGTGATTTTGATAGGTGGTGGAATAGTTTCCCTGCTGCATGCAATGGTAGAGTTTGCGCTCAAGGTGAATATTATTCTGATTATTTCAATATAACTAAAGAGCAATTCCTTGAATTTAAATTCAAAAATGGTTTTGATAAAGGAGATATAATAATCTTAATAGGAAATTCTCCTGAAGAAATAAATGTTGGAGATGTTATAGTTTTCAGAAACAAAAAGCCAGACCCTATAATCCATAGGATAATTAAAAAATGGGAAGAAGATGGTATTTATTATTTCCAGACAAAAGGAGATCATAATTCTAAATCAGTTGAATCTCTTCTGCTTGATGAAACAAAAATATCAGAAGATAAAATAATAGGCAGAGCAGTATTTAGAATTCCTTATCTTGGCTGGATTAAAATAGGATTTGCTGAAATATTAAAAATAATTGGAGTATTAAAATGAAATTTTGCCCTAAATGCGGTTCAATATTGATGTTAAAACAAGGCAAACTTGCATGCCCTAGATGCAATTACAAAACAACCGAAAAAGAAGAGACAATTGTAAGAGAAAAGATAGAATCAACCAGGGCAGTTGATGTAGTTGAAAAAGAAATTGAGACTTTGCCTTTGACAGATGCAGAATGCCCTAAATGCAAGCATAAAAAAGCATTCTTCTGGGAAGTTCAGACAAGAGCAGCAGATGAGCCTGCAACAAAATTCTTTAAATGCCAGAAATGTAAGCATATTTGGCGGGACTACAGTTGAATCTTGAAAAATATATCAAAAATAATTCTCTGAAGATTATAGTTAAACCAAATTCTCCTAGGAATGAGATTCTTTCTTATGATCCTAATAAAAAAGCTGTCAGAATTGCTGTCAAAGCAGCACCTGAAAAAGGAAAAGCAAATCATGAATTGATTAAGTTTATTTCTAAATTACTGAAGAAGAAAGCTGCAATAATCTCTGGATTAAAAAGCAGGGAAAAGATATTAAGTTTTAGATAATAATATTTTATATATCTATATGATACTATAGAAAGGTTTAAATATATCAAATAGATACTTTAATAATATGCCTAAGAAAGAAAAGGAAACTCTTGTCCATATTAGGATAGGAGAAGAAATAAAAAATCAAATTCAGGAACTTATTGATTCTGGCCTTTTTTCAAACCAAGCAGAAGCAGTTAGAGAAGGAATCAGGGAAATCTTGTTAAAATACAAAAAACTAAAAAAATGAGTCCAAAAAAAGAAGAAAACAGTTTAGTTTTAGCAGTAATGGCCTTAGTTTTAATAATTCTTATAGCAGGATTATTCTCCTATTTCAAAACAAAACCAATTATTACTGGACTTGCTGTATCAGGTTATGGTGAATTGCCAGGAATAAACGGAGATCAGAGAGCAGGTGCACCTTTAGGAGGGGATATACCAACTGCTAGAGGTGGATGTGTTCCTTTCTGGGAAAAAGTTGTAGAGCCATGCTTTCTTAAACAGATATCAGAAACAGAATCAATCTGGATTGAATCAGAATTTTATAGACATACTGGATGGAATCTTGAAAATTGCTTTCCTGAGCAGCTTCCAGACAGAATAATAACAGAATATCCTTGTACTCCTGATCTAAAAATATATGTAGAAACAGAAAAACCAGAATATTTTACAGGAGAAACAGTTTATTTGAATGGAAAGACTGAAGAAATATCTGTTTGCGGAAATAATGTATGTGATGAAGGAGAAAATATTGAAAACTGCCCAGAAGATTGCAGATAAAAAATGAATATAAATTCAGTTTTAAAAAAGAATCTTTGGATGATTTTATTATTGGTAGTTTTACAAATATCATTTGCACAGGATATTCCATTAGTTCCGGAACAGCAGGAGCCAAACTTTCAGGGATATATAATCCAGTTCCAGGAGCAGCCTGTTCTTGAGAGAAGAGCAGCTTTAGAATCAGATATTTATCAAAGAGAAGCAAGATTAAATGATTCTTCATCATTATATAGATATACAATTGGACTAATAAGCAGAGCAGGGATAGCTTACAGCAAATCAAGAAAAGATTCAAGAGTAGAATCACAAAAATCCAGGATTCTTGAAGAGCATAGAGCAGCTTTGGCAGATATCCAGGCAAGAGTTCCTTCTATAACAGGCTATGCAGCAGCGTCTCAGAAAACAGAAAAGCAGATAAATGAATATACAGATGTTTTTAATGGAATTGCTTTAGATATAACATCACAAGAAGCAGAGCAATTAAGAGAATCACCTTATATCAAAGCTGTTTATCCAAACTACAAAGTCAATATTACTTTAATGGACTCTGTTCCTCTAATTAATGCAACTCAAGTATGGCAGTTAGATGAAGATGGAAATAACTGCTCAATAACAGGAAAAGAATGTTTGACAGGAAAAAATGTGACTATTGCAATAATTGACACAGGCGTAGATTATACTCATCTTGATTTAGGAGGAACAGGTGAAGAAGTCTTTTTTCCAGTATACCCTATTAAGATGGATTTAGATATAGATAATAATCTAATTTATTGGGCAGACCATGAAACTAATCAGATAAATTACCTTAATTTGACTGATAATACAACTGGAACTATAATTTCAGATGGTTTATATAGAGGGACAAAAATTCTTGCAGTAGATAAAAATAATGGCAAAGTTTATTGGCTGCAGGAAGAATGTTTTGATCCTGATTGTTTTTGGACAACATTTACAGGAATCGTAAGATCAGATTTATCAGGAGATAATATAGAGCTTGTTTGTGAGCCTGAAATTTATGAAGATGATGAAAAAGAATTATTTACAGATATTAAAATAGATTTAATTAATGAAAAGATATACTGGATGTCTTCTTTGCAGTATATAGCTCCAATACAATTTTTTAGAAATGAGATAAAAAGAGCTGATCTTGACGGCAGCAATGTTGAGACAATTGTGCCTTTTTTCTCAAATAACACCCCTATAGTTGATATTGCATTAGACAATGTAAACAATAAAATATACTGGGCAGAGATTATGAATGAAAGAATTGTGAGAGCTGATTTTGATGGAAGTAACGTTGAAACAATTGTATCTAATCCTGGAATGCAAATAAGAACCATTGCTCTTGATATTCCTAATAGTAAGATATATTTTACAGGAACTGGGAATATAAAAAGAGCTGATCTTGATGGGAGCAATATCGAGATAATACATCAATTTGAAAATCCTTATAGAAATGGTTTAGATTTAGAAATAGATTCTAATGGAGGAAAGATATATTGGATAGATTCAGGTACTATAGAAAGAGCTGATCTTGATGGCTCTGATTATGAAGAAGATATATTTCAAGGAGTAGAATTTCCTGGATTTGGCTGTGAAGACTGCAAGGTTATTGATGGTTTTGATTTTGTGAATAATGATTCTAATCCAATAGACGATAATGGCCATGGAACTCATTGTGCAGCAACAGCTGCCGGCAATGGAACATTGAAAGGAGTTGCTCCTGATGCAAAGATTTATGCTTATAAAGTTCTTACTTTTGGAGGATGGGGATATTGGGACTGGATAATTGCAGCAATAGAAATATCTGCTGATCCAAATCAGGATGGTGATTTCTCAGATCATGTTGATGTTATTTCAATGAGTTTAGGTGGCTCAGGAGACCCAGATGATCCAATTTCAACTGCAGTTGATAATGCTGTCGATGCAGGCATAACTGCAGTTATAGCAGCAGGAAATTCAGGCCCTAATGAAAAATCAATAGGCAGCCCAGGTACAGCGAGAAAAGCAATCACAGTTGCAGCTTCTGATAAATTTGATAATATTGCCTCTTTTAGTTCAAGAGGTCCTGTTATATGGCCAAACGGCTCAATAATCAAGCCAGACATCGCTGCTCCAGGTGTTGATATCTGCGCAGCACAATGGAACAACGCTTGGTCTGTTAGAGAATGTCTTGATACAGAGCATACTTCAATTTCAGGAACATCAATGGCAACCCCTCATGTTGCAGGAGCAGCTGCTTTATTATTGCAAAAAAATCCTGGCTGGACTCCAAAACAGGTAAAGATGGCTTTGAGAAGCACTGCTAAAGATTTAGTTTATCATCTTATTGTTCAAGGTTATGGAAGGATTGATATTTTAGATGCTGTTCAGCTTGATGATCCCTGCATTGCAGAAATAGAAGCTAAAAAAAATGAAGGCTCTGTTGATTTGATCGGAACTGCTTATTGCAATAGTATAAATAATTATACTCTCTATCTTGCTCCTTTTGATTATAATTTTTATGTTTATTCTCCTGGAGCTTTAACTGAGTTATACTCTTCAAAAGACAATATAATTGATGGAAATTTATATCCAAATTTTGACACAGCAAATTTGAATGATGGATTATACATAGTAAGATTAGAAGTATTTGACAATTTTGGAAATATATATTATGATCATTCTTTGCTGCAGATTGAAAATTTTAATTTTAAAGTAGGAGATACATTGAATTATATAAAAGGAGAAGAGAACATAACAGGTTCGATAAATATCCAGGGTTATGATGCATATAAAATAGAATATCAAAAAGAAGATGCTAAAACCTGGAATCAAATATGTTATTCTGAATCAAGACCAGCAAAAGATGTATTATGCTCAATTGATGTAAGTTCATTTGACAACGGAGTCTATTATTTTAGAGTTTTAGCATATAAGGAGGGAAACTGGATATCTAGCAATCCATTGAAAACAGCTGTTGTAAAAGAAATGGTTGATAATTGGCCTGTAGAAATTAATGGATTTCCAAAAGGCCAGTTAAATATTGATAAGCTGAACAATAAACTGATTGTTTCTCATTTTAGCTATTGTATTCAGGGATCAATGGAAAGCGAGAGTTCTAATGCTTATTATAATCCAACAAATGTTAAAATATTTAGCAGCAATACTCCTAAAACCGTTAAACCTTCAGAGTTTGATAACTCATATATATTTAATAATGCAGAAAATAATATCTACAGCAGTGATGCAGGTATATCAACTGAATGTTATGGTTCTGCTTTGTATATTTATGATTCTAATGGGTCTTTAAATCAAATAGATATTGATATAGATGATTGGTCTCCTTCTATATATCCTAACAAAGAACAAAATCAGAATTATATTGCTCTTACTGCTGATGCCCAAAGAAAGGCTGCGTTAATTGATATAGAAGGAAATTATATTGTCGAATGGCCTGAATATAACCATTGTCAGTCAGGATCTTTTGCAATTCATGATATAGATGGAAAAAATAATTCTGAGCTATTTAATGTTAAATTAGACTGCTCAACTGGTAATATTACTGTTCATGGTTTTAATAATGATGGAACTGATCTTGATAATTTTCCAATCAATGTTTCAAAAGGGCCAGGAGATTATAGTCTTGCTCTTTTAAGGCCTCAATTATTGATGCCTGAACAAAGGATTGCTGTTCTTACAGGAAGTTTAAATTTTGATGCTGAATGGTGGGCAAAAGACCTAATATTATTTTTTGATGTTTATGATCTAAATGGAACATTGATCAACAGAACAGAACTTATGAATAGGCCTTCAGCAAGGACTGATTTAAAACATCTTTCATTTATAGGTGCAGATGTTGACAATGATAACAATAATGAGTTTATAGTTGGTTACAGCTTTGTTGACACTGATCTATTCCTTGAAGATCAATACAATAATGAGACATATAAATCAATATTTAAGATATTTGATGAAAATGGCAGTCTAATCTCAGAAATAGGGCCTATAAAAGGGGATCTTCTTAGTAAATTTGCTGTTGCTGATCTAGGTTATGATAAACTGAATATTATTGCTGGATTATCAACTACATGGGCTAATCTTAATAATGGAGAGAGATTAATGTCATTTGATTATCTTGGAAATATTTCTTTTGATACAAATCTGCAGGATTATGATGATTTCATTAATGGTTTAGTAGTGTCTGATATTGATTCTGACAATGAGCAGGAAATAATAATAAATTACAGGCCAAGATGGTGGAATAATGCACCTTCTGGCGTACAAATATTCAGTAAAGATGGAATTTTAGAAAAAGAGATTGAAATACCTACAATGGGAGAAGTAGATGATTTTTGGGGTTATGATCCAATAATAAGTGATTTTAATAATGATGGAAAAATGGATCTTATCCAGCAATCTTTATACAGAACTAGTGATGGAAACTATAATACAAGAATATATGCTTTGGATTTAGGAGGAAATTATCTAGAAGAAAAATTAGAATGGCCGATGTACATGCATGATTCTCAGCGTACAGGCATTCACAAAAAATTGACTTTTGACTGCATAGATTCAGATAATGGATTGAATTATTCTGCGAAAGGATATATTGAGATTAATGGAGAGAAATCTTTTGATGAATGCGACCCAGATCTTGTTGAAGATGAAGATACTTTACTGGAATATTTTTGTACAGGAGATAGATATGAGCCTGGTCTTGGATTGTTATATAGATGTCCTTATGGCTGCGAAGATGGTGCATGCAAAAGAGCTGTATCATTATCAAAATCAGTAATCAATAATTCAGAAGATGTTGACATAACAGGAAAATTAAAATTGTCTGTGCAGAAGCTTGAAAATGATGAATGGGTTGATGATAAGATAATTGTTCAGGATTTAACAATAATAGTTCCTGCAAATTCATTTGTAGAGCTTCCACCTATCTGGGAAAAATATGGGCCATATGATACAACAAGACAAGGAATATTTAGAGTATATGCTGAATTTAACTTTAACAGCCAGTCAATAAATTCTTCCTATGAATTTAATGTGGCAAGAGAACTGATCAAAATAGAAGGAGTTATTGAACTTATACCTCCTGTAAAATGTGGCAACCAGCTGTGTGAAGAAGGAGAAACAGTTGAAAATTGCCCTGAAGATTGCATTCCAATTTCTGTTTGTGGTAATAGTGTCTGTGAACCAGAAGAAAACTACCAAAACTGTCCTCAGGATTGCAAAAATGTAGATCTTGTATTTGTATCAAAAGCATCAGATAGATATGTGATTACTGATATGGCTGTATGGAATAATAAATTGTATTATGGAACAAATAATCATGGTTCTTGCGAAGATGTTGGGGAAGTGTATAAATATCCTTGTACTTTACAAGAAGGAGTTTGCCGACCAATAGGAGATTTTGATTATTTCCAGCAACAAGGCATGAAATATATCAGATATGGATACAATAATATTTTGGTTCCTGGACTTGACCCACCGGGAACAGGTGATCTTAATTACTATGATTTGTTTGTTTATGATGGGGGGTGGAAAAAACATAACCTCAAACCAGACACAGGAGGACATTTAGTGGATGTAGCCTATTTTAATGGCAAATATTATGTCTTAACAAATCAAGGATTTGTTGTTGTAAAAAATCCTAAAGATTATGATGGTGAAGGAGATTATTTACTATTTGAAGCAAAACCAGAAGATATAATATCTGAAAAACCAGGACCATATCTGATTGTAGCTAATACTCTGCGGGTGTGGGAGAATAGCCTATATCTATTAGGTTCCTCTTCTGCTAATTGTGATCCAAAAACAGACCCTAATTGTAAACCTGAATATACTATATGGAAATATGATGGAGAAGGGAATGTAAAAGAATATTATACAGTTACATACAATCTTAATTTAGGAATTTCTGAAGAATTTAAAAATAATCTATATGTACGAGGAGCCGATGGATTATACAAAACAGAAAATGGAATAAATTATGCTCCTATTGAATTTTTTAATGGTTTTATTCCTTCATCACAAGAAGAATCTAGAATGATATCAGACATTACTATATTGGATAATAAAATATATGTTTCTGTGATGGTTGGAAAATTTGATATACCAGGAGTATACACATGCAATAATGAACCTATGAGTATAGGATCTTGTGAAATAACTAGTTATGAAATATATTCATCAGATGATGGAATAAGTTGGGATAAAATTTACAATAAATCAGTTTTTGTTAAAAATTATCCTGACATAAATTTTCCTATAGAAGCCATGGAAGGAAAATTATATGTTGGAATGACTGAGTCTCAAGTAATAAAAGGAAATATGTTATTATTGTTAACCAATCTATATGTATATACACCTCAAGGTTCAGATATATGTGATAATAATGGTTGTTCAGCTTGTATATCAATTGAACAGTCCTGTATAACTACATGTGGAGATTGTCCAGCATTACATAGCTGTAGACCAGGAATGGATTGCAGCCAATGTTATCAAGGACATCCAGACTGCAAATATTGGACATGTAAAAATAATTTGTGTGGAATAAACCAATGGTAAATAAAAAATCAATTTTAACAAAAATCCTTTGTATGATTTCAGTAACTGTATTAATATTATTATCTTCTTGCGGAGGAGGAACAACTGCTGTTACACAGCCTCCTTCATCTGTATCAAATTTAACAAAGCATTCAAGAGGAACAACATGGATCTCTTGCACATGGACAAATCCTAGTGATAATGATTTCAGCAAGGCAATACTCTATATTGATGAAAAAAATATAGCAAATGTTTCAAATAATCTTTACAATTTCACTGAATTAAATCCAGATACAAAATATAAAATAACAATCCATACAAAAGATAATACTGGAAATGTCAATAATACAGATGTTAATATTGTTATAGCTACATTAAAAGAAGGAAAATTGATAATCAGGACAGAAGAAGGGATATATGCTGTTGTAGGAAACCTTACAGAAGAGATGCATGATTATATTGGAAAAAGAACTACAGCAACAGGCTACAAAGAAATATTACCTGAATTAGGGATAGATGTTTTAAAATATAGAATTTTAGAATGCGGCAATCAGATTTGTGATGCAGGAGAAACAGCTGAAAGTTGTCCTGAAGATTGTTATCTACACATGTTAATATTTATATCTCCTCAATATGCTAATAATGAGGACATAGAAAGCGCAGTAAACGAGTACATCACTGCTGTTAAAGATGATATAGACTGGAATATAAAAATAATAAAATTATCTGAATCAACAAATACTATTGGAAAGATTAGAGATATTATTAAATCCCATTATTCGCAATATAGAATTAAAGTTGCATTAATGATAGGAGAAGACATAAAAACCCAACTTAATTCAGAGACACCTGAAATAGATTCTCCATCAACACTTTTATGGGAGGAATTTAATGAGCCATTAACATTTTATGTAATGGAGATAAGGGATTCAAGATGGCAAGGTATTAACCTGTATGAGGATGGAATATTAGTTGGTTCTATGAGTCATACAGTACAACCTGAGGCCACTGCTAAAGAGATAGACTCACTGTTCCCTTATTACAATAACAATCCAGATAATTATCTGCAATTTGCCCCATATTTTAATATATCAAAACCAGAGGTCTTTGTTTCTCTTCTTTATCCTCCAAAGGAGTATGATTATGGTGAAAAAGTAAATAAGATTGTGTCTGCACTTGAAAGGTTTAGTACTTCAAGAACACGTAGTTATGGCAATTCAATTCAGGCTTTTACCTATGTTAAAGAACTGGCCTTAGGTATCAATAAACCAACAGCAATAGACTACGAAGCATTTGCAGAATTAGGAGATTTAGATCAGACTATCGACTGTGATACATGTAATATTGATTTTGATAAAGAGTATAAATTATTTATTGCAGATGGCCATGCAGATCCATCAGCAGTTTGGATTACCGGGCTTGGTAATTTCAATTTAAATGCTGAAAATATAAGCGAGTTAAAAACACCTTATTTTTATGGCCATGGGTGTAATGTTGGTGGTTGGTATTCAGCTAATAATCTTAATGGAATTTTAGACCAAACCTCAGAATGCAAATGTTACTTTTCGAGCACCCTGTGTTGTAAGCCTATAATAGCTGAACAAATATTTAACTCTGACTATTTAAGAATAATTGTATCTGGTGGTTCTGGATCACCAGATGAAACATATTGGTCAAATTTTATTTCAGCATTAAAATCAGGAAAAACAATTGCTGAAGCGCATACTTCTATAAAAAGTAAGATTCGGTTTGTATTTTATGGAGACCCAACTTTCCATTATACAACTGAATAATGCACTGATGATTCTGATCGTGATGAAATCTATATAAATAGTGACTACATATCAACTAGTTGTAACAATAAAATCTGTGAACCAGGAGAAACAGTTGAAAATTGTCCTGAAGATTGCATTATCAATAAGAATTTAGAAGATTTTTAATGAATCATTTAATTTTTTTCTTTTTCTTCCTTTCCTTCGGAATCAAAAAAAGAGTCTAAAGGTTTGCAGTCCTTTGCTGCATCATAACTTATTGTTGGTTTCTTCATAATAAAAAATCACCTCTTTTTTTTGTTCACCTCTAATTATCAACCCCTCGTTTCCCACGAGCATATTTTAGAAATGAAAAATCATTTATAAATAATATCAACTTTGAAAATATAAAATCTAAACTATATAATAAAAGGCCACACTATTACTTTGTAACAAACACTTTTAATTCAGACTAAGTTATAATTCAAATACAATAAAATATTTAAAATGAAAAAAATAATTTTAGATTATGGCAGTTGATTTTAGAGTGTTTCTTTTTGGAGTATTTAGTCTAATATTTGGAGCTATCTTGTTTATAGCAGGATTTATATGGATGAAGCAGAAACAGACTATAGAGAATATCCCTACTTCTAAGATAAGGAGCATAGCAATGGGATTGGTTGAGATATTTGGAAATGTGATTCCAGGAAAAGGCAAAATTCTGAAAAGCCCGTTATCAAATTCAGATTGTGTATACTATAATTACAAGATAGAAGAATATAGAAGATCAGGAAAGAGCAGCCATTGGGTTACAAGAAAGCATGGAAAAGAGTCAGTTCCTTTTTACTTAAAAGACAGCACAGGGATAGTGCTTATTGATCCTAATCATGCAGAAGTTGATGTTAATCGTGATTTTATCTTTAAATCAGGTTTAGGAAAAGATCCTCCTGAAACAGTCAAAAAATTCTTGCAAAAAAGCAATCTAAGATTTGAAGGTCTGCTTGGAATGAATAAAACAATGAGATATACAGAATATTTTATAGCCCCAAATGATAAATTATACATTATTGGGACAGCAGATGACAATCCCTATGTTGAAGAAGCAACAGGCCAGTCTAATGTAGAGGATATAATGATACAAAAAGGAAAAAATAATCCATTTTATTATATTTCAGATAATCCAGAGAAGAAAGTTTTAAATAGATTCAGAAATAAAATGCTTTTAGGATTAATAGGAGGGCCGGCATTAAGTGTAATCGGCTTAATATTGGTTCTGTTATTCCTTGGATTATTTTAATGGAGGTAACTAAAAAATGGCAATCGGAGTTTTAGCAATTATCGGATTGGTTGTATTGTTTGTTGTAGCAATTATTATAGGTTCTATTATCGCTATGTATAATGGGCTTATAAGGTTAAAAAACAATATTGAAAAAGCATGGGCAAACATTAATGTATTATTAAAACAGAGAGCAGATGAGTTGCCTAAACTGATAAATACAGTAAAAGGTTATATAAAGCATGAAAAAGAAATTTTAACAGAGCTTACTAAGTCAAGAACTGCATTCTTGAATGCAAAAACTGTTCAGGAAAAAGCAAAAGCAGATAATATGATGTCTTCAGCATTAAAATCCCTGTTTGCTGTTGCTGAAAACTATCCTAATCTAAAGGCAAATGAAAACTTTTTGCAGCTGCAGACAAGAATAAGCGGCTTGGAAAATGAGCTTTCAGACAGAAGAGAGTTCTATAACGACAGTGTAAATACATATAATATTAGAATACAGTCATTTCCTCATATGTTTATGGCAAAGATGATGAATTACCAGCAAAAAGAGATGTTTAAAGTAACAGAAGCAGAGAAAAAAGATATAGAAGTTAAATTTTAGTCTTTAACAATAAAATATTTAAACATTAAATTTTTTATTTTTTATAAGGGGGTATTATGAAGGCTTATCTAGATATTATTCAAAAGATATTGGACAAAGGAGTTATTAAAAAAAATAGGACAGGAATAGATACAATTGCTGTTCCAGGAGTTATGTTTGAACATAATATGGAAGAAGGATTTCCTTTACTAACAACAAAATCAGTTCCATTAAGATTAGTAGCTTCTGAATTAGAATTTTTTATTAAAGGTATTACAGACAAAACTTGGCTTCAAGAATGCAATAATCATATTTGGGATGAATGGTGTTCTCCAGACAAAGTTCCTTATGGACATGATGAAGAAACCAAGAAAAAAATGATGGAAGAAAGAGAGTTAGGCCCAATTTATGGGTGGCAGTGGAGAAATTTTGGAGCAAAATATCAAAGCTTTGACAAGCCCCCATCTGGAAATGGAGTTGATCAGTTAAAAAATGTTGTTGAAATGCTTAAGAAAAATCCAAATGACAGAAGAATGATAGTTTCTGCATGGAATCCAGTTGATTTTCATAGAATGGCTCTGCCGCCATGTCATTATTCTTTTCAAGTTATTGTTATCCAGGATAAACTTAGTTTATTATGGAATCAAAGATCAATTGATTCTGCTTTAGGTTTGCCGTTTAATATTGCAAGTTATGCATTATTACTGCATTTATTGGCAAAAGAATCTGGATTTAAAGAAGGAAGATTAGTTGGCTTCTTGGGAGATACTCATATTTATATAAATCATGTTGAAGGATTAAAAGAGCAGTTAACAAGAAAGCCTTTGCCTCTTCCTACTCTAAAAACTGAAAACTTTACTTCGATCTTTGACTGGAAATATACAGATTCAGTAGTTGAAAATTATGAACATCATCCAAGAATAAAATTTGAGATAGCAGTGTAAAAAAACCATGAAAATTCCTAAAATAAATAAAAAAAGTGTAAAATTTTCAGGGTGCCAAAAATCATCAGAGGTGATTTTTTAGCATGACAGATATAGTTGTTATCGTGGCTGTTGCAAAAAATAATGCAATTGGAAAAGATAATGATATTCCATGGCATATCAGAGAAGACTTTGAGCATTTTAAGGAAAAAACATCAGGCTTTCCATGTATAATGGGAGACAAGACCTATGAATCTCTGCCTGATAATTCAAAACCTCTTCCTAATAGAGAAAATATTGTTTTAACTTTTGATAAAGAATACAAACCTGAAGGAACTACTGTTTTCCATGACTTTAATGAAGCAATTGAATATGTAAAAGGAAAAAATATAGAAAAAGCTTTTATTATTGGAGGAGCGACAATATATAGATTAGGGATGAGGGTTGCAGATGTTTTTGAACTTACAAGCATAGATCATGATTATGATGCAGATACATTCTTTCCTGAAGTGAATTTTGATGAATGGGAATTAATCAATAGAGAAGATAAAGAAGGGATGGATGTAAAAAATAAGATAAATGTTAAATTTTCTTTTTTAACATATAGGAGGAAGAAAAATGGATGATTTAAACTCAGATCCAGAGGTTTTTTCCATAGTTCAGAATGAGCTTCAGAGACAGAAAGATGAATTTAATATGATCCCTTCTGAAAATTATTGCTCAAAAGCAGTCTTAGCAGCATGCGGCTCTGTTCTTAATAATAAATATGCAGAAGGATATCCTAAAAAAAGATATTATCAGGGAAATAAATTCATAGATGATGCAGAACAACTAGCAATTGACAGGGCTAAAAAATTATTTGGAGCAGAGCATGCAAATGTTCAGCCAGATTCTGGCAGTGTTGCTAATAATGCAGTTTATTTTGCTTTGCTTAATCCAGGAGATAAATTGATGGGCCTAAGATTAGACATGGGAGGTCATCTAACTCATGGTCATAAAGTAAGTGCAACAGCAAGATTCTATAGTCCAGTGCAGTATACTGTAGACGAGAAAACAGGATTATTTGATATGGATGCGATTAAAAAGATGGCTGAAGCAGAAAATCCAAAAATAATTGTTTCAGGTGCAACAGCTTATCCAAGAACAATTGATTTTAAAGCATTCCATGAGATTGCAGAAGCAGTTGGAGCTTATAGTTTTGCAGATATTTCACATATTGCAGGATTAGTTGTTGGCGGAGCTCATCCTTCACCATTGCCTTTTACAGATGTTGTTATGACAACAACTCATAAAACTTTGAGAGGACCAAGATCTGCTTTAATATTATCTAAAAAAGAAGATAGATTAGCTGATACAACTGGATTAGATGAGAAAAAAGCTTTGAAAGCAAAAGATATGGGTGGAAAAATAGATAGAGCTGTCTTTCCAGGACTGCAGGGAGGTCCTCACGAGCATATAATTGCAGCAAAAGCAGTCGCTTTTGGAGAAGCTTTGCAGCCTTCTTTCAAGGATTATGCGCATCAGATTGTTAAGAATGCAAAAGCTTTGGCTGAAAAATTGATGTCACAAGGAATTAAATTAGTTTCAGACGGAACAGATACACATTTGATGTTAATAGATTTAATTAACACAAAGTCTGTAGGTAAAATGGGTTTAGGAAAAGAAGGAGCAGTTGCTTTGGAAGAAGCAGGCATTATTACAAATGCAAATACAATTCCTTATGATCCTTCAACACCATTCAGGCCTTCTGGTATAAGACTTGGAACACCAATCTTAACTACTAGAGGAATGAAAGAATCTGAAATGCAGGAAGTTGGAGAATACATTGCTGAAGTTATAAACAATCTTTCAGATACTTCAGTAAGAGCTAGAGTTAAAGAAAAAGTTAAAGCACTTTGTGATCAATTTGCTTTTTATTAAATGGAGGTTATAGAAATGAAAATACAGATGCAAAGAGAAGATAAGGAAGTAACTCTTCCAAATTATGCACATCCAGGAGATGCTGGATTAGATTTATACTCTGCTGAAAGCTTAGTATTAAAGCCAGGAGAGAGAAAAGTTGTTTCAACAGGTGTTAAAATGTCAATGCCTCATGGTTATGAGGCTCAGATCAGGCCAAAATCAGGATTAGCAGCTAAGCATGGCATAAGTGTTGTAAATACACCAGGAACAATCGATGCTGGTTATCGGGGAGTAGTTGGAGTTATTTTGATAAATCACGGACAAGAAGATTTTACAGTTGAAAAAAACTCTAAGATTGCCCAGATGGTAATAAATAAAGTTGAAGAAGCAGATATTGAAGAAGTTGATTCTTTAGATGACACATCTAGAGGAGAAGGGGGTTTTGGTTCAACAGGAAAAAATTAAATTTTTTCTTTTACTCTTTCTAATATCTCTTCAGAAATATCTTCTATTTCTCTTAATTCATTGTCAGGAGCACAATCAATTACTAGCCAGTTGAATTTATCTGCACAATATCTATATGCTTCTGCAGCATTTTTTAGATGATTAATATCTGCTTCATGAATATCTCTCTTTTTTCCATTAACATATTCTCTATGGCCTTTTTTATCAACTAGTTTTTGTCCAATTTCAGGAGGCATGAATAATAATATTGTTGCATCTGGCTTTGGAATCTTGAAAATATTAAATTCTAGATTATCTAACCATTTTAGATATTTGTCTCTTTCTTCATTATCTTTTATCTTCCCAGCCTGATGCCCCATATTAGCAGATGTATATCTGTTTGCAATCACTATCTTGCCTTCATCTAACCATTTTTTAATTTTAAAAGAAGCATCATATCTGTCACAAGCAAAGAAAATAGATGCTCTATACGGCCCAACTTCCTCTGCTGTTCCGTACTTTCCATTCAAATATTCTTCAACCAATCCTGCAGATTTATTCCCATACTGAGGAAACTCAATTGTCTCAACATCTTTTCCTTCTTTTTTCAGGTTCTCAACTAACTTCTTAGTCTGAACAGTCTTTCCAGAACCATCTGTCCCTTCAATAACAATAAAAACACCCTTTCCCATAATATTTTTGAGAAATAACTGATATTTAAATTGTTTGGTGATTAAAACTATTATTTTTCACAAACTCTTTGACATTCTTCTAAAGAATCAAATGGTGCCTTAATAGAACATCCACTAACACCTTGCTCAATGCATTTTCCTTGAGAAGAATTATATTCATATCCAATAAAAAATGCTTCACATATTCCTTCTCCTTTAACCTTCTGTTTACAAGGATCTACACATCCAGAAATTAATAATAAAGAAATAATCAATAAAATAAAGATTAGTTTTTTCATATAAATCAAAATAATGTTTAATTATTTAAATATTTCTAGACTTCAAAAACCTTTATAAACCTTAAACTTACACTTCTTTAAATGCAATTAACCAAACTATCAAATAAATCTTTGAATCAGATCTTCTCAATTGAGAGAAAGAAAAAGAAATTCAATCTAAACAAGCTAAATAAATTCTTAGATAAAATAGATCATCCAGAAAAAGATCTAAAAGTAATTCATGTTGCTGGAACTAATGGAAAAGGATCTGTTTGCGCAATGATAAATTCAGTTCTCCAAGAAGCAGGATATAAAGTTGGAATGTTTACTTCTCCTCATTTAATCAAAATCAATGAAAGATTTAGAATAAACAATAAATTAATCAGTGATAAAAAACTATCAAGATTAACTAAAAAAATAAATCAATTACAAAAACAAGTAAAGATTGACTTAAGCTTCTTTGAAACTTTAACAGTTATTGCTTATCTATACTTTAAAGAAAAGAATCCAGATTATGTTATCTTAGAAACAGGATTAGGAGGAAGATTAGATGCAACTAACACGTGCAATCCAGTTTGGACAATAATAACAAATGTTTCATTAGAACATACAGAAGTTTTAGGCAATACAATAACTAAAATTACAAAAGAAAAAGCAGGAATCATAAAAAATAATGTTCCAGTTATAACAAATGCAGATAAACAAGCATTAAAAATAATAAAACAAATTGCAAAAAAACACAATTCAAAAATAATCAAATCAAAAAACAATGTAAAAACAAATCTAAAAGGAATTTTTCAATTAGAAAATGCAAAAACAGCATCAACTGTATTAAAACAACTAAAAATAAAACAAAAATATATCAAAAAAGGATTAAATAAAGTAATCTGGCCAGGAAGATTAGAAAAAAAACAAGGAATTCTCTTAGATGGTGCTCATAATCCAGCTGGAATTAAAGCATTGATGAAATCAATTAACAATAACTTAACAATAATCTTTGGTGCAATGCAAGACAAAAACATAAAAGAGATGGCAAAATTCCTAAAATACAAAAAAATAATCTTAACAAAAGCAAATATAGCAAAAACATTAGAGCCAAATAAAATAAGACAATATTTCAAAGAACCAATTATAACAACTAATCTTAAACAAGCAATCAAAGAAGCAAAAAAACATAAAAATCCAATCTTAATAACAGGTTCTATTTACTTGGTAGGAGAAGCTTATTCTTTATTATAGTCTCATAATGGTGACGAAAAAGAAATATTTATAAATACAAAAAAATTATATATTAAAAACAGTGAAGACTTCGCAGTAATTCTTAAAAATTTTTAAAAATGGGGTGTTAATCTAAAATGAAAAAAAAAAGGGATTCAAAAAGATTATTTCTAACTTTATTGATTACAATAATATTATGTTTTGGTTTTATATCAATTTCTTATGCTCAAACTACAACTTCACAAAAAGAAGATACTTTTCTTTCTAAAATATTTGGTTTTTTTAGAGGATTAATATTAGGATTAATCAGACCTGCTTTTGGCGAAGTTAATGGTTATGGTTATGGTCAAACATGTATAGTTAAAGCAGCTAAAGTTGATGTGACTAATGAAGGTGAACAACCAATAGAAGGATGGAGTATGACTATTGATGGAGGAGATACAAAGACAACTGATGGTGATGGGTTTGTTCAATGGGAGAGAACATGCCCAGGAGAATATCTTGTTGAAGAAGAAGTTCAAGATGGCTGGACTGCAATTAATGGCCATACACAAGCTCTTGTAACCTGTGAATTACCGGATTGTGCTCCTGATACCGAATTATTCGAAAATTGTCAAAATGAATGTGATCCTGAGGATTATCCTGCATGTAAAGATGATAGGACAGTTGAAAGATGTGTGATGCAAAATGATGGATGTTATCATATAGAAGAAGATACTTGTCCAGATGCTCAATGTAATGGTCATATATATACACCAGAAGAGAAATGTGAAGGAACTCCAGCCCAAAATAATGTTGGATGTGCTGCTCAACAGGATGAAGATTGTGACCAAGGATTTGATGCAGAGTGTCGTCATTGTGATGTTGCTCAAGGCGGATGCATGGATCTTGATATAGACTGCGGAACTTGTTGTATGTGTGAAAATGGATTAAAAACAGCAGATTTAACTCAAGATGGAGATTGTAGTGGTGCTAGTCAACCAGAAGTTGCTACATGTTTCAATGATCCAGATAACAATAGTAATACATATGATTATAAACCTGAATTTACTAGTTATTGTATAGGTGTGTTATCTTGTGCGCAGGATCCAGAGGACTATACTCATACATGTACAGATAATGACCCCTATGATACTGTTGATGGAGATATGGACCAGTGTGGTGCAGAATGTGATGAAAACTCTGACTGTAATCCTTATTGTACTGGTGATATATACAATTATATGACAGAATGTAATAACGATGAACCTGCTCAAACTTGTGCTTGTGTATCCTTAGCTGCAACAAATTGTAATACACTAAGTGACTGGGAAGATACAGGAAATACTCAATGGATAAGTACAGGTGAATGTACTGAAAAACAACAGAAAGAACAAGAATACAGAGACTATTATTGTGATGTTAACTCTGATACAGGCTGTTCATATGATATAACAGGAACTCAATGGGTAGATACAGGCTTAACAAGAGCTAAAGCAGATGGAACAGCATGTGATGATAATTTATATTGTACTGTAAATGATCAATGTACAACAGGAATATGTTCAGGTTCACCAAGAACATGTTCAGATGGTGTAGGATGTACTGATGATAGCTGCAATGAAGATATAGATCAGTGTATAAACACACCAAACGATGCAAATTGCCAAGCAGATATATGGGAAGATACAGGAAATACTAGATGGATAAGTACAGGTGAATGTACTGAGAAACAACAGAAAGAACAAGAATACAGAGACTACTATTGTGATTCTACAACAGACTGCCAATATGATATAACAGATACTCGATGGGTAGATACAGGCTCAACAAGAGCTAAAGCAGATGGAACACCATGTAATGATGGACTTGCATGTACTGAGAATGATCAATGTACACTTGGAATCTGTTCAGGAACAAAAAAAGACTGTTTGGGTAATAATATTTTAGGAGTAGCAGAATGTTACTATAATCCAGATGGAATACCATATACTTGGGATTATAGAGAATCTTTCACAAGCGAATGTCAAGAGCCAGATGGAACATGTACAACAGGAGATGATACAATAATGCATGAATGCCATGATAATGATCCAAATGATGGCATAAATGGAAATAATTGTAGTGCAGAGTGTGACCAAGACAGTGATTGCGCAAGCGGTTACACATGTTCAGATAGCTGTGTATGTGTACCAACTGGAGCAGATGATGATGGAGATGGAGTATCTGACGACCAAGACAAATGTCCAAACACAATAATACCAGAAGGAGTTCCAACAGATGTATTAAGGCCAAATAATTATGCACAGACAGATAGTGATACATTCTTTGAAACAAACACAGGAAGTGCAGCAAACCCATTCATAACTGATAGTGGTTATACAATTGTAGATACTTATGGATGCAGCTGTGAACAGATACTTTTCTGTAAACCTGGCCAGGATGTTGGAGAACAAAAGTGGGGATGCACAGAAGGAACAATGAATGTGTGGATATCACAAACAGGATGGGCTCCTGACTGTCAAGTTAATGGAATAGTTATAGAAGGAGAGGCAAAAGGATTCTTTGAAGACTCTGATGGAGCAGGATTTCCAGATATAATTGATGGAGACAATGACAATGATGGAATTGGAGATAATGATGATTCAATGGAAGATGACTCTGATCCACCAGGAACAGAAGGCCATGGCAAGCCTGATTGGTGGGAAAGAAGTAAAGGTTTGAAATAAACCTTTAATTTTTATTTTTTAATTATATAGAATTAGTTAATAGATAAATTTTTATAATTTGAAATTAGTAATAGGGGGAAAGAGGTGATTAGTTGATGCATCATTTTGAAATAGGTCAAATACTTGGATATGGGTTTGGTCTTTGTATGTTTGTTTTCTTTAATGTGGCTGCTTTATACCAAAGTGTAAAAAAATGCCATAGGTTTTGGACATTTATAATAATAGCAAATATAATAGCAGGGATTCTAATTACCCCTTTAATTTATACAATAATCATTCCAATTGTCTATATGATTAAAAGTAGCAAGACACTTATTAAAAAAAATAAGAAGATAAATATAAAAAATATTTTTAAAAAATTAAATCCTCTAAAATTTATTTAATTGTTTGAGATTTATTAATAATTTTATTTTTTCCTCAATCATTTCCCTAATATGAGAAGCTTATTCTTTACCATACCTGCCCTAAAGTAAATAACAGGGCTTGATTATTTACACTACGCTGATTTCCATATATAAAAACATTTCCTCCAAAAGTTAAATTCATATTCTTATATTCTTTAGACGGTATCCCTTCAATTCTTGAATCATTATAACATCCTCTACCTATCAAACTAACTAAACCAGTAAATAGAATAGCTCTTCAAATATTTTTAATCTTATCTACTAAACTCATGGTTTTTTTAACCACTTTACTCCTAAATAACATAAAGGAGTATCTGCTAAAGCGAAGAATATCTTAAACAGCCAATAAGGTATTATCAAGCTTATAATAAACAGAACATTAAACTTAGGAGTTAAATTGTAAAATGCAATGAACATAAATATTACTGTGTCGATAAACTGGCTGATAGCAGTGCTTAGATTATTTCTTAGCCAAAGATATTTTCCATGGGTCTTTTTTTTCCAAAAATGAAAGCTCCATACATCATGAAACTGGCTTAAAACAAAAGCTATTACACTTGCAATTGTCATCCTTAAACTGCTTCCAAACACAAAAGCAAAATGTTCCTGCCCTCCCCATGTTTCATTAGCAGGCAGATTAATAGAAAAATACATCATAACTAAAGTAAATACTAAAACAGCAATTGATATCAATACAAACTCAGTTGCTTTTTTCTTTCCATGAACTTCAGAAATAATATCAGTAATTAAAAATAAAAGCGGAACAAAGAATATACCTACAGAAACACGAACACCAAATAAAGAAGTAATTTTAGTTCCTAAAGTATTGGCTAATACCAAGGCAACAACAAAAAATCCTAATAATAAATCTGTTTTTAATTCAATTGACTTCAACTAAATCCCCCATAAACCAAAAACTAGAAGTTATATAAAAAGCTATTTCTTAAATTCCATCAAAGAAGTCAATTTTTTCTCAAGAACTCTGCCTGTCTCTGTTTTAATCTTGAAGTTTAAAGTATTGAAATTCTGAGTTAAGTAAGTTATATTCCATACCTGCCCAACATCAATCTTCTGTAGTATTGCGATTATCTTGGTTGGCTTTTCAGTTGCATATTCTTCTTCTTGCAGTCCTTGTGCAATAGAGATAGCATCTCCTATATCTAATTTAATATCATTCAAATCTAATTTTTCAACTTTCTTCTCTTTTTTCTTAAAAACCTCTTCATCTGGCTCTATTTTTATCTTGCTTCCAACATCAAAAGAAGTTAATTTGTCTTTTTTATTATCATAATAGCCAATCTTCCAATTTACATCAATATTTTCAATTACATAAAATCCATAACTAAGGTAGGTATTTGGATTTTTCTTTTTCCAATTCTTGAATTCAGAACTTTTTTCCAAAACCTTTAAAGCATCCTTAAATAAAATCATTAATCAAGAAATTAAACTCAATCTTTATATAGTTTTTCCTTATTATAAGACAATATGTTACTACCAAACGAACTCAAAAAGCTATTAGAAAAACAGCATTACAGTTTTATAGGAAACCATTCTGCAGTAAAAATATGCTCTTGGACAAAAAAATCTTTGCTAGACCAAGATTTTTGCTATAAACAAAAATTCTATGGGATTAAATCTCATCAATGCTGCCAAATGTCAACAACTATTGGATTTTGTCAAAATAGATGCATATTTTGCTGGAGGCCGATAGAATATACGATAGGGACATCAATAAAAAATGAAGATAATCCAAAAGAAATAATAAATAATGCAGTAAAAGCACAAAGAAAGCAGATTTCAGGAATAAAAGGTAATAAATTAGTAAATCTAGAAAAATTTAAACAAGCTCAAGATCCAAAACATTTTGCAATTTCTTTGTCAGGAGAACCATTTATTTACAAAAATCTAGGAAAATTGATAGAATTTCTTCATAAACAGAAAAAAACAACATTTGTAGTAACAAATGGGTTGCTGCCAAACAGGCTTAAAGCTCTTAAACCATTGCCAACACAGCTTTATCTTTCATTAGATGTTCCTAATAAAGAAATTTTCAATAAAGTAGACAGGCCAAGAATAAAAAATGCATGGGAAAAATTAAACAAATCATTGGAAATTCTAAAAAATCTTAAAACAAGAACAGTTCTAAGGATAACTTTAATCAAAAATCTAAACATGGTCCATCCAGAACAATATGCAGAATTAATAAAAAAATCAGATCCTTTTGCAGTTGAAGTAAAAGCATATATGTTTGTAGGCTATTCTCAGCAAAGATTAGATATAAAGGATATGCCAACACATCCAGAGGTTAAAAAATTCTCAAGTCAAATTCTTAAATATCTTAAAGATTACAAATTAGTAAATGAAAAAAAAGAATCAAGAGTTGTTTTGTTGGCAAAAAACAAGAATACTAAAATTTAGCTTCTTCAGGAGAAGTTCCTTCTTTACCCTTGCCGCTTGAAAATCTAAATCCTCCGTCATAAATCAGCATACTATAAGGGATGCCATGCTTTTTTTCCAATGCAGTGTAAACTTCTTGGCTTCCTACTTTTATTCTTAAATTTTCTCTGAAATAATCGCTTGCAGCCAGGCTATAAAGCCTTTTGCTGGTATCAGAAGTTATCTGGTCTGGATTTTCTATATTAGTTAGATTTATTATAAATGGTCCTTTTTCTCCAAACAAAAGAGCTTTGCTTACTCCTTCTCTAATCCTGTCTTTTTTAGATAACCAGCTTCTTATCAAACCCATTCTTTCTTCAAAAGTCAAAATAGCTCCAATATAATGATTATTAACTCTTCTAATCCTAACTTTTGCAATCTTATCTCTTAATTTAAAATCAAACCCTTCTTCATGGGTTTCTGCAGCATAACTAATCATAACAGCTAATCCATCATATATACTGTCAGCATATTCTCCTACATATCTTTTATCAAATAAACTTTCTACAGATATGCTGGCAGCCTCAACAATATTATTTATTCCTAAAACAACTATAGGCTTTGTCTCATCTAAATCCATAAGAGCATCTGCAAGTATTCCATTTTTTTTGATTACTTCAGCTTCATCTAATCTCATATTAGCTTCTTTTAGAGCTTCTTTCATCCTCTGCATAATGCCTCCTACACTTTTTGCAAGAGTTTCTTCATCAACTTCCATTCCTGCTTTTTCATAAAATGTCCTTAATCCTTTAATCGCTTTTTGAAATTGCTGATGAGCATTTGACCAATAATATTCAATTCCTTGCTTAACTTCTGTTAATTCATCACATGTTTTTTTATGATCTTTTTTTAACTCACCTAATTCTGTTTGAGCAAAAGTCAGATCTCCTTGAGTTGAAGCTAATTTTTCTTCTAGTCCAGCAATTGTTTGATTTCTTTTATCTGACTCAACTTCTAATCTTTCATTTTCAGCTTCTGCATCTGTAACTTTTGTTGCTAATTCAAATCTTTCTTCTTTATAGCCTCTTTCAATTGATATCATTCTTTCTGAAGAAGCAATTTCATTTTTTGTTGAATTTTGAATCAATCTTCTTAATCTAGCTGCTTCAGAATCTTTTTTTTCAATATCTTTTTCTAATTTAGAAATATATCTTTGTGATAAAACATATTTATTAAGAATATTATTGGCACTATTACAAACATTTGTAATTCCATCATAACACCTCTTTAAAAGAGCAATTATGCTTTCTAATGCACTATTTCCGCCCATTTTTTACTATTGATTAGAGAATAAGTATATAAAACCTTCTAAAATTCCGAGTCTGTCCCAAGTCGCCAATCGGCAAGTGAGCTAGGATTCTTATCATAAGACAGCATCGTCAGCTGATATAATTATTTTGATAGTAGTCTCAGCTGAGCGAACGAGACTTGGGACAGATCCTAAAATAAATTTTTATTTTATCTCAATAACTTTTCCTTTATATCCAGGATTAATTATTAATGTTTTTCCAATCTTGTCCTTTTTATTAGCGTTTTCATGCAAATGCCCGCATATAACTAAATCAGGTTTTACTTCAGAGATAAAATTTCTTATTGATTTGTTTCCAACAGGATTCTTCCCTATTTTATCAACATTTGTGTTATAAGGAGGGGCATGTGTTACTAATATAATTTTATGTCCTGCTCTTTCTTTAATTATCTTTTTAAATACTTTTGAAATTTTCTCAAAATTTTTGTCAACCTTAGAAAAACCTCCTCCTCCATAACCTAAAACAGTAAAATTTGCTCCGCTAAAACCAGCTTTATGGATATTTATGCAATTATTAAAAGGCTTGCAGGCTTTTTCAATCTCTTCTTCGCTTTCATGGTTTCCATGGATTACCAAAAACGGCTTCTTGATCTTGCTAACCATCTCTACTAATTTATTCAATTTATCTCCAAAAACAGAAATATCTCCTGCACAAATAACTACATTAATATCATCTTTCTTAGCTCTTTCAATTAATTTTTTTAAAGACTCAGTATTTCCATGCGAATCAACAAAAGCCAATATTTTCATAATAAGACCAAACTTACTAATTATATATAAATATTCCCTAACTTTTATAAACAAATTATATGTATATCTGCATATTAGAAAAACAGCTTAGATTATTATTGTGGCATAGCAGCAGGTTCTTCACTTTTTTGTTCAGGAATTGTTTTAGGAGATATTTCTCCACCAATAGCTTTACCATTAGGAGGTATAAAAACAGCAGCAGCTAAGACAGTTGTCCACAGCCCATTTTTGTCTCCTAATGCAGATTGTGAGATGCTGCTTGTCCTGACGATCTTTTCACTCATTTTATAGATTTCTTTTCTTTCATCATAAGCCTTATCAGGATCAAATTCAATTCCTAAAGTAGATGCAAGCATAGAAGCAGCCAGATCTTCAGCATATTCTCCAGCTTTTTTTTCAGTCATTCCAAAAGCATGATGCTCGCTTAGATAACCATAATTTTCTCCTTCAGGAGGAATAGCTAAACCAATTGAAGAGGATACTAATCTGTTTGGTTCATTTGTCTCAGCTCTTGCCATTACAACAAAAGTGATCTGCCCTGGTTTAAGCTCTGCAGCGCCTTTTTCTCTGGAAATTATCCTGCATCCGGGAGGAAATATAGAAGAAACATTTACAAGATTTAATTGAGCAATTCCAGCATTTCTTAAAGCCAACTCAAATGACTGTAGCTTATCTTTATGTCTTCCTACTCCTTTTGTAAAAAATACTTTTTGTGGGATCATTGAATTAAAAATAATTTTTATTTTATTTATAAATTTTTTTATTTTTTATCTAAAAAATTAATCTCAATAACCAAATAACAGCGCCAGCTGTTAATGGCATAGAAATATTATCATTTACACTTATTCCGCTGAACTTCAAATTTATACCTTCAGCAATCATTGCTGCAATGCTTGCAAATACAGCTTCAACAGGACTTATAAATATCAGGGCCCCTAAGAATGCAGCAATTCCTCCTGCTAATGTTCCTTCTAAAAATTTCTTATCACTTAAAGGATGTTTTATCTTTCCATAATATTGCCCGACTAACGGAGCAATAGAATCCCCTAATGCCATAATTATTATAGAAGCCATTGCAATATCTTTATCAAATAAAACCAAGACTAATAATACACTCAAAACATAAAAAAAACTTCCTTTTCCAGGAAAAACCTTCATATCTTCTGGCCTTTCAAAATGTTTTAATAGGAAATTAATTATAGGAACATTATACTTCAGGCTAAGAAGACATCCTAGTCCTCCGACTATTAATAGAATAATAAGGAATAAGGGAGTTATTATATTAAAATAAATCAAACTGACAAAAATCATACCATTTACAATGTGGAATATCCTTCTTTTTGTTTCTGGTTTAATCTTTTTCATTTTTCTTATTATTTATTTTGTCCAAGCTTCTTGCAGATATTAATCCTAGTAATAAAAATAAAAATGCAACAATTATATTTAAGATATCCCATGAACCATTTAGAAATATATTTCTAATAGGAATACTCAAAGCACCAATAACTAATCCAAGCAGAATATAAAGTGTCTTGCATCTGTCTTTTCTAAACAGAAAAGAGACAATTCTTGAAATAGCAAACATTCCTAATAATGCTCCAATGCCAAATACTATAAAAATTAAAATATTGTCTAAAAGATTATGCAGAACATTGAGCATGAATTCATACAGCCCTAATATCAACAATATAAAAGCTCCAGAAATGCCAGGCAAAAACATGGCGCTAATCGCTAAAAAGCCCCCTAAAAAAACATAAGGCAGATTAGGGACAATATCAACAGGAATTAAGAAAGCAAATGAAATTCCGGTTAACAGACCAATTAAACCAAATAATCTGTTCTTTTTATGATGTGTTTCAATCTTATCATAGATAGATTTAGAAGAAGCTAAAATCAATCCAATAAAGAATGAAATAGTATACATAAAATAATTTTCAAGCAAAAAAATAACAATCTTTGATCCAAGAAATATAGCTGTAAATATGCCTGCTGCTAAAATTATCAAAAATCCTAAATCTAATCTTTTTATATCCTCTAAAAAATATTTTTTATCTTTCCTAAATATGTAATTAAAAAAATCAATTACTAATTGAGGAGAAAAGCCCTTCACAGCATTGATTAAACGCGAGTAAATCCCAGTGATAAATGCTATTGTGCCTCCTGAAATCCCTGGTATAACATCACATATACCCATTAATATGCCTTTTAAGAAAATACTAATGCTCTGCTTCATGTTTATTTTAAAGAACAATAACCTATTTATAATTTTTACTGCAGTTCTTTCATTGCATCATCAACAGAAGAATCCTCAAAGATTATCTTTTTAATAGCAGCAGCCATTTTTAATGGAGTTTCATGCTGCCATATTTCTCTTCCAATAGCCATTCCTGAACAGCCTGTATCTATAATATCTTTTGCTCGTTCTAAAAAATTCCTGTCAGGCAGTTTAGGCCCTCCTGCAGCCATTACTTTGGCATTTCCAGCGCATCTCACAACCCATCTAAATTCTTCTTTTTTGTCGTTATATTTTATCTTAAGTATATCAGCTCCTAATTCCAAGCCTACTCTTGCACTATACGCAAGTATAGAAGTGCTCAATTCATTTGCAACAAATCTTCCCCTAGGATACATCCATGCAATAACAGGCAAGCCAAAATCATGGGCTTCTTCCTGGATTTTGCTGAATTCCTTAAAGATTTCTGGTTCTAAAGGGCTGCCTACAAAAATAGTATATCCAATAGCATCAGCTCCTAGATCAACAGCTTTTTTAACAGAACACAATTGCTTTGCAATAGGAAATATTCTTGGAATATTTGTTTTGCCGTTTAATTTGACAACCAAAGGAACTTTTTTAATATAATTTTCATGATATTTTTCTGCAATTCCTTTTTGCAGAATAACTCCATTAAATCCTCCATGAGTAGCTATATGCAGTAAATAATTAGGATCAATATTATGAATATCGAAATCAATAGGGCCATGCTCAAGACCTTGGTCATATGCTAAGAATAATGCTTTTTCATCTTTTAATAACTTTTCAATTCTTACTTTTTTCAATCTGCCACCTCTTTTTTAAAAAATAAAAAAAAGAAATTTATTTTTCAGCAAGTACATAAACTGCTTTTATTGCAACTATGATTGCTGCAGGCGCTACAAAAGTTATAACATTTCCCCACATTACACCTAATGTAGTGTGCAGACTTGCTAATGTTAATGCAGTCATTCCAAATGAAATCAGCAATACCAATGCTGCAACCAAGAATTCAGTTATTTCTTTTGCTTTAATATTAACCCATCCAACTATCACTCCTAAGATCACTAAAACCCATGTAGAAGGATCTCCTCTTATTTGAGGTATTAAAGCAACTATAATTGCAACTACAATACCTGCTATAAAAGCATAATGTCCAATTTTTTGACGATCAGCTGCTAATGCCTTTTTTGCCATTACAATTCACCTCTTTTTTTAAAATAATAATAGGTATATGCCCCCTCTTCTATTTAAATTGTTCGTTAAAAAAAATAAAAAAATAAAAAATTTACTCTGCAGCAAATCTATAAACTGCTCTTAAAGCAACTACTAAAGCTGCTGGCCCAACCAATAATGCGATAAAGCTTACAGCTGAATTCAACACACTTCCTAAATATGGGATCAATGTGTTTATTACACCTAAGTTTGCAAAACTAAAAGCAAACAAAGCCAAAGCTGCAATTAAGAATGGTTGAACTTCTGAAGCAGTTATATTCACAAAACCAATCACTAATCCTAAAATTACTATTATTAAAGCAATCCAAGGATTAACTGCCCAAGTTGCACCAGCACCAGCACCGATTCCTGCTATAATTGCTAGTACTACACCAATTAAAAAAGCCCATTTTCCTATTGCTTCTGCCATTCTATTCTACCTCCTTCTAGTCTTATTTAATTTAGATTTTAACTCCCTTTATCCTTGTTTTATCATTTATATTATATATAATTTAGTTACTATTAAAAAGTAGAAATCAGCTTATATCATCTAAAATATCATGTGCATCTAAAACATTCAAATGTTCTTTTATTTTATTCCATTCTTTACCAGCTTTTATCTGAAACATTGTTAATAAATAAGTTTTTTCTTTATTGCTTACTCTGGCTAATTTATCAGCCAATATCAAACCATAAGGATAACCAGGAAAAACAGCATCATTTGAATTTTTACTTAGCAAACCAACAACTTCTTTAATCTTTTCTTCTTGTCCATTATACTGTTCAAAATTAAATATATAATTGCTTTTTTTATTTAATTTAACAAAACTAATCCTTGCCTGATAATTTGGATCATTTAACTCAACAATAGGATAATAATACCACATATCTTCAGTTCCTAATTTATTCAATTCTGATACAAAGCATCCGCCTTGATCTGAAAATATTCTATTTGTTTTTGCCAATGCATTAACAATAATTCCCTTTCCTGCAGCTTTATCATATAATCTCTGCATAAACTCTTTCTCATTTGTAACGCAGCATCTTAAGCTTCCATCCAAGACAATTATATCTCCATGCGAAAGTTCATCAACTATCTCTTTTGCAAAAGAAATCTCACTAAATCTTCTGCATATACCTCCAATTTTGCTGATATCGGCTCTTTGCTGGCCGTTCATTATTGTTTTGTCCATAGAATCAAATACTAAATTATCTAGAATAATATCTCCAAAAACCTCTGTTTTATATTGCAGCTTAGAATCTTCAATAAATGAATGGATTAAAAAATAAAATTCTTTTTTAATTGATTTAATCTTCTTATTATTTTCAAAAATAATTCCTCCAATTCTTATAAATTGCAGGGAAAAATTAACTGCTTTTAAAATCTCAGCATTTCCGCCGTCAATAAATAGTATTTTATTATTGGAATCATTCTTTTCAATTTTATTAAAATTATCTTTAGAAATAGGAATTGTTTTTCCTTGTTCAATTAAAATATTTTTGCATTCTTTAGATACTATTTCATTAATCTTTGAAACAATTTTATTATACATAATTTTCTAAATCATTTCTTATTTAATAAATATTTATATAGTGAAGAGAATACTATAAAAAGAATGTATGATATAATTATAATAGGAGCAGGTCCTGCAGGTTTAGCAGCTGCAAGAGAACTAAAAAAAGCAAATATTAATTTTCTTATTATTGATTCAAAAAAAGAGATAGGATTGCCATTAAGATGTGGAGAAGGAATCAGAGAAAAAGAATTTATAGAATTCTTTAAGCATAAAAATTATTATTTTGTTAAAAATACAATCAATATTCATGAAATATATTATAAAGATTTGACAAGAACTTTCAAAGAGAATTTTTTAGAACTTGACCGTGCAGAATTTGAAAAATGGTTAGCAAAACCAATAAAAAACCATTTAAGACTATCAACAACCTGTCAAGATTTAAAAATAAAAGAAAATCTAATAGAAATCAAAATAAACAAAGAAATTCTGACTGCAAAATTAGCAATATTAGCTTATGGCTGTAATTTCAATATTCAGAAAAAACTAAATCTTGTTAAAAAACAGCCAAATATGGTTTTAGGTTATGGAGGAATCTTCAAAAATCACAATTTTGAAGAAAATAAATTCTATTATTTTTTTGACCCAAAACATTTAGGTTATTTGTGGGCGTTTCCAAAAGATAAAAAAACAGCAAACATTGGATTTGGAGCATTTAATACAAATAAAAATACAAAAAAAATTTTCAAAAAACTTCTCAAAAGATACAAAATAAATGCCAAACAACTTTCAGAATATGCAGGAATTGTCCCTTGTTCAGGTCCAATCAAAAAAACCTATGCAGATAGATTATTGATTTGTGGAAATGCAGCTGGTCAGGTCCATGCTTTCTCAGGAGAAGGTATTTATTATGGGCTTGTTTCAGGGAAATTGGCAGCAAAAACAGCAGTAAAAGCAGTTAAACAAAATATATTCAATGATAACTTTCTAAAACAATATGAAAAAGAATGGAAAAAGAAAATTGGAAAAAACATGAAAGCAGGAATAATAGCCTCTGAATTATTATATCTGGCCTTTAAGAATAAAGAAATTAAAAGTTTATTTAAACAGCCAACAGAAAAAGAATTAAGAGAGATGATGTTATATGGCATTGTTCCTCTAAGAGCAAGATTTGTATGGAAACTTGCAAAAATTTTTAATCTGTTAGAAAAAAAAGAACTGCCTCTAATAGTAAAGATTATATATAATATCTATAAATTAATTAAAAAAGATGAAAAAAGTAAGGTTCCCAAAGGATGAAGCAGTTCATTCAAAAGGTTCAGAATGGTGGTACTTTAATGGTTATTTAAAATCAGAAGATAATAAAGAATATAGTTTGATGGCTTCTTTTTTTAAGATGGATATGATGAAAAATAGGCCTAAATTTTTTTTATTGCCAATAAAAGTTGGATATTTGATCCATGGCCATATTTTAGATATCAAAAAAAAGAAATTTTATCCCTTTTACAAACATTTCATACAAAAGCCTCATGAAAAATTTACAGAAAAAAAATTCCTTTGCAACCATTATAGATTAGCTAGTCTCAAAGAATTCACAAAAGGCATATATCATCTTTATATTAAAAATAAAAAATATGTTTTAGATCTTATTATAAAAGCAGAAAAACCTCCTGTATTGCATGGAAAAAAAGGTCTGATTGATATAGGTAAAGGCTATTCCTATTATTATTCTTTTACAGACATGTCAATTAGAGGAACATTAAAAATAGGAGATAAAATTAAACAGGTTGAAGGTATTGCATGGATGGATCATCAGTGGGGGAATTTTGATCTTCATGATAAACAATGGGATTGGTTATCTATTAAACTAAAAAATGATATTGATATTATGGCTTTCAAAATTCTGGACAAAATTACCCAAGAAGTAATGTTGTATACAAGCTTGATTGATAAAAATGGAAAATCAAAAATAATCAAAGATGCAAAGCTTAAATCAACTAAAAACTGGAAAAGCAGAAAAACAGGAATAATCTATCCTCTATATTGGAATCTAAAGATTCCTTCTAAAAAAATAAATTTAACAATAAAGCCGGTGTTTAATGAACAAGAAATGCATGACGGTATTTTGAAATATTGGGAAGGCTGCTGCAAAGTAACCGGGACATTTAATAAAAAAAGAACAAAAGGCAGGGCTTATATCGAATTAGTAGGCCATGAAAGGCTTAAATCCAAACTTTTTTAAATAACTCTAGACTTTCTCAAAATTTATGTATCAATTAATTATCTGTGAAAAACCTAATGCAGCAAAAAAAATAGCAGAAGCTCTCGCCGACAAAAAACCAATTAAAAAAACAACAAGAGAAAAAGTTCCTTATTATGAACTAGCTCATGAAGGAAAAAAGATAATTGTTTCATGTGCAGTAGGTCATCTTTATGGATTAAAACAAAAAGCAGGAACTAAATCTCAATATCCTGTCTTTGATATTGAATGGGCGCCTACAGGAGAAATAACCAAAAAAGCAGCATTCTCAAATAAATATTTGAGAAATATCAAGAGACTTGCAAAAGATGCAGATGAATTTATTATAGCAACAGACTATGATATTGAAGGAGAAGTTATTGGATTGAACATAATAAAATATGCATGCAAGCAAAAAGATGCAAAAAGAATGAAGTTTTCTACATTAACAAGAGATGATTTAATCAAAGCATATGATAAAAGAACTCCCCATCTTGACTGGCCTCAGGCTCATGCAGGAGAAACAAGACATAAGATGGATTGGTATTTTGGAATTAACCTGTCAAGAGCTTTGACTCATTCAATAAAAGAAGCAGGAGCATTCAAATTAATGTCAACCGGCCGTGTCCAAGGTCCTGCATTAAAATTAGTTGTAGACAAGGAAAAGGAAATCAAGGCCTTTAAGCCAGATCCTTACTGGGAAATACAACTAAAAGGAGAAATTAACAAAGGAGATATAATTGCCTTGCATGAATTAGGTAAAATCTTTGATTCAAAAAAAGCACAGGAAATATTTGATAAAATACATAAAGAGAAGACAGCAAAAGTAATAAATGTCGAGAAAAAAAGATTCAATGCAAATCCTCCAGTTCCTTTTGATTTGACTTCTTTGCAGATTGAAGCTCATAAATGTCTATATATATCCCCAAAAAATACATTATCAACAGCACAAGAACTTTATACAGGAGGATATATCTCTTATCCAAGAACATCCAGCCAGCAGTTGCCAAAGGAAATTGGATATAAAAAAATATTAACATTGCTGTCAAAACAAGCATCTTATAAAAATGAAACAGATTTTTTATTGAAAAAATCAAAACTAATGCCAAATAACGGCAAAAAAACAGATCCAGCTCATCCTGCTATTTATCCTACAGGAATTCCTCCTAAATTTAAATCAGATTATGAAAAAAAATTATATGATCTAATTGTAAGAAGATTTTTTGCAGTATTTGGAGATCCCGCAGTAAGAGAAACAATGACTGTAAATCTTGACTGTAATAAAGAAAATTTTATTACAAAAGGAACAACAACCATAGAGAAAGGATGGTTTGAATTATATGGAAAACATGTCAAACTAAAAGAAGAAGAACTGCCTAAAATAAACAAAGGAGATATTTGCAATATAAAAAAATTAGAAAAATTAGATAAAGAAACAACTCCTCCTAAAAGATATACAGAAGCTTCTTTAATCAAAGCTTTAGAAAAAGAGAATCTTGGAACAAAAGCAACTAGGGCTTCTATAATAGAAACATTATTTGATAGAGGATTTATAGATGGAAAAGCAATTGAAGCAACTGAGATGGGAATAAGAACAGAAGAAACATTAGAAAAACATTCTCCTAAGATTGTTGAACCAACTTTAACAAGACATTTTGAAGAAGATATGGAAAAGATAAGAGAAGGAAAAAAGGAGCCTAAAACAGTTTTAGAAGAATCTAAAAAAGCAGTGACAGAAATAACAGATGAATTTGACAAACATCTAAAAGAAATTGGTGAAGAACTGCTAAAAGCAGAAAGAGAAACAAGAAATGTTATGACTTATGTAGGAAAATGCCCTGTCTGCAAAGATGGAGAGCTTCATATAAGAAAAGGAAAGTTTGGGCATTTCATTGCCTGCAATAAATATCCTGACTGCAAGACAATATTTTCTATTCCTCAAGTAAAAGTTAGGCCCACAAAAGAGATCTGCGAAACCTGCGGAATGCCAAAAGTTCAAATCATAAAGAAAAGAAAAGGCCCTCAGATAATCTGCATTAATCCAAAATGCCCTTCAAAATTAGAAGACTATGACGAAGAGCAGAAAAAAGAGATGGAAGAGATTGATAAAGGCAAGATAGAAAAAGAATGCCCTAAATGCGGCAAGCCTTTAGTTCTTAGAAAATCAATATATGGGGCATTTTTAGGATGTTCTGGCTATCCAAAATGCAGATACACAGAAAAACTCCAGGATGATACACCATTAAAAGAGGATTTTGAAAAAACTAAGAAAAAGAGATAGATTTAACCTTCTCTTTAACATACTTATTTTTAATTAATTCTTTAACTAACTTATCAGCATCACAAAATTCCCTTTTAACTTTTGCAAATATCTTTCCTTTTTTAGCAAATGTTTTTCCTTTATATCGTTTTTTAAAATTTTCAACATATTCTTTTAATTTTAAAGGAGGCCCTTGCTTTTCAACATATTCTGATAAAGGTTTTTTATCAACAATAAACCAAAACAAAGTTTTTTTTGCTTTGTCCCATCTCCATCCTTTTTCATATACTTTAAATTCTTTTTTATTCAATTCTTTTTCAATAAATTCAATTGATTTCAATAATTTGCTTCCGACAACATCTTCTTTTCCAGGCAAAGCAGCTATATCTAATAAAATTAATTTATCTTTTCCAGCTCTTTCTTTTATTTCATCAATACTAATCTCTTTAATTTCAAAAAATTCTTTTACAGGTCTTTTCAAAAATTCTTTACAGATACAGATAAATTCATCAAATTTTTCATGACTGACAGCTGCAGCAGCATTTCTATCCTTCTGCACTGGATCAATAATAACCAAAGGAGAATAAATCTTAGATAAGTTTAATTTGTCTAATATCTCTTTCTTATTTCTATAATATTTTTCAACATCAATAAATACTTTATCTTTCCATTTAGAAGCATTCTTTACTAAATTCAAAAATCCACCATAATAAATAGTCAAAATCTCACAGATATATCCAGAAAACCCTTTGATATAACTTTCAGCTCCATAAATTCCTTGTGCTTTGCAGAATTGTTTTGTTAATCTGATATCATCAGCATATTTTTTATGCTTCTTAACCCATGCAGCATGCAATGGACTGACATCTGTTATATTTTTAGCATCAGAAGCATTTTTAATCTTCAAAATAGGAACAATCTCAAAAGTAAATCCCTCTTTTTTTATTTGAAAATAATCTCTGCTTCCATGCAGCCTTGAAATTTTCTTAAAAATTTTTTTTAAATGTTTTTCTAAAATATCAGAAAGCTGGTCACTTTTATCTTTATATTTTTGATAATTAAATCCAACAAAAACATCAGCATCATGAGCCTTGCTCAGCCAAGTTCCTTTTGCCCCGCTTCCGCCTAACTCAGCTTTTGCATCTTTAAGACCTTTACTAATTCTTTTTAGAAAATTATCTATCTTATTCTTAACTTCTTTTTCCTCTTCTTTACTTGGCTTGATATCTTTTAAAACCTCATTTAATATTTCCATACTAAAATAAAATTATTCATAGTATTTATAAGTTTCTAATTATCAATTAGCATAATATTTAAAAATAACTTCTAAACATTTTGAGCTATGCAAAGAAGAGTTGTAATAACTGGAATGGGTCCAATAACCTCTATAGGAATTGGCAAAGAAGAATTCTGGAAAAATTCATTAGAAGGAAGATCAGGAACAGAAAGAATCCCATTTGATTGGTTCAAAAAAAATCCAGGCAGATTCTATTCACATGTTTGCGCAACTGTTAAAGATTTTAATCCTAAAAATTATGGATTGAAAAGCAGATCTAAAACATTAGACAGGGCTTCTTTATTTGCATTAGCTGCAGCCTATCTTGCATTGCAGGACGCAGGAATAGATTTTACAGCACAAAACAACAAAGCAGAAATAAAAGGTCTTGATCTTGATCAAGGCTGCGTTATAGTCTCAACAGGAATTGGAGGCTTTAATACAGTAACAGAAGAGCACGAGCATTATACCTTAGAAAAAAAACTTAACCCATTTACTGTTTCTAAACTAATGCCAAATGCACCTTCTGATAATATATCAATTATGTATAGGATACGCGGAGAATCTAAGCCAGTTCCAACTGCTTGTGCAGCAGGAACAATGGGAATTGGAGAGGCTTTTAGATTAATATCTTCAGAAGAATATAGATGGATACTTGGAGGAGGAGTGGAATCCTGCTATGGACATGATGGGTATGGCTTTAAGGGATTTGATGCAATAGCTATGGATGGAAATAGGGCATTATCAACTGCTTATAATGATAGGCCTGAATCAGCATCAAGACCATTTGAAAAGAATAGAGATGGTTTTATTCTTGCAGAAGGCGGAGCAGTATTATTTGTTGAAGAGCTTGAACATGCTTTAGCAAGAGGAGCTGAAATTTATGCAGAAATTACAGCATATAAATCAAATTCTGATGCTCATAGTATAATGGGTTTAGACCCAGAAGCAAAACAATTGACAAAACTGATTAATGACTTATTGAAAAAGGCAGAACTAGATCCAAATGATATACAATATATTAATGCACATGCTACTTCAACACCTCCTAATGATAGAACAGAAACATTGGCGATTAAAAAAGCATTAGGCAACAATGCTTATAATTTAGTAATAGGCGGAACAAAATCAAGAGTAGGACATTCAATAGCAGGCTCAGGAGCGATTGAAATAGCAGAAACAGCTTTGGTGATACATAATGGAAAAATTCCTCCAACAATAAACTTTGAAGAAAAAGACCCAGACTGCGATTTAGATTATTCTCATAATAAAATAACAGAAAGGCCAATAGAAACCGCTCTAAAACTTACTTCTGGTTTTGGAGGGCATAATGCAGGTTTAGTAATCAAAAAATATAAACAATAAACGGCTTAGTAGAAAATCTCACCCTTTTGGGTCAGTGAGCGTTGAAAAGGCTCGTGAGACTGCTCAACTCTAGTGCAACATCATGCGAAGCCTGAAGGTTGCACGTAGCGAATGAGAGATTTTCTACAGAGCCACAATAAACACAAACTTAATAAATTAGATTCCAAAAATCGCATTTTTTTCTAAAATATAGGTTATAAACATTAACTTTCTTAACTAAATTTGATAAAACTTTTAATTGTTTTTTTCTGTCAATATAATTTTGATATCTCCAAGAAGTTTTTTTTATAAATTTAAAAGCATCTTTTTTGGAAAGCTTAACTAATTTATTCTTATTTGATTTTATTATTCGAAAACATGCTTTGAGCTCTGCTGATTTATTATCTTTGCAGATATTTTTTAATAATGTATTTTTTGGCACGCTCCAAATCTTGAACTTATTATTTACTTCTCTAACTAATGAACAATCATCATGAAGAATTATTCCTTTTTTGATAAAAGATTGGGAAATTGTTGATTTTCCACTATAACAAGGTCCAAAAAATAAATATCCTTTTTTGTTTTTTACTAATGAAGCAGCATGTAGTTCTGTTCCAGCATTTTTATTTAAAACAATACTAAATATTATTGGCAAAAGAAAATTTAAATGAGTAATTTCTTTTTTGTTTGTTATATATACCCCTTTACTTTTATTTTTGTTGATTTGAAGCTCATTATAATCATTAGTTATATCAAATTTAATTTTTAGTTCATTTGAAGTATTTTTACTAATATAATAACCAGTTCTTCTCTTAAGAATTCTTTGGTTTATAATATTTAATTCAAAAGCTGGTTTTGACTTCATTTTTTTGATAAATCCTTTGTAATATTGATTAATCTTTTTTAAAAAAGAATTAGATGGACAACTTATTCTGATGGGTAAATCTGAAACTTTAATTGTTAATTGTTCCATTTAAAACACCCTCTTTATGTTAGTCCTCTTTTATGTAGGATGGTTTATGTTTGCATGTTAAAGCTTCAATAGGGCAAAGCTTTAGATTACAATATTGCAGATATTTACATTTTATACATTTTTTCCATACATCCTTAAACTTAAGAGATCTTAACCATTTTAATTTTTTTGATTCATACCAAATTTTTTCAAGTGGTTTTTTTCTAATATTTCCAGCGTATAGAGTCCATCTAACACAAGGTTTCACATCCCCATAAGGATTTATTGTCAATGCTACATTACCCCCTCTACACAATCTCCCCTTTGAGTTATATTTTTCCTTTATTCCGATTAAATTTTGTTTTATATCTAAAGAATTTTTATTAGGTAAATATTTATATAAATATTCTGTTAGTTCCCTATATGAACATGAATGTTTCAATGGTTCTAAACTATTATCAAATTTTTTAACAATATCAGTTACAATTCCCATTTTAACATTATATTTGTCAATAAGTTTTTTCATTTTTTGAAAGTCTCTAATATTTTCTTTTAATGGAACACAAACAACTGTAAAAGGCAATTTTTCTTTTTTTAAAAGGAATATTGCCTTAATTGTTTTAGAATAAGCAAGACTATTTTTAGTGACTTTTTTGTATGTATTTTTATTAGCCCCATATAAAGAAAGTTGTATATCAACAATAGGCAAATCTTTGATTTT
>Ga0180438_10000439_pt1 | contig 82281 bp, 71 predicted proteins | sample SS_ome_12_FD_132455 | JGI IMG/M metagenome (GOLD analysis project Ga0180438, IMG submission 132455) | Hypersaline lake sediment archaeal communities from the Salton Sea, California, USA - SS_3_D_2 metaG | ecosystem: Environmental > Aquatic > Non-marine Saline and Alkaline > Hypersaline >... | reverse complement strand
GCAAACCGAAAGCCAGCGATACGGCAATGACCTTTTGTTTGGTGTGCATGATGTTCTTTAATTAAGTCGGTAATATAACTCTTTTCATCTCCTCATTCAACTTTCCTGAATTATTCATAAAAATTGTCGATTCAATTTTCCTAAAAAAAGCAACACCAGAATCGATTCTTCCTATACCTTTATGTTGGGGTGGGGCGGGTTGGCACCTTCCAGGCGGGCCAACCTATATTGCAGGGTGGGGCGCGGGTTGGCGACTTCGTCACAGCCCATTCGCGGTATTCTCTCTCTGGACCTCACCTTATCGATCTTAAAGACACATCGGTGATGGAAGGCAGCAGGTTCGGCTATTTTTTGTCTGCGAAATAAAGGCTTTTAAATCCCTCTACAGCCGATTTCAGCATTTTCACGCTGGCCAGGTCCACAGCCTGCTTGGATTTCATGGCGTGAGTCAAGATCTGATGGCAGAGAATCAGCTTTTGAGCGTAATTTGCCATAGCCTGTTTGTCTTCCGTATCGGGACCTTTGATTCGTTGTGTTAGAAAGTACTGGCTGATGATATGCTGGATTTCCTCGGCGTGCTTCTCTTTGTTTACGACCCATCGAACGATCTGATTCATGTTCTGCGGCTGTTCCTCGGAGAGCTGCATGATCTGCTGAATGGCTTTTTCGATCGTCTGGATGTGTTCATCTATCATGGTGAACCGCAGTTCGTCGTTGTAAATCCCGCACGGAACCTCGCAATGGGGATAGAGTCCCGGCCGTAAAAGGACGAAGATGATAAAAAAAAGGAAAAGGTTAAGGATTTTTTTCATTTCATGCCTCCTGATTGCGATGCATTTTTTTTGTCCAGTGAAGTGATGCGAGACTAATTTATAGGAAATTCTTTATTTTGTCGATAGAAAAGATAGAATTAAATAGGTCTTGTCGCTTTTTCGAGCCAGTCTTTTTCATCCCTGTCGACCAGAGGAGAGACAATTTCCTTCACTTTCCTGTGATAGGCATTGAACCAGTCGAGCTCTTCTTGACGCAGCAAATCCTTTTTCACCAGATTCCGATCGATGGGGCACAAGGTCAAAGTTTCGAACCGGTAAAAGGACGAGTCCGGCGATGAATTTTTTTCGTCTTTCTCTACCAGGACGACATTTTCCAGCCGAATACCGAAGCGATTTTCCAGATAAACGCCGGGCTCGATGGTAGTGATCATCCCGGGTTCGAGCGCAACCCCGACACACCGCTGTGGTGAAATGGCATGAGGTCCTTCATGGACGTTGAGGTAAGTCCCGATGCCGTGCCCGGTTCCATGCCCGTAGTTCTGCCCCTTTTTCCACAGAGACAGCCGGGCAACGGTATCCAGGTGCCTGCCTGCGGTTCCCTGGGGAAAGGAGAGCATCGTGAGAGAGAGAAGCCCTTGAAGAACCCGGGTGAAGCATTCCCTGTGAATCCTCCGGGGTTCTCCGAGGAAGATCGTTCGCGTTATGTCCGTTGTGGCATCCCAGTATTGAGCCCCTGAATCGATGAGATAGATATTGCCGTTCTTCAAGGCGATATCCGTTTCGGAGGTTGCCCCGTAATGAACGATGGCCGAATGGGATCCAAATGCGGAAATCGTCTCGAAGCTCGGTCCTTGGTAATTTGCACCTCCGGCGCGGAATTCCTTCAGCTTGGCTGCCGCTAGACGCTCTGTGATCCGTTGCCTTTTCCATGTCCTGTCCAGCCAAAAAAGGAATTTCACCATCGCTGCGCCGTCCCGTATATGGGCGCGGCGGAATCCTTCGATCTCTGTCTTGTTTTTTATAGCTTTAAGAAAGGAGACGGGACTGGGAGCGGAAAAAATTTTCGTACGCTTTTTCAAAATATCGACGATGCGCTGATTCGTGCGGCTCTCGTCTAACCAAATCCGATCGCTCTTTTCGGCCAAGGTGCCGAGCATCGGGAAGAATTTCTCGTAATCATAAATGGCGACAGTGTTTTTCAGACTGCTGAAAACCCTTTTTGTCAGTTTGTCCCGTTCGATAAAAAGCATGGCTTTATCTCGAAATATCAGGGCAAAGGCAATCGCCAGCGGATTGAATTTGATGTCTTTTCCCCGGATGTTGAAAAGCCATGCGATCTCATCTAAGGCAGAAATGACCAGAATGTCCGCGGGTTGTTCCCTCATCTTTTTCCGAACCCGCTCCAGCTTCTTGCTTGTTGATTCCCCCGAATATTTTAGCGGGTAGGTCCGGATCTTGTTTTCAGAGGGATTCGGACGGTTCTTCCAAACGATATCGACAAGATTCTTTGAAACTCCCTTTACGCGGATATCTTTGTTTTTCAAGTATGAGCGGAGGTCTTCGAAGTCCCGGTGGGAAAGGAGCTGGGAATCGACACCGAGCACCTTGCCTTTTCCCAATTCCTCGGTAAGCCATTCTTTGATACCGGGAACATCCGGCTTGCCCATCTTGAACAGTTGGAAGATGTCCTTGTCCAATTCCTGCTCGGCCTGCAAAAAATACCTGGAATCCGTCCAGAGACCTGCCTTGGATTGTGTGATGACAACATCTCCGGAAGAACCCCTGAATCCGCTGATGAATTTTCTTCTCTGCCAGAATTCGGGGATGTATTCATCCTGATGAGGGTCTGTGCCAGGAACCAGATAGGCATCCAACCCGAATTTTTTCATCAGGCGGCGGAGGGATTCAAGGTTCCCTTTCATAGCCGAATATCCATTTTGCTTGTCAAAGCAGGAGGCTGATCATCAAAATACTCAAGCCGGCCACGACCATCGCACCGATAAACCCGACAAGAAGAGGCTTTAGCCCAACTTTTTTGAAGGAGCTAAAAACCGTGTTCATGCCGATCCCGGCAAGTCCGAGAAGGATCAAAAATTTTCCCGCTGCACTGAAGGCCCGGACTCCCTCGGAGGAAAAATATCCTTGTGTGTTCAATCCTGCCAGAATAAAATACCCGAACAAGAACCAGGGAAAAGCTTTGGCCACATTCACGCGGGCTTCCTCGTCTTTCCGGCCTTTTATGACGGTGCTGGTATACCAGAGAGCGATCAGGAAAGCCACAGGCACCATGAAACAGTTTCGGACGAGCTTGACAGCCGTGGCAGTTTTGCCTGCCAGGTCCGAATAGATGAATCCCGCTCCGACGACCTGGGGTGTCGAGTGGATCGCGGTGCCGGCAAAAACGCCGAAATCAATATCGGTCACCCCCAGGATCTGGGCGATTTTAGGGTAGATGATTATGGCCAAAAATCCCCAGAGTGCGATCGTTCCGATTGCATAACTTGTCTCTTCTTCCCTGGCTTTTATGAGGGGGGCAGTGACGGCGATGGCAGAGCCGCCGCAGATGGTCGTTCCGACAGACAGGAGGACCGAGAGCCCTGTGGGGAGGCGGAAGACTTTTCCGAGAATGTAGATCACGAAATAACTGACCGTCATCGTCACCAGGATGATGATCAGCATGTTCGCCCCCTGAGAGCCGATGTCCCGGAAGTTCAGCGATGCGCCGATCAGGACAATTCCCAGTATCAGGATTTTTTCGAATGCCTTAATTCCGGGGAGAAAAAATCCGGGTAGCATTCCCGTATTTCGGATCAGAATCCCGATCAGGATGGCGATTACAGCGGACTCGATCGGATTTTTTCCACCGATGACTATGAGTTTCGATAAAAACATCGCAAGCGTACCAACTGCCAGCATCAACAGCCAGCCCGGTAAAAATTCCTTTTTCATCCTTGTGAACTCCTCATCTCGGTCCTAGGGTTTCGTGGCCGGATTGTGTGTTTCCCTGAAGATTGACGGACACCTCTTTCCAGCCCTTGATATGGAAACTATCTTTCAATCTTCAGCAAAAACTTCGATTGGCATCGAAAGTTTCGCAACAAAATCAGGGTCTATTTTATAGACGGAGTGTCCCGGGTGTCAATGGAAAACCGTTTTGTCTTGAGAATAATCAACGGATGGCCTTATAATAAACAATGAGAGGAACCTAGAGATGGAATATGGCTGCTGGTCTGAAGTCGGGGCACTAAAGCGTCTTTTATTGAAACACCCGAGCGAAGCCTTTGTCAGTAAAGAAAATATCGAGGCCCAGTGGGCCGATCTTAACTATTTGGGATTGCCGGACTATCACCGTGCAGTAGCGGAGTACGAGCAGTTCGTGCAATTGCTGGAAAGGCGGGTTCCGGAGATCCATTATTTGCCCCAACGGGACCGAACGGGTCTGGATTCGATCTATGTCCACGATCCTGTCGTTATGACTGCCAAAGGAGCGGTCCTGTGCAATATGGGAAAAGAGCAGAGGAGGGGGGAGCCTGCTGCCGTGAAAGAATTTCTGGAGGGATTGAACATCCCGATCCTGGGTTCAATCACGGGAGATGGCCGCCTGGAAGGCGGAGATGTCGTCCTCTTCGATAAAAACACTCTGGCCGTTGCAGAGGGATACCGGACGAATCGGCAAGGCATAAAGCAACTCCGGGATTTGACAGGAGAATTTATCTCCGATTTCCTGACCGTTCCTCTGCCCCATTGGCAGGGGCCTGGCGATGTCCTGCATTTGATGTCCATCATCAGTCCTGTGGACCACGATTTGGCAGTGATTTATTCCCGGTTGATGCCTGTTCCGTTTCGGGAATGGCTCATTCGGCAGGGGATGGATCTGATCGAAGTCCCTGATTCCGAATTCGAAACCATGGGATGCAATGTTTTGGCCCTTTCGCCGAGGAAATGCATCATGCTTGCCGGGAATCCGCACACACGGCAAAGGCTTCTGGATGCCGGAGCGGATGTCTGGGAGTACGGGGGTGAAGAAATCTCGAAAAAAGGCGCTGGTGGTCCCACCTGTCTAACGCGCCCTTTATTGCGGGTGGAATGAGGGGCCAACGGTTTCGGGGGGATCAGGCCTTGTCGACAGCTTTAAGCTTTGACTCTATCGAAGCGTCCGTATCCATTCTGTGATCGATGTTCAAATCGATATGAATACGCCGTGCTCCCATGTCCGCGATCGTTTTATGGGCTTTTTCGATAACGCTGAATAGAGTCGCCAGATCCGGTGACTCGATCGTCGTGTTCATGCCTCCTGTGACGCTTTTGAGGCCAGAACTCTCGATCGTTTTGATAGCTTCTTTGACATACCTGGCGACGGAGACTCCTTCGCTAGTTGGAAATATGGCTAAGGATGCAATGATCATTTTATCTCCTGTAATCGATATATGTGTGAAAATTTTATCAGTTTAGAAGGGTTCTATCAACGCCTCATAAGGTTTCGCATCTGTTTTTGATTTTCTCGAGAGCGGACTCGGCTTCGGCGATCAGTCCGTTCAAGGCCTGTTCCAGAGGCAGGACTTTGTTGACGAGGCCAACACTCTGGCCGGCCATCAAGGAACCGGAATCGACATCCCCATCCTGGACAGCCCTGCGCAACGCTCCTACCCAAAATTGCTCCACACGATGCTGTGCCTCCGCATGGGAGATTTCTCCTGCCTGCCTCTTCTGTAGCAGATCGACTTGGAGTTCTGCAAAAGCATCCAGTCCTTTGTTTCGCAAGGCCCGGACAGCCACCACCTTTAGCTCGGAGCCTATCTGGGGAGTTGCCACGGCATCGCGGGCCCTTGCCCGGATAAACGCTTGTTTGAATTTGGGATGGGCGCTGCACTCTTCTGTCATCACAAAAAAAGTGCCCAGCTGAACTCCGGCTGCTCCCATCAGCAGCAGATGTGCCATGTATGTTCCCGAGGCGATCCCCCCTGCGACAAAGACAGGAACATCGTCGATTTTATAAAGGACTTGCTGCAGGAGGATGCCCAGGGAGACATGCCCCACATGTCCGCCTGCCTCGCTTCCTTCGAGGATGAGTGCATCCACTCCCATATCGACCAGCCTTCTCGCTATGGAATCTGTAGATGCGAAGCTCATGACTTTGGCTCCGCCTTCCTTAGCGATTCTGACTTCCGTCTGACGGGGGAAGCTTCCCGCGAATACGATGAAAGGGACATTGTTATTAACAGCAACGGCCAGATGTTCTTTATAATTGGGCGCGATGGTGATCAAGTTCACGGCAAAAGGTTTTAGGGTGAGCTCGCGGACTTTTTTGATCTCGGCATCGAGAGAAGACGGTTCCATATTCCCCGCTGCCAGAGAGCCAAAAGCCCTGTGGTTGGAAACGGCGGAGACAAATCGGCTGTCGGAGATCCATGTCATGGCTCCGGCTATGATGGGAATATCGACACCAAGAAATTCTTTCCCCTCAGCCCAGAGAGAGTCTATTCGGGACATTCGGAATCCTTGTTTTTCATGCGTTTATTCAAGACGTTCATGCAGAATATAAAGAATCTTTTCATGATTAGTCAAGAAAAGATACTTTAATACGAAGCAGGAGAGGTATCATTGGAAAATCCCGAAAGAGCACTCATCCCGTTGTGAAAGATTTGAAATGTTAAATTGACACAGGGATATGAATAAGATAAAAATATATGGTTACATTTTTCTTCATTATATAGTGGGTTAAAATGAAGGGCAGAAAAAAAATCGGGAAGATCGATTTTCAAACGTTTTCGCAGTTTCTGCTTAATCGCCTCGGCCACAAGGACAATTCGGTCATCGTTCCTCCGTTGACCGGCGTCGATGCCGGTGTCATCGATATCGGTCATAACAAGGTTCTTCTCATTGCCGAAGACCCCATCTTCACCATCCCGGGACTCCCCCTCGAGATGTTCGGCTGGTTTACCGTACACATCGGAGCGAGCGATATAGCGGTTATGGGAGTCAAGCCCCGCTACATGACCTACACATTGTTGATGCCCCCCGAAACTTCCGAAGAAGATTTCCGAATTATCGTCGATTCGATCCATCATACGGCAGAGGAGTTGGAAATCGCTATTGTCGGCGGTCATACGGGATATTACCCCGGCTTCGCTGCACCGACAATCGGAGGAATAACGGTATTTGCCATAGCGGAAAGGGATGGCTATGTAACGCCTGCCGGCGCTCTTCAGGGAGACGATGTCATTTTAACCAAAGGACCGGCGATCGAAACCGCAGCCATCCTTTCGGTTGTCCGGGAAAAAGAAATTCTGAAGATTCACCCCAGGGATCTTGTCGATAAAGCCAAGAACTTGAGCAAACAGATGACCGTTGTAAGGGATGCCCTTGTGGCCATGGAAGCCGGAGGGATAACGGCTATGCATGACGCCACGGAGGGGGGAGTGCAGGGCGGCCTTTTTGAGATCGCCAATGCCAGTCAAGTCGGGATGGACGTCGATGAGTCATTATTTATTTATCCCGATGAGGTGAGAATCGTGTGCGAGGCTTTCAACCTGGACCCTATCACATCGATTGCGGAGGGCTCCCTGCTCATTACGGTTAAGCAGGATTATTCAAACAAGGTTATCGAAAAACTTGCAGAAGCTGAAATTCCGTCTTCTGTCATAGGAAAAGTTTTGAAAGATCCCGGGATAAGAAGCATAAAAAGACGGGATGGCACCAGGAGCCCGTTGGTTATCCCTGATCAGGATCCCTTCTGGCCAGCTTTTTTCGAAGGGCTTGGGGAGGAATAGATGATAAAAAAAAGAACGGGAGATTCAAGATGCGCCTAACTTCACTAAAGAGACCGAATTTTTATATGCCTTTTCTGGTCATTTTGTTTTGTTCGATGTTTGTGTTTGTTTCCTATAGCCAGGAAGAGGACTACGAGACAATCGACAGCGAAACATGTATCGAGTGCCATGAGGAAAGCGAGCAGGGCACCGATATCGCGGAAGACATATCTCATTCAATCCATGACGGGATGGCGTGTCTTGACTGTCATAGCGACAAAGGAACGATGCCCCATAAAGAAGATCTCAGCTTTCAGGTAGATTGGGAAGGATGCATCACCTGTCATGAAGATGCCGGTGAAGAATACACGATCCATGGCCGTACTGCCCATGCCGATGATGAGGAGATACCGACCTGTTCCGATTGTCACGGGGATCACGACATTCTCCCGTCTTCTGCGAAACTTTCACATACGAATCCCATAAATCTTCCCAAGACCTGCGGGAAGTGTCACACCGATCTGGATCTGATCGAGAGGCACCGCATCCGGTCGGATCATCCTATCGATGTTTATGAAAGCAGCATTCACGGCAGCGCCGTAAAAAACGGAATCCTTGCTGCAGCCAGCTGCAATGACTGCCATTCTACAGAGGGGACAGCGCACAAGGTATATTCCCAGGGGAATCCCAATTCTTCGATAAACCATTTCAATATTCCAGACACCTGCGGTAAGTGCCATGAACAGGAAACAAAGGATTTTTGGGTGGGGATTCACGGCGAGCTCGTGAAAAAGGGCGATTCCAATTCTCCGGTTTGCACTAACTGTCATGGGGAGCATGGGATCATATCTCCTAAGGACCCCCGTTCTCCAGTATCCCCGGCGAGGCTGGCTGAAGCCACCTGCACGCTTTGCCACGAATCCATCACACTAACCGAAAGGTATGGCGTTTCCACAGGACGAAGACCCACTTTCATCGACAGCTATCATGGATTGAAGACAAAAGCCGGCGATCTGGAGGTGGCGAACTGCGCGTCCTGCCATGGGGTTCACCTCATCTTGGACAGCTCTAATCCTGAATCCAGAGTCCATCCGGACAATCTCGGCAGCACCTGCGGCGAGTGCCATCCGGGGATAACGGCCGAATTGGCTTCTACGCCAATCCATGGTTTTTTGGAGAGTGTCGAGAAAAACAAAGTGGCGGATCTCGTCAAGGTCGTTTATATCCTTGCCATCGTCGTGATCATCGGATTGATGGCCCTTCATTGGATCATCGATATTTTGCGGCAGATCCGAAATGTGATGAACAAGCCCCAGGTTCGCAGAATGTGGGCCGATGAAGTCTGGCAGCACACACTTCTGATGGTGAGTTTTTCGGTGCTGGTCATCACAGGGTTCGCCCTCCGTTACGGAGACTCGTGGTTTGCAAGCTTTCTTTTCGGCTGGGACAATGGTTTTACGGTGCGGGGGATCATCCATAGAGTGGCGGCTGTGGTTATGGTCGTCGCCTCACTCTGGCACATGCTGTATCTTTTTTCGCGAAGGGGCAGGCGGTTCCTCAAGGATATGTTCCCGAATTTTGCGGATTTGCGCCAGTTCGTGCAGCGCATCATGTACAACCTGGGATTATCCAAACAGGAACCGATGTTCAAACGGTTCAGCTATGTGGAGAAAGCCGAGTACTGGGCGCTCGTTTGGGGAAATGCGGTGATGATCATCACGGGATTCCTTCTCTGGTTCGATAACTTTTTTGTGGGGATCCTTCCCAAGGGATTTCTGGAGGTGGCGCTGGTCATCCATTTTTACGAAGCCATCCTGGCTACACTGGCTATTGTGATCTGGCATCTCTATTCCACCGTGTTTAATCCCCATGTCTATCCGATGAATCCGTCTTGGCTGACCGGCAAGATGCCTAGGGACATGTTCGAGCACGAACATGCCGATGCGGAAGCCGAAGAAGTATAGGGGTATAGGTCTTCAAGAATTCTAGAGATCTATTTGTAGCCGAACAGCATGCTGTAGATAATCAGCACGATCAAACTGACGCCGATCGCCAGGAACGTATAGCCGAATATCCGTACGGCAAGCATTCTTCTGGGAGAGATTTCTCTTAGCTCTACGGATTTTTTGAGCTTCCCGCTTTCTTTCAAATACTTGAATTCTTCAGGCCGGTCTTCTTTGTATTCATCCAGCGGGACCAGCCCGGTGAAAATAACGGGATCCAAAGGGAAAGATTCCGGGCGGAGATGGGTGTTGAAGAAATGGATCGTGAATATGAATCCGACGGCCAGCAACGCTTCGTCGCTGTGAACGATCATAGCGACGTTGATCAGCCAGCCGGGCAAAATCTTCGTGAAGAATTCGGGGAACCACAAGATCAATCCTGAGAGTCCGATGACTCCCACCCCCCAAAAAACGGCCATGTAATCGAATTTTTCCCAATATGTCCAGCGGCCGTAATCCGGACGCGGGCCTAGGCCCAGGAACCATTTCATCGATCCGATAAAATCTTTCAGGTCCTTTTTGTTGAACCACAAGGAGCGTTTCCCGAAGACCATCTGCCTCCATGTCGTTTTGGTGCGCATTTTTGACCGCACCATCAGGAAAATATGGACGAAGAAATACCCGAAGGTGATCGCAGCGGAAACCCGGTGGATGCGCCCTGCCGCCTCGACTCCGCCAAAAATGTCGGCCAGGGTTTGGGCCCAAGGCATACCCGCGAATTTCAGCATCATGCCCGTCAAGGCCAGGCCCATGAAGCTCAGGATCACGAAGATATGCATGATTCTCTGGTCCAGGGTAAATCGCTGGATATAATATCTTTTGTGGATCTTTTCGGCGTTTCTTTTTTCCTTCAAATGTTTGAAAGAACGGGGCATCCAAAGCAGCGTGTGCAATCCGAAAAAGCTGAATACGACGATGAGCAGCGAGGTCATGGCCCAAAAGGTGAAATACAGGACGGGATACTTTTGTTTGTCGTGATGGGTGGCATGAGTCAAGTAGCCGGTAAAACGGCGGTTGGCATCGGGGTGGCACTTCTGGCATGTTTCCACGACCCGGTTGAATCCCACATGGGAATCAGGGTTGTCCACTTTTTGAATATCATGGGCCCCATGACAATCGGAGCATTTGGCTGTTTTGAGGTAGCCCAAAGTATACGCCTTGCCGTGGATGGTCTCTGTGTAGGTTTCGGATAGGTCCTCGTGGCACGACCCGCATTGATGGGTGACCTCAGCCATGAACTGATCCTGCTTGATCTCCTTGATCTGGTGGGAGGAATGGCAGTCTTCGCAAGTCGGCAATTTTTCTTCCTGGTCTGTCCTGGATACGTGGTGAATGCTTTGGGCGTAATCATCGTAAATACCTTTGTGGCAGGTCGCGCATGTCGATGGGAGATTCTTATAATAAGTCGAAGAACGTTCGTCATCGTGCTTTAGCTCGAGATGAGTAGAGTGACAATCCGTACAAACCGCGCTGGGAAGAAGCCCTTTTTTGATCAGCCCCTGTCCGTGAACGCTGCTAGAGTAGTCGACCAGAGCATTTCCTGCATCAGTTTCCACGATAGCGGGCTGGTCGATTTTACCGTGACAATTGCCGCATAAATCGGGAATCCGGGAACGATAGGTCTTGTCCCGTTCATCCAAATGCGATAGAACCTTGTGTGTTCCATGGCAGTAGGAACAATAGGGAGCATTGGGATTGTTCTGGACATAAGCCATGCCATGGCTGCTTTCGAAGTAGTCTTCTGCCATTTGGGCATGGCAGTTGGAGCAGTCTACCTGTCTCGCCGTCTCGCATGGGCGATCCCGCTTCGGATCGATGTCCGCATGGCATTTCACGCAGGGGATGTTCCTGTGCTCTGAATTCTGCAGGTCCTCTTTCCGGACGGTCAATGAAATGCGTTCCCCGTCGACCGTCTTGTAAACATCTTCCCTTTCATGGCATTTCAAGCATTCCCGGTCAGACATTCCGAGGACTAAACTGGTTCTGCTTATGGTATGTGGCTGGTGGCAGTCCGTGCAGGCCGGGATCGCTCCCGGTTCCTTTTCCCAAAGTTCTCCTCTGATGATTTTGGTGTGGACTTCTTCGATCCGGGCATGGCATTTAGCGCAGGTTGCTGCAATATTTCGGGCAGAAACGGTGGAGTTGGCATTGGTGTGCGGAAGAACGAGGTGATTCCCGTGGCAATCGTTGCAGGTTGCCGTGACGATCAAGCCCTGCTTGAAAAGGCCTTCGCCATGGATACTCTGGGAATAATTGGCCAGAATATCCCTTTCGGGGATGTTGTACACTCTTGCAACGGGAGCGCCTTCCCGGTGGCATTTTCCGCATAGAACGGGAATGTTCATTTTGTACGTGCGCGACTGAAAATCTGTATTTGGCCGGATGTAATGTTCCCCATGGCATTCGTTGCATGTCGGGGCATAAGGGGCCCCCCTTTTCAATGCTCTGCCGTGGATGCCGGCGTAAAACTGCTCGTCTGCAACATCGTGGCAGATCCCGCAGTTTACTCTCTCCAGCGTCTCGGGGTGGGGGAATTCTTCCACATCGGCATCTTGATGGCAGTCGATACAGTCGGAATCTTTGTGTACGGATTCCGAAAATCGCTTGAAATCCACATACACAGAGACAGTCCGTCCCTGACGCCTTGCCGTTAACTCCGGGTCGGAATGGCAGGCTTCGCAATCTTCGTTGGATTGGGCCGCTGCAAAACAAAATAGGAAGGGGAGGATGAAGGCGAGAATTCCTATCGATTTAATTTTTTTCATTCTATGATTATAAGTGAGCGTATGTACTTGTGATGCCTGACTGCTTAACCTGAGCTCTGGACCGGAACTGTGCTGCCGGGCCTGATCTGGGGATTACTGTGGAATTATTCTGTTGGCCGGGGATGCTTCACTTTTTCCCATGCGGCCGCGAAATCGAAAGCGGCTTCATGGGCATTTTCATGACAGGAAAGACACTGCTTTTTGATCGCATCTGGAGCGCTGTAATCGGTCATGCCCATTTTTACGGCTTCGGCATGCTCTTTCATGGTCGACATTTTTTTATAATCGCTTCCCGGACCGTGGCACGCTTCACAACCTACGCCTTCTTCTTTGAGTTCAGGGTTTTTTGCGGCAAGGGGGGCATGGCATTTGAGACAATTGGGGTTTTCTGCAGGATTGTCTACGCCAGCCGCAGCGGCGATTTCCTTACCCTTATCCGATGTCAGCGCCGAGGAAGATTTTGAGTGCTTTCTCGATTCCCAGAGAGGAAACTGCTGGCCTTGCTTTTCGGTTCTGTGGCACATTTTGCATTTTTCCGATCCGACATAGGTGAATTCCTGACTGAACAAACTCGCGATGAGCACGATTCCGATAAGAACAACACCCAATAATAGCGTTTTTTTCATCCTATCCTCCAATTCAACTTTTTTCAATTAGCAAATATGATAGAGATTTAAGGTGGCTCTGTCAATACAATGTTAATAATAACGTTAAATTTCTCGTTTCTCAAAAAGGCTCCGGATTCCCTGGTTCGCCGATAGATTCTAAATCTTTTTTTATAGCTGACAATGATTCTTCGATATAGATGTAGTTGTGGATTCCGTTGCTCCCGTCGACCTCGATCCTTCCCATCTCTTCCTCGATGGCTTTCAAAGTTACGCGCTCTTCTGGTGTTAATGGCGCGTTTCTTTTCCTCTTTATGGAAGCTTTTATGGAAGAGATCAGGTCTTTGATAGTCCTTTGCCATTCTGTGTGCATCTCTGCATAATCCTCGTCATGGCACTCAGCGCATTTTCCTTTATCAGGGCGGTAAATCTTCTTGTTGTCCCCCAGATGGCAGTCGAAACATTCCACTTCCGCTTCAGCCATGATATCACTGGGGATTTCCTGGCCATCCCATTCTCCTCCCCGGTAGAAGTTTTCCTGCACTTTATGGCAGGTTCCGCAATCGGCTTTCGTGTCCTCGTGATGGCAGGAAGCACAGTTTTGTTTAGTGGCGATGAATTCTCCGTGTGTCCGGACATTGGAATGGCAACGAGAGCAGTCGATTTTCTGTTCGATCAAATGCTTTTTATGGGGAAATGTCAATCCGAATATCTCTTTGTCGGTTTCTTCGATTCCGGCGTGACAATTGGCACACAGGGTGGGAATCTCGCTCGAGACGATCTGGAAAGCCTGGGGCGTGTATCCGGATTCGACGGCCCTGAGGGCATCGAGCATCTTGTTATAGGAGGCCATCAGAAGCTCTTGAGAAAAGGTCACATTGTGGACGCTTTTTCCCTGCTCGACGATCTCGATGTTGAAATCCGCCTCTTCGAGCAAAGCATCCGCATCGGATTTCTTCACATGTTCGGTCCTGCTGATGACCTGATTGACTTGCCGATATATCGACTTGATCTGGCCCAGCTTTTTTGCCGTCGATTCTTCCCAACCCTTCAATATCCTGGCAAAACCTTTGCCATGGCAGGATTCGCAGGCGTTGGCACCGGAAATCAACGTGTCGCTTTTGATCAAGGTTCCGCCCTGCTCTTCGTGGAAGATGTGACAACCCTTGCAGCTAAGTCCCTTTTCCAGCATGACGTTGGGCATGGGATGGTCGAGGCCTTTGCCTCCCTCTCCGGTGTACAGGATTTTCTGGGCTTTGTGGTATTCCTTATGGCAGGAATTGCAGTCGGCAATGGCATCGATATCCTTGACGATCTTATGCTGGATTTCCAGATGGCATTGATTGCATTCGATCTTATCCTCGTAAATATGCTCGGTATGCATGAGGTCTGTGTCCTCATATTTGTCCAGTCTTTCCCGTTCTCCGTGGCATTTGTAGCAGTTTTCCCGGGGGACTTCGCCATCTCCGATAATGGTATTGCTGTGGCATTTGTCACAGGCAAATCCATTGGTGAAAACCAGGGTGTGATTGTAACGAGGGGATTGGGGACCAACGAGGGTTTCCTTCGTATGACAGTGACTGCAGTCATCGATCTGGGGATATTGATCGCTTTTTTTGAAATGACAGATAAAACAGGAACTCTCCGTGACCGTTATATGTTCGCCCTGAACGATCTGAGAATGACAGCTCGTGCACTGGAGCTGTTTTCCTCTTTTGAGGTCTTCGAAATGGATCGTGTGGTCGAATGCGACATTGTTGAACATCACTTGGCCTTCCAGGAGTCTTTTTTCATGACAGCCTTCCCTGAGGCAGCTGTCGTCGCGGATCTCGGCCCATGGTTTGGATTTGACGTAGAGTTTCGTCCAGTAGCGGCCGACCATGACCAGCCCTTCGATCTTTTTTCTCAGTTTGGAGCGTATCCCCCCGCCAGGAGGGTAATGACAAACACTGCACTCGACATCCTTATGAGAGGATGTTTCCCAGCTTTTGAAAAAGGGTTTCATGTAATGGCAGGAAGCGCAGAAATTCGAATGGGATGTGAATTCTATCGAACCTAAGGCGACGATAACGAAAAAAGCGACCAGGCCGAGAAAGATGATCAGTCTTTTTTTCCTTTTGGTTTTCTTTTTCATCACAGTTTCCAGAATATCTTATAAGTATGACTCTTCAACGGAATGCATTTTGAGGCTTATCATGCATAGCTGTGGAGGCCGGCAAGGAGGTAGTTGACACCGAAGTAGGTAAAAAGGGCTGCTAAAAAACCGAGGATGGCAATAATGGCAGAACGGCGGCCTTTCCAGCCCATCACGATCCTTGTATGGAGGTACAGAGCGAACACGAACCAGGTGATCAGGCTCCAGACCTCCTTCGGGTCCCAGCTCCAATAACTGCCCCAAGCCTTGTAGGCCCAGACCATTCCGAATACCAGACCTCCCAGTGTGAACAAAGGGAATCCGACTGCGACACACCTGTAGCTGATGGAGTCGAGTTTTTCAGATGAAATAGCGCCCTGCTTGGAGATCCCCTTTTTTTCCCGGGAATCAGCCACCAGATACATGATGCTCGTGACAAAGGCCACAGCGAAGAACGCTTCTCCCAGCAAGGTTACTGAAACATGAAGCCACAGCCAGTAGCTCTGGAGGGCAGGAACAAGGGGAGACGCTTCCTTAGGCATCAGCGGAGAAGAGGCGAGGGCCATGATCCCGATAACGATCAACATCAGGTAAGGGCCGGCTTTCCGGATTTTGTATTTATACTCGATAATGATATAGGCCAGGACTCCGGACCATGCCAGGAAAGAAAGGGATTCGTACATGTTGGTGAAAGGGGCATGCCCGCTCTCGATCGTCCTCCAGACCAGGGCCAGCGTATGGATGATAAAGCCGATAAGCGCGATGGACAAGCCTGTTTTAGCCGCGCCTTCTTTTTTTGTGAACAAATAGCCCAAGTAAAAAAGAGCCGCTGCGATATAGAGAATAAAAGTGATGAGGAATAGTGTCGATTCGGTCATTTTGAACTCCTGAGAGATGTCATTACTCGGTTGAATTCAGACTCGAGGGTAAGTTTGCTTTTGATCGATCTTCCTGCTGAAACGATCTCGGTTTTGCCTTCCTCTGTTTCAGCCAGGATAAACCGGATATCTCTTGGGGGCCAGTAAAAGGCCATGAACAGGCCAAGCATCATAAAGGCACAGCCAAGCCATATGAAATTCACACCGGGATCTCTGGACATCTGGATACCGGAATACTGGGCTGCCTGAATGTCTTTTAATTCGAATTTGAAATTGGATTCTTCTCCGGAATGCATTTGAGAAAAATCCGGGAATTTCGAAAATATCCAACCGGAGGATATCCTTTCTCCCCCGCGGAAAACTTCGATGAAGACCGCAGGATTGTTGGGATTCAAAGAGCGGGTCCGGGGTTGGTTCCCGTCGATAATGAAGTCGGGAATGAAACGGACAGCAGTGAATTCCAGGTTCTCCTCTTCCCAATTCTCTTTTTCTCCGAGCCGGAGATACGTTTTTTTGGAGGAGGAGGGATCCGATGTTTCTATCGCCCAGATCTCGAGGAGAGGATTTTGCCAGTCCCACCCATAGCTGCTTTGATAGAATACGTGTCCCTTATAAGATAAGGGATGATTGACTTCGATCGTTTTGGTCAGCCGAGGGGATTCCCCTTCGATAATGGTCAGGGTGCTTATCCAGTCTTTGACGCTTCCGTTGGGGTGATATTCTGTTTCGAATTTGTCCAGCTTGAGCTTGAAATCGGCATCGAGGATGGGAACGGTTTCTCCTTCGGATATGTTGATATTCGTCCGGAATCCGCCAAAACCGGAGATTATTCCACCGATCAGGATGACAAGTAGGCCCAGATGAACGATATCGGACCCGAAAATCCCCAGTATCTTTTTCCTAGCCAGAAGATGGATCTCTCCGGCCTTTCTATGTTCTTTGACCTGGAAATGAAGGGATCGAAGTGTCTTCTTCAGTTCGGTTTCACTCTCAGGCAGGGTCCGGCTCTTTTCAAATCGTTCCTGAATTTTTGACGCTAAAAGTGTTTCTGTTTTGAATTCCAGATTCGGATTGAACGTTCTTCTGAGCTTCGGGGAAAGACGGGTCAGCGTGCAGATCAGGATGTTCAGGGCGAAAAGAAACAGGAATGCGATAAACCACCAGGAATGATAGAGCTCGGTGAATTCGAGCCGGATCAGCAGTTCGGACAGCTGTCCATAGCGAGCCGCATACTCCTCGGCGCCTCTCATCTGCGGGATCAGGGTCCCGACGATGGATGCGAGGGTGAGAATAATGATCAAAAAAATGGCCAATTTGACCGAACTGAAAAAATCGATTATAGACTTCATGGTTAACTCGATTCAGGGGATCTAATAACTACTAATAATATAGGATTTGTGGATAAATTTCAATCCATTTGAAAACAAAAGATTTGATGATCAGAGACTATTTTTTAGGTTTTCCCCTCTTTTTTCAATTGGTCTAATGTTTCGATCTCAGCTCTTCCGCCATTAACTTGATCTCCGAAAGGTCTTGCTGCATTTTGCTCCATCCGTACCAGAGCGCATAATCGGGGTTGGCGTGAAACGTTCCCTGGAATGCACGCATCCTGTGCTCGAGAAACATCACGAACAGCTTTTGTTCGATGGGTGTGGGGGCATCGTGGAATGTGAGGAGATCGGGAAAAGGAAAGGCATAGTTATCGGGCTTGGAAAGAATCCCGTCCTTATACAGACCTGCGATCACGAGGATGGCTTCTGCCATAAGACGATCGGTCTCTTTGATCATCTGGTCTCCTTTTTCCAGTTCCGCCTTGGCAAAATTCAAAGAATGACATTGATTGCAGGTTTTCAACATCTTTTCCCGCTCTTTTTGCCAGTCCTCCTGCGTGAGGCGGGCCACATTGGCTGCTTTGACCACGTCCAGTCTGCCTGTAGGATTGCCATCGGGGTCGAGAACGCCCAGCGCCTGGAGAATGGTCGCCCTGTCCTGTGCCCACTGTTTGTCCTCAGGCATCGGCAGCCGCACCGCAAGGAATCCCCATGCGGTCAGCACGGCGTGGTTGCCATCCTGCATGTGGCAGGTTTGGCAGGTTGGAGCAGCGACTGTCTCAGGGAGAGTTTTGTTCTGTTTTAGCAGATAGCGGACTCCGTGTTTGGACCCGGAATACATTTCCCATTGGGGATGGTCGAAACCCATGTGACAGGTCTGGCAGGCCTGCGGCTGTCTGGCTTCTTGAACGGAAAAAGTATGCCGTGTGTGGCATGCGTCACAGGAGGCCAGGCCGAATCCTGGACCTGTCTCCTTCAATTCTTTTATTTCCGCTTCTGTTTTTATCCCGATCTTGTGACATCCTCCGCAGCCCTTCATCCCTTCCATCAAGGCCATCGGTTGCCAGTGGGCGGTGGGCATGGCTTTCATGGCCGCCCATGCGGCAGAATGTTTTCCGGCCATGAACTGCTCGACCTTTTCCGCATGACAATTTGCGCAGGTCGTTGGAGTCGGTATCTGGACTTTATCGACATCGTACGGATCTTTGTGTTCTTCGCCATGACAGACAGCGCAGTCCACCTCGTTTTGGCTGTGCTTGCTCAGCTGCCAGTCGGTCACGATATTGGGGGTGGTTTCTTTATGGCATTTCACACACTCTTGGGCTTGTGCCGTCACGAACGGAACAAGCCCGATGATGACAAGGAAGAAAAATAGTTTTTTTCTCAAAATCCCCTCCAAATTTTTAAAACGCCAGTCAATTCTTATTGATAATATCGAAGAACTCGGATAATTTCAAGAAAAAAGAAAAACAATTTTTTGAAAAGGCAAAAAAAAGGGCGGCATTTTCATGCCGCCCTTTGTGGAGTTATCTGCGGTTATTCTACTTGCGCCATGTGTATTTAGAGACATTTCCACCGAGATGTTCGATGGAATCTACGAGGATTTGAGCGACGTAAAGGGAATTGTGGATGAATCCGTGGGGTTCTTTCAGGCTCACCTGATAGTTATAGGCTGCTTTCAACAGTGCTGCTCGCGTGAAGGCATATCCGTTGTCGCGAGTGGCTTCCTCCTCATCGACGATTCCGTTCCCGTTGAGGTCGTTGAAGAAATAGGGATAGCTGTGGGCGTCGTATGCGATAGGTTCGCCGATGTGGAATCCGAATGCTTGCAATTGCGCGTACAAGGCCGCTTCCAGTCCCCTTATCTCTTGCTCGAGCGATTCCTTCTTGTTCCCGTCTCCGTCATAATCCGGAGTCGATCCGGGGCGGATCCCGCTGAATTCGAACTTGGCCGGGTCTGATCCGGGATAGGGCTGGGACACATCCTGGCCGTGGCAGTAAACGCAGTCTTCGGGATTGGGTTTGTGCACGTTGTGCATCTCGCCTGTCGTGTCGTAGGGTTTGTGGGGGCTGTTGGTGCCCATGTGGCACTCCACGCAGGTGTCGAAAAGCCCCATGTGATTGGGATAGAATTTTCTGCCCGCATAGGATTTCCCTTTGAATTGGAAGCCTCCTCTCACTTCTCTGCCGTAAAAGATCGCTGCGGCTGGAAAGTAGTGGACGTTCGTGAAGCTCCACGGAGGTTCCGAACTGACCTTGCTTAGAATCGAATCCATGGATTCTCTTCCCTGGTGGCAGTTCATGCAAAGGTTGCTGCTGTCGCCGAGGTCTTTCACGGCGCCAGAGGGAAAGGTGACGGTCGGAGAACTCAGAACGGCAGGCGGTGAGGTATGACAGGTGGTGCAGAGCATGCCGTTGGCCGCATGGGTAGCGACATTCGTTCCATTTTCCAGGTAATAGGCCAGCCCGTCGGCGCTGTGGCATTTGGCACAGCTGCTAGACACTTCGTACTCGTCTTCATCCCAGTGCCTCCAGGCTTCGGTCGAACCGTCAAAATGCCCCTCATCACCCCTATGCATTCCTGTCATGTCGATGGGGTCGCTGAACCTGGAATTCAGGTCCATGGTGGAATCGTAAAGGAGCTGGATCACGTATTTCCCGCCGTGCGCGTAGGAGTTGGGGTCCTTCTGGGCGACCTGGTAGTTGTAGGTTGCCTTGAGGAGACGCGGCGTAAATGAGGAATACCTTTCCTCATCCGGGTCGGCGACGCCGTTGTCGTTGACATCGGTGAAGAAGTACGGGTGAGAATGGGCATCGTACACGATCGGAACCCGGACAATGTTCTTGGCGTACCGGCGGATGGCCTCGTATAGTTTTTCCTTGAGTGTCTCGATCTCGTAGTACACGCCTTCTGTCATGTTCCCGTCACCGTCGTAATCCACGAACGAACCGTAATAACGGATGTCCTTGGGATCGGTGATGCCGGTGTGGCAGGTGTTGCAGCGGAAAAGGTCCACCTGCAGGGAATGGGGATTGTGACAGGTGATGCACGCGTTATATCCTGTCACGTGAGCGAAACGGGCATCATATGTCATCCCTGCATACTCGTATCCGCCATTGACGACCTTTCCGAATTGAGTCGCTGCCGCCGTATGATAATGGATGTTGATGAAACCCAAGTCTTCGCTGACCGTATCGTCATCCACGCCGGCGTCTGCTATGTCCTCATCGACGCTTTTCCCGGATTCTCTTCCTTGGTGGCATTCCATGCACAAGGCTTCCGGTCCCAAGTTTTCGATCAGGGCACCCGAAGGAAATGTGACCTCTGTGTGATCGTAGAGCGTGCCCATTTCGGGATTCGAGTGGCAGGCCTCGCAGGAGATATTGTTCTCGATGCTGGGGCCAGCCGGCACGGCAGTACTGACTCTTCCTGTAGCGATGAATTCGTTGTATCCTTCCGTGCTGTGGCACTTGGCGCACCGTGTGGAGATCTCGCCGTCCTCATCCCAGTGGACAAAGGCTTCGGCTTCCGAATGCGCGTGGCCTGATGTCATCCAGAGATCTTCTGCATGGGATTCTTTGGATTGGACCCTTACCTGGCCGGCGAATTGAGAGGTGGCTGCAAACAGAGCGACCCCTCCGATGACCAATAAAATCGCAATGATGTGTGGTTTTTTTATCATGTTCCTCCTCCCCTTATTTCCATCGATATCCAAAGGAGATTTCAATGATGTTCGCGGTGTAGTCGTTGAACCCGGACATTTTCTCCTCGAAGTTCACATAGCGGTATCCGATCTGGCTTACGAGTCCGTTATTGAAGATATATTCCACATAAGCTTTGAGCGTGAAGCGATCGATTTCCCAGAATCCTCTGTTCGAGTAAATGTTAGCGTATCCACCCAGGGCCCAGTCTCCAGCCAGGTCCACTGAGAGGGATGCGTCGATGAGATCCGATTTCCCCTCATACAGAATATCCCAGGGGAAACTGCCCGATCCTGTCCATGTCGGCGGATATTCGATAATCCGGTTGCCTTTGTGCTCGACATCGATCAGAGCATACCCGGCTGAAATGCGCATCTTTTGGCCGTTATAAGCCATCCGCAGGTTCAGTTGATTCTTGGAGGAATCCCAGCGGTCGTCATAGATTTCGCTTTGCGATTTGTTCCAGAGATAGGAACCGGAAAAATTGAGATTCTTGACATTGGCTTTGGCTGTAAAACGGAACCGGTGAAAGCTCGTCGGAGAGATCAGGGTAAATGGGTTTTTATAATCTCCGAACTGGTAGTCGGCAGTGATTTTGAACGCCCGGATATCCAAGTTGATGTTTCCGTAAAAGCCGTTTCTGGTGGTTTCTTCTTCATAGTCTACGGTTTCGATCCCGTCCAGCTTCCTTATTTCGTACCGGTAACCTGCTGTAACGACCATCCGAGGCGAGAACTGGTACTGCAATCCCCCCTCAACTGCCGTGTTGTTGTAACTCAGCATGGCGTCTTCTCTTTCCCCATCTACTGTGAGGTATCCTTCTTGTTCGAAGTCGTTGAAGCGGAATGCAGCCACGATGGCCATTCTATCGAACATGAGGTAGGTGACATCGATATCGAATAAGTTGATATTCCGATCGAATTCTCCTGTTCCCCCATGGCCGTATAAGAAGAACTTTCCGAGGTAATCGATCCCATCGGCTTCTTCGGCGTAGGACAGATTCATATCCTGGTTGCTGATCTGGGCGAATCCGTTGATAAGTAGCCTGTCGAACAAGTGACCTGTGGCTTTGAATGTGTGGGTATATGTTTTGAGATCGTATGGCTGGTCCAGGGTGAAGAAATTCAATTCCGACGGATAGCGTGCACCTGCTCCTCCGTCAGCCATGCCCGGAAGGAACAGGCTGTTGGTATTCGTGTAGTCCATCACCCTTTCTTCGAACCCGAGGGTGAAGTTCTTTACATGAACATCTATACCTATCGCAAACTGCTTGTAATCTTCCTCGATGGGCTTGTCGAATTCGAATTCTATCCTGTTGATGTCCATGGACATGGTGCTGTCGCCTTTTTTGCTGTACCTGTCGAAGTTCACGTAAAGATCGACATTCTTGTGCGCTTGGACCTTGAAGAACATGCTGTCCATGGTTCGATCGAAATCGAACGTAAACGGGTTGTAAAGCTGCCCGCCATCGATCTCATGCTGGTCAGCATAAAAATAATTGGATTTTCTTCGGTCGTATTGGAACCTGTATTTTCCGGATTTCTGGATGGCGAGCTGAAATGTCTCATAGGGATCGCCACCGAAGTTGTACATGTTGATATCGATCCGGTCGAACAGATTCTTGAAGGTTTCATTCGGCGTGATCTGCAGGTTGAAGTTGAAAAGCCGCAATCCATCGTCCAGGTTGATGTCTTGTTTGTATCTCTCCAATGTCCCGCTTGTGTCGACGAATCTGTATCCGAACATGAACTTGCCGTATAGATTTTTCGACTGCTCTTGGGCGTGAAGGGAAAGCGCTGAAGAGAATACCAGTACCATGAATGTCAGGGTTAAAATTGTTTTTTTATTTCTCATTGTTTCCCTCCTATTTCAGGAAAATCTTGCTCAAGTTGGAGCCGTGGATTGTGGGGTGGCAGACCGTGCAGTTAGTGGAGTAAGAATCGAAACGGGCGTGAAAGGATGGAGCCATCCCGTGGCAGCTGAAACAAAGATCAGAAACGCTCTGATGGGTCAGCATGTGCTTGTTAGGTGAACCATGAACCTCATGACAGGCTTTGCAGCCCTCGATCCTTGAGGCCTCATGTTCGTAAAGAAAAGGGCCTCCTTTGTCGGTGTGGCATTTTAAGCAGGATTCATGTTTGAATCCTCCCAGTCGCTGTCCAGAAGAAGGAGCGTGCTGGTCGTGGCATGTCGTGCATTCCATGATTCCTTCCTGGAGCCGGTGTCTCTCGTTCAGTTGAAATTGAGAAGCGACATCTTCATGGCAGGAAACACAGACTTTGGAGGGGCGTGTTTTCCCCGGTGTGGCCGACATCAAATCGGTGTGGCAGTTGGTGCAGTCCATGGCCGCTTTTCCATGGGGGCTTGCAAAAAAGCGTGCGCGGGTTCCGCGGTGGCAGTTCAAACATTTCGCAGTTTTTGCCTGGATATCATCTGTCTTTTTGAATGCAAAAATAGTCCCGGCTCCTCCGCCTTCATCCAGATGTTGCGTTGGATCACCGTGACAATTCGCACAGAGTGTTTCGACTTGATGAGCTGTCTCGCTCCATACTTCTGTCTGGATTTCGCCGTGTCGAACGAGTTTGAAATCAGCGCAGACCTCATCATGGCATTCAGCGCATACTCCATAGTTCTCTTGAGCCTGGAGGGGTGCGCTGAAAAGGGAGCCCATGCTGATAACGACTGCGCTCATAAATCCCAACATGATCATGGAGGGCAATTTCATCTTTTTGGCTGTCGTCTTCATGTCGTTAGCCTCCTTTTTATATGTTTGATTTTTTTCCGAGAAACCCTTCCGAATCCTGTTTTTTTCCGCTTGACTCACTTAGATTCCTCCCATGCTGAAGCAATGGAATCCAAGGCTTTTCTTGCAGTCGATAACAGTTGTTCTGATTTGAAAGGTTTCTCGATTATGTCGAAAACGCGGAGCCCTCCATATTCTGGAAGGATCTGCTGCTTGGGACGTGCTGACAGAATGATCGCTATGGCGTCGGATCTGAATTCTTCGATTTTTTTTAGCATTTCCATCCCGTCCTCGTCATGGATCTCAAGGTCGGCAATAATGAGGCTATAAGGGATATCCCTTGCCATGTTTATCGCTTCCTCAGCTCTATCCGCCGTATCGACGTCATATCCTTCCTGAGTGAGGATTTCCTTCAGAGACCAGCGGATGAGCTTTTCATCATCGATCACGAGGATCTTAGGCGTCACGCCTTCTGTATTCTTCCTGTTATGATAAATTTCAGACATTTTATATATACTATAAAGACTATATAATAAGCATGTTTTGTGCCAAATTGAGGACAAACATGAAAAATGCATCTTTCTTATTGAAAATAAACAAGTTGGGGAATAGCCGCCGGAATGCTATCGGAAGAAAGCATATTTCCCTTCTACTGATTGGGGCATTTCCCCCACAAAGCGGGTTATTTAACCCATAACTATAATACAATAAGAAAGAGTTTTTGTGAACCGTTTGCGGAAAAAATCTTTTGAGATAATTTAGACAGAACAGCCTGCTTCTTTGGCATTCAATCCATGTTTTTTTATCTTGTATCTCAGAGTATCCCGGGTGATTTTTAAGTACTTTGCGGCTTGAGATTGGTTCCCATTTGCCTTTGTCAAGGCATCTACCAACAGTTTCCTTTCCATATCCCTTAAAGACAGACTGTTTATTTCTTTTTTTTCGGGAGCTAGTTGTAAAGAGCCATTCGATCTTTTGTTCAGCGGAATAGGAAGATTTTTTACCGTGATCAGCGATTCCTCCTCGAAGATCATGGCTCTTTCTACGGCATTTTTTAATTCCCGGACATTTCCCGGCCAGTCATATTCCACGAAGAGGTTTTCTATTTCTGGGGCTATCCCTTGGATATCTTTTCTGAATTTCACGTTATAATGGGAAATGAAGTGTTTTGCCAGAGGGAGGATATCCTTTTTCCTTTCCCGGAGAGGGGGGATGTAAACGGGACAGACGTTCAGCCTGTAGAAAAGATCTCTCCGGAATTTTCCCTCCTCGCAAGCCGTTTCAAGGTCCTGGTTCGTTGCCGCGATAACCCTGATATCGACGTCGATGTCTTTCAACCCTCCCACCCGCATGAAGGTTTGAGTTTCGAGAAATCGCAAGAGCTTCGCTTGCAGATGAAGGTTGAGCGTGCTGATTTCGTCCAAGAACAGGGTTCCTCCTTCCGCCAGTTCTACCAGGCCTTTTTTCCTCTGTTTTGCATCGGTAAAGGCACCCTTTTCATAGCCGAATAACTCGCTTTCGAGCAGGTTTTCGGGAATCGCCGAGCAGTTGATGGCAAGGTAGGCCGCATGATGCCGGCGGCTCAAGTAGTGGATAGTCTGAGACAGCAGGTCTTTGCCGGTCCCGCTTTCGCCCTGGAGCAATATGATCGAAGCTTCACTCGCTGCTATTTTTTTTACCATATCGAGGGCTTGCGTCATCGTTTCAGATTGGGCGATGATCTGAGACAGGTCGAAATGCTTTTTTTCTTTTTCTCTATAAAAAGCGATCTCCCTCTTAAGCGAAGCGGTCTCGAGAGCATTTTTTAAAATATTTTGGAGTTTGTTTTCATCGATGGGTTTTGTGATGAAGTCATACGCTCCTCTCCGCATTGCCGTGACAGCATCGTCGATGATCCCATGGGCGGTCATCATGATCACGGGCAGGTCTGGATGTTTTTTTTTGAGTTCTTTTAAAACATCAGTTCCCTTTTTATCCGGGAGTCTCACGTCGAGCATGACCAGGTCCGGTGCCTCCTCTTCAGCCAGGAGAAGAGCCTTTTCTCCGGTTTCCGCTTCTGCGGTATCAAAATTCCAGCCAGAGATTTTTTGACTCAGGCTCCAGCGAAGCAATTTTTCATCGTCCACGATCAGGATTTTTCTTTTGCTCATAATCAGCTCCCTGAGTACAGGACGGGCATGCGGATCAGAAAAGTCGTCCCCACATTCGCGGTGCTGTCGATCCCGATCGATCCTCGGTGGGCGTCGATTATGTTCTTGCAGATGGACAGGCCGAGCCCGGTCCCCCTTTTTTTAGTCGTAAAAAATGGATGGAATATATGGGGAAGATGTTCTTGCTTTATTCCTCTCCCACTATCCGAAAATACAATTTCCAATTCCTTTTCGTTTTTCTCTTGGAGTTCGATGGAAATTTCCCCTTTTTTATCGATCGAAGAAATGCTGTTCAAGAGCAAATTCAGCAGGACTTCCTGGATCTTGTTGCTATCGATATAGGCTAATCTCTCATTTTCCAGGGGGCGGAAATGGAATTGGATGTCTTTGTTATTGATATGGGGTTTGGCGAGCTTGATAGCGTTTTGAACGCAGTCATTGGGATCGATCAAGCTTATTTTCATTTCTTTAGGTTTGGCATAGCTCAACAGGTCCTCGACGACATGATTGATCTTTTCTACCTGGAGCAGCATTTCTGTAAAGATTTCTTTCTTGGGATCCGCCTCATCCGTTCTCTGATTGATGATCTCCAGCGCTCCCTTCATGCCGGCAATCGGGTTCTTGATCTCATGGGCCAGTCCGGCAGCCAGTTCACCCAAGGACGCAAGATGGCCCGCCTTGGTGATTTGTTTGTTGAAAAGATCTTCGACCTTTTTGTTCGCCGCATATAATTTTTTGGCCATCTCGTCAAAACTTTTCGTCAAGCTGCCGATCTCATCGGATTTAGGTGCAGAAAATTCGACATCCAGATTTCCTTCCTGAACTTCCCTCATCTTTTCTTTCAATCGCGATATCGGTCGGTTGATCAATTTATCGAAAAGGCGGATGATGATGAAGGCCAGCGTTCCCAGCGCGATGAGACCGATGAGGATGCCCTGCAACTGGCTTTTTCTGAGCAGTGCAGCCGTCGAGGTATAATCGATGTCCACAGCGAGGATGCCATTGAATTTTGCCCCCGGATCATGACAGCCAAAGCATTCCGTTCTATTTTCGATGGAACGAAATTCCTGTATTTGGGTCTGTTTTGTAATAAAATAGGTGCCGGATCGCGTGCTGCCTGAGAGAAAGGAACTCAAATTGTCCTGGGTTGCGGGACTTGCAGGATGTCCCTGCTCCTCTTCCTTTGAGGAACGCAAAATATCCCCATGAGGATCGAGAATTCTGATTTTTATGATATCCTCTGTAGAGGCGATGTCGGTCAACGCAGACTGGACCTCTTCCAATTTGCCGTCTTTCATTGCGGAATAGATGCTTCTCTCGATCATTGCGCTCACAATTTCCGCTTTCTGCTGGCTCATCTTGTGGATCACGCTTTTCTGGGCATTCAAGTAAAGAAAGGTGATGAAAAGCGCTGCCAAACTTCCAACCACAGCGACATGAAGGATGATTTTATTTTTCAGCTTCCAGTTTTTTAGATGAACATTAATCATATTGACTGTATATTTATTATTATGCTTATAGACATTGTAGATTAAATGTACTTAACTGACAAACGATTATCTGAATTCTTAAGAAAAAAAAACTCTTACTTATGCCTTTTTTTTTCAGCGATCTCGACGAGGTCTTGGAGCGTTTTGCTTGTAAAATAGTTTCTGAGCAGATCGCTGGCTTCTCTCCAGACTTCATGCGCTGCGCACTCAGTCGTCCGCTCGCAGCTTCCGGGATCTTCCACGCAATCGACCAGGGTGCTCGATCCTTCCAGCACATTGATGATCTCGCACAGGGTTATTTCGGAGGGATGCTTAGCCAGAGTGTAGCCGCCCCCAGCCCCGCGCACGCTTTTGACAAGTTTACTGATCTTTAGCGGAATGATAATTTGTTCCAGGTACCGAATCGAAAGGTCCTCGTCCTCGGATATATTTCTGAGCACAACGGACTCATTCCCCTTGTCATAATGAAGGGCGAGGTTGAGCATGAGCCGTGTTCCGTATCTTCCTTTGGTTGAGAGTTTTATCATCCAGGACTCCTTATAAATTCGGGGAAAAATTGTGTTTCATAGAGACAATCCGGCTAGGCAAGATCGATGAATCAGGGGCGAATGCAAAATTGCCATCTCTATATTACATATAAATCTTATACGAATTCTAGAGATAATGTCAAGTCTTGAGAAAATGGATGGCAAAGAGAGAATCCAGGATGGACGCTATTTTTTTTTGGAGGGATTCTTTTTTTTAGATGTATCCAAAAGGTCTTGGAGTGTCGTGTTTTCGAAATAGTCCTTCAGGAGTTGACTGGCGTTTCTCCAGATATCGTAGGCAGCACAAGTTTTGATTTTGTTGCAATAGTCATCATCGTCCACACATTCGACAAGGCAGCATGATCCTTCCAGAGAGGAAAGAATCTCCCGCAGTTTGATATCTGCCGGGGGCCGGGCCAGGATATAACCTCCCCCTGCTCCCCGAATGCTCTTTACGAGCCTAGCAATCTTGAGGGGAATGATGATCTGTTCGAGATAACGGATAGAGATATCTTCTTCCTCGGACACCTGTTTCAGGATGATGGATTCATTATTGTTAGTGTAGTGATGGGCAAGATTGATCATGAGCCTCGTTCCATATCTTCCTTTTGTGGAAAGCCTTATCATGCAAGTCTCCTCTCTGTTATTTGCAAAGTGCCTGAAATGATATCGAAAAAGTCGTCAAATTTCAACATAAATTTATAAGAATTCTAGGGAAACAGCAGTTTATTCTCGAGGACCGAAGATTTTGGTCCCGATTCTTATGACATTGGCTCCTTCTTCGATCGCCACTTTGTAGGAATTCGTCATCCCCATCGAAAGATATCTCATGGCGACACCGGGAATGTCTGCCGTTTTCATGTTATCGAATATTTTTTTGGTGGCACGGAAAAAAGGCCGGGCATCTTCGGGATCACCGAAGGCCGGTCCCATGGTCATCAGGCCTTGAATCTTGAGATTTTCGAATCGGGCAGCTTCGTTGATGAAACGTTCTGCCTCATAGGGCATCACGCCGAATTTTTGGGATTCCTTTCCGCTGTTGATCTCGATGAGAACCGGCATGGACTTCCCGACTAGTCTGCTTTGCTTGTCTATCTCTCCTGCAAGCTCCAGAGAATCCAGGGTCTCGATCATATCGAATATGAGGATAGCCTTTTTGACTTTATTTCGCTGAAGATGGCCGATGAAATGCCATTTCACCCTGTTGCCGACAACGGCGAATGCCTTCTGCGCTTCTTGAACGTAGTTTTCGCCGATGATCTTTACGCCCGCTTCGGCTGCATGCAGGATTTCCTCCGGCGTGCGTGTTTTTGCTGCGGCAACGAGCTTAACGCCTTCGGGCAGTTCAGACAGGATCTTTCGTGTATTTTCTTCTATCATGGCCCTTCCTTCGCTTGAGTCATAGACCGTGCCTGCTCTAAAGATTATTTCATGTCCGCCAAAATTGCAAGGTCGCTTCATTTGTCATTGGCCCTGTTCATTATAGAATCTCCTGGGAAAAGATCGGGCTTTTATTATTAATCGGCAAATATTAAAATAAAGAAGAATCCCACTAGGGAATAGGAGTCTCCATCTTCATGAATGATGTATTTATCGCGGGGGTTAGTTTGACTCCCTTCGGCAAGGATTTTCGTCCGATCGGAGTTATGCTGGCGGATGCATGTCGTAAAGCGCTCCATAATTCCTCTCCCTTCATTTCCGGTATGTCTCCCGATTGCCTGGTCATCGGAAGCATGGATCCTATTGGATTTGCTCGCCAGACTGGTCTCGATTCCCTTGTGGGGATGGAACTGGGATTGGCCAGGGATACGGAAATTTACCATGTGGAGATGGGGTCGGCAACCGGTGCTGCCGCGATCGAGCTGGGAAAAAGGCTCTGCTCGTCCGGGCTGAAGGTTCTGGTTTGTTTTGGGGAGAAGATGAAGGGCAAGTTGAAGAATGAAGAGATCCCTTCCCAGATTTCCACGGTGATTGCGGAAGAAGAAAGGGAACGGGGCTTGGGCGAGATGCCCGCTGTTGCAGCTCTCGCTTCGCGCGAATACATGGATGCCTACAACGTCTCGGAAAAAGAATTCCGGAAAACCTGTTTCGAGATGAGTGTCATGAGCCTCGAATTCGGAGCTCGGAACGAATATGCCTATTTCAGAAAGCCGATTTCCTGGGAAGAGTACAACGACCCTGCTGTCAACCGGTATATTGCCGAGCCCCTTACGAAATTCGATTGCAGCGGGTCCTACAATGGGGCAGGGGCCGTTTTCCTGATCCCTCAGGAAACGGATGTGAAATTATCCAGCGTAAAATCCGCTTTTGACAGCATCCGGATCGCTCAAAGACAAACGTTGATTTATCTTGAATCTGCTTTGATCGCCGGACACAAAGCTTACCGTGAGGCGGCGTTGAATCCCTCTGAAATCGATTTATGTGAACTCCACGATGCCTTTAAGCCCGTTCCGTGGATCGCATCCGAGGACCTGGGTTTTGCGGAAAGAGGCAAAGGGCACGAGTTCGTCATCCGGGAACGGAACAAGGAAGGGAAAAATGTTTTTGTCAACCGCTCAGGAGGATTTTTGGCCCGGACCCACCCCTTGGGGGCATCCGGGGGAGCTCAGTTGGTCGAACTGGTATGGCAGATGAGGGGGAGCAACCAGTACCGGGAGATGTTAGGAACGAGTCTGAAGGACCTGAATTACGGCCTCTGGTTCAATATGAGCGGGTTCGGGAACACCTCCATTGTCGGGATCGTCGAAAAAACGAATCCTTCTCGGCCTAGACAGGGTTTTAACGAAGATCATCTGCCCAGCTCCATACCGGATCACCTTATTTTGAAAAAAGCTCCACGGAAAGACAGGATCGTCGCCTCGACGCAATACTTCCCGCCCGGGGATGATAGAGAGGTCAATGTCGCCATTATCCAGACAAAGGAAGGAGATTTTCGGATCGGGTTGACCAAAGACCCGCATGGGCTAAAAAAGGGGAAATACATCAAATGGATCCAGCCCGAAGATGGCCCCTACTTTGTCAAAGAAGGTTATCTCAAGGGAAGAATGTCCGACTTGTTTCGCATTTTCCGGAGGGAAAAACCCACAGAAGATTAGTGCATTTTTGTTGACACCTTAGGTTAGCTCAATATAATTAGAAATTCATAGAATAATTATTCTAAAGGAGGAAGACACGTATGAGTGAGATTGTCATTGCGGGTGCAGTGCGGACTGCCGGAGGTAGCTTCGGAGGCTCGTTCCAAAGGATTTCTGCCGTGGAATTGGGAGCGCTGGTCCTCAAAGAGTCCGTGAGAAGGGCAGGCATCGAATCCGGCCAGGTAGACGAGGTGGTTTTTGGAACGGGGTGGCAGGCAGGGCTGGGACCCAATATCGGTCGTCTGGCGACAGTAAATGCCGGACTTCCTGATGAGGTGCCGGCTTTTACGGTCAACAAGAGATGCGGATCTTCCTTGCGGGCAGTTTCCCTTGCGACTCAGATCATCAAGTCAGGAGACGCTGATGTGGTGCTGGTAGGAGGAGCGGAGAACAGCTCCCAGGTTCCCTATATTGCGGATAAGGCCAGATGGGGAAACCGTATGGGAGACGGAAAGCTCATCGATATTCTGCACAAGGATGGATTCATGTGTCCCCTGGCCGGTCATCTGATGGGGATGACGGCAGAGACTTTGGTGGAAAAATACGGCATAAGCCGGATAGAACAGGATGAGTATGCCGTCGAAAGTCAGCGCAAGGCCATAACCGCTATGAACGATGGCATGTTCAAGGAAGAGATTCTTCCTGTAGAAGTGCCTGTCGGCAAAGGTAAAACGGCGGTGTTCGATAAAGAGGAAATTCCGAGGGAAGGGGTGAGTGTGGAAAAAATAGCTTCGCTTCCCCCGGTCTTCAAAAAGGACGGTACCGTCACGGCCGCAAACAGCTGCGCCCTTTGCGATGCTGCGGCGGCAGTGGTGGTCCTCACACGGGAAAAAGCGGAGGCGTTGGGCGTGGAGCCTATGGCCAGGATCGTTTCCTATGCGAATGCGGGAGTCGATCCTAAGATCATGGGGATCGGTCCTGTTCCGGCGGTAAACAAAGCCTTGGAGCGGGCCAGCCTGAACTTGGAAGATATCGATATCATCGAGCTTAACGAGGCCTTTGCCGCCCAGATACTGGCTGTCGAAAGGGAGCTTAAATGGGACAGGTCCAGAGTGAACGTGCATGGAGGAGCCATCGCGCTCGGCCATCCGGTCGGGGCAACGGGCGTTAAGATTTTAACGACCCTGCTGTATGCCCTAAAGAACAGAGAAAAGCGTTTGGGATTGGTCGGCTTGTGCATCGGCGGGGGCCAGGGTGTGGCCATTATAGTCGAGAGACTTGCCTGAATCCTTTCATTTTTATTTGACGAACTTTGAGGAGGAATCATGGATGTTAAAAAACCTTTCGTAGTCGGCGCAGGAATCATGGGATCAGGCATAGGCCAGCTCTGCGCGCAGACCGGGCTCGATGTCACTGTTATCGATATTTCCGATGAGATAATAGAAAAAGCCCGAAACAAGGTCACCAAAGGACTTCTGGGTAGATTTGAAAAGGGAAAGATCTCCAGGGAAGATATGGATGCTGTTCTTTCGCGGATATGCTGGGCCACCGATCTGGAATTAGCCGGTGATAGTGATTTTGTTATCGAAGCGGCCCTTGAAAATATCGAACTGAAAAAAGATATTTTCCGGAAATTGGATGCGATCTGTCCGGCCGAGACTATTCTGGCTTCGAATACGACCGCTCTTTCCGTGAGCGAGATCGCCGCAGCCACCTCCCGTCCGGATAAGATCATCGGGATGCATTTCTTCAACCCTGCGGTCATCATGAAATTGGTCGAGATCATCAGAGGAGACCAAACTGCCGATGAAACAGTGCTGTCCACGAAGGAATTTGCAGAAAAACTGGGAAAGGTGCCTATCGTCACATTCAAGGAAGCTCCGGCTGGGATCGTGAGCCGTGTTCTGGCAGGATTGCTCAACGAAGCGGCCGTGGTCTATTCCGATGGAATCGCTTCCCCCCAGGATATCGATGAGGCCATGAAGCTCGGGGCCGGATTGCCGATGGGCCCCCTGGCCTTGATCGATCTGATCGGACTGGATATCCACCTGGCCAAGATGGAAACCCTTTATAAAAAGTTGGACGACGAGCGCTACAAACCGCCCGATATTATCAGGCGAATGGTCGCGGAAGGGAAGCTGGGGAAAAAGTCAGGGGAAGGATTCTACAAATACTAGTTTTATCCGTAATCAGAAAAGAGCGGAAGACTGAATCAAGAATAGTGGTTAGGAGTTTGCCATGGATTTTGATTTGACCGAAGAACAAAAAATGATACAGGAAACCATCCGTAAATTCGCCGACGAGGAGATCGCCCCTTTTGCCGGAGAAAATGACAAGAAGGCTCGGTTTCCGCAAGAGATTTTCCAAAAACTGGCTGAGCTCGGTTTTATGGGCACCCCGATCCCGGAGGAGTACGGGGGAGCGGGATTCGATTTTATCAGTCACGCCATTGTGGCAGAGGAGATCGGGAGGGTCGATTCCTCTCTCCGGGGCACATACTCTGTTCAGGTGTCTCTGGTCGAGCTCCCTCTCAATAAGTACGGCAATGAGGATCAGAAAAGAAAGTACCTGACGAAGCTGACAAGCGGAGAATGGATCGGATGTTTTGGCCTGACCGAGCCCAATGCCGGGAGCGATCCGGCCAGCATGATATCCACGGCAAGAGAAGACGGGGACCATTACGTTCTCAACGGCCAAAAAACCTGGATCACCAATGCCGGTCTTGCTGAAGTGGCGATCGTGTATGCCAAAACGAATCCTGAAGCTGGGGCCAAGGGAATCACGGCTTTTATCGTAGAGCGGGGCTTCCCAGGATTTTCAACACGGGACCTTCATGACAAGCTGGGCCTCCGGGCCTCGAATACGGGTGAGATTTTTTTGGAGGACTGCCGGGTTCCCAAAGAAAATATTTTGGGAGAGATCAACCGGGGTTTCAAGGTCGCCCTCGGCACTTTGGATTTCGGCCGCTATACCGTGGCTGCAGGCTGTGTCGGGCTGGCGCAGGGATGCATCGACATTTGCAAGGAGTATGCCAAGCAGAGGACCCAGTTCGGGAAATCCATTGCCAGTTTCCAGCTGGTCCAGCAGATGATCGCAGACATGGTGGTGGAATGCGAGGCAGGACGTCTGCTCGTCTACAGGGCCGGGCACCTGAAGAATAAAGGACTGCCCAATACGCGGGAAACATCCATAGCCAAATATTACTGCAGCGAAATGGCCAACCGGGTGGCCTACAAAGCCATCCAGATTCACGGAGGATACGGCTTTTCCGGAGAATACGATGTGGAACGTTTTTACCGGGATGCCAGGATCAATACTCTTTATGAGGGGACATCCCAGATCCAGCAGCTCATTATCGGGGCATATGAACTGGGCATCCGTGCCTTCACTTAACTGAATTATTCATGAGCCGGTCTCACAACATCGGCCTCGTTGTAGCCCATTCGTAGTAGTTTAGGGTTCATAACTAAATAGGAGAAAGATCATGTACAAAACGATAATTTATGAAAAAAAGGACAACATCGGTGTGCTGATCGTCAATCGGCCGGATAAGCTGAACGCCTTGTCCAACGAATTGATCAAGGAGTTGGGAATGTTCCTGGATGATGTGGAGACAGATAACGAGCTTCGTGTGTTGATCATAACGGGAGCAGGGGAGAAGGCTTTTGTGGCAGGGGCGGATATTCAGGAGCTTGTCACCCGGGACGCTTTGTTGGGGAGAAGAGTATCCCGGATAAGACAGGCCATTTTTTCCCGGATCGAGAACCTGCCCATTCCCGTGATAGCCGCTGTGAACGGATACGCTTTGGGCGGAGGATTGGAGCTGGCCCTGGCATGTTCCATCCGCGTCTGTTCGGAGCGGGCACAGTTCGGTGCCCCGGAGGTCAAGCTGGGAATCATTCCGGGAGACGGGGGAACACAAAGGCTTCCCCGGTTGGTCGGGCTGGGACGGGCGATGGAGATGATCCTTACCGGGGATTTCATCGATGCTGCGGAAGCCTACCGGATCGGATTGGCCAACCGGGTTACCGCACACGAAGAATTGATGGAAAACGCCATGGAATTGGCGAAAAAGATCGCGGCCAGGCCGCCTTTAGCCGTTCAATACGCAAAAGAAGCGGTCAACCGCAGCCAGGAAGGGGATACGCTTTCCGGTTATGCCCTCGAATCCTATCTCCATGCCCTGACCTGCACCACAGAGGATAAAAAGGAAGGCGTGCAGGCTTTTCTGGAAAAACGCAAGGGCAAATTTACAGGAAAATAGTCCGGGCGAAAAAATAGGATTTATTGTTTCTCCACGGAAAAAGTGCCGACAGCACCACCCTGAGAATATTCTCCGGAGATCGTCTTGCCTGTATCGTCCAGTTCGCCTGTAAAGGTCGGGTCTCCAGGGACCTGTTCATGAACGATCTTGAAAGATATCTTCTTCCCTTCGATATTGAATTCTCCGAGAGGGATGTCCATGGCCCCCTGGGCAGGGACATCGATATTTCCCTGAATATTTTTTCCCTCGTCCAGGGTTAAGTCGAGGATTATCTCCAGTTCTTGTCCTGCTACACTGAGAGAACCATTCCACGTTCCCAAAAACGGACTAGAGTCCTGAGCTACCAGGGATGGATGAACAAGAAGCATGGCAAACAAAACAGGGATGCATGCCGCGAATTTTTTTAAAGTCCTTTTCATGGTCTTCCTCCATAAATGTACGTCTACCATATGTACGCAAACAGGAGGAAAAAGTTTTTGCAAGGAATGAAAGATAGGATCAGATGCCTTAACGTACGGCTATTTTGGGGACACGAATCCAACCGCCGTTCCAGTTGACCATGTCATTCTTAAAGGCCTGCCAGCCATCGACTGTGTAGTAGTCATCCTCTGTGTCGGCAGGATCGTATTCCCAGCCATCGGAGATGCTATCCCTGCCGTAAGATTCGATAACAAAATCTTCCGATCCTATATCGTCGGAGCTAATGCTGCGAACGGCTGCCAGGTCACCGAGATACACCTTGTAAGGTTCTCCCCAGGGATCCGTTATCGGGCAAAATTTGATGTAGAATGGCGTTATGGCGAGAACGAATTCACTGGATGGGTTGATATCTCCGCTCTGGGCCATGGTCCATTCGCCATTATCGGCCATATGATCCGAAGCTGCGGTAGCCATGGACAGAATGTCTTTCATCGCGCTTTTTTGCTTGGATTTCTGGATGGCGGTAATCGCGTTAGGGATCAGCAAAACGGCAAGGATTCCGATGATGGCCACGACGATTAAAACTTCTATCAGGGTGAAACCTCTCTTTTTTTTTGGCATGAGCGCATTCCTTCTTGTTCTTGGCATTCGACTAAAGTTTTTCCTGCCAATTTTATTGCAAGTCATATGCCAGATTCGAAGAATCCTAACTGGTTAGAAATAAAAAAGATATATCCGGAGATGAAATTGAACCCCCTATGTTGTGACAATATTTTGTACTAAATGACATTTTTTGTCACATAGGAGGAAGCCGGAGATTTTTTCCTGGTTTCGAGATTTTGGCGGAAATCCGGGATGGATTTAAAAGGTTATGATGGACCGGAGCGACTCCCCCTTTCTCATCAGTTCGAAGGCATCGTTTATCTCTTCCAGCTTGAATTTATGGGTGACCACAGGTCCCAGCTGGATTTTTCCCATCCGGACCATTTCGATGATCTTGGGATAATCGACCGGCCGGCATCCCAAAGATCCCTTGATCTCGATCTCGCGAAACATCAGGCGAGCGGCGTTGATCGGGACATCGTGGTGGGTGTAACCCACCTGACAGTGGCATCCTCCGGGCCTTACGGAATTGGCAGCCAGCACGATCGTTTTGGGATTCCCGATCGCTTCGATGGCGATGTCAGCTCCCCCTCCAGTCAGCGTTCTTATCTGTTTGAGAAGGGCCTTGTCCTCCATATCCCTGGCATTGATCGTGTGCTGGGCGCCAAGCTGCCTGGCGACTTCCAGTTTATTGTCGACGATATCCACGGCGATGACAGAGCCTCCGGCAGCGGCAGCGGTTTGGACCACATTGATGCCCACACCCCCGCATCCATAGACTACGACCGAGTCCCCGGGCCTGACGCATGCCCTGTTTTTGACGGCATGATAAGGAGTGGAGATGGCATCGGCGATGATGCTCGATTCTTCGATAGGGAGGTCCTCCGGGAGATGCTGGCAGTCTTTGGCAGGGGCCTTAGTATACTCGGCGTAAGCGCCGTCCATATGGTTTCCCAGCATCAGCATGTTCAAACAGATGTTTTCCTTCCCGATGCGGCAGTTGGTGCAATACCCGCAGGAAAAAACCGGGGGGATGAGAACCCTGTCACCTGCCTTGAAGTTCTTGACGTCCTCAGCCACCTCTTCGACGATCCCCGATGGCTCATGTCCGAGGATCATCGGAGGTTTTTTGAATGTGGGAACTCCGTGGTCGATGTAATGCATATCGGTGTTGCAGACGCCGCAAGCGGCAATTTTCACGAGGATCTCTCCGGCACCGATTTTCGGGGTTTCCACTTCCTCGATTTTCAATGGCTGGTTGGGTCCGTGAAACACGGCAGCTTTCATGATCTCCTCCTTTATTGATTTTTCCAGTTGGGCTTCCTCTTTTCCATAAAGGCTTTGAGTCCTTCATGGGCATCTTCGGAGGCCATCAAATCCTCGAGATACATCTTTTCGATCTTGTCCAGCCCTTGGGAAAAAGATGTTTCCAATCCCAATCGGATCCCCTTTTTCGAAAATTTCAATCCTACCGAGCTCAATTCGGTAAGGGGCTGGATGAAGGCCTTCAGCTCTTCCTCGAAGGAATCCAGAGGCGCTATTTTGTTGACCAAACCGATCCGCTCGGCTTCCCCTGCATCGATGACTTTCCCGGTATAAAGCAGTTCGGAGGCTTTTTTGAGCCCCACGAGGCGCGGCATGATCAAAAGGGCGATGGGTGGAATAGCCGAGAGTTTGATTTCCGGCTGGCCGATCTTCAGGTTGTCTGCAGCAAAAATCATATCACAAAATATGGCCACCTCGCATCCGCCTCCCAGGGTGAATCCTTTGGCTGCTGCGATCGTGGCTTGATCGAGCTTGGAAAGATTCCGGAATATGTCGTGAAAGACTCCCAGCATCTGAGCCACCTTTTCTCCGGTATGTTCGGTGACATCGACGCCCGCAGAAAAAGCCTTATCTCCTTCCCCGGTGATGATCAAAACTTTGGTCTCTTTATTGCCGAATAAGGACGTGATCGCATCGTTCATCTCTTTCATCGTGGCGATGTCGAGGATGTTCATCGGAGGTTTGTTAATAGTCAGGAAGGCTCTATCCCCCTCGATATCGAATAGGATGTTTTTGTAACTCATGTTGCCCCTCTCATATTTTGCGAAATCCCATGGGAAACATACATATCATCTGTTCTCCACCCTGTCAAGACGGAAGGAAAACATCTTTGTTCCCGTGAAACTAAAAAAGGCTCTCTATCAGCTTTAAGGAATAAAGATGCTGACGGAAAAAAACGGGACGGGTTCCGGTTACCGGATGTAGCGTTCTTCTAAGTCTTGAATGAATCGGATGGCTTTTTCCGAGAAGGTCGGAATTTTGCCGCCCTTTTTATCCGCGGCCTGTTTATAAAGTCGGAAAAAAGCAAAGGGATTTCCGATGTCGTCGATCAAAATATCTTTCCCTATCTGTTCAATGATGATGTTCGCCATGTAAAATCCGGTTGGATGGCCGCTCAAAGGGATAATGGCCCGGAGCTGCTGGCCCAGCTCTGTCTTTTTTTCCGGATAGTCGGCGGCCTCTTCGAACAGGCGGCCCATTTCGCGGATGATTTCCGGGCTCTTTGCGTACCATTCCAGATAGCCTTTATTCTTTTCAGCGTATTTGGTGAAGAGATTTTTGTCGAAAAACCATTTCCCGATGTTGATCTGGTCGGCGACTCCTTCCCCCTGGATCTGATCGATCACCCATATGAAAGCCTGATCCTGGGAGTACGGGAAATACTGATTTCTGTAGTAATGATGGAATTCATGCGCGATGAACGAGACAAGAAAATCTCTTTGATCATAGGCATAGAGCACATCCACGACCACGGGCATGTATCCCCGGGCATCGGGACCGAATATGACAAAAGAGAGCGGAGGATATTCCTCGATCGGCACATCCGGAAGGAATTTTCGGGTCTCCTTAAGGGCCGCCTCCATAAAGTTAAGGGCTTTGAGTTCGGCGATCTGAGATTCGATAAGCTTCCGCTGGTTTTTTGCCCGGATATAATGGGGGAGAAACTTTGCCCAGAATCCCTTTTCTTCCTTCAACTTGGCATCTCGTTCCCCTTGTTTGGAAGGCATGAAAGCCAGCTTGAACCTCTCGATGAGGAAATTTTTATTGAATTCTCTGAGGACTAAAATTTTATATCCCGGGGTGGCAAACAGGTCGTCCCATTGCTCTTGTGTCGGTTCCCGGTCCTTCTCCAATAAGGCTGTCAGCTCTAAAAACTTTTCTACTCCAGAAAAGTCGACATGGATGTCCCTGGGCTTTTCATCCGCCTTTTCGAAAGGGACAAGGGGATGGGATAAGATCAAAACCGAAAAGACGATCAAAGAAAGATAAAAAGGATTCTTCCGCATGTTTACCTCCTGGGCATTGAGGTCCTGATATGTGTTGGATGCTGCCTCGTATCAAAGAGTTGCTTTTGTATGCCCGGTTTTAATCCTATTACGCTTGAACTGGTGATGTCGTTTACTCGCTCATTCTCCGATCCGCCCTATCTTGACAAGATCCGGCAATTTATGCAAGTTATCGAAGAGGTGCCCATGTTTAGACCCGAAGTCATCAAGTCCTATGTCCGGGATATCTTGGAAAGATGCGGTGTCCCCCGGATCAAAGCCGGGATCACAGCCGAAGTTCTTGTGGAGGCGGACATGAGAGGGATTTTTTCTCACGGGATCAATGCCCTGGATTTGTTCGCGATCGACTCGATCAAACAGGGAGGGGCCGATCCGCAAGCCCGGGCTGAAGATAAAACCAGGAACCCCGACTTCGCGATAAGGCACATCGATGCGCACGGGAGCCTTGGCCCCCCCATGGCCATGGAAGCGGTCGGCATGGTCAAGGAATTAGCGCGGAAACAGGGGTATGGCAAAATCTATGTTTCCAATGCCAACCATTTCGGCATCGGAGCGGTCTACACGGAAAAGATCTGTGCGGAAAAGGATCTTTCCGGGAGGATCACCTGCACGACCCCTTCTGTCGTCAAACCTTACGGCGGACGAAAAAAGAGATTGGGAACGAACGTGATCGCCTGGTCTGTTCCCTGCATCGAAGGCTTTGTCACGATAGACATGGCCACCACGATCCATGCCGTGAGCGGCGTCTTGAAAGCGCTCGTTGAGGGGAGCCTTCTCCCGTTTCCTGTGTATGATCCGGAAGGGAGGAAGACATCCGATCCCAAGGCATTCGAGGGATTCGCGGATTTTTTAAAACGGGGATCCATGATCCCGCTTGGAGGAATGGGTGAACTCGGAGCTGATGCCGGCTACAAGGGCACGGGGTTGGCGATGCTTGTCGAATTGGATAGCGTAATCGGTGCCGGCGTATCCTCATCGGTCGATCCTCTCGAAGCGGATGAGAGGCGAAGGATCAGGCAGACATTCGAAGCCTGGCGCATCGACACCTTGTTTGAAAGGGAGGATGCCTTGGCGCATATCTCGAAAACGGTCTCCGATATCAAGTCACAGCAGGGAGAGGATATGTTCCTCCCGGGGGAAAAAGAGTCGATTCAAAGAGAAAATTCTATGAAGCACGGCATTCCTTACGCGATGTCCCAGATCGCCCGGCTGGAACGGTTGGGGCGGAGCGTGGGCCTGGGGCAAGTTTCTTGACTTGGGTCGGGAATGTTGTTATTTTGTTAATCTTAAAAATGAGAAAAAAAGGGGACGGTTCTATTTTTTTCGAGAAGACAAGCATGACGTATCGTGAAAAGTTCATAATCGAAGTTAGGATTTTAGATAGAGTCTGAACGTGAGATAGCCGGCGTATCAGCGACCCGGCTTTCAGTATCGCCTGTTCGTATTTTTAGGAGGAAGAGATGAGCGAAGAGAAAAAGCCGGCCATCAAAAAAATTCATGCCACTGGGCATATGAGAAAAATCATGGCCGATTATTTTTATGAGTTGGATCGTGCAGCGAAAGAAGGATCGCCCAAGATCGCATGGTGCACCAGCGTCGGACCTGCCGAACTTTTGCTCAGCCTGGGATATCTTGTTTATTATCCTGAAAACCACGGCGCCATGCTGGGAGCTACCCGGCAGGCTGCCAACTATATTCCCGAGACCAATGCCATCGGCTATTCCCCGGATATCTGTTCCTATCTAACCAGCGACATCGGGGCTTTCCTAAAAAAAGAAACCCCGCTTTCGCGGGCTTACGAGGGAATCGAAGGGATTCCATTGCCGGATGTGATGGTTTACAATACCAATCAGTGCCGGGATGTCCAGGATTGGTTTTCCTGGTATTCCAAGGAGCTCGATGTGCCGGCCCTCGGCATTTCCACCTATCGGAATATCGGAGAGATAACTAAAGATCATCTCACAAGCATCGCCAAGCAGATCAAGAACCTGATCCCCCGCCTGGAACAAATTTCGGGGAATAAATTCGACATAGATAAATTCCGGCATGTCCTCGGTCTCTCCTATGATTGCACTCAATTGTGGAAAAAAGTCCTGGAGACAAACAAAATCAGGCCCGCGCCCATCAGTTTTTTCGATGAGACCATACATATGGGCCCTGCCGTTGTGCTCAGGGGAACGGAAGCGGCTGTGGAATACTACAGGGTGCTCCTGCAGGAATTGGAAGAGAGGGTGGCCCGCAACGAAGGGGCCGTCGAGGGAGAGGAATTCCGGCTGTACTGGGAGGGGATGCCTATCTGGGGGAAGCTAAGGGATCTGGCTGAATTTTTCATCGACTTGAAAACAGCTGTTATCGCTTCCACTTACTGCAACAGCTGGATATTCGACGCCTTCGATCCCGGGGATCCTTTCATGAGCATGGCAAGGGCCTATACAGAGATATTTATCGTCAGGGACGAGATTTTCAAGGAAAGCTATATCGAAAAAATGGTCGATATTTACGGATTGGATGGCCTTCTCTTCCATGATGCCAAAACATGCCCGAACAATTCCAACAACCGGTACGGGATGCCCGAAAGGCTGGAGAAAAAACTCGGCATTCCCACGCTGACCATAAACGGAGATTTGAACGACCTGCGCTGTTATTCTGAGGAGCAGGCGAAAACCAACATCGAGGCCTTTGTCGAACAGCTCGAAAGTAGGTAGCCTATGGAATACTTTGTCGGGATCGATGTCGGAGCCTCAACGACCAAATCCATCGTCATCGATTGCGGCCGGGAGCTTATCGGTCATTCGGTCATCCATTCCGGCGCGGATTTCGAAGAAGCGGCCGACAAGTCTTTCCGGATAGCATTCAAGGATTTAGGCAAGGATGAGCCATGCGATAAATGGATCTTCAGCACCGGCTACGGAAGGCGGAATGTCCCGTTTGCCCATTCAACGAAGACCGAAATCAGCTGTCATGCCAAGGGAAGCTATCATTATTTTCCCCGGGCGCATACCCTGATCGATATAGGGGGCCAGGACAGCAAGATCGTGAAGATCGATGATTCCGGAAGGCGTACTGGTTTCAAGATGAACCGGAAGTGTGCGGCAGGAACGGGCGCCTTCCTGGAAGAGATCGCCAATCGCCTGAAGATCGGCATCGATAAACTGGATGGCCTAGCGCAAAAAGCGACAAAAAACGTCCCGATCGGCAGCTACTGCACTGTGTTCACGGCGACAGAAATACTGACCAAGATACGCCAGAATGTCCGGGTCGAAGATATCATAAAAGGAATTTTTGATTCCGTGATAAAAAGGGCACTGGAGATGGCCCCTCTCGAGGGGAGCATCGTTATGAGCGGGGGAGTGGCGGCTCACAATCCCTATTTTGTCAGGATGTTCGAGCAGAAACTGGGGAAAGAAATTTTTGTCCCCCCTCTTCCACAATTGACAGGCGCCCTGGGCGCGGCATTATTTGCCCTTGAAACCAAAGGAGGAAAACATGCTTGATGCCTTATTCAAACCAAAATCGGTCGCTATTGTGGGGGCTTCGAACAATCCTTTGAGCATCGGTCACATCGTTATGCAAAATCTGCTGGATCATAATTTCACGGGACCGATCTATCCGATTAACCCCAAGTCCAGATCCATCAAAAGCTTCCGGGCTTATCCATCCGTTTCCGAAGTGCCTGACGAGGTCGATCTAGTGAATATCTCCATCAAAAACACGCTGGTGCCTTACGTGCTGGAGGACTGCGGAAAAAAAGGAGTGAAATTCGCCATCGTGCACACGGCCGGATTCAAGGAAGTCGGGGAAGAGGGGCTTCAACTGGAGCGTCAGATCGTGGAGATCGCCCACAAATACGGCATGAGGATATACGGACCCAACTCACAGGGCATCCAGAATTCGGATCCTGAAATTTCGGTGTATGCCAATTTTACTTTTGTCCCGATGTTTCCCGGTAATATTTCCATCGTTGCCCAGAGCGGTGGGGTAGGAGAGACCTTGAAATTGCACCTGTACCGCATCGGCAAGGGCATCAGGATGTATTCCAGTTTCGGGAATGAGGCCGATGTGAGCATGAATGAGATCATCGATTATTACGGGCAGGACGAAGAGACAAAGGCGATCATGGTTCATATCGAGACCTTCAAGGATCCTGCCGGTTTTCTCGAGGTCGCAAGCCGTGTCACAAGAAAAAAACCTATTCTTGCCCTCAAAACCGGCAGAACATCGGAAGGAACCAAAGCAGTGGCCTCCCATACGGGATCTCTGATCGAACAGGAAACCATCGCGGATGTGATCTTTCAAAAAGCAGGGGTTCTGCGGTTCCATTCCCAACAGGATATGATCGATGCGGCCATCGCTTTTTCTTCCCAGCCTGTCCCAAAAGGCAAGAGAGTCTGTATCGTAACGAACACCGGCGGGCCGGGAATCATCGCTGTCGATGAATGCATGGCAGCAGGCCTTAAGTTGGCACGGCTGAGCTCCGGGACGAAAAATTCCTTGAAGAAACTCGTATTTCAGGAGGCCATCGTTTCCAATCCTGTGGACGTGGTGGCCACTGCCGGGCCGGAACAGTACGGGGGGACGGTTGCGGCCTTGCTCAAGGACCCGAACATCGACTCTCTCCTGCTCGTTTTTGTCACAGCCCCGTTCGTGGATTGTGAAGGGATCGCAAAAAAGCTCGGGGCGATCGGCAAAACATCTCAAAAGCCCATCGTTTGCCAGGTGATCACCATCGAAAAATGGCAGGAAGTCATCCGATTGATAAGGGAGAGCGGCATCCCGGTTTATGATTATGCCGAAACGGCAGCAAGGGTACTTTCCGCCATGACAGAATACGGAACGATCCAGGTGAGAAAAACACCTTCGTATAAGACTTACAGGCCCAACAAGGCCAGGGCTGCCCAAATATTCGGACGCTACAAAGGGAAAGAAGGATTTCTCTCGCAGGAGGATGTGTTTGCCATTTGCGACTGCTATGGAATTCCTGCCGTGAAAACCGCCGTCTTCCGAAAGAAAGAAGACCTGATCGAAACAGCGAAAAAAATAGGATATCCCCTGGTTTTGAAGGTGGATGCAGAAGATATCGTGCACAAGACTGAGGCCGGGGGCGTGATGCTCGATCTGAAAGACGAAAAAGCGCTGAACGCGGCTTACAGTAAAATGTCTCGGAAGTTCGCCCGATCGAAACCTTCCTTCATCCTCCAGCAATATTTGGAGGGAGGGCGAGAGGTGATCATGGGGATCAAGCGGAACGAGAGCCTTCAACCCACCCTCATGTTCGGACTGGGCGGAATTTTTGTGGAGACTCTCAGGGATGTTCAATTCCGTCTGGCCCCTCTTTCTCAAGAAGATGCCCTCGCAATGATCCAATCCATCAAGGCCTACCCTGTTCTTGCGGGTACACGGGGTGAGAAGCCTGCGGATATCGAAAAGCTTGCGGATATTCTCCAGCGTCTGTCCAGGCTTGCATCGGATTTTCCCATGATCGATGAGATGGATCTCAATCCTGTCCTGGCCTTCGGTAAAGAAAAAGGGGCTGTGGTTGTGGATGCGCGTTTGAAAACCGTTTGATGAACTGGATACCTCTTCTCATCGTTATTTTCTACATATTCCTACTGTTTTTGATCACCTGGAGCACCCGGCGCCTCAGCCGTGGGGGCATGGTCTCTTATCTACTGGCCGGCCGGGGATTGCCTTCCTGGGTCGTAGCGCCGCTTTTGACCGGCCTGGCCATAGGGGGGGCCTCTACCATCGGGGTTGCCGAGAGAGCCTATAACTCCGGAATCGCCGCCGGGTGGTACAATGCGGCTTGGGCAGCCGGTGCGGTATTGGTCGGTCTTATCGCGGCGCGCCGCTACCGGCAGATGGAAGTCACCACTATCCCCGAGCTCTTCGAAAGGCATTACAGCACAGCGGGACGTGTGGTCGGTGTCATCGGGCAGCTTCTCCTCCAGGTCGTCATCACCTCTCTCCAGTATGTGGCAGGGGGGGCTATCCTTTCCTCACTCCTTCCGGATGTGTTTTCCTTCCAGTCTGGCATGTTCGTGACAGCCGTGGTTTTTGTCGGCATCACTCTGATCGGAGGATTTTGGGCGGCGGGATTGACGAATATCATCAACGTGATTTTCATCTACACAGGAGTTCTTCTCGGTGCCATATTGGCCATAGGGAAGATAGGAGGCCTGGATAAATTCATCCTGAATTTTCCGCCGGGATATCCGGGATTCGACCTCGGGGCCTTGGGCTGGAGCCTTGTTTTGGCCTGGTTTTTGGTGATGTGCACCATGACGTTTTCTGTGCAATCCGTTGTTCAGATCAGCTTTGCGGCCAAAGATGCCTCATCGGCCAGACGAGGATTTATCCTGGGTGGACTGGTGATCCTGCCTGTGGGTTTTATCAGTGCCCTGATCGGGATGGCGGCCACGGTGCTTCATCCAGGGATCATTCCTACAGAAGCCTTACCCCGAACGGTTCTCAGCCTGAGTCCTGTCGTGGCAGGCATCGTTCTGGCAGGACTGTGGGCGGCCGATGTTTCCACGGCTTCGGCTCTCCTCGTAGGGAGCGCTACGCTGGTGGTCGGTGACTTGATAAAAAGATTCTGGAATCCCGATCTCAGCGTAAAGGGAGAGAGGATGGTTTCGCGCCTTGCCGTTCTCCTATTGAGCGTGTTTACCTACATTCTCGCTGTTTCTGTGCAAGGCATACTCCAAACCTTGCTCATCGGATTGACCCTGACCACGGCTTATACTTTGATCACTCTGATGACGCTTTTCTGGCCCCGGGTATGCCGGCGGTCCCATGCGGTCTGGACTTTAATCGTGGCCATGATGGCCTTGGCTGCCTGGCTGGTTTTTCCGGGAATACCTGCCTTTTTTGCCCGGTGGAACCTTCCCCATCCTATCTATTTTTGTTGGATGGTGAGTATAGTGACGTTCGTTTTGGTGGCCGTTTTCGATAAAAGAAGAATAGAGACAGCATCGGCTTGACACATCGAAGGATGAAAAGTAGTATTCCTCTTGAATCGCCGCCCCCGGCTCGTGACGGCAAGAGATTAGGAGTTGGATGTGATTTATGAAGTTGTGTCCGATGTGGGAAGATTGGTACGCCCGAAGGGGAGAAGATGCCGATGCACATAAAATCGGATATGGAATTTTGGTTTGTTTAAAAAAAACAGGGCATAGGCATTTTTTATGAATAATTCAGGTGTGATGAACGCCATATAAGGAGGTCTTAATGAGTCTGGATTGGTTAAAAAAGGACAACGAGATCAAAAATCATCTGCTTTGGGGAGAGGATCATTGGGGAACGGAACCCCCTTGCACGATGTACGAGAAAAAGCCGATTCTGGATCCTTCCGGTAATGAAATCGATGGACTGTTTTCGGCCTGGATTACTTTGAACAATCCTGCTCAGTACAATTCCTATACGACCGAAATGGTGAAGGGTGTGATAGCGGGATTTCAGAATGCCTCACTGGACAGAAGCGTGGTAGCCGTTGTGTTTACCGCTGTCGGTGACAGGGCTTTTTGTACCGGAGGCAACACCAAGGAGTACGCCGAATATTATTCCGGAAAACCCAACGAGTACGGAGAATACATGGAGCTGTTCAACGGGATGGTGGATTCCATCCTGATGTGCAAAAAACCCACTCTTTGTCGTGTGAACGGAATGAGGATTGCCGGAGGACAGGAGATCGGGATGGCCTGTGATATAGCGCTTTCCGCCGATACGGCCATATTCGGTCAGGCTGGCCCCCGTCATGGTTCTGCCCCGGACGGCGGATCTTCGGATTTTCTTCCCTGGTTCCTGAGCATAGAAGACGCGATTTGGAATTGTGTGTCATGTGAACTCTGGAGCGCTTATAAAATGAAAAGGCTGGGATTGGTCAGCCAGGTGTTGCCCGTGATCAAGCACGAAGACAAATTCATCAAGAATCCCGCCATTATCATCGATAGATATGTGGAGGATGGAGAGATCGTTTTCGGTGAATTCGTCAGAGGCGAGGAAGGGAAGAAGGCCAGGGAATTTTTAAAAACGGCTCAGATCGATTTTTCGCTTCTGGACCAGGCTGTCCGGGATGTGGTCTGGAAATTCACCAATCTTTTCCCCGGGTGTCTGATCAAATCCCTGGACAGTGTGCGGGCGAAGAAAAAATTCTTCTGGGATATGGCAAAAAATTACAATCGGCACTGGCTGGCCGTCAACATGATGACGGAAGCTTTCATGGGTTTCCAGGCTTTCAATGCTAAAAAGGTCACCGGCCAGGATGTGATCGATTTTGTCAAGTACAGGCAAATGATCGCGGAGGGGAGGACGATCGACGAGGCCTTCGTCGAAGCGGTCATGCCCAAGCCCAAGGAATGAGTCGAAGCGTTGGCGCCCTTGACAGCTTGATGAAATTGGCAAGTTAGGATAGTAAGGCGCCCGATTTTTAAGCAAAAAAAGGAAAATCGCAAAAGCGTTTTTTTTGAATAATTCAGGAGGAGGAAAGATATGGAATTAGAAGGAAAAGTCGCTCTGATCACCGGAGGTAGCATGGGAATCGGAACCGCCATTTCCCTGGACCTGGCACAAAACGGAGCGGATGTGGTCCTGACATACCGTAGCCATGAAGCGGAGGCCCAGGCGATCGCAGAAAAGATCAGGAACATGGGCCGTCGGGCCAAGGCATACAAGATCGATGTCAGCCAGTTCGAGGCTGCACAGTCACTGGTAAAAGAGATCCTGGAAGAATTCGGACAGATCGACATTTTGATCAATAACGCCGGGATGAATTGGGATGGCGTCGTTTGGAAGATGACAGAAGAACAGTGGGATGCTGTGATCGCTGTCGACCTGAAAGGCACGTTCAATTTCATAAGGGCTGTGTCCCCGATTTTCAAGGAGCAGCAGTCAGGAAAGATCGTGAACATCACCTCCATAAATGCCATGAGGGGACGGTTCGGACAATCCAACTACACCGCTGCCAAGGCAGGAACGATCGCTTTGACCAAGACAGTAGCCAAGGAACTGGGAAAATTCAGGGTGAATGTCAATGCCGTGGCCCCAGGTCTGATCGAGACGGATATGATCAAATCCATGCCGGAGGATTTCAAACAAAGATCGAAAGCGGAAACGGTATTCAATGCTCTCGGCACGCCGGAAGAAGTCGCCTATCTTGTTACATTCCTTTGCAGCGAAAAGGCCAGGCACATCACGGGAGAAGTGATCAAGGTCGACGGCGGGCAGTATATTTAGGAGGATAACATGAGTAAAGTCGCCATTATCGGAGTAGGACAGAGCGGATTTGTGAGAGGCTATCCGGGATCGATCAGGGAATTGGCATTCGAAGGTTTCAAAGATGCCGTCAAGGATGCCGATATTGCCGTGTCCGATATCCAGGCATCCATCGTATGCTCGGCTCCGGAATACGACAAACAGCGTTCACCTTCAGGGGTTTTCGCGGAATATCTCGGCCTGACGCCGCAGCCCACTTTTTATTTGGAGAGCCTGTGTTCTTCAACCAGCATGGGCCTGCGAATGGCTTATTCGTTGATCAAATCCGGGCTTCATGATGTCGTGGCTGTCCTCGGTTTTCAGAAAATGTCGGAAATCTCTTCGGCAGAGTCTCAAGAACGGATGGGACGGGGAGCGGATATCCAGTGGGAGAGTCCTTTCGGGACGATGATGCCTTCCTACTATGCCATGTTCGCGAAAGCTCATATGGAAAAATTCGGAACGACCCTGGAGGATATGGCTTTGGTAAGGGTGAAATCCGCAACCTATGGGCAGGTGAACGATAAAGCCCTTTTCCGGAAACCCGTTGCATTGGCAAATTTTTCTAACCCGGAGCATTTCATGTCCGGACCGGTTTCAAGCCCTCTGCGGGTGGGCGACTGCTGCGCCAATGCCGACGGTAGCTCCTGTTTGATCGTGGCCTCCGAAGAAAAAGCCAAAAGCTTCAGCAAAAACCCTGTCTGGATCCTTGGTTTGGGTGCCGCCTCGGCCAGCGTGAACATGTCGGGGCGGGATTTATTCACGGGTTTGGATGTCGCCAGACAGGCTGGAGAACAGGCTTACAGAATGGCAGGCATAAATCCGCAAGATATCGATGTGGCCGAGGTGCATGATTGTTTCACGATTTCGGAAATCCTTGCCTACGAGGATCTGGGCTTCGCCGAACCCGGCGGAGGAAGGGACTTGATCAGGAGCAAAGAGACATACATCGAGGGCTCCATTCCTGTGAATGTGGATGGAGGGCTTCTTTCCAAAGGGCACCCCATCGGAGCGACAGGCGGATCTCAGATAAGGACCATCGTGCTCGAGTTGAGAGGGGAGGCCGGAGAGATGCAGGTGAAGGATCCCGAGATCGGACTGGTTCATAATATCGGCGGGGTCGGGCTATACGGGACTGTCAGCATTTTGGGGAGGTGAAAAAGTGAGCAAAAAGATAGAGATAGACGATCGTTTTAAGAGATTCGGGACCGTGAGTTTTACCTCTGTCACGAAAGTGAATGATTTCGTCGATCACCTGGAGCAGGGTAAAGTTATGGGAACCCGGTGTTTGGATTGCGGGATGGTCTTTTTCCCTCCCCGGGCCGATTGTTTCAAATGCCTCGCCAGCAACACGGAGTGGTTTGAAATAGAGGGGACCGGAAAACTTGTTACCTACAGCAAGCTCAAATTCGCTCCGGTCGGTTTCGAGGGAGATTTGCCCTACTGCATCGCAGTATTGGATTACGGCGGGCACAAGGTTTTCGGCCGCATTTCCAGCGAACTTTCGGATGAGGATATCCGGTTGGGGATGGAAATGAAGACGGTCGCAAATCAGCTTCCGAACGGGCAGCTGAATTATGTCTTTACCAAAGCTTAAAAAAAAAGAGGAAAAATCCGTGCGGTTTTCATAAAGAGATGGGCCTTTTAGATATCAAGCTGCACAAACCCAAGTCTATCGAAGAAGCCTTGAAGCTTAAAGAACAGCTTGAGGGTGTCCGGCTTTTGGCCGGGGGGACGGATCTTCTTGTGGATATCAAACAGGGGCTCATCGCGGTCAAAAACCTTGTTTCCCTTCAGGATATTCCCGGGCTAAGAGGGATCTCGGAGGATGGGGGATGGATCTGTATAGGGGCCATGACGATTCCGGAAGAGGTCCAGAGGGATATTCTGATAAACCGGCATGTGCCCGCCCTTGCGGATGCAGCCCGCTCCATGGCTGCAATGCAGATCCGTTCGACGGCAACGATCGGAGGGAATATCGCCAGTGCTGTGCCCTCCGCCGATCTTCCCCCGGCTTTGATAGCGGCGGATGCTTTGGTTGTCCTGGATTGCGGCACGACCCGGAAGATCGGCCTTTCGGAATTCTTCAAGGGAGTGCGAGAGACCTTTTGCGGCCCCGGTGAGGTGCTGACTTCTATCCGGATTCCCATCCCTGTGCCCCGAACCGGGAGTTCCTACCAGAAAATGGCCCTGCGCGAGGCCAATGCTCTTGCCGTGGCGGGGGTAGCCGCTCAGATTTCCCTCGAGGGAGATAGAATCGCGAAGTCCACGGTCGTCCTGGGGGCTGTTGCACCTACTCCTGTTGTAGCCGCAAAAGCCTCCGAATATCTGCGTGGCCAAATCCCTTCGGAAGTCCTGTTCCGCAAAGCAGCGGATCTTGCCGCAGAGGAGGGAAAGCCCATCTCGGATATCCGGGGTTCCGCCTGGTACAGGAAGGAACTGATCCCGGTGCTGACCCGCAGAGCCTTATCTGTGGCTTTGTCGAGGATTAGAGGACGGTCATGAGCGATCGGAAAACGGATCATTCCGTCATCACGCTGGAGGTCAATGGGGAGGACTATACCGTTGCGGTGAAGGATGGCGAAACCCTCCTGGATGTGCTTAGAGATAAGCTGAGACTGACCGGAACGAAGAAGGGATGCGACCACGGTGTCTGCGGGGCTTGCACGGTACTTATCGACGGGGAGCCGAAAAACAGCTGTCTTTTGCTGGCCGCTGCATGTGAACATGCGTCCATCACGACCATCGAGGGGATCTCCCGGGACGGGAGACTTCACCCCCTCCAGCGGGCTTTCATCAACCATGGTGCTGTCCAGTGTGGATTCTGCTCCCCCGGAATGATCCTCAGCGCTTATGCTCTGATCCAGCGGAATCCCAGCCCATCGGAGGAGGAGATCAAGGTCGCCCTCGCGGGCAATCTCTGCCGGTGCACGGGATATCTTCGGATCATGGATGCCGTAAGGAATTGGAAAAAGTACGAACACACCGATGATCCTCCTTCTGTTCCCGAGGACGTGGATAAGTATGCGACTGTCGGCAAAAGCCTGCCCAGAGTTGATGCGGCGGATAAGGTCATGGGCCGGGCCAGTTACACGGCAGACCTCTATTTCGCGAACATGCTCTACGGAAAGATTCTGACGTCCCCGATCGCACACGGCCGTATAAAATCTATCGACACGAGCGAAGCCGAGGCCCTGCCGGGAGTCAAGCTCGTTCTTACGGCACGCGACGTTCCGGATATCACTTACGGCATCAATCCCCCCCGCTATGATGAACACATCCTTGCCTCCGATAAAGTCAGGCATGTGGGGGACGAAATCGCTGCCGTTATCGCGGTGGATGAGGATACGGCTGCAAGAGCTCTGGACCTCATCCATGTGCAGTATGAGGAACTCCCTTCCGTATTAGATCCGATGGAGGCGATAAAAGAGGGAGCCCCCCAAATCCACGACAGATACAGAAACAATATCAACACCCGCGTGGCTCATCATTTCGGGGATGTGGAAAAAGGATTTGCCGAGGCCGATCACATAAGGGAGGAAACGTTCGTCGGGAATCATGTCTATCAAAGCCCGATCGAACCCCATGCGGTCATCGCACTCTGGGAAGATGACGGATCGACCCTGGTTTTGTATGCTTCGACTCAGGTCCCTCACTATCTGCATTATATGGTTGCCCGGGTGCTGGAAATGCCTTTGGGCCAGATCCGGATCATCCGGCCTCCCGTTGGAGGGGGATTCGGGGGGAAACTGGACACGACTTCCATGGATCTGATCTCTGCCATCGCATCCAAGAGGTTGGGCAGGCCTGTCAAGATGGTTTACACCAGGAAGGAAATGTTCCTCCACGGAAGGGGACGGCACAAACAGCACATGCGGTTCAAGATCGGCATGAAAAAGGATGGGACCTTGACAGCCGTGCATAGCCGGATTTATCTCGATGGAGGGGCTTATTCTTCATACGGGGTCATAACGGCTTACTATGCCGGCAGCATGATCCCCACCCTTTATAAGTTCCCGAATTACAAGTACGAGGGTTTCCGGGTCATGACCAACAAACCCGCTTGCGGGGCCATGCGAGGTCACGGCGCTCCTCAGCCGCGTTTTGCGTTCGAGTCGCTTCTGACCATGATGGCCGATGAATTGGGAATCGATCCGATCGAGATCCGACTGCGCAATGCGATGGAGGCCGGCTTCCGGACCTGCAACGATTTGGACATCCGAAGCTGTGCGTTTCGCGAGACTCTAGAACAGGTGAAGGCGAAATCCGGCTGGGATGAGAAATACGGCAATCTTCCCAGGGGAAAAGGGATCGGGATCGGTTGCGGGGGATTCGTTTCAGGGGCAGGATACGCCAAATATCGAGGTCAGGTTCAGCTCAGTTCCCAAAAAAAACTCGAGCCCTTCGTAAAAAAGGCCACATTTCCCCATTCCAACGCGATCGTGAAAATAAGCGAGGACGGAACAGCGGCCATCCTTTTGATCCTGGCCGCAGAGATTGGCCAGGGAGCGTTGACCGTTCTGTCTCAGATGTGTGCGGAAACTCTTGGCATAAGCCTCAGCCGCGTGCGCATACGGAGTGAAGACACGGACATCAGTCCCCTAGATCTGGGGGCTTACTCTTCGAGAACCACGTTGATGGGCGGGAATGCGGTTGTCCGGGCGAGCAAAGATGTGCGGGAAAAGCTTTTTGGGGTGGTGGCCGAAATCTGGGGTTGCGAACCTCTGGAGCTGGAGGCGAGAAACGAGAAAATCTATCACCGTATGGACCGTTCCAAGGAGATGGAATGGGCAGAAGCCGCGCGCAAGTATTTCAACGATAATGGCCCCCTTGTCGGCACGGGATGGTACAAGCCGCCGGCCGGACTGGGAGGGGATTACAAGGGGGCGGCTGTCGGTACGAGTCCTGCCTTTTCCTTTTCCAGTTCCGTGTGCGAGTGCTGCGTGGATCTGGAAACCGGAAAGGTGAAGATCGAAAAGGTGACCGACTTCCACGATTGCGGTACGCCTATCAATCCCCAGGCGGTACACGGCCAGGTGGAAGGGGCGGTGGTTATGGGAGCCGGTGAAGTGCTTATGGAAGACATCGTTTATGATGATAGGGGAAACATAGGCAATCCTAACCTTCACGACTACCTGTTGATGACTATAAAAGATGCTCCCGAGATTTTCAGCGGAATCGTCGATTCCTTCGAACCGGAGGGTCCCTACGGAGCCAAAGAGGTGGGGGAAGGAGCTACGTTGCCGGTATTGGCTTCCGTTGCCCATGCCATCGCTAATGCCACGGGAGTGTGGATTAAGGAGCTTCCGATCACACCGGAAAAGATCCTGAAAGCTTTTGGACAAAAGAAACCGAACGAAAACCCTTGAGCAAGATACGAAAAACATCCGGTCGGCCATTCGAGGAGAGGTTTCTCGAGAGCGAAAAAAGATTTCAGGACCTATTGGAACATCTCCCTGTTGGAGTTTACAGGACAACTCCCGATGGCAGAATCATCCAGGCCAATCAGGCCTTGGCAAAAATGCTGGGATATAAAAGCCATGCCGATTTGAAAGATATCAACGTTAAAGACCTCTATGTCCGGCCAAAGGACCGGACAGAACACCTTAAAAAACTCGATGCCAGGGGTACTTTTTTTACGGAATTCCAGCTCCTTCGTAAGGACAGAAAGGCTATCTGGGGGAGGGATTATCCTCGGGCTGTTATCGATTCGAGCGGGGAGATCAAATACTATGATGGCATTTTGGTGGACATCACCAAACAGAAAATGGCCGAACAGGAATTGACTCATGCTTTAAAAAAGCTGGAGACCCTTTCTCTGAAAGACGACCTGACGGGGCTCTACAACCGGCGGGGATTTTTCACCATCGCTGCCGAGCGTTTCAACCTGGCAAACCGGGAGCGGACAATGATGTTCCTGCTATTCATGGACCTGGATGACCTGAAAAAGATCAATGACACCTTCGGTCATCATAAGGGGGATCAAGCACTCCAGGAGATCGCCGGCATATTGAAGAAAACCTTTCGAAAGTCAGATGTCAAAGGACGGATGGGAGGGGATGAATTTGCCGTATTCCCGATCGGGACCGATCCAAAAGGTATGGAGGGAGCGATGTCCCGATTGAAAAAAAATATCGAGCGGTTCAATCTGGATAAAAAGAACCCGTTTTGTCTATCCGTAAGCATGGGAGTTTCCCACTATGATCCCGATCATCCCAGCACGATCGATGAGCTCCTGGTTAGAGCTGACAAGATCATGTATGATGAGAAGCGCCGGAAAGGACGGCTTTTTCCCTTGTCGTGAAAGTCCCCGTAGTATTTTTCCGGGTCCCTTTACCCATTAATTTATTTTTCTTTTAGAAGTCTTGACATCATTTGATCGACGGCCCGGTAGGCGGGAGCGTTTTCCGATATCTTCCAGATAGGTTTTCCAGACTGGTCCATCTTGAACAGTTCGTCATCTTCCGGAATGGAAAAAAAACACTCCACCTCTTCTTTTCCCATTGTTTTTTTCAATTCATCCGGGATCTTTTTTTCCGCCCTGTTCATAACATAGAGCTTCTTCCCCACACGCGTGTCCAACTCGAACAAAAGCCTGCTGATTTTTTTGGCGGCCTTCAGGCTGCGGACCGTAGGATCGAAAACGATCAACAGATAGTCGATGTGCTGGGTCGTGCGGCGGCTGAGATGCTCCATCCCGGCTTCGTTATCGATCACGATGTAAGCATAATTGTCGCTCAGGGTTTTCAGGATATCGCGTAGGAGATTGTTGGCGTAGCAGTAGCATCCGGAGCCTTCGGGGCGGCCCATTGCGATCAAATCGAAATCCCTCGTTTCTTTCAGGCTTGCATGAATCTTATATTCGAGGAATTCCTGTTTGGTCATTCCTCCGGGCAGTTTGTGTGCGGATCTTTTCAGCTCTTCCCGGATAGCTCCGACGGTTTCTTCGATCCGGACTCCCAGAAGGTCATTCAGATTCACGTTCGAGTCCGCATCCACGGCCAGCACAGGTCCGTATTCCTGTTCCTTGAGCCAGCGAACGATCAAGGCCGAGAGAGTAGATTTCCCCGTGCCTCCTTTTCCGGATATTGCTATAGTTTTCATGGCACTCTCTAAAATAGAGGAGGCATGGTCAATGCGGGATGTTTTTGTTGGCTGATGTGTTCCAAAACCTCCTCCTCTGTAATGGCGACGGTCTCATCGGCGATTTTATCCAAAAAATCGTCGATGCCCTCGAGTTTTCCGATTTCATCCAGAATGGGGCCATCTCTTCCTTAGTCCGTTTGTGGAAGGAAGCACGCCGGATATGCGCTCGAAGCAGCCGCAGGATGTCATCGGATGTTCGATAATACTTATATGCATTGAAGAATTCCAAGGTTTTATGGGAGTTATTATACACGAAATCATTGACATTCTGCCACTGTCCCATATGCACTATGCCTGCCTCCATGTCCACTTGGTTTGATCTTGGTCCGCAATTCCGAGGGAACTCCGATAGCTACGGCCAGGTTGGCGTCAGGTTCGGCATCGACGGACAAAACGTTGTATCCGCCTTTACCAGAGATTGCCATTTTCATCGTGACTGGTGTGTGCGTTTGAAAAATTCAACGAGTCGATAAAGCACTCCTGGAAGCGGGGATCCGTTGCCAGGGAAATATACTGGATTTTTTTGAGCAGGGATTCCGCTCCTTTCCGGACCGGTTCCGACAGCAGCATGGCTCTTGCTCCTGCCAGAGAAGAATTCCCGACGAAGACGATTTTTTGCGGATCTATTCTTGGAAGTAGCCCGATCCTCATGGCGTTCTTCGCGTTCAGGTAATTCCCGAAAGCTCCCGCGATGAAAACGTTATCCAGGTCTTCTTTTTTGAGTCGGAACTTCTCGCAAATCATGCGTATGCCCGATTTAACCGCAGCCAATGCCAATTGGATTTCCCGGACATCCTTCTGAGTGAGATAAATACCTGACGCGATTTCGATCTTTCCGTTTCCATCGACAATTTTTCCTGTTGGAGTGATCCTGCCTTCGTCCAGATAAATCGCGACGAGATCGATCAGTCCCGTACCGCATATTCCCTGCGGCTTTGTTCTGCCGATCGTATGCAAGATAAGACGATGCTTTTTTTCGGCTTTGAAGATAGCCCCAGGAAGGGCGAGCATTCCCGAACCGATATTCATTCCTTCGAAGGCGGGACCGGCCGCGGTGGATGTCGCCACGAACTTTTTCTCGGTTTTGAGCACGATCTCTCCGTTCGTTCCCAAATCAATAAACAGGTGGTTGCCTTTGCGGTTCGCCATATCTATTGCAAGGAGCCCTGCTGAGATGTCGCCGCCGACAAAGCTTTTGATATTCGGTGCCGCATAAACCCTGGCATTCGGATTTACCCGCAACCCTAGCTGGCGGGCTTCGATGGAGGGAATCCGGTGAAATACGGCATGAAAAGGAGAGAGGGCCAGAGTATCGACCGGCACGCCCAGAAGCAAATGGTTCATAGCGGTGTTTCCCGCGAAAACGATGTCGTAAACGTGATCCGGAGAAACGTGGTTTCGATCCAGAAGGGACTCTATCATCAGGGATACGGTCTCGATGATGGATGCCTGCAATTTCTCCAGGTTCTCGGGCGAATCATAGGCAAATGAAATCCTGGAAACGATATCCATGCCGAATTTCATCTGGCCGTTGTTTCCTGTCTCTGAATCGAGGATATTTCCCGTGACCAGATCTACAAGCTCTACCACAAGCGTTGTCGTTCCCAGGTCCACAGCCAGGCCGAAGATTCGCTCTGTCGTATCGCCGGGCTCCACAGACAGGACTTCTTTTTCACCGTACATAACAGCGGTGACGCCGAACCGGCCTTTTTTTAGTGTTGCAGGAAGAGCTCTCAGCGAGCTCAGCGGAACATCCAGGTGTTTTTTCCGGAAATGCCTCTCCAATTCACCCAGCAAGGAATAGGGATGGCCCAGCTTCGGTTTGTCGAGCTCGATGAAATATTTTTTCACGGGTGGATCGATCGCAAGCGGCAGTTTTATCCCGGATTTTAATATCTGTGTTTTCCGGAGAAGGGATGCTTCTGGGATATTTATCGCCAAATCACCTGCAATTCTATACCGGCATGCCAGCCTGTGGTTTTTCCCCAGTTTTTTTTTCTGGATCAGGGAATTTTCCTTGTCATCTGGAGGAGGCAAATATCCATTGAAAATCTCGACAAAACACTTCCCGCACATGCCTCTTTTTTGGCAATACAGGCTGAGATCGATTCCGTTTTCCTGAATCTTATCGGCGAGAAGGTCGTTCCTTCTTGCACGGATTTTTTTATTGAGATTAAGAATTGTTATTGTATGAGTCATTTTCCGAATGGAGTGAAACTCCTCCTGTTTTGTCTGAAGTGTGGCTGGATAGCACCAACCGGCCAAATCGCCAATAATATTCCACTGCAGAAAAAAGCACCACCGCTAAGACTATCCAAAGTCCAATCCGACCCATCGAGTAGAAACTCCCCAGATATTCCTTTCCCAGGATCAATATGCTGATAGTTATCCCTTCACACCACATTTTGATTTTGCCAAAAGCAGAGGAGGAAATATGGATCCCTCTCGACGAAGCGATGGCTCTGAATCCTGTTACGGCTATCTCTCTTCCGACGATGATGATAACCATCCATGAGGCGACCACTCCCAACCCCACAAGGCAAATCAGGGCTGATGATATCAGCAATTTATCCGCGACGGGATCCAAAAGGGCTCCCAGCGTCGATATTTTTTTTGTTCGCCGGGCCCAAACGCCGTCGGCAATGTCCGAAAGCGCGGCAACGACAAACACGATTCCAGCAGCAAGCTCATGACCGTTGAATCTTGATAACAGCAGAATTACCAGGATGGGGATGCAAAGAATTCGGAACAGCGTAATGTTCAGTGGAATATTCATTTGACCGAGAAAATATAATATCGCAAAAGAATTTGCAAGTTCAACAAGCCCGGTGAGATCCAGTAGCTGTCTAAAGCTGGGCCATGAATTAATCAGGGATTGGAAAAAAAATCAATTTTTTGCAATAATCTAATAGAACGTCTGTGTGATCGCGATCGATAAATGAGTTAATAAATGACAGGCAAAACCAAACGAAAGGGAAGCACAAAAAAACATGCAGTGGGATATACCAGCGGTGTTTTTGATTTGTTTCATGTGGGACATTTGAATATTCTCAACCGTGCCAAATCACTTTGTGACAGGCTGATTGTGGGCGTCACGATCGATGAATTGGTGAGTTACAAGAACACGGAGACGGTTGTCCCTTTCGCGGAACGCATAGAGATCGTGAATAACATCAAGTGTGTCGATCTGGCCATTCCCCAGGATACCCTGGATAAATTTATCATGTGGAAGAAACTAAAATTCGATGTGATGTTTATCGGTGATGATTGGTTTGATACGGAGCGATTCAAACAATATGAAGAGAAGCTCGCCCAGGTCGGTGTGGAGATCATCTATTTGCCCTATACCAAAGGTGTTTCCACGTCTGCGAGGAAGAAAAAAAGAAAAGGGATGAATCTGGGTTAGATGTTTTTCCGATTTTCAGAGGGTTGGATCGGTCTTTTTCCTGAGTTCACGGAAAGATTTTCGCTTCAGGATGGGAATAATTCCGATTCCCGAAATGCTCAGCCCTATGAACCTTCTGACCAATATAAACGTGATCCCCATACGGATGGGAATGCCCAGAATTCTAAATATGGACATGAATGTGATCTCATAGATGCCTAGAGAAGCGGGGACTGCCGGGAGAGTATAAGCAAGATTACCTAAAGCTAAAACGAGGCAGCTATCCAGATAGCTGATCCCTTCTGCGCCGACTGCAAGAAGAGTTATGTGAAATTCGAAAGCCCACAGCAAAAATTGCATAATGTAAAGCAAAAAAACTAGAGCGAATGTTTTTTTGTGAAGCCTGTAAAATTCTGAAATATAGACATCGGTTCCCTGGATTTTATCTCTATGGCTTTCCAGTCTCCGTGACCTGATTTTGAACTTCTGCATTAAATCCAGCAGCCAGATGAATAAGCCTTTTCTCTGCTTCCTGTAAAAATAGCCGATGATCAGGGCTAAAAATAAAGTCAATAAGATGAATGTCCATTTCATTCCAGGAGGCATGTCTAAGATGATGACGGCCGTGATCACACCTATGACGACGAGTCCGATGGTGGCCATGAGATCCGTGGTTTTATCTACGACCACAGAAGCAAAGACCTTGGCCTTGCTAACATCCTCGAGGACCAGAGCGCGGACAGCTTCGGCTGCGATTTTAGGTTGGGGAGAAAGGAATCCTACAGCCTGACCCGCTAACCTAGCTTTGAACAATTGCCAATAGGGAATGTGCATATCGTATTTTTTAGCGATCAATCCCCAGTTCAAGGTTCTCAAATTCAGATAAGCAATACGAAGGCAAAACAAAATCAGCCAATTGTACCAGGCGATATCTGTGAGAAGCCTCCAGATGACCTTTGGGCCAACTCTGAAAAAAATATAGAAAAATAAGCCCAGGCAAAGAAAAGCGATGACCTTCATTAGCTTATTCTTCATGGTTAAATCATGACCTGTGATTGTTATACCAAAATTCCTTCCAAAAGACCCGAAGAAATATTGAGTAGCATCAATGAACCTATCGCCCTGAAAATAAACCAGTTGACTTGATGCGGACACAATTGTAATAATCTCTTCCTATGACCCGGTTTTGTCCGTTTCCGGATCTGATTCAGGTAGAAACGAACTCATGAAATCCAGGGCTTCGCGAAACTTTTCACCTTTTTTCCCAGCCACCATAGCGGCTGTTTTGATCGTTATGGCCCCACTGGCTGAATGCATTGAAAGCACCCGGGATACGAAAGAGAGCTTTAATTATCTCCCTGGCTGGCAAGAAAACCGAGTGATATTCAACCTGTCGATCGATAATAAAGGGATAGGGGCGGCAAGGAGATATGATCTCATTGATCCCGCATTCACCGATGAGGAGAGGGAGGGGGAGTCCACACGGGAAAAGCATTTCTGGCGAGCGCTCCTTGAAACATCCGTTCTGCTGGGCATATTTCATATCCGGTATAAAAAGACGCACACCGCATGGGTCGAAGGTGTGCATAAGTATCAAGCCAAGTGGGATGATCAGAAGGAGAAAATCTTCAACTGGAAGAATTGGAACTATGATGCCAACTGCTTTGAGCTCAACTGGCAACATGCCCTTGCCGGGGGCGTTTACTATAATATTTCCCGGACAAACAACCTCAGTGTTCTGGAATCATTTTTAATGTCCTGGGCCAGTTCGTCCTATTGGGAATTTATCGTCGAATATCGCAGCGATATTTCCATTAACGATCACATCCTAACGCCATTGGGAGGCTTATCGGTAGGGGAAGCCTGGTTCCAGCTCGGTAGATTTTTTGCCGAGCGGCCCGATACGCTCTCTCAAGTGCTGTCTTTTTTGAATCCTATCTTGAAGCTGAACAGGTTTTTCGACCGGAGAAGAATAAGGGATTTACCGCCCGATGACCCGACGGGCTGGCATGAATTCAATCTCGATCTTGGACTTCGGAACATAAAGATGCAGAACAACGATTACAGTCAAACTGCGCTCTACGCAGGATTACAGACCCAGATTATTACCATTCCGGAATATGGACAGCCGGGATCGGAAAGCCGTTTTGTGAAACAGCCGTTATACAGCGAGATTCAATTGGATATAACCGGTTTAGGGCGGGCAGCCGAAGAGCATAACCTGTTCAGCCGGGTTGTCTTGTTTGGCTATTTCTGGCAAAATATCGATTCGCTGAACAGGGGATATTCCTTGTATTTGGGCGGAACGTCGGCGTTTTCAATGTTCAAAAAAAAAGAGGGATCGACCAATTTCCCATGCTCTTTCAAAGGAAGAAGCCCTGATGAATTGAAACTGGATGAACCCAGGGATTTTGCGGATAAACTGGCAGCCGTCCACATCATCGGTCCCGTTTTCGATTGGAAACGGTTTGCAAAACATCTGAACATACGGCTTGTGCTTGACATGTGTGTCGATTTCGGCATCGTCAATAGCTTTGTTTTCAATGCCTACTCCAGGCAGTTCGATTTTTCGGGAGTGAAAACCCCTCTTCTTGTCAACGGCTATTATTACGGATGGGGAACTTCCCTGTCTTCGAGATTGGATATCGCCTGGAGGAATGTGAGTTTGCAGACATTTCTAAAATATCAGAGCTATGGCTCCATTGAAGGGAAAGACCGCTTTCAGCATCTTGTGACCGATGATTTTCATCTTGCCGATTCCCGATTCCTCTCCCGCTTGACCGTTGGATACAGAATTCCCGGCCTTCCGTTGATGCTAAAGGCCGCGTACGAGGGAATTTTCAGGCGAGGAAGTATCGAAGATATAGAAGAGAAATCATGGGAAGTCAGAGGCTTTTTTGGGATCTCTCTGTTATACTGAATGGAAAAATCCAAGATGAAAGCAGCAGAGAGAGGGAATTCAAGATTTTGACGTACGCGGCAGTTTTTTGCCCCAAAAGACAAAATATATCAGTTTAAACAAGACATTGCCTACCGTCTGGAACGCCAGGATATAGATCAAGAGATCTAGCCTGTTAAAAACGGAAAAGACAAGAATAGCAAAAATCACCAAACCTCTGGCTTCAGCCGCCAGCCCCGTTTTTTTAGACTGGTACATGATCATCAAGTAGTACAGGGTCGTCTGCAGGAAGTAGAGCGCAAGACCGAATAGGCCGATGAGGAATATCGTTTTGTTAGCCGAATACCTGTAATATCCGGTCAGGATCCCCGCAAAGATAAAGAAATCCGCGATACGGTCCAAAAAAATATCCAGGATAGCCCCGTATTCCGTGCATAGGTTTTTTGATCTTGCCAGCATGCCATCGGCACAGTCAAAAATCGAGGACAACTGGGCTAAGACACCTCCCAGAACAAAAAAAACATACTCGCCAAGAAAGAATGAAATCCCACTGCAGATTCCTAGGAAGAATGAAAAGAGTGTCAGCTGGTTCGGTGTGATGGGTGTTTTGTACAAGGCGCGAGCAATCAGCGAGGCCAGCGGGCGGGTAAAGTACCGCTCGATGCGGATGTGGTTCAAGACGGGATAATGAGTCACATCTTTCAAGGACTTTTGAAAGTCGAATTTCGGGGGATCTGTTTCTTTTCTCGCCATGCCCTACTTTTAATTTTTGCTTTTTTGGCCAGCTTATAGCTATATCCTATTGAGAGTATGATTGCAAGGGGGTTTGAAGCCAGCAGAAATCCAACTCTAACAAAACGCCCACTTTTTTTAGATCCATTAAGTGATTTTTGTGGAAGCCGAAAAGACCAGAAGGAGAGAGGATGAATGGTCGCCTGGAACCGGTAAAAAATACTTCTGCTAATGTCTTTTTTTTTAGTGTTTGCTTTTTTTCAGTAAGTTTCTGTAGCAGTAGATGACCAATATGGTGACGAAGCCCCAACCCAGTGTCAGAAAAATATTTCCTCCTAACGTCATCGTTTTTTACTCCACACTGTTCTAACCAGAAAACCCATGCCTAGTATGGCCCCGATCATAGTCAGTCGGGCGATCCATTGAAATACGGCATGGTTTGGATCGACCCCCTTCATCAGGATGATAGATTTTTCACTGCTCAAATCCTGCCAGAGCCATCCGAAGAAAAGCACAATAAGGTACAGCGGGACCACGAACTTTAGAACATAATAGTAGGCTCTTGGAATTTTGATATCCGCGTTCCTGTTCATCTCTCCCCATCCGGTCTTCATCCCATTTTTCATTATAGCCAATATCTTTTTCCGGAAGCTTGCGGCTGTCACCTTGAACCCAGAAAAGGCATAGACAAACACGAATGTCTCGCATAGGGCCAGCAGGGCGAGCAAAACTGTCCCGATCCAGAAATCGTACTGGTCCATGTATCCGTAATTAAGGAAGAAAATTATCGGCAATCCGAAGGCAAAAAGAAACGCGCCGATGATTTTTGCCCCTTTTTTTCTGGTTATGCCGAGCTTATCCTGGAGGAAAGCCATGAATGGCGACATCAGGGCTACGGATGATGTGATACCGGCGAAGAAAAGTAGGAGGAACCACATGGCTCCAAACAGGAATCCGAGGGGCAGTTTTTGAAAAATGATGGGCATGGCCACAAATCCCAGGTCAAAGGAACCCTGCCTGGCGATCATTTGGGTTGTGGCGATTCCGAAAAAGGCGACCGAGATGGGAATGGCGATAGATCCGCCCAAGATGACCTCGACGAACTCGTTGGTTGCAGAGGTCGATAGGCCGGTCAAGACGCAGTCATCCTCTTTCCTCAAATAGGATGCATAGGCTTGTATTGTTCCTGTTCCGATCGATAGGGTGAAGAATATCTGTCCGGCCGCAGCCAGCCACACGGAGAAGTCCTTGAGTCTCGAGAGGTTCGGATTCCAGATAAAAGCCAGACCATTCATGACACTCTGGTCTGGGTATCGAGGGTCTGGTGTTCCCAGGGTTAAAACGCGAATCACCAGGATGGCCCCGAAAATCAGCAAAAGAGGGATTGCGACTTTGGCCAATCTTTCGATTCCCCTCGATATCCCTTGTCCGATGATCCAGACATTTAAGAGGAGTGTTACCATCCAAAAAAATATGGCGATAAAGATCGTACGAAGAACCCCCCGTCTTTGTTCACACCCTGGAAGTTCTGAAGGAACGTGTTCATGTCCCTCATTTCTGAAACCCCGAAATATTTTTTGGTCAGGGAAAAAAAGGAATAGGCGAGGGTCCAGGATTCGATATAGAGGTAGTAGACGGCAAAAAGAAACGGGATGGAAACTCCGATCGATCCCACATACTTCGCCCATCTACTCTTCCACATCATGTCGAATTGCCCTGCTGTGGTCGAATGGCCGTATTGACCGCCGTACCGGCCCATTGTCCATTCGAGCCACATTAGAGGAATCCCCATGATGATAAGAGCGCAGAAATAAGGGATCATAAAAGCCCCTCCGCCATTCAGGGCCGCCTGCCTGGGAAAACGGAGAAAATTACCTAACCCGACAGCGTTTCCGGCCATCGCTAGAACCAGCCCGATTCTTGTAGCCCATCTTTCTCTTTCAGACATAGTGATCGCCTCCTTGGTCCGAGATTTAATGTTTCGGGAGAGCGATAGGATTAGGGGGGAAGGATGATGAATGGCGAGTTTTTGGACAGAACCCAATAAAAAGATTTGGATTCTTCCTTGTTTTCTAATGTTATTTCAAAGGCTGTGTAGGGCTTTTTATTCGCTTTGGTCCAGACCGTCTTGACAGGAGGATAGAAATACCATCGGATGGCGGATCCAATTTTCCTGAGATGCGATGTCCAACCGGTCGATTTCGGGTGGATATAGATGGAGAGGTTCCTTTCCAGACTGAGTGTGTAGCTTGAAGGCATGTCACCTAACTCGAGCGCCTCTAATTCATAGGGAGACTCTTCCACGGTTTTATCCGGCTTGATTTCTTCTCTTTTTGGCGGGAATAGCGTGGTTTTTTTTATGAGAGACACCGGATTCGACAGAACAGGGTCTCCCCAGAGACGGATTTTTTCGATCTTCCATGTTCGGAGCAAAATTCCCTTTGCCTTCAAGTCGATTCTTTTTTCCCCGATAGTGACGATGAAATAAAGTTCGGCTGAGTTTGCCAAGGATAATTCCGTCTCGAGATGCCGATTTTCGGATGTTTGCTCAGGTTCGCCCCGGATTATCGATGCGCTGAGCAGCAAGAGAAAAATCAGAAGTGCTCGCTTTGCACTCATATCAGTAAATGAAGATCGGAGCCCCCATCTTGATTTCCCGGAACAGCTTTTTGAGGTCGTCATCGCCCACTCTTATGCACCCGTGGGTGACATTTCTTCCTAAAAGCCGTGTGTACAGGGTCCCGTGAATGAAGTACCCGTCTCCGAATCCTAAGGCATATTCTCCCAAAACTCTCTCTTCGATCCTGTCTTGAGGATTTTCAGGAATGGCCTTGCCCTCTTCGATAAAGGCCCAATCCGGCTTTCTCCAGCTCGGATCCTTGATTTTCGATGTGACGGCAAAGACACCTTTGGGCGTATCGAAAACCCATCTCCTGCTGCCATCCGGTTCCCGGAGAACATTGCCGCTTCCGCAGGAAACCGTGGCCTCCAGAAGCACGGTATCCCCTTTTTTCAGGCAAAGGATATTCTTTCCAGAGTCTATCACGATGTAATTATCCGATGGCGCAATTCTTCGAAGCTTTCTCTGCAAACCCTTTATCCAGTCTTGGCTGTCCGAGGACCCAGGATTTAATCGGTCTTGTTCGATGGAGAGGGTCTTCCATCTCGAAGCCAGGCGGCCTCCCAGCAGAACGCCGATTCCCTCTACAACCAGAACAGTGGCTAAAAGGGATCCGAGAACGAGAAAACGCAGCTTTTTTTTAGACATCTGTCAATTGCCTTTTCCGAAAAAGGCTGAATTTTTTCGTCGTGTCGAGCCTACTATGGTCACCGGAGTTCCCACAACGAGGAGGTCGAACAGCTGTCCCATATTTTTGTCCTCAAGAGAAACGCATCCGTTCGTTATGGCGTCTTGGCCTCCTCCATGTATTTCGATCAATCCGCCTATCCCTACACCGGGAGGGATGAGGCCATCTTTTCTTTGCTGCTGGAAACGCTCTCTGTCATCATTGTTGGGATAATCGAGGAGAAGAGCTTTGAAATACTGGCTCGTGGGGATCTTCTTCACAATCCGGTATTTCCCTTCGGGAGTGGCATAGTCTCCTGCATGAATCTTGTCCGCCAGACTGTTCGGACCCAATCCCACATCGAACGACATCAAGGGTTTGCCTGCCTGGTAGACGATCAGTCTTCTGTCGATTTTGGTAACCACCACTGCGAATATTTTCTTCTTCTCCGATTCCATTATGGTCTCTTTGATCCATCTTTCCCACCTATCCAGATGGGAGGCATCCCTGTAGCGCTCCAGGATCGAAAACACCATATCGTCTGCATCGTTGAGGTAGGGAATCAGCTCCAACAATTTCTTCTCCGCCTCGATGATTTCTCCTCTTTGGCGTTGGAGATCGGCTTCGCTCAGCTTGAGTTCTATCCTGATGAGAATAGACCGGGCAAATCGGCCCTTGTTGATCATCCTGGTAAGTTTTTTTAGGGAGTCGATCCTCTTATTGATCGATGCGATTTGATTCGATACAGCTTCCGACCTCTGTTGCTTCCGGATTTCCACACTTTTCAGAAGTTCATCTCCCGTTAAAAGAAGATTTTGGAAGTCCGTTTGAATCTCCCCGAAATCCCTGAATAGCGGCAGCTTAGCCTTTTCTTTTATCAGCCTGTCTTTTGCATCGCGAAGAGATTTCAGATACTGATCGTGCTTCTCCGGGACATAAAGTGATGCCGCCGCTCTCCAGAGAGCTTTCTCTTGATGCTCAGCTTCTTGGACTTCCGGCGGTATGGGTTTTCCCTTACATCCTATTGCCGAAAGCGCAACTGCAAGGCAGACGACAAGAATCCAGTTTCTCATGCAAACAGGAGGTTGTTCTTGCCGTTATTTCTTGACCTTTTCGATCGCTTTTGTTATTTCTTCGGAAATACTGGAGGCTTTTTCCTTGATTGCCCTGGCTGAGTCCAAAGCGCCGAAATAATCTCCGCTGTCGATCATCTCCTGAACGTTGACAAGCGAATCTTCCATTCCCTTCAGATCGGCGGTGAAAGCTTCGATGTCCGCTCTGGTTCCCTTCCCTCGGGGCGCCTTTTCCAGCAATGCTTTTGCCTCTGCAACGGCCGCCTGTGCCTCTTCCATCATGGCGATGGCATCGTTTTTAGCTTTTTCCTTTCTTTCAGGAATAGAAGCCTTCAAGGCATCTGCATCGGCCTTGAGCTGTGCCAGCGAATCCTTTGCATCGCCGTAGCTTTTGAAGAACTTTTTGCTCTGGGTTTCGACTTCGTCCATTGCCGATGCCATAGAATCTTCCAGCGCCTTCAGTTCTTCTGCGGCGTAGATGTCGGCTCCTTCGTTCTTCGCTGCTTCCAAAGCCGCTTGCGCCTCATCTATTGCCTGCTGAGGTTTAGAGCAGCTTGCAAAAAGAAAAACGACCGCTAATCCCAGTACCCATAACCTGATAATGTTTTTCATGGTAATCTCCTTTGTTGAATGAAAAATGTGTTTTTTCCTCTTCCACAAATGCTTGATAACTCTGAATTTCGATCAGAGATTTTAGATCTTTTTTAAGGGAAAACTAAACTGATGTTGATGATTTTTCGGATATGCAATTTTAACCCCTTCCCTTTTTGTGTCTCTTTTTCTTACGTCCTGTTCAGTATTCTAATCCTACTATTTTTAAAAGTCAAGAAATTGTATCTGACCCAGTGCAGAAATCGGTTTTAGTAAAAAATTTTTCCTAAAGTTAAAAACATCCGGCATATTCAGGAATATTTGACTGGGGAACTTTTGATTAAAGCTTTTTATAAATGAGATAGATGCTTTTTGATATAATAGCGAAAATGTACAGAGTTCAATAGGAATTGTTCACATGGAATACATCGCTCTTGTCGTTTTTCTCCTGTGTTATCTTCTTTTTGTCCTGCTGCCCAAAAAAAGGACTCTGATAGCCCTTTTCGGTGCCGGGATTTTGGTACTTACCCAGGCTGTTTCTTTTGAGGAAGCGCTTTCCTCCATAAACTGGAATGTCATGGGCATTTTCGTGGGGACATTGGTCGTGGCCGATGTCTTCATGAAGAGCAGAGTTCCGGCCTACTTGGCTGAACTGATCGTCAACAAGGCGAAAAACACGGCTTGGGCCATTCTCCTCATCTGCGCCCTGACAGGCATTATATCGGCCTTTGTGGAAAACGTGGCCTCTGTCCTGATCGTTGCGCCCATCGCCCTGACACTTGCCAGGAAACTGCAGTTGAATCCGGTCAAGATGATGATCGCGCTGGCTATCTCCAGCAACCTTCAAGGGGCTGCCACCTTGATCGGGGATCCCCCGAGCATGCTTTTGGGAGGGTTCGCTCAATTGACTTTTGGCGATTTTTTCCTTTACAAGGGAAGAGCCAGTATTTTCTTTGCCGTGGAACTGGGGGCTGTATTTTCGTTCGCTGTCCTGTATTTTATTTTCAGACAGAATCAGGACAAAGAAGTCGTCATCCGAGTTGAGAAGATCAAGTCATGGATTCCTACCGTTCTTCTGGCTGCTATGATTTTCGCCCTGGCAGGGTCTTCCTTTTTCGATCCCGGCTTTTCGTATACCGCAGGTCTCGTCTGCATGGTTTTCGGAATCATCTGTGCGTTATATGAAACATTCAGGAATAAAGGGGATCTTGTGGAAGGGCTCAAGTCTCTGGACTGGGATACGACTTTTTTCCTGATGGGAATATTTATCCTTGTCGGAGGCCTTACCCTCACCGGATGGATCGAAAGGATATCGGCCGCTCTCTCTGCTGTGGTGGGACAGAATGTGTTCTGGGGGTATACGCTGCTTGTTTTTCTTGCCGTCCTTTTTTCGGCATTCATCGACAATGTTCCATTTCTAGCCGCCATGCTTCCTGTCGCTCTCTCCATGGCTGAAAAGCTAGGCATCGATCCCGCCTTATTTCTTTTCGGATTGCTCATCGGGGCAAGCCTGGGCGGAAACATCACACCCATCGGCGCTTCGGCGAACATCGTGGCGTGTGGCTTGCTGAAAAAGGAGGGGTACATCGTCAAATTCAGAGAGTTTCTCAAAATTGGACTTCCGTTCACCATTGCCGCAGTGCTGGCGGCCTACTTTTTCATCTGGTTCGTGTGGAGATAGGAGCCATTTTGCCTGCTTCTTTGAAAGGCTTTACGGAACAGGCTGTGAGGAAAGAAAAATGCGAAAGAACAAAAATATCCTGCTGGCAGTTGCCTTATTCCTGTTTTTGTCCTCAGACGGCTTGTTGGGAAAAACGAAAGGACATGGGGTAGAGCTTCATCTGTTCATGAAGGATGGACATGAGCAGGCAGGCGAACTTATCGGAGTGAAAGAGAATTGTCTTATTCTTTGTCAATCCGGAATAGATTTATCCGTCGATATCAAAGAATTGAAGATGATAAAGGTGTTGAAGAAGGCCCACGCAGTACAGGGGGCTATAATGGGACTTGTCATCGGAGCCGTTGCTGGAGGAGTGGGAGGGGCTGTCTATTTGTCCGGAGGCGGCGATGATGAGTGGGCAAACTTTCATCGAATTATCCTGACGATCATAGCGTCAGCTGCCGGAGGCGGTATCGGATTCCTTGCGGGGGGGATTGTCGGCGCTTTACAGGGAATCGACGAGACAATTAAGGTTGAGGGCAGGCCTGAGGCAGAGATCGACCAAATCCTATCGAAATTACGCCGCAGAGCCCGGATACCGGAGTACAGGTGACACTTTTTTCCGCATCCCATTCTTCTGTCTAGTGGAGTTCTCGAGTGGCAGGAAATCATCGGCTTAACATTTGTCTCTTCCACGCTAAAAGATAGATGTCATGGTATACAAGAAATGTCCGTGACAGGATCTCTGCCGGAAAAAGCTGGAAGAGATCGTCTGCAATCTGCCATGTCCTTCCTGTGGCTCGGAAGCGGAATTCTTTTTTGACGATAAAATCCGCGTGTGCCCGGAGTGCGGAAAGAGGGTCCGGGACCACCCTGTAACGAAAAATAAACAAAGCGAAAAAAAGAGGCAATCGCAAGCCATAGAAATATTGTGACCCTGGGGGCGAATAAGTCTTCTTTGTGTTTGCGACTCGATACCGACGGCTTTGAAAAATCGGAAAAATCGAGTAAAATATGGAGGATTTTCGTATCTTGTTAACTAACGTCTAAAGAATTGCAGGGAAAAATAAGGAGACCATTATGAAAGAAGCAGATACGGCCGTCAATCCGCCGCTAGAGATAAAAAATATGTTGATTCCGATAGGAGGATCGGATTATTCGCATAAAGCATTGGAGTTGGCCATCAGGTTGGCCAAGAAATCCGGATCTCTTATTACCGGCATCTATGTGAAGGACATCCGGTTCTTAGAGGGGCCTTGGTTCCGGTCTATCAGAGGGCGTATGATATCTGATCCGTATTTTGAATTGAAAAGGAGCGTCGAAGTATCATTGAATATCCGCGAAAAAAAAATTAAAAGTTACTTCGAGGCAGTCTGCGGAAAAGCCGGTGTCAGGCAGAAGTTCGAGGCATACAAAGGGATCCCCAGCAGCATTATCTTGAGTCGGGCGGCAGAGGCAGATCTGGTCGTCATGGGAAAACGGGGAGAACATGCCAAATGGCTCAAAAAGCTCCTGGGAGCGGAGTGCTTCCGCGTGCTGCATGATATAAACAAACCCCTTCTTGTTGTCGACCAGACTTTACCCAAAAAGATCGATAAGGCTCTTCTTTGTTTTGCCGGCGGATTTTTTGCCGATAAAGCCCTTGAGTTGACGTCATATCTTCACGAAAAAAACGGATTCGAATTGTCCGTATTGACTATAGCCACGGAAACGACACGTGCGATTCAGGTGCAGAAAAAAGCCAAGGCATATTTTCTTGAAAAAAAGATCAAAGCCCAATATCTGCTCAGCACCGGAGATGTTGAGAAGGAAATCATAAAGGTCAGAGACGTTTGGGGGATAGATATGATCATCACCGGAGGCAGCCTCTACAGAAAGTTCGAAGATTATATTTCCTTTGCTTTGGCAGATCGAATCTTAAGCAACAGCACGATCCCTGTTTTGTTCGTTAGATAAGCGATCGATTTTATTCTTTGATCGTGATCGCTTCGATTTTCGGGAATATGCTGAATCCTGCGCCCTTGACTTCTTGGATGAATCGGGAGAAGTCTTCCTTGAAGAAGCGGTTGATTCTGTAGAGTTCCTGATAGACAGCCGCTTTCAGGTCTTGGAATTCCTGGCGTTGTCCTGCTGTGGGAGCATCGAAAGAGGATTCCAGGCGGGACCCGAGCATGGCCAGGCGCAGTGATAACTCTGTTTCTTCGAAAATGCCGGAACGGTCTTTGGGAGGTGAAAGACGGTCCGCAAATCCTTTCATCCTTTTCCTGAATTCCGTGGCTTTTATCCGGATGTACTCTCTCTGCTTTTCTTCCAACGAATCGATCCTTTTCAACACTTCATCCAGGGCCCCTATGGACTCCTGTATTTTGTTGTAGGCAAATGTTACGGCTTCGATGTATTTTCCGTTTTCCAGGATCAGGTTGTATTTCGCTCTCCGGTTCGCGCTGGAAACAGGGTATCTGGGATCGGCCAGTACTTGAAAGCTATCCTCGACAACGGTTTCGTCCATTTCGATTTTGACATGATAGGTTCCCGGCAGGATAAAGGGCCCGGCCTGAGGGAAAAATCCCTCATAGGGATCGCTCAGTGTTTCGAAAGGGGAGCGGCGCAAATCCCAGTTCACGCGGTTTATCCCGGGTTCCCTCGGGCCTTCGATCGTCCGGATGACCTCACTCTGAGCGTCGAGAATCTCTATCTTGACCTTGTCCTTTTTCCCTTTTTCATCCTCTTTTTCTGCAGGTGCCTTTTCGGCCTGATCCGTATTTTCTTTCACTGGGGGTTCGGCTTTTGTCTGGCCTCCCTGGGGTGGTTTTTGAACAGCGTACGTTATCAGGGCTCCGTACGGGCGGTTTTGGCCCTGAAATTCCATGTTTCCCGGGGCCAAATATCCGAGGCCAAATATAGAAGTCTGAAATTGATATGTGTCCGCCACCTGAAATAGATGAAGTTTTTTAGCCAGGACGGCCGCGGTTATTTCACGGAGCGGTTGAATATCGTCCAAAATATATACGGATCGGCCGTGTGTCCCGATAACCAGATCATTGTCCAGCGGATGGATCACCATATCGCGGATAGGAACGGTCGGCAGTCCAGCCGTCCACTTCACCCATTCTGCACCCCTGTTGAAACTGACATACAACCCGAATTCGGTCCCGAGGAAAATCAGGTTCTTCTGGACGGGGTCTTCCCGGATCACGTGGACGAATCCGTCGATAACGGGTGTGGCCAGGCTTTTCCATGTTTCTCCGAAATCGGTTGTCATAAAAATATACGGGGTCCAGTTGGATCGCCGGTGGTCGTCGAACACGGCATATGCGGTGGCCGCCTCATTCGGAGAGGCTTCGATATGAGGACACCAAGTTCCAGGAGGAACACCTTTTTCTTTCATCCCGGTTATTTTCCCGGTTAGATCTTTCCAGGTTTGGCCGCCATTTTTGGTCAACTGGACTTTTCCATCGTCCGTACCCACCCAGATAACGCCATTTTGGACCGGACTGGGAGAGATGGTCAGAATCGTGCAGTGATCTTCTGCGTGGGTGACGTCTTTTGTCAATCCTCCGCTCTCCGCTTGTTTCAGTTTTTCCGGGTTGTTCGTCGTCAAGTCCGGGCTGATGATTTCCCATGTTTTTCCTTCATCCGTGCTTCTATGCAGGTATTGACTGCCGTAATAGAGAATTCCCACATCCAGAGGGTCGGTGGCGATAGCCGCGTTCCAGTTGAACCGCAGTTTAATTCCTGACGGGGCTGTGGGGCGTATATCCTTCTGTTCTCCGGTGATGATGTTGAAACGGACCAGCCATCCGCCTTGAGACATGGAATAACCGAACTTGGAGTCTCTTGGAATGGCCAGGGTCCCGAATCCGTCTCCCCAGCCGACAGACTGCCAGTGAAAATTGTATATGGCTGTCCCCTGAAGCACACGGCTGGGGCCTCGCCAGGATCCGTTGTCCTGGAGTCCCCCGTATATGTTGTAGGGATTTTCCAGGTCCACGCTGATGTGGTAGTACTGGCCGAGGGGAAGGTTTTGGACGAAGTTCCAGTGTTTTCCCTCGTCATAGCTGATGCCGATGCCCCCATCGCCTCCGACCACCATGAAGTCGCTATCATCGGGATGGATCCACAATTCGTGGAAGTCTCCATGGATAGCAAAAAAATCCATCAGACTTTTGAAAGACTTCCCGCTGTCGGTACTGATATCCAGAGGACTGGAGAGTCTGTATACGATGTTCGGCTGCTTCGGGTGTACCCGAATATCGGAATAATAGAAGGGTCTGGGACTGATCCCCGGCTCGTCATTCACGATCGTCCACGTGTCGCCATGATCATCAGACCGGCACAGGGCGCTTTTATTGGCTTCGATCAAAGCATAGACGATGTTAGGATGACTTTGGGAAAAGGCGATTCCTATCCGGCCTAAGTCTCCTTCGGGAAGTCCCGTTTCGGCAGTGAGCTTTTTCCATGTCTCCCCTGCGTCGGTGCTGAGATACAGCCCGCTTCCCGGTCCTCCCGAGTTAAAAAACCAGGGCCATCTCCGGTGTTCCCACATTGCGGCCAAAAGCCGGTTAGGGTTGTCCGGGTCCATAGCCAGATCGGCGGCTCCGGTTTTCTCGTCGACATACAAAACATTTTTCCAGGTTTTACCTCCGTCTTCAGTTTTGAAAACGCCTCGCTCCGGATTGTCTCCCCAGGTCGTTCCCATGGCTGCAACATAGGCCACATCCGGATTTTTCGGATTCAACAGGAGGCGGCTGATTTTTTCCGTTTTTTCCAGGCCCAGAAACTGCCAGTTTTTGCCGCCGTCAAGAGTTTTAAAAACGCCTCGTCCAACACCGGCGCTGTTTCGGGGATTGGCCTCTCCGGTTCCGGCCCAAACGATTTCCGGGTTGGAAGGATCGATCGTGATATCGCCTATGGAGGATGTGTTCTGGTGGTCGAATACCGGTTTCCAGGTCACCCCGCCGTCTGTGGATTTCCAGATTCCTCCTGTGGCAGTTCCCACATATATGGTTCGGGAGTCTGGAATCACCACGTCGACACAAGAAATCCTCCCGCTCATGCCTGCAGGGCCGATGGAACGGGGCTTCAATCCGGAGAAATAGCTGGAATCGATATTCTGGGAAATGAGATTGCCGGGAACCAAGAATAAAAGAAAAGACATAAGAAAGAGCCCGATCGAAAGGCTATTGAGAAATGATCGATCCCTGACCATTGTTCCCTCCATTTCAAAGATATCAGAGAATGATACCCTGTATTTTACAACGTTGGTTGCCGGGAGTGAAGGATTTTTATTTTTTGCAGGCAAGGTAGAGAATCTTCGGAAGGATTTTGCCGGCTGCATCCTGGACAACATAATCGGCTACCGGATCCAGGGGAGTGGTGTCTTTATTGATAATGGCGAGTTTGGCCCCGGATTGTTTGGCTCTTATGGGGATATCTGCAGCAGGATAGACAACGAGAGAACTCCCCACGGCAAGGAGGAAATCGCACTCTCTCACCTCTGAATACGCCGCACGTAGTACTTGGGGATCGAGCGTTTCTCCGAAAAAGATCACATCAGGTCTCAAGATCCCGAGACATTCGGTGCAGCGCGGAGGGATCTGCTTTTCCAATTCGGCGTATGCTTCTCCGATCGTGTATTTTTTGGCACAGCCCGTGCAGATGATGGTTCGCGTCGTCCCGTGGAGTTCGATAACGGAAGAAGATCCTGCTTCCTGATGGAGCCCATCGATGTTCTGGGTAATGATAGATTTCAGGTTCGCTCTTCGTTCCATCTCGGCGAGGGCCAGGTGAGCCTGGTTAGGTTTGACTTTTTTCAGAATAGGATAACGCACGTCCTTGAAAAAATTCCAATAATAGGATGGATCAAGCCGGAAATGCGCAATACTGGCATATTTGCCGGGATCGTATTTGGTCCAGAGCCCGCCTTCACCCCTGTATGTGGGGACTCCGCTTTCTGCGGAGATTCCGGCGCCCGTGAATGCCACGATGTAGGAGGCGTTCCGGATATCAGCGGCTATGGCTTCGATGCTATCCAACTTTCCTCACTTTTGGCTGAATTTTTCGCGCAGCTTGTATTTGCAAATTTTTGCCGATCCTGTTTTGGGCAATGCATCGACAAAGATCACTTTTTTGGGGGCCTTGAAAGGAGCCATCTTGTCTTTGCAAAACCGGACGATATCCGGAGCATCGCATCGTCCCTTTTCTTTGGCAACGACCACAGCCGTGACCGTTTCTCCCCAAACCGGATCGGGAAGGCCTATGACCGCTGCTTCCAGCACACCAGGATAGGAGTACAGAACATCCTCAACTTCGATAGAGTAGACGTTCTCGCCGCCTGTTATGATGACGTCGTCCATCCGGTCGACGATGGTCGCATAACCGTCAGAATTTACTACGGCAAGGTCCCGGGTGTGAAGCCAGCCTCCCACGATCCGTTCCGTCGTCTCTTCGGGCAGGCCCCAGTACCCCGGTGTGATCGTCTCTCCCTTGGCGATAATTTCTCCCACATCTTCTCCGTTCCGGAGGACTTCCCTGCCAGTTTTTTTGACGACCTTGAGCTGGACCTTGTCGAAGGGTCTCCCTGTGGTCGTCATAACTTTCAGCTTCTCCTCGAATGGCAGGGATTCCATTTCTTCTTTCAGGATCGACATGGTCAGAAAAGGGCTTGTTTCGGTCAACCCATAGGTCTGGATGTAATCGCACCGGAAGGTCTTGAGGATCTTTTTCACCACTTCCCTGGCGATCGGCGCTCCTCCGCTCATGATCAGCCTCAGGGAGGAACAATCGTGTTTGTGGACATCGGGGAAATTCACCAGACGGTTCAGCATGGTCGGGATAAAATTGCTCAACGTGACTTTGTGCTTCTGAATGGCGTCCAGCACGGTTCTTTCTTCGAATCCGGGGATCATGACATGTGTTGCTCCTACCTTGGTCAGAGCCCAAACAGCCCACGCATCGGCAAGATGAAACATCGGGGAAACGTGGAGCCACCTGTCGGTCGGAACGAGCTTCAGTTCTCGAATGGTCCCTTCGGCATGGGAAGAATTATTCTGGTGGGTCAAGACCACACCTTTTGGCCTGCCTGTGGTGCCGCTGGTGTAATAGATCTGGGCAATTTGGGAACCGGCGATTTTATCCTGTGGTTCGTTCCCGGACCGGTTCTCTTCGATCAGGCTGTCGTATGCCAGTCGGCCCGGAAGATCGGAGGCTCCCTGGGGATCCGGAACAATGCAGTTTTTAAGCAAAGGAAGGCGGGGCGCTTTTCCATCGAGGCACGAAACAAGGTCGGGCTGGGCGATCAATAAACTCACCCGGGCGTCATTCATGATGAAAACGAAGTCCTTTCCGCTCAACCTGTAGTTGATCGGCACGAGCGCGGCGCCGATCTTTGCGCTGGCAAAATAGGCCTCGAGATACCTGTGGCAGTTCCTGTGGATGATCGCGATTTTATCCTTATTCCGGATGCCTATGGATTGCAGGCCCTTTGCCAGTTTGTCCACCCGTTCTTTTAACTGGGAGTAGGTGTACCGGTTTTTTCCGCAGATGACGGCTAGTTTGTCCGGAGAACGGGATGCTGCTTCTTGGAGTATTTTGAATAGAGACATTTATAAGGTTTTTCTGAGTTTTTTAAGGGTGTCGTCGAAAGATCCCGGATTCAAGGACCGGAGGGATTTTCCGGGAATCCCGATCCAGGAAGGATAGATACCTGTTTTTTCGAGACACGCCTTGAATTCCTCCATAAAAACGCCTTTCCCCTGAACGAATTCGATATCTCGCGGAAACTCTCGTTTTCCTGCGATATTTTTTTTCCATCGGCCGACGAAATCGATGCCGCAGGTTGGGCTTCCCTCCGCGCCGAGTACTGCCATTATGCGGTACCCTTTTTTAGTGTATGAGCTCAGAGTCCGGGTGATGTTTTCAGCCAGTTCCCGGTAAGTTTTTCTGATTTGCGGATGGTCATAGGACTCCTTGGGAAGGGCCTTCCGGAATATGCTCGACAGTTCGATCTCGGGGCAGGGGATCTGATAGATCCCGACACCCTTTTTGACCAAAAGCTCCACGACTTCTCTTTCGAGGCCGGGATAGATGGCAAGGTTGTCTTCCAGGGAATGAACATTGAGAATACAATGAGAAACGATGACGATTTTTCCACTTCTTTTATCGGCTATCATTGTTCTCTTTCTTCTCTTCCCCTAATATCCTGGCTGCGTTCGCATGAAGAATTTTGTCAAGGGATTCTTCAGAGAGAGGGAGCTTATTTATGGCATCGATATTTGCAGAGATTGTCTTGATCGCCGGCCAGTCCGACCCATAGACGAATTTGTCGATGTTGGTTTCCATGTCAGGAAAATAATTAAGCAGGTTTTTCGGAGGAAGTCCCGAGATTTCCAGGTAGAGATTCGGGTGAATCCGGGAAAGGAAAAAAGCCCTGTCATACCATATCCCCCTTCCCCCATGGGCCATCAAAAGCACAAGGTCGGGAAAATCGGACGCCACTTCATCCAGGTGAATGGGATCGGCGTATTTCATCTTCGAACCCTTGAAAACAGACGATCCCGTATGCACGAGGACAGGCACCCGCTCTTTCTGGGCAATGGAATACAACGGATACATCCGGTTGTCGTTCGGATAAAAATGATTGTAAGAAGGATAGAGTTTGATTCCTCTGGCGCCCATTTGGATATACTTTTTCGCTTCCATTTCCGGGTGGGTTGTCAATGAAGGATTGACGGTGCAAAAAGGCACAAAAACATCCTGACCCTCGCAGAAGTCCAGCACATACTCGTTCGGTACGATGCCCGTTGTGATGGGACAGATGTCGGGAAGTATGACGGCTTTGACGATGCGGTTGTCTTTGAGGTAGCGGGCAAATTTTTTCGGAACTATCAGTTCTTGGTAGCGTTCGTAAAATTCGGATTGGGAAGAATTCTGGTAAGCGTGAACCAGATCGTGCCAGTGTTCTTTGAGTCCGATATGGACATGGAAGTCGATAACTTTCACGGCCATAGAATAACGGATTTCGTCAAACAAAAAAAGAATAAAAAAGGCGACGGTTCTAAAAAAGGGGACGGTTCTATTTTTTCGGTTCTACAAAAAAATAGAACCGTCCCCTTTTTTAGTCCCCTTTTTTACTTTTTTATTCTTTTTTTTTGTTATATATTTTTATCGATGGCCGGTTTTAGAAGGGATCGAATATCCATCCTTATTCTTTTTCTATTCCTCCTATCTATTGTCGGCATGCATTTTTTGTCCGCTGAAAAAGATCCCTTGACATGTGAAATGGACCTTGCCGATTGGGGCCTCGATGATCCTTCGGAGGTGGGATATTTGAGCATCGGGGTTATCCATAAGAGCATCGGTGATGAGATTCTCGTGTACGATGCCCGGGCGAAAAGGCCCGTCATCGAACAGCCTCGCAAATCCAACCGCCGCATTCCTCTTATTGAGAAAGGGGTATTTCTTTGCGATGATTTTCATAAGGGAAATACCAACCGTCTGGGAGGGTATTTCAGCGGATTCCGGAGAGCCCCTTCCGAATCCGATGTGACGATCGACAGGGCCGCCGATGGCCGCCGATCCTTGTGTTTCACCTATATCCAAAAATCTCCAGGTTTTTCTGGATTCTGGATCCACCTGTTCGATTTCAAACAGCCCCCGGTCGATCGGATTTTTCTGGATGCCAGTCCGTTCCGATATATCACCTTCTCCATTAGAGGCGAGGAAGGAGGGGAGCGGTTGATGCTGCAGGTTGCCGATTTCAATTGGGAAAGAAAAGAGGATTCCTTGAAAATCGGCAATGTGGAAGATTTTCTTCCCTCCGGTGTAATCGGGAAAGACTGGCAGCGGGCCTGGGTTCCGGTCGATATATTTCCCCCACAAATCGAAAAAGATGAGTTGGCCAGTCTTGTTTTTCTATCAAGGGGAGGAAGAGGCCGGATCTATATCGGGGATATCGCTTTTACTCTGAAAAAAGAAACGCCAATTCCCATGCCTGAGAAAGAACCGGGCACCCGGTCTTCCGTTCACAGGGGAATGTGGGTTTGGAACACGAAGGAGCTTTTGGGACAGGATGTGGAACAGCTCCGGCTTGCTGCCTTTTGCAAACAGACTGGGATAACGGAGATCTTTTTGCAGCTTCCCTATGAGATAGCGGAAAAAGACGGAAAAAAAGAAGTTCTGTGGGACAAGGCAGAGGTCGCTTCGCTTCTTTCCCGCCTCCATTCTGCCCGTATAAAAGTCCACGCACTGGATGGGGATCCCCGTTTCGCTCTGCGCCAGTGGCATAGCCATGTGCTTGCCACAATACGGTCGGTGATCCAGTTCAACGGATCCGTTCGGCCCGAAGAGCGGTTCGATGGAATTCGGTATGATAACGAACCTTATCTGCTTCCGGGTTTTGCCGGTGTACAGAAAGAGGCCATCATCGAACAATACCTCGAACTTTTAAGGAGTTCCAAAGAATTGGCCGGTCCGGCCGGGCTGGAATTCGGCGTGGATATTCCTTTCTGGTTCGATCAAAAAAACGAGTTTTTCGAACCCATCGCTCAGGTCCGGAATCGCCCTTTGACCGAGCATATTCTGGATATCGTCGACAACATCGGGATCATGGATTATAGAACCGATGCCTACGGGGCGGACGGCGTCATCGCCCATGCGATCGGCGAGCTGGCCTATGCATCGGCCAAGGGCAAAAAGGTCTTTATCGGCCTGGAAACCACGGATCTTCCGGACGAGACGATCATCGAGTTCGGAAAGGCAAAAGGGCCGTCCGGGATCAGGATAAAAAAAAATGAAGGGACAAAGGTCCTTCTCCAGTGGATTCCCGACATCGCCGGCGCCGGAGAGAAGGGGGATTATGTCCTGTACCAGCAAAAAAGGACTTCAGTTCCGGCAGAAAAGTTGACCTTTGCCGGAAAAAGTATCCGGGAATTGGACGATGTCATGGAAAAGGCCGAGCGGGAATTCCGGAAATTTCCGGGTTTTTATGGATTTGCCGTTCACTATTACCGGAGCTTCCAGTCCTTGAGCGAGCTCAAAAAGTTTCCAGTTCCTTTTTTCTAGCTCCTTCGGCTCGGAAAAATTTCCCTTTGGACTCAGCGACGATGGTTCCGTCCTCTAAAAAGATTTTTCCCTCTGTCAGGATAATTTTTCCTTTGTCTTCCTTGATCTGTCCTTCCAGAAGAAGAAGCTCCCCGATTTTGGCCGGCTTCCTGAATTTGACTTCTATCTGGACGGTCATGGTGACGATACCCTTCGCTTTTATGGAATAGATCATCACTTCATCCAGAAGGGCAGACAGGATTCCGCCGTGGCAAATATCCTTGTACCCCTCGAATTTGCGGCTCGGCGTATATTGGGCCTTGGCTTTTCCATTTTCGTAGAAAAAAGCGACTTTCAATCCTATCGCGTTTTTGTCCCCGCACACGAAACAATGGGGATAATTGGGGATGGTTTTCATCGCGACCTCTTATGCTAGGCTTTTTTTCTGATTTGACTTTCCAGGGTTTGCATGACTTTAGTCAGAGACTCCAGGTACGGTGTGGGGGTTCCGAGCTTTTTCCCGTAGTCGATGATGGGCTGGAAAATGTATTCGATCGGATTCCCTGCCTCCAGGTCGAGCGAAGTGGAGGGTTTATGCTGGCCGGCTCCCGATAGATAGGCAAGGCTGTTTTCGAAAAAATCATCTCCGTATTCATAACCCAGTTTTTTAGCGACCTGTATCGATTCCTCCAGGATCTTTTCGCACAGATACCGGGTTTCGTCCGTTGTCATGGCCTCCTTCATGGTCAGGCCCGTGGTGGCACAGACGGGCATCAGGGCGGCATTCAGGATGGTCTTTTTCCATTCGAACTTTTTGATGTCCTCGACGAACTGCGTTTCCAAGCCCGCGTCGGTGAGGAACCCTGAAATCTCCTTTCCCAGCTCCTCATTTTTTTCTGACATAACACCGAGATAATTCGGGGGATGAAAAAATGAGAGCTTGACCTCACCGGGTTTGACGATCATTCCCGCATAGTTTATGACGAACCTCATGACCGCTTCCGCGCCGAATTTATCTGCAATTTTATCTTCGTTATCTATCCCGTTCTGGATGACGAGCATTTTTTGTTCCGGCTTGTAGATCATCTTGATTTCTTCGAGAAGAGGGGCCAAATAGTTCGCTTTGACCGCGATAAAGATCAGGTCTGGCTTGAATCGTCCGAGGCTTGCCGTAAAGTTCCCTGTGCCTTTGACACGGGCGTTGAACCGGGAGCTTTTGCCGGTGACGGTGATGCCGTCATTTTTTACCGCATCGATCAGATCTTCCTTGATGTCGACCAGGAATATGTTTTCGCCGTTTCGAGCAAGATAGGCTGCCATGATGCTCCCGACCGGGCCGGCTCCGATGATCCCGATATTGTGTTTTGCCATTTGTTCTCCACGTTGATTTTTTTTGCGCGGCTATTATAACAAAAAAAAGAGTTTGTGGCATTCCTGTCCACTTTTTTCGGAAATTGACCTAACAAAGGGACAAAAATTCCCTGTTGTGGTAGAATTATCCCATACGTAATTTGGAATGAGTATTGCAGCATAAGTTGTTGGCCCTATGCGAATATGGCAAAAAAATACAAAGACCGGGGGAGGGTAAAATGAAATGTAAGCTTATCGGAATGTTTGCCGTGTTTTGTGTTTTCCTCTGCTGTGCCAGTCCTGGAGCCAAGCAGGCAGAAATTTAT
>Ga0180438_10000438_pt1 | contig 82299 bp, 62 predicted proteins | sample SS_ome_12_FD_132455 | JGI IMG/M metagenome (GOLD analysis project Ga0180438, IMG submission 132455) | Hypersaline lake sediment archaeal communities from the Salton Sea, California, USA - SS_3_D_2 metaG | ecosystem: Environmental > Aquatic > Non-marine Saline and Alkaline > Hypersaline >... | reverse complement strand
TGATGAAGATAATGCTAGAACTATTTGGAAAATTGGCACTGGTTATAATGGCACTGAATTAGGTCGGGTTTATGCCAAGTATGATTATGATTATCGTTATAATACGCCTGAAGTGTTTAGAGTTAATCCTTCATCTAATTACGGCTGGGGGTTTGGTTATTTTAGTTTTATCAGTACAAGTGACGGGAGTATTTATGTACCAGAACAACATTACCATCAAGATACTAATGTTAACCCAACTAATTGGCGTGTTTCTAAGGTTCAATTTAATAATGATGAAGTTTTTGATGAAACAGAAAGAATTTATCATGGTAGCTGGAGTATAAATTGGGTATCAATACCTCAAGGTATTATAAATTATAATTTTGCTAATTTGCCTGAGATCTGGGCTCAAAGAACCTCTCCTGCTTTAACAGGAGGTATTGCGGCATCTTCTAATGGTAATTTAATTTTTGCTACAGCTTATGATGCAATAGCTCCTCCAACCGATGATCGCCAGGCGTACACGATTCAGGTTATGTCCTCAGATTGGCAGGAATTAAAGCGGTTTGAAGTAAAACCAGCCGAGCATGAATCACTCTGGTATGCTTATACAATTCGTACTGGGGCTATCTCCATTGCAGATGAGCAATACCTTTATAAAAGATATAATGCTGCTTGGCAACTAATAGATTGGCACAAACAAGATTGGGCATCGTATTGGAGTACTTGTGCGGGATACACACAAGAATATAGTGGTTTTTATGATTATTATCATAATAAATATTGGTTTGGTAATTGGACTAATGAGACTTCTACAGCTAACTTGCCCACTGCTTGGTGGTCTTATAATTGCAATCTTAATATGCCAGAACCGGCGCCAAGAAATAGAATATATCGTTATTCTGCTTGTGAATTCGGTGAAAGAGGTTTTTGCCGGTCAGATGAAGATTGTCAGCGGGGTGCTTTAAATTGTCAGAGCCAATGTATTGATGGTTTTTGTACCCCGTGGATTAAAGAATTCACACCAACTAGCGGACCGATTGGCACGTGGGTAACTTTAAATGGTTGTTGGTTTGGTTGTGAACCAGGGCAGATTAATTTTAAAAGTACAAAAAGTAATATTACTAATCCGCCTTTGTCAGGTAATATTGCCCGTTATTATTTTGATACTGGCGCAGAAGATGCTACTGGTAATTATGATGGTATTTTAAATGATAATGCTTATGTTGATAATGGTGAACTTGTTTTAGATGGTACAAGTGATGGCGTAAGATTAACTAATACTGGTTTAAATAATCCTAATTTGTATGGTGGCTATGAGAATGGCAGACTTACTTTTGCAGCCTGGATTTATCCAACAAGAGAAGATAGCTCAAAGCATATTACGATTGCCAGAAGAATAGGGCCATTACATTATTTTACTATTAATCCCAATACTAAACAACTCCAGATTTTAATTAAACATATTACTAGTGCTGGAACAGTAGGAAATTCTTATCCAGTTTCTGGCGTTTCAGGTACCATACCAGTTAATCAATGGACACATGTTGCCGTTGTTGTAAAAGCTGGTAAAAATGGCAGTGTAGAATTTTATATAAACGGTGCTTTAACAAAAAGAACTTTTAGTGAATTTGTATTTTATAATTGGGCCACTGATTCAGGTATTGGTCTTCGTTTAAACAATTCTCATGCAGAGTTCCCTGGACGTATTGATGATGTTTATATTTATAATAAGGCTTTAACTGGCATAGAAATAGCCAGGCTAGCTGGCAGTAAACCAGGTTTGGTTTTAACAGATCCAGAATGCGGCAGTACTTGGCAATGTTCTCCAGATGGTTATGATCAGGTTATTATTGAAGTGCCTAATAAAAATATTTTACCAAATGAAGAAAATGCAGATCCTGATAATGATGCAGTTGATGGCAGTATTTCTTTAACAACTGCCAGAGGCTGGACTACTAGTACTAAAAATTTATCACCTGGTATTTTTGATGTTAATGATGAGCCGCCTGGTCCGCAGATTTGTAATTTGATTCCTGATACTGGCAAAAGAGGTGATACTATAAGGATCCATGGCGAAAACCTAGGCGATCCTGTAGCAGGCGATTATGTATATTTTGGGTTTGGCAGTTTATATGAACCGCAAGAACCATGGTTTGATCAGCTGGATGAGGTTTATGATTTTGGTGAAGATTTTGTTGATTTTGATGAAGATGAAACTTGGGATGCTGTTCCGCCAGATGGCGATTTAGATGCTGATACATATACTTTTAATTTAGATACTTTTTATAGTGATAAGGCTGATTGTCCGGCTGGTGGCTGGTCTGATGCTGATATTTGCATTAAAGTGCCAAAAGATACTAGTAATATATTAAGCGATTGTGGTTGTTCTGATCCTATGTACACTACAGAGGCAGATTGTTTGGCGGAGGGAAAGATTTGGCAACCATGTTCTGATGCAGCTGGCCAAGGCACATATACTGGTATTGCTTTGGATAATATTAAACTATTTAAAGATTTTCAGGAATATGGTTCCTTAACTTTTAAAACTTTATTTGGCTATTGCGGTGATAATATGCTTGATGCAGATACTGATGAAGATTGTGATGGCGATGATATTCAAGTGACTGAAGAAGATAGGATTGCAGCTTGTTTAGCTCTTTTTCCTGGAGAGTGTTCTGTTGATCCTGTAAATAACACCAATGAAACTGATTGTCAGGCTGATGGAGGTATTTGGACTGCTAATGATCTTGCTGATGTGACAGCTAATTGCACTCCACTTTGTGATAGTAACTGTGATTTGCAATTTTGTTATAATGGTGTTTGTTTATATTTAGATGAATTATGTGGTAATGGTACTATGGAAAGTTTTCCAAGCGCCAATTATGAAGAGGAATGTGATTGTGGTAATCAATCAATAAGTTGTGACTGGCCAGCAGAAGAGTGTCCTGAGCCAGCTCAGGGTAGTGTTTCCTGTTCTGGTTGTGAATATGATTATTCTGATTGTTTAGTTGGTTTACCAGAACCATTAAAAGTTACTGGTCATATCCCATATCATGGCGAAGAAGCTTTTTGTCGCAATGCTATAATTGATATTTATTTTGATCAATTAGTTAATCCAGGCACTATTGGTTATATGCTTGATGATGTGGTTTATAGAAATATTAGATTATGGAAATGTGATCATCCGAGCCTTACAAATATTAGTCAATCAAGCAATAAAAGTTTAGTTAGAAGAGTAATTGATTATTTTAAAAATATTTTTAGTAAATTAATTGGCAGTGACAGGAGAGCTTACGCACAATTTGAGTGTACTGCTGCGGATTGGGAATTAGTGCCTTATGAAAATTATTATTTTAATTATCGCAATGTCAATGGCAAAGCCCTAGTCTCCATATATCATAATGGTCATTTGGATCCAGCTCGGGAATATGCTGTTGAAATATTAGGCGGAGCAGAAGGCATTAGATCATCTTTGGGCGGAGTTTTGGATAATTATAATTCACCTATTGTTCCGCCAGACCAAGGTCTTGGTATAAATGATTATGCTTTCATGTTTAAGACTTTAGGCGCATTAGATCCTGTTAGTTTAGAGCTTGATCCACAAAGTGGGATTTGTGATGTGGAATGGATTGATACTGTTGTTTATCGTCAGGAATATACTGGAACTGCTTTGGCTAACAGGCCGTCAGAATACAGGAACGATGATTTATTTGTGTGTGCTGGCGCTGATGATTGTCAATTAGAAATTGATTATGACCAGATACCATTGATTCTAGGAAGTGAAAAATTTACTAGTGGTAACCAGCATATTTATAAGGCAATTGCCAAGCATAGTAGTGGGTTTAGCTTAAAAGCAACATATCAATGGTCAAAAAATAGTGTCTTGGATCCTTATAATGTTTTAAATATTCATAATAATTTTCAGTATTGTGAACAAGGTGATGCCGCTTTAGTCAACCAGGAATGTTGGGATAATTTGGATTGTGAAACAGCTGGCCAATGTAGTGCGGTTTGTATTGCTAGTGATGATTTGTCTAAGTTGGGTGATGCTTGTGAAATCGATGATGATTGCGGGCTTAATGGTGATTGTGATGAGGCTAATTTAATCTGTGTTAGTGGTGATACTGCCAAATTAGATAATAGTTGTGTGACTGCTACTGATTGTGAAACAGAAGGTCTGTGTGTAGCTAGAAGTATTTGTTCTGCTGGTGAAAATATTGGTATTAGTTGTACAGATGATTCAGAGTGTGGTACTGGTGGGCTATGTTCTCTGATTGGTGATATTACGTCTGATCCTGATATTGTTAAAAATGAGACAGGCGTGGTTATTACTACTGCCTTACCAATTAAAGAAGCTGTAGCGCAATTAGCGATTGAGGCTCAGGCTGAAGGCAGTTTTGCGCCACCAGCTCAAGAGGTGATGACTGTTTATGTTATTTTATGTAAAAATCCATGGCCGTCTTTTGATGAAAAATTCCCGATTTCCAGTTTAATTAATGCTTATAATTTTGAATTATATTATTGTCGTGACGCTGGCTTGCCTGATGATACAACTGATGATTTGCCGGCAGCTACTTGGTTGTTTCCTGAAGTAACCAGTTTAAGTGTTTTGTATAATACTGATTTTGAATCTGGCAATTTGAATGATTGGGTTGTTTTAGAAGGCAATGCTTTTGATGATCAGCCAGTTTATAGTGATATTAATCGTATAAGAAATGGCATACCTAGTTTAATTCAAGGCAATTGGTGGCTTAGTACAAAGGAAAATTACCAGGGTTATGACTGGCAGGATGTAATGGATCTTGGACCTGGCAATACACCAGTTGGTGTTTTGCAATCACAAGCCTTTTTAATAGAAGGAGATACTCTTAAATTTAAAATTGCTGGCGGTAATAATGCTTGGCCAGGTAGTGTGACGCAAATCGTGGCTTTAGATTCTGGTTTCATAGATTATGTCACAGCAGTTGTTTTAGCTGTTAAAGATGACCCCTCTCCAGAAGTTGATTTTGAAGTGATTGCTACTGCCACAGGAGATGAGAGTCTTACTTTAGCAGAAAAGCAGTTTGATACCAGTTTATTTATGACAGGCCGTAGTTGTGAAGATGACCTTGATTGTAATGATTGGGGCAGTTGTAAGGATATGGAAAATTCTGTTTGCGGTGATATACCAGATGAACCGTGTCAATGCTCGCCTGTAACTGGTATAATATATATATATGATAATAATACAGCTGATTATATTAGTTTTGATGATTTGAAACAGTTTAAGGGTGATTTGGAAATACCAATAAGATTTTAAATATTTTTAATAGATAAAATAAATTTATAATTATGATAAAAAATAAAACAAATAAATATTTGTTATTTATTGGTATTTTTATAATGTTTATTGTTTTGCCTTGCAGTACTTATTCTCAGCTTGATTTGCCTGGGCAAGACATTCTTTTAAAAGAATATTTATTCCCCATAAGTTCGTATATTGAGGTTGGTTCACCAGTTTATCAGCAAGGTCTGCAGTGTTTGGGCCAAAAATTATATGATAATACTTATGAAGAGCTAAGTTATGCTGATTGTGCAGACTTAAATGAGTTTGATTCAGCTGATCCTATTAGTCAATGGGCTGATCAAGCAGCTGTTTTTAGTTCAGAAATAGCGCAGTTTAAATATCGTTTTACAATAGAAGATACAGAACGCTATGTTTTTAAAGTTAATGTGTCTAATGATCAGGATGATTTTAATAATTTAACTCGTGAACAAATTGATTATATTTTTGCAGATTATGCTTCTGATACTGGGTATGATGATTATAATAAAGGTTCTTATTTAATAAATACTGATGGCAGTTTAAATATTCAGGAATATAGTTTGGATAATGGGGTGATTCAAGCTGATTCTAATCAAAGGTATGATTTATTTAGAAGTATGATTTTTAGTGTAGCAGTTGGTAGTTTTGATCAAGGTGGTACTGAGACAATTGAAAAAAAAGGTTATATGATTGTGAAAAACAATGGTTCAGCTGATATTAGTGAAGGCGAGGTAGTTGTTGGTGTTTTAGAGCCAGGAGAACATAATATTTATTTGAATTTCTTAACTGATTTTTATTATGATTTTGCCGGTTTTAAAGGCGAGATACCTAGTTATTTTAGAGAATTTGACAATGCTGATTTGGATGATAATGATAAATTAGATGTCAACCCAGTTATTCATTCAGTTGGCATTGACGCTGTTAAACCAGCTGATGATGTGGTTGGTTTACGTATTTATTCTAATCAGGAAAATATTGCCCCAAGAACCTGGTATTCAGAAAATGTAATTAATGCCTCACCTAGTGTTGAAGATATATTAGTTGATGGCTATCGGGCTATTAGGGATGAACGAACTGTTTATGTTCATGCTGCTAATTTGGCTGAAAGTCAGGTTTGTTTAAGCGGACCTAATGAGGGGCAGTCCTGCCAGCCAACTAATGCAGACGCAGTTTGTGGCACTGATAATAAAATTTGTGTTGCGGGAGAGAATAAAGGTCAAAGTTGTAGTATAGATATTGATTGTGGCCCTAATGGTAATTGTTCATCATGTGGTATTAGGCGGTTTTTTTATACTAATATTTATGTAATTGCTTATAATCAAGCTGCCCAGCCTTCCACTATAAATATTTTTAATCAAATGTTTGATAATTGGGTTTTTAATAAAAATATAATTGCTAGTGACCCAATTAATGCTGAAAAAAACAAAGATAAAATACGCCGTGATACAATTCGAAAAGCTGATTTAAGTCAAATGGAAAGATTAATAAGTGATTATCATGACTCTAATGGTCAGTATCCGGATTTAGCGGCAGGCACATTAGTAAAGGGGCATACTATATCAACCTGGTCTTCTTGGCAAGCAACCCTAGGCAATGAATTAGGTTCTGCGTTGCCTGTTGATCCATTAAATTTAATGTCCACTGAAAATCGCGGTCCTTATGTTTGTACTGATCCAATAGAGGCCCTGTATTGCAAAAATTTATGTGAACAGAGTTTTTATGGCTGTCCTGAAGGCAGGCAGTGTTTTAATAATGCTTATTGTAGTATTTGTCCGATTGGTTATGATTCACAAACTTGTTGGAATGATGCAGAGTCATTATTTGCTTATGATATTCATGGTAAAAATTGTGATCCAAACACAGGTGCTGGTTGTTGTGATTCTTCAATTCAGGGTTCTTTTAATTTAGGCGGCACAGAATGTAATCATGACGGCGCTTATGTTTACCAATATACTGCTTTAGAAAACGGGCAGGCTTATTTATTAAATTATCGTTTTGAATATACTGATGTCAGTGTTTGTGATCCTAGCCAGTGCGCTTTTGGTAATAAATGTTATCCGCCAGGTTCTTGTTTGGCTAGTTGTGATGCTGAAGCTGAAAATTGTGGTTATTGTGATAATCCAAGTTTTGATACTGAAACAGAATGTACTGATAATAGCGGTACTTGGACTTCAATGGAGCAATACCGTAATTTATATTGTTATTTAGGTACTTGGCGGCCAGCTTGTGGTGATGGGTTTGTGCAAAATCAGTGCGGTGAAACTTGTGATTATAATGCCACGCTCGCTGCTGGGGCTGAGTCATGGTGTGATCAGACTTATGGTGTTGCTGACTGGCATAATGAAGAAAATATTAATTCTACTTGTACTTCTACTTGTGAAATTTTAATTGCTGGCGTTGATTATGAGCCGTCCAGGTATACTTATGATTTAACTGATATTGATTGTGGTGGTTATTGCGGTGATTTTATAACCCAATCAATATATGGAGAACAGTGTGATGAGGGTCCAGACACAGAACCGATTAGAAAACGTGAAGAACTAGGCTCAGCTGGTGTTTCTCAGGCTTCCCAATATATGTGTTCTGGTGCTGTGGGTTCTGAACCTAATGTCAAAAATGGTGTTGCTTGCGAAGATGTTACAAGATTGTGGGAAGATATGCCAGAATCTTGCTCGACTTTAAGCACTACTTATCCAGAACCAACCGAAGATGCCTTTTTTAATGAAAATAATAGTTTAATTAGTCAGCCTAATAGTTCAATTCAATATAATTTTACTTTAAATCAAGCTGGTAATTATGTTTTAAAACTTAAAACAGCTAATAAGGGAGCAGATTTATCCAAGTTAACAGATGATCAAGTTGATTATTTGTTAGGGTTGGCTTTAGTGCCAGAAGCAACCCAAGTTTATATGAACATGGTTACTCCTGATAGAGATTTAGATGTGCCTGATTTAGGTTTAATTACTGATTTTGCGGAAAAAGCGCGTATTATGCGTAGTTTAACTTTTACTGTATTTGTGGATGGGGAAGAGATAACTAATAATAAAGGTAATATAATTGTCCCTGCAACGACTGAACAAATAGGTATTCAAGAGGGCAGTGTTTCTTTAGGGGTATTAGAAGCAGGCTCTCACACAGTGTATATTCATTTTAATTCTGACTGGGCAATTGATTTGACTGATTCAGCTTTGCAAGTTATTTTAGCCAATTTTGCTAATTTTCAGACTACTTGGCTAGATAAAAACGCTCAAATATTTGAAGTCTCTGTTTTTTCACCTGAATTAGGCGTTGGTTTGTGTCAGTCTTTTGGCGGTTATTGTGGGGATGGTATTGTTCAGCCGGAATTTGGCGAACAATGTGATATTGCAAATTATGATATTCCAACTCCGGCTGAAACTACTAATTTATTAAAAAACCCAAGTTTTGAAGGCTTTATTACTCCATGGCAAGTGACTTTAGGCCGGGGTGATTTAGAGGAAAATGAATCTTTTGCAGGTTCACGCAGTTTGCGTTTAGAAATGGATCCAAATCAGGTTGATAGTTTATATCGCGCCCAAATATTAGGCCAGTTAAATGCGCCGACAATAAGTATTGGCGATAATAGAAATCATGAAATGTTAAATTATGTAAAGACATTACAAGGCAGTCTTGAAAAAATAACTGTTCAGTTTGCTTTAAATCATGAATTAACTGATTGGAGTAGTGAAATTGAAATGGATCATGATATTCCCCCTATAGCCCAAGCTGATAATTGGTATTTATATCGCAAGTGGCAGTGGAGGAGTGATGGTAAGGCCGTTAAATTTACTTATTATTCTACGAACCCAGCAACGATTCTTGTCACTGATAATTTAAAAATAAGAGCTTGGGAGGACCAAAAACAACAATATGATTGCCGTAATAATCCATTGTCAGGAAAATTATGTGAATACGCTGGTGGTTATTGTGGTGATGGTATTGTACAAACAGCCTATGGGGAACAATGTGATTCACGAGCAGGCATGAAATGTGATACAGTGGCTGATTGCGGTCCAGATTGCGCTGCTTGTAATGATATTTGTGTACAATGTGCTGATTGTAATGAATTTTGCAGTGCTTCATTTTGCGGTGATGGTATGGTGCAAGCACCAAATGCTGATGGGATAAATGAAATTTGTGATTGGCAGTCTGATCCTGATTGTTCAAGGGACTGTCAGCATTTAAAAATGGGAGGCATTTGCAATAATTCCCGACCTTGTGATAGTGGTCTGTCATGTACTATTAGGAATTTTGGTGATACTGAGACCAGATGCTTAGGTGCTAGAGGGACACCTGGCTGTAATACTAATAGTGATTGCATTTTAGGTTATTATTGCAATACGACTACTAGCAAATGTGAACCAGAAATATCAACATATTTAAAATATCATCCTGCAGGCACTGATCCTATTACTTTGCCTTCTCCGCCATCTCCAGCTGGTTTGACTTATGATATTAATATTACAACTTGTCCTTATTTATTATTAACTTCAGGCGCAGAAGGTTTTGAAGTTTTAGTTGATCGTTGTACTGGTATTCATTGGGAAGCTGCTGATAATATTACTCAGCCTGTTTGGACATATTATGATGCGGATAAAAGTGGTTGTATTGGCGCTAACAGGTTGCCTAATATTTTAGAATTATACAGTTTAGTGCGCCAAACAAATCAGGGCTTGTTTTATTCTGATAAAGAGGCTTTGCGTTTATGTCCTGTTAGTTGTCAGTATGCGCCAAACGAGGATGATTTGTGTAGTGATTGTGTTGATGATAATTATATTTATTGGTCTAGTACTTGCAGTAAAACAGTTGGTAATGTTTGCACTCATGCCTTAGCTGTTAATTTTAAGTATGGCAGTATTGAAGAATATCCAGTGATTGATTTGCCAGAAACGACTCATAATGATCAGGCTAAGTTTAAGATTCATTGTCTTAAAACTTCAGAATGTATGAATGGTATTATTGAAGCTGGTGAAAGCTGTGAATTTGTGATTGATGGGCCGCAAATAATTGAAACAAATATTACTAACACCTGTACAGATTATGGTTATGACAGCGGGTTTTTACATTGTGATCCAGATACTTGCAATTATCGTTTTGAAAATTGCTATTTTAATTCCCAAGTCAATAAAAGCTGTGAACAGGTTTGTCAGGAAAAATTAGGCTTTACTTGTAATAGTGTTGGTTTAGATGTTGATGATGTGGCTGATTATTATGATGTTACTGGCAGGGTTTTTGCTATAGCTCAAGATGGCCGAATGATGGATATAGCTGGTGATAATTGTGATGTTAAAGATATTCCAGAGGCTGATAATTGCGCTTATATTTTTCAAAATAAAGGCAAACAATGTATTGATTCTGTTACAGGAGTAACAGCGCCGTACAGTTCTCAATATGCTTATTGTAATTGTGAGGAGCCAAGCCATTTTTATATGGCGCAGCAAACTTCGCCAGGCGTTTGCCTTATTCAAAGCGACCAAAATGTTAAAGCAACTACATGTGATGGTAACCCAGATGGTAATAGCCTGTGTGATCAAGGCTTTTATCAGCAGGTTAATTTTAGTAGTCCTTTTGCTGGGGCACCAAGTGTGATTGTTACGCCTTATATGGTGTCTGACCATCCTCTTTGTGGTAATACCATGGATCGCAGTGTTACGTTTCCTTCTAATATTACTTCTGCTGGTTTTAAGCTTAATGCTTTTGGTTCTCCTAAACCAGGATCATGTCCTCCAAATTCAGGATGGATGAGTAAAGCTAGCGCTTCCTGGTTAGCGGTTGGCACTTCTTGTGGTGTATTAAGCAATACAGGCATTATTCCTGATGATTGTGCGCCAGCTAATAGAACAGCCAAAAATTTATGTACTGTGCCTTTTTTTACTGAAATTAGTTTTCCATCCGGTTTTTTTGGCAGTAAACCCCATGTTTTGGTTGCGCCTGAAGCGGTTTCCGTAGGCTATGGTAACCAAGATGCTTGTGTCGGGGGTTCGACTGATAAAATTATTTGTTATCCAAACCCAGCTACTATTTCCAAAACTGGTTTTAGATTGACTTGTAGCGGGTCTCCATTTGCTACTTGCGATATTGATGAAGGTAATTTTAGTCATGCCCAGGCCGGCTGGTTAGCCATGGCTTCCAGACCAGATTGTCAGGTTGCTTCTGCTCATTGGATTGAAACTACAAATTGTAATGGCACACTAGATGCTTCTGGAACTTGTCCTAATGATTTTTATCAAGATGTTAGTTTTGGTAAAACTTTTAGTGAGCCGCCTCATGTGATTGTTAGCCCAGAAAATGTTTCTACTAATCCTAGTTGTGTTGGCGGAGCAACTGATTGGTTTCGTTGTTACGCTGCTAATATAACAACTACAGGCTTTCGGGCTTATTGCAGTGGTTCTGTGCAAGATGCCAGTTTATGCGGTGGGGTAGGTGAAAATTATAAGACTCAAGTTGAGTTTGGCTATTTAGCAGTGGCTAAGGATTGTCAGGCACCTGAATTTCAGCTTAGTGGTGGAGTGTGTATACCTGGGACTGTGCGTACCTGTGGTGTTAATGTTGGTGAATGCACGACAGGAGAAGAAACTTGCGTGGGCGGTTTTTGGTCAGGTACTTGTGTTGGCGCAACAGTAGCTGGGGTAGAAGTTTGTGATGATAATACACCGCCAAAAGATGAAGATTGTGATGGCTCTGCAAATGAAGGCTGTGAATGTGCTGATGGTGAGGAAGAACAATGTGGTATTTCAAATATTAGCCCTTGTCAGTTTGGGACTAGAACTTGTAATAATGGTACTTGGGGGGCTTGTATTGGCGCTATAGATCCTTTGCCTTATGAAATTTGTGAGGGTTCTATTGATGATGATTGTAATACAGAAATTGATAATGGCTGTTATTGTACTAATGGCCAGACAATGGTTTGTGGTTCTGATATAGGCGCATGTGTTTCTCAGACTTTAACTTGTGTTAATGGTGACTATCCAGGGCAATGTATTGGTCTTATTGAACCTAGCAATGAGATTTGTGATGGCGTAGCTGACGAAGATTGTGATGGGCTTAGTGACGCTGAAGATCCTGATTGTAATTGTGTTGAGGGCGAAAGTCGATCTTGTTATGAAGGTCCTGGCGGTACTGTAGGGGAAGGTATTTGTCAGGCTGGTTTAGAATATTGTCAGTTTGGGGATTGGACTGGTACGTGCATTGGTCAGATATTACCAGGCACAGAAGAAGCAACAGGTTGTGATGGTCAGGATAATGACTGTGACGGGCTGACAGATGAGGATTGTGAAGTAGCTATTAGTTTTGAGTTTGAAGCTCAATCAGGTGCAGGCGGTGGAATTGATGATGATTTTTTTATGGTTTCTTATGCGCCTAGTGGTAGTAGTGCTTATGATGATGTTGGTGGGTTTGGTTTTAGTGATAATTTGGTAATGAGTTCTATTACCCCAGGAACTTATACTTTTAAAGTTGAATATTATTATAATGAAACAGATGACGAACAAGGTGCACGGTTTCATGTGCTTTTTGCTGGGTCAGCTGAAGCTACAGTCACAGTAGCCTCACCCCCTACTATAGCAACTACAGCTGGAGCAGCCACTCCTTCAAGCTGTATAGAACAGTCTGATTATCGTTGTGATTTGTATTATGCTGCCTGCCAATATAATAGCGGTTCAATTGTTTGTCCTTTCCCAGGATCCCCAGACCGCGATAAGGGTGGATCAGCTATGTTTTCAGTAACAGTTACTCCTATTTATTAAATTGAATTATTTATATATATGAATATTAAGCAGATTAAGACTATAAAATTAAGCCTAAAAGTTTATTTAGGGCTAGTGTTTTTAATTAGTTTGCTATTTGTAACCAGTATTGTTTTAGCAGAACAAGAAGAAACCCCCACTGTTTTAAAAGATTATATGGGTGGTCAGTCATGTCCTAGTTTTGTAGCAGCTGATATTAATAATATTACGACTAAAGATGAATGTACTGGTTTGGTTTGGGCCAGAAAAGAACTGCCAACTTATTATGAAGAATTTGCTTATTTTGATACTAATAATCTTGATCCAGGTTATTCCTGGGAACAAGCTAAAAAAGCCTGTGAAGAAATAGCCAAAATTAATGGGCAAAGCATTTTTCGTTTACCGACTGTTGAAGAACTTTTAAGTTTATTGCAGTATAAATGCGATGTTAATGGTTGTTCAGCCCAAATCCATGAGGATTATGGTTTGCCGTTTTTTTCTGGCGGCCGTTATTGGACAATCAATGATTTTAATGAACCTGCGGAATGGTTAGTTGAAAATTCCAGGCGAGATTATAAACGCTCAGTTAGTTTGCGTAATGGGGAAGTAGATAGCCCGATTTATAATATTGATATGCGTTTAAATGCCTGGTGCGTAGTTGACCGTGATCCAGAAATTGTGGAAAGAAAATTTATTTCTGAGAATGAAACAGTAATTGATCATGGTAAAATCATTACTAGCGGAGATTTAAAAACCGTTTATAATCGTAAATGTTTAGCTGATGCAGACTGTGATCCGCCTTTAACAGGCTCTACTTGTGATACAGACTTGGGTTTTTGTTCAAAAATAGATATTAATGTGCCTGTACATATATATAATCCTATAACAAGCAGTACTAATCATGTTAATGGCAGTCCGCAACAGATTATTATTTGTGACACTGGATACCATGTTGAAGGCATAGCTTGCGCCCCAAATACTGATCCGGAAATCGGTTATTGGGAGGGTACAGAAACAGGCGGTGATTATGTTTGGCTGCCATTTTTATGTCCCCAAGGCACAATTACTTTAGAAGACGGCTCTTGTGAAGCAGAATGGAGTTGGGTCAGTGCTAATGGCATTGTTTTTGATAATAATACTAATACTAATTCAGCTAATGAAACAAACGGGGAAATATTAAAAGTAGGTTATGTTATGCCCACCCCTTATATTTGGATAGCTAATTCTAATATTAATAAAGTTTCCAAAATAAGAACTTTTGGCGGGTATAAGGTCACTAGAGCTGGTATTGATCGTAATGTCTGGGAAAGTACTGGTCAGTTGATTGCTGTTAAAGATGTTGGCGCAAATCCTTCTCGTACAGCAGTTAATGTGGAAACAGGTGATGTTTGGATTGCTAACAGAGATTCTGCTAATGTTACTAAGCTTGACATTGACGGGAATTTTATAAAAACATGTACCACAGGCGATACACCTAGGGGTCTGGCTATAGAAGAAAACGGTGATGTTTGGGTAGCCAATTCTTTAGATGACAATGTGGTTAAAGTAAATGGAGATGATGACAAAGATCATTGTATTATACCAGGCACTACTGTTTATGTCAGTAATTCAGGAACAGATGAGGGCGGGGCAGCCTTGCCTTATGGTTTAGCCATGGATAGTCAGAATAATGTTTGGGTGGCTAATCGTAATTCTGATAAAGTTAAAAAAATAGAAACACATCCAGCGTCAGGACCTCCTAGCGTATTAGTTACTTATTCTACTCCTGCAGCTCAAGGTCTTTATGGGATAACAGTAGATTTAAATGATGATGTTTGGGTAGCTGATTATGATGGTGGAGTTTATAAAATTACAACCAGCACTGGCAATGTCACCCGCCATAATATTTATGCAGTTGGATCTTTAGCTAGGACAAGAGGTGTAACAATTGATCTATCAGGAGCAATTTGGGTATCTATATTTGGTACTAATGAAGTGGTAAAAATACCAGATCCCCAAAATGCCCCAGGGACTTTGGCTGGACCTTATTCAACATACACTTATGGAGGAATAAATCCTTTAGGAATTTGTGGTGATTCTATGGGACAAGTTTGGGCTGTTAATTATACCTCAGCTAATGCCACTGTTTTTGGCTCAATTGGGGCAAATGATGTTGATGTTTATGCTGTTAGTAGTTATAGCGGTGTTAATCCTTATACATATTCTGATATGACAGGTATTAATCGTGCTTTAATTTTGCGTTCTGGAGTTTGGTTTGCTTCTTATGATAAAGTCCGACCAACTAATATTTGGGGTAATGTAATTTGGCAGGAAGTAGTTCCACCTTCGACTAGTATAAATGTTTATGTTGAGGTTAGTAATAGTGATACCCCGACTGGTAATTGGGCTGTTGACGCAGCTACTTGGAATGCTTATCCTGCAGAAAGCTCTAATCGTCAGGGTAGATTTTTACATATTAAAACAGTTTTAAGATCAAAAGAAAGGGGTGTTACCCCTGTCTTATGGGATTTTATAATTTTACCATGATAAAATTTTATGGTTAAACAAATAAAAAAAATTTTTATTTTAAGCTTAATTATACTAAGTTGTTGTTTTGGCGGAGTATCTATGATCCAAGCTGCTGACGATGCTTATACTGATGATCAGCATCTGTTTAAAAAAGCTGTTGCTGAACAAGATATAAGTTATTGTAACCAGCTAGTAGAAATGAGTCGGGATCAATGTATTTATATAGTGGTAACAAGTAGTAATAATCAATCTTTTTGTCAGGAAATCCAAGATCAAAATTTAAAATCTGAATGTTTAGGTTTTACTGAATATCAGCGGGCCTTAAAAGAAAATGATATTAATATTTGCTTATCCTTAAACCCTGAAGATTTAAGGAGAAAATGTTTAACCTTTTTCTTTGATCAGCAAACAGATATTGACTATTGTCAAAATTTTAGTGGTTTTGATCAATTATTATGTCAGGATCTAGTTTATAAAAATTTAGCCATAGCTAATCAGGACCTTAGGCAATGTGATAATATTAGTGATCGAGCTGTTTTACTTGATTGCCAAACAATAATAAAGAGTTTACCTCAAGACAGTGATAAAGACGGTATTATTGACATGCTGGAAAGATCATATGGTTTTGACCCTTTTGCAGCTGATACAGATGGAGATGGTTTGGATGATTTAATTGAGGCTAGCGAGTATCAGACTGATCCGCGTTTGGCTGATACTGATAATGATGGAGTATCTGATGGTCAGGAAATAGCTTTAGGCAGTGATCCTAAAGATGAAAAAGTCACAGCAGCAGTTCCGGCTGAAGATGTAACTGAGCAGCCCATGAAATTGACAAATATTTTTTTAATAGTAGTTGGCGTTTTAATAATTAGCTTGGTTGTATTATTTGCGATTTTAAAATATAAAAAATAAGTTAATGCTGACATATTTAAGGTATAAAAAATTAGGTGTTTTTAAAATTTATTTGCTAGCAGTTGTTATGGTTAGCACTTTTTTTATTGGCTGGCAAATAATTGCCGAAGTTGAAGAAACACCTTTTGTGTTAAAAGAATATTTAAGCGGTAAGCAATGTCCCAGCTTTGTTGATATTAATGATTTAACTATGAAAGACGAGTGTACTGGTTTGGTTTGGGCAAGAAGAGAATTACCCACTTTTTATGGCACACCAGATCAATTGGAAAATGCTTCACCGCCATTAGAACCTGGTTATTCCTGGGATTTAGCTAAACAAAGTTGCGAAGAATTTGTGGAGGTTAATGGTATTAGTATGTTTCGCTTGCCAACAGTTGAAGAGCTTTTAACTTTAATTGAATATAAATGTGATGTTAGTGGTTGTTCAGCCAGTTTAATCAGGGATTTGGATCGGGATGGTAATGATGATTTTGACGCGCCTTATTTTGCTAGGGGTAATTATTGGACTATTAATGATTTTAATGAACCAGCAGATTGGGTAGCTGAAAATCCACAACGTGATTATAAACGATCAGTTAATTTATTATATGGTGAAGTAGATAATCCAGTTTATAATAAGAATATGCGTTTAAATACCTGGTGCATCGTTGATCGTAATTCAGAAATTACTGAAATGCAATTTATTAGTGCTAATGCCACTAATTTGACTGATCAAGGCGGAGCAGTCATTGGTCAGTCAGTTGATAGCGGTGAAGTTAAAATAGTTTTTCACCGTCAATGTGGTCAAAGTGTTAATCCTGATGATGATTGCACTGCTGTTAGTGGTTTATGTGATACAGATCTTGGTTTTTGCTATACTACTATACCTAATTTGGATGCAAGATTATTAAATCCTATGACAGCTTTGCCTTATCCGATTGTTGTTTGCGCGCCTGGCTATCATGCCGAAGGCCCTGATTGTGTGCCTGATTGTGATCCAGTTTTAGGTTGTTGGGAAGGCAATGATGTTAATGGTTATTATTCTTGTCCTGATTTAGACGAGGATGGGGTGCCAGATTGTAATGATAATTGTCCTGGTATTTTTAATCCAGCAGAAGTTGCAGGACCTTTGGCTGGTTTACAAGGCGATGCAGATAGCGATGGCATTGGAGATTTGTGTGATAATTGTTATGATTACCCGCCGTTATCTGGTAATTGTGTTGTTTTAGTAGCTAAACAACCTCCTGATAATGATGACGGCACGAGTCCAGGCGGTCAATGGGTACAGGAATTTGCGCCTTATGGCGTGGCTAAAAGTGCTGCTGAATTTTATTGTTATGCTGGTGCTTGTTCTGGTTGGGCAACTGCTTATGCAGCCTCTTCTAATGTTGTAGAATATGACATTGTTTATCCTAATCGTTCTAATATATTTGGCTATATTAGTACTGACCCTGATGATAATCCAGAGACAGATGATGTGCCTGAATTTAGTTTAGGCTTTATTCATGATGTGCCTAATGCCATGAATTCTGAATTTCCTGGAGCTGGAGATTATGATGGTGGGCAGGCTGATTTTATGTTTTCTTGTCCGTCAACCCATCAAAATTGTAATACTATTGGGGATGGTTATAGTGTAATGACAGTAGCTGTTACAGATGATGCTCCTGGTGGTGCTGATCTTTGGACCCTACCAAGGATTTTTTGGCATTGGTCTGATTGCTGTACTGATGGCGGCATGTTGACGTTTTTACCAATTGATACTGGTTGGTGTATTATTATTGAGCCTGGTTTTCCTTTTGGTATTGATCAATTATTCTTAAAAGAACCAGGGGAAGGCGGTTATACTGTTGGTTATATTGTACCTGATAGAGAAGCACCTTTTGAAATTTGTTATGAACCAGCTTTTTAAATTTTTTGTATGAATAAATTAAAGCAAAATATTTTTATTATAGTTTTAATCATTATTATCATAATTATTATTATTGTGATTGGCTTTTTTTCCTTATCTTTAATTGAAGTTATGCCAGAACCACCGGAATTATTAGAAAACATGAATACTTCTATTGAACAGCAAGACATAGATATAGAGGTTCGTGATACAAGTCCTGAAGCGCAAGAGGAACGCAGACAAGAAAGAAAAACTCAGGCAGATTTATTAAATTCGGCTGTGGCAGCTAATAATTCCCAATTATGTGCAGAAATAGAGGAAGCATCACTCAAAGATATATGTTATAATAATATTGCGATGAATAATTTAGATATTAGTATCTGCAATGCCATGGTTTCTGAGACTGGCAATAAAAGATGTTTACTAGAAGTAAGCTTAGCTAAAGGCGCTCAGGAAAAAAGTGTGTCAGCGTGTAATAATTTATTAAGCCCAGATTTAAAACAACGATGCATTGAGCAATTACAGGCTAACAATTTTTGTCTAAGTGAAGATTGCTTATAATAATTAAATATAATTTATAAAAATTAATCTATTACCTTATGTTTGACAATCCAAATCAACAACCAAGCGGGGGAATGCCAGGACAGGCTCCAGGGTCAGGTCCAGCTAGTCCAGGCCAAGCGCCGGCTGGACAAACTCCACCAGCAGCACCAGCAGCACCAAGTGAGCCAGAGGATATTTTTGCAGGTATAAATACTGGTGCCGGTCCAGGTGCGCCAACAGGGGCTGGTCCGGCAGGCACGCCACCAATGCCTAGTAAAGGAGGCGGCAAAAAGACAATTTTAATTATTTTGGTAGTTATTATTGTTATTTTAATTGTTGTTGGCGGAGTTTTGGCTTATTTAAGCTTTATGTCTCCCCAACCAGAACCTTTTGTGCCTAATACTAATGTTAACACTAATACTAATGCGAATGCTAATGTCAATGTTAATGCCAACGCCAATGTGAATGCCAATGTTAATGCTAACGCCAATGTCAATGCTAATATTAATGCTGAGACTAATACTAATGAGCCTTTGATTGGCGGAGAAAATCTTAATGCAGAACCTCCAGCTTTAGACAGTGATAATGATGGTTTATCAGATGAACAGGAAATTAGCTTAGGCACTAATCCATTAAGCGTTGATACTGATAATGATGGTCTTTTTGATAAAGAAGAAGTTGATATTTATGGTACTGATCCATTAAATCCTGATACAGATGGTGATACTTATATTGACGGAGATGAAGTCACTAATGGGTATAATCCTAATGGACCAGGTGAATTATTAATTCCACCAACAGAAGAATAATATTATTTATTAAGAGAATTTAATAATGTAAAAAATAATTACATTAAAGTTTTAGTTTTAAAGTAATTATGTTTGGCAAAAAGCAAAAAGAAAAAAAATTAGAACCTGAAAAAAAACCGGCTAAACCTAAAATGGAACCTTATGAAATCCATGTAATGCCACCTAAATTCCATAAGCATTTAGGTGTTAAAAAAGGTTTGAGTTTTGGAAAGTTAGCCATAATTTTAGGTATTACATTTGTTGTTTTAGCAGGTATTGCTGTTGGAATTTATTTTTTTATTAGTCAGATGAGTCAGCCCCAACCAGAGCCAAGAGCAAACATGAATCAGGCGTCTCCGCAAGAAAATGATAATACTAATGTTAATCAACCAGCAGAAGATGTTGATGAAACAGATATAACAACTAATGATAATACGAATGAAGATGCTGAAGATGATGTTAATGCTAATATAAATGACAATGAAAATGTTAATACTAATACTAACAATAATGTAAATACTAACGCTAATATTAATACTAATGTAAATGCTGTACCGACACCAGAAGTAAGTTATTCTTCTAGTATAGATTCTGATAAAGATCAATTGACTGATATTGAAGAGGAAATTTATGAAACTGAGCGTAACTTGCCTGATACTGATGCAGATGGATTTATTGATGGACAGGAATTAATTAATGGTTATAACCCTAAAGCAGCAGGCTCTTCTTCTTTGGCCACTTCTGGCTTAGTAAATAAATATAGTAATCCGGTTTTTAATTATGAAATACTTCATCCTTCAGCTTGGCTGGATCGGCCAACAGATCAAAGTTTAAAAGAAGTTATTTTTCAGTCAGCCACAGGTGAATATATGCAGATTATGGTAGAAGAAAATACAGATAGTCTTGATATTGTCCAATGGTATATTGAACAGTCACCATTATCACAGTTTGGCCAGCTAGAAAGAAAAACTTTAAAAAGTGGTTATGAAGCATTAATTAGTCCGGACAAGCTGACATATTATATTGTAGATAAAGATGATATGCAAAAAGTATATGTAATAACATATATGATTGGCACTAAAACTAGGGTAAATTTTTTGACAACTTTTTCCATGATGATAAATAGTTTTAAATTAACTGGTACTAGTCAGCCAAGCGAAGAGACAAACAATGAAATTAATGAAGAAACAACTGAGGATATAAATGAAGAAAATACTGAATCACCAATTGGTGAAGAATAAAAAAATTTGTTTATGGTTTGTAATTTTTATAAAAAGATAACTAATTATTCAAAACAGATTAATAAAGCCTTGGTTGAGAAGATTATTAAGTTAACAGCCAAAGAGCTAAAACAAAGATATAATTTTGAAATAACAGTTATACTGGTTGGTAATCAAAAAATCAGATCACTGAATAAGCAATATCGTCATAAAGACAAAGTAACAGATGTATTGTCATTTGCCCAGGCAGAAGGTGAACAAATAGCCTTGCCACAAAAAGAGCCACATTATTTAGGAGATATTTTTATTGCTTATCCGCAAGTAATAAAACAAGCCAAGAAATATAATTATTCTGTAAAAGAAGAATTTAGTCTTTTATTAATTCATGGTTGTTTACATTTATTTGGTTATGAGCATAAAACTAAAAAAGAGGATCTACAAATGAAGCAGATTCAAGATAAGGTAATGACAAAGTTATATGATTAAATTTAAAAGATTAGCAAAAAGTTTTGTATACGCCTTAAAAGGCATAAAAAAAGTTTTTTTACAAGAACAAAATTTTCGCATTCATTCAGTAGTAGCTTTTTTAGTTATTATTTTAGCGATTATTTTAAGAATTGAAACCTGGCAAATTATTATTTTAATTTTAGTTATTGCCTTAATTTTGATTTTAGAAATAATAAATAGTATAATAGAACGTTTGCTGGATTTATTAAAACCAAGAATTCATCATTATGTTAAGGATATTAAGGATATGACAGCAGCTATTGTTTTTATCGGTGCTTTAGCAGCGATAATAATTGGTTTGTTTATATTTGTGCCACATTTAATTAAATTATTAGCTTAAATTTGTAAATATTATGTCCCAAGAAGTAACAATCGTTGGTTTAGATATTGGTTCAACTTCAATAAAAATTGCAGTTGGTCAATATGCAAATTTAGAGGATAAAAAGCAAAAATTAAATATTATTGGTGCTGTTGAGCATGAGGCTGAGGGCATTAATCGAGGGGTTATTACCAGTATTGAAGATGCCGTCACTAGTGTTTCTAAAGCTTTAGATAAAACCGAAAAATTAATTGGTCTGCCCATTGAACAGGCTTGGGTTAGTATTTCTGGCGGGCATATTATTTCTCAGATTAGTAAGGGCGTAGTTGCTGTTTCTAAGACAGATGGTGAAATAAGGGAAGAAGATGTAGAAAGAGCCATAGAAGCAGCTAGAACAGTAACAACACCTCCTAATTATGAAATTTTACACGTAATTCCCCGCAGTTTTACTGTAGACGGCCAAAGTGGGATTAAAGATCCTGTAGGCATGACTGGTGTTCGTTTAGAAGTAGAAACTTATATTGTTGAAGGTTTAAGTTCACAAATAAAAAATTTGACAAAATGTGTTTATCAAACAGGTTTAGATATTGAAGATTTAGTTTTATCAGTTTTAGCCACAAGTGAGGCAGTTTTAACTAATCGCCAAAAAGAATTAGGTGTGGCAGTCGTTAATATTGGTGGAGCTACAACCAGTTTAGCGGTTTTTGAACAAGGAGACTTATTAACAACATCTATTTTACCTATAGGTTCTGAACACATAACTTCGGATATTGCTATTGGCTTGAGAACATCTATTGATGTTGCTGAAGCAATTAAATTAAAATATGGTTTTGCTTCTGCTAAAGGTATAGATAAAAAAGAAGAGTTTGATTTGAATGAATTTGATGAAACAGAAGAAGGCTTAGTCAGTAAAAAATATTTAGCAGAAATAATTGAAGCTCGGGTAGAGGAGATCTTAGAAAAAGTTGATGAAGAATTAAAAAAAATTGAACGTAGCGGATCCTTGCCTTCAGGCATAGTCTTAACAGGTGGTGGAGCAAAAATTTCTAAAATAATAGAAGTTAGCAAAAGAAAACTAAAATTACCAACAGCTCTTGGTTTTCCTTATGATATTGTTAGTGTGATTGATAAAGTTAATGATTTGTCATTTACCACTGCTGTTGGTTTAATAAAATGGGGAGCACAATTAAGCAAAAATCGTAAAGGCTTTTCCCGATTTAAAACTGTTGCCAGTGCTACAGACAAAATGCGCAAATGGTTTAAGTCTTTAATGCCTTAAAATTTTAGTGAACAAATAATGTATACAAATCTGTGCAAAAGATTATTTACTAATAAAAAACAGGGTGATAAACTTAAAATAGTAATTAGGAATTAGTAATTAGATCTAGTAAATTACTAATAAACTAATAAACCAATTTACTAATATACCATTTTATGGAAGTAAAACCAGAAGTAGAAACATTTGCTAAAATTAAGATAGTTGGTATTGGTGGTAGTGGCGGTTCAGCCATTAATCGAATGATTGCTTCTAATATTAAAGGAGTAGAATTTGTTAGTATTAATACAGATGTTCAGGCTTTGCATTATTCTCAGGCTAATAAAAAGTTACATGTTGGAAAAACAGTAACACGTGGTTTAGGAGCTGGTATGGATCCAGAAGTCGGGGCTAAGGCAGCAGAGGAAAGCAATAATGAGATTAGGGACCTTTTAAAAGGTACTGATATGGTTTTTATTACTTGTGGTTTAGGTGGTGGTACTGGTAGTGGTGCTTCACCAATTGTTGCAGATATTGCCAGAGAGTTAGGTGCTTTAACCGTGGCTGTAGTTACTAAACCTTTTTCTTTTGAAGGTGCTAAAAGAAAAGCTATTGCTGATGATGCCTGGGAAAAACTAGCTGATAAAGTAGATACAATTATTACTATTCAAAATGATCGTTTATTACAAATTATTGATAAAAAAACATCTTTACTAGAAGCCTTTGCTATTGTTGATGATGTTTTAAGACATGCTGTCCAAGGAATTTCAGAATTAGTTACTATCCCTGGTTTAATTAATGTTGACTTTGCTGATGTAAAATCTATTATGAAAGATCAAGGCACAGCTTTAATGGGTATGGGTGAGGCAACAGGGGAAAATAGAGCAATTGATGCCGCGCAATCAGCTATTTCCAGTCCTTTATTAGAATTATCCATGGATGGAGCTAAAGGAGTATTATTTATTGTTACAGGTGGTCCTGATATGAGCATGCATGAAGTTAATGAGGCTGCTAAAGTTATAACTGGTTCAGCTGATAGTGATGCTAAAATAATTTTTGGGGCAATTGTTAATGAGGATTTAGAAAATACAATTAAATTAACTGTAATTGCTACGGGTTTTGATACCAAGGTTTATAAAGAAAAAATGAAAGAAAAACAATTTAATGTAAATGAAAAACCTTCTTATAAACCAAGTCAGTTTTTAACAGAAGAAAAAGATAAGGATGAAGAAAAACAAGATGAAGATGATGATGCAAAATCCAAAAAGGATGATTATAAAATTCCAGCCCAGGAAACAAAAGATAAAGAAGAAGAAGATTTAGATATCCCAGCTTTTATTAGAAAAAAAATGATGTAACTAACTTTTATTAAATATATTTAAAAAATACGCATAATAAAAAAGCGTATTTTTTTATTTTTTAACATTTATTTATCCACAGTCAAAGGATTTAATAATAATTTATTTGTTTTACGACACACTTGAAAGCCTTATTTTTAGCAATAAAAACTGTTTTTATTGTTTTTAGCTAGCTTTTAATTAATGACTCTTGACAATAGATTGACTACCACAATATCTAGTGCTATACTAATAGTAGAGGATACTAAATATAGTATTATTTAAAAAAAAGCAAAATATTTCTTTTTTGTAGTAAAGTTTTTGCTTCTTTAAAAATATGAAATGTCCAGTGTGTAATTACAAAGAAACTAAAGTCGTTGATTCACGAGTAGCTTCAGATCAGATTACCATAAGACGGCGCAGGGAGTGTTTGAAGTGCGGTTTTCGATTTAGCACTTATGAACAAGTAGAATTATTAGAATTGATGGTAATAAAAAATAATGGTTATAAAGAAAGTTACTCTCGGGAAAAATTAGAAAAAGGTTTAAGAAAAGCTTTTGAAAAAAGACCAATTAAAGATGAATCTTTCCGTATTTTAGTAAATAAAATAGAAAGAAATATCCAAGCTAGAAGAAAAAATGAAATCACAAGTCAAGAAATTGGCGAAATTGTTATTAAAGAATTAAAGAAAAAAGATCCAGTTGCCTATATTCGTTTTGCTTCAGTTTATCGGGCCTTTGCTGATATTGAGGCTTTTAAAAAGGAAATCAATTCTTTATTTAAGCCAAGTAAAAAGAAAAAAAAATAATCATATAAATAAAATAATACAGCAATTAAAATGGGTAAAATTTCTAAAATTAAAAAACGTGATGATCGAATTGTTGATTATGATATAGTAAAAGTTGAAAACGCGATTTATAAGGCAATGGAGGCTATTGGTGATCCGAATAAGAAAAAAGCTAAAAAATTAGCATCGCACGTAGAAAAGGAATTAAATAAAAAATTTCACGAAAGAAGTATACCAGCAGTAGAAGAAGTTCAGGACATAGTTGAGGAAACTTTAATTAAAAATAAGCAAATCCAGACAGCTAAAGCTTATATCTTATATCGTGATCAGCATGCTAGAATAAGAGATTTTAAATCTTTAATTGATTCAGATGCTTTAATGGAAGGATATTTAGTTCAGAGTGATTGGCGAGTCAAAGAAAATTCTAATATGTCTTATTCTTTACAAGGGTTAAATAATCACGTTGCTTCATCTGTTTCTGCTCATTATTGGTTGCATAAAGTTTACCCAGAGGAAGTAAGAGATGCTCATGCTAATGCTGATTTACATATTCATGATTTGCAGACTTTGTCAGCTTATTGTTGTGGCTGGGATTTGCGAGAATTATTAATGAAAGGTTTTGGCGGTGTAGCTGGTAAGGTTACTTCTAAACCACCAAAGCATTTTCGTACAGCTTTGGGACAAATTGTAAATTTCTTTTATACTTTGCAAGGCGAAACAGCCGGCGCACAGGCTTTTTCCAGTTTTGATTCATATTTAGCACCTTTTATTGCATATGATAATTTATCTTATGATGATGTAAAGCAGTGTATTCAGGAATTTTTGTTTAATATGAATGTACCGACCCGGGTTGGTTTTCAGACACCTTTTACAAATATTACAATGGATTTAGTTATGCCAGAGATGATGAAATCAGAACCAGTTATAATTGGTGGTAAATTTCAGGAAAAGACATATAAAGATTTTCAAAAAGAAATGGACATGATTAATTTAGCTTTTACTGAAATAATGACAGCTGGCGATGCCAGTGGCAGAGTTTTTACTTTCCCAATCCCAACTTATAATATTACTAAGGACTTTGCTTGGGATAGTGAAGTGGTTGATAAAGTTATGGAAATGACAGCAAAGTATGGTATTCCATATTTTTCTAATTTTGTGAATTCTGATATGAAACCAGAGGATGCGCGTAGTATGTGTTGCCGTCTTAGATTGGATAACCGTGAATTACGAAAAAGAGGTGGCGGACTTTTTGCAGCCAATCCTTTGACAGGATCCATTGGCGTAGTGACAATTAATTTGCCACGTTTGGGATATTGTGCTAAAGATAAGGAAGAATTTTTTGCTAATTTAGAAAAAGTAATGACTATTGCTAAAAACAGTTTGGATATTAAAAGGAAAATAGTTGAAAAATTTACAGAAGAAGGACTTTATCCTTATTCCCGTTATTATTTAGAGGATATTCAAGGAAAATATGGTGAATATTGGAAAAATCATTTTAATACCATTGGTATTAATGGTATGAATGAAGCAGTTTTAAATTTATTAGGTGAAGATATTACTTCTAGCGCAGGTAATAAATTAGCAGTGGAAACACTTGATTTTATGCGTGAAAAATTAATGGATTATCAGAATGAGACTAATAATCTTTATAATTTAGAAGCCACACCAGCGGAAGGGACTGGTTATCGTTTTGCTAAGGCTGATAAACAAAAATATCCAGATATTATAGTAGCAAATGAAAAAGCTTATCGGGAAAAAGGTGCAGATCCTTATTATACAAACTCTTCGCAGTTACCTGTTAATTATACTGATGATATTTTTGAAGCCCTTGATTTGCAAGATGATTTACAAACACGCTATACTGGAGGTACAGTCTTACATGGTTTTGTAGGAGAGAAAATGCCATCAGTCCAAGCAACAAAAAAATTAGTTAAAAAAATTGCTGAGAATTATCATTTACCATATTTTACTATTACTCCGACTTTTTCAGTCTGTCCAGTCCATGGTTATATTGAGGGTGAGCATTTCTTTTGCCCATTATGTGATCAGGAAATTGGTTATGTTTCAGAAGATAAAGAAGCAGAATCTGTAAAAAATCAATTATCTGCTAATAATTAATATAAGACTATCTGTTTTATTACAAATAGATAGTAAGAGGGGACGATATGAACACAAAAATGCAACGCACACAGTGCGAAGTATATTCTCGGGTAGTTGGTTATATCCGTCCTGTTAGTAATTGGAACAAAGGCAAACGTGCAGAATTTATTGATCGTAAAGAGTTTAACAAACAACTATCCGAGTAGCAGTGTTCTTTAAAAAAGGAGGAAACCAATAGTTCTTTAAAAAAAACCAGCTCCAGTCAGTAAAGATATAGTGAATTTTTAAGAGCAATAGAATTAGTGCTTTTAAATGTTTGCTATATTAAATACTGACTTGCAGGAGCTGGTTTTTTAATTTACAATAAATCTATGATTAGAATTGGTGGTTTACAAAAAACTACTTTACTTGATTATCCGGATAAAATTGCGGCGGCTGTTTTTTTAGTTGGTTGTAATTTTCGTTGTCCTTATTGCCACAATCCAGAATTAGTTATGCCTAACCCCAAAATGGAATTAATTAAGGAAAATGATTTTTTTAAATTTTTAAAAAGTCGTAAAAATATTTTGGAAGGGGTTTGTGTTAGTGGAGGAGAGCCTTTACTGCAAAAGGATTTGCCAGAATTTTTACATAAAATAAAAAGTTTGGGTTATTTGATTAAATTAGATACCAATGGTTATTTCCCTGACAAGTTAAGAAAAATGATTAAACAAAATTTAATTGACTATATTGCTATGGATATTAAAGCTTCAGAAGATAAATATGAAGAAGCTAGTGGCATAAAAGTAAATATAGGGTTAATAAAAAAAAGCATTAAATTGATTATGAACAGCAAGATACCTTATGAATTTAGAACAACAGGCCTACCTAGATTGCATAGTTTGGCAGAGATGAAAAAAATTGCTAAAATGATAAAAGGAGCAGAATTATATTCATTACAGCGTTTTAATCCAGGTAAGACTTTGGATAAAAGCTGGCAAAAAGAGAAAAGTTATACAGATAAAGAATTAGCAGATTTACGTAAAGTTTTATTAAAATATGTAAAAATATGCCAAATAAGGGGGTAAAGAAAACAAAAGTTAAAAAAGATGATTTACAATCTTTAATTAAGCAAAATATTAGAAAAACGAATCTTTTATTAGCCAAAGTAGATGAATTAGATAAAGATTTTAAAAGATTTGAAATTGTTAATTTTATAAGATTTTTAATTGTTGTTATCCCCTTAATTTTAGCAGTTTTATACTTAATACCGATATTTAGAGAATTTTTCCAGATTTATGAAGAATTTTATAAACCATTATTAGAGGTATTAAATAATTTTGGTAACTTATAAATGACCTTATTTGAACAAAAAATACTAGATTTAGTAAGAAAAATACCTCAAGGAAAAATCACTACTTATGAGAAAATTGCGCTAAAATTAGGCAATAAATATCTGGTTAGATTTATTGGAAATTGTTTGGCTAAAAATCTTCATTTAATTACTATTCCTTGTCATCGAGTAGTCAGAAAAGACCAAAAAGTAGGAAATTATGCCTTAGGGGTTGCAAAAAAAATTAATTTGTTGCAAAATGAGGGTATAATCATAAAGAGGGGAAAAATAGTGAATTTTAATAAAGTCCTTTATGATTTTAATTTAAATTAAGTAATTTAGCTAAAATCTCTTGGGGTTTTAGTTATTCAAGGGAATTTATTATGAAAAAATGTAAAAAATGTGGCGCACCATTAGAAGGATTTTTATTTAATACCATTGGTAAAATAATGGGTATCAAACCTTCTGAACAAGATCCAGAAGTATGTAATAAATGTGCTGAAGCTAAACCAGCAGAAGAAGCATCAGCTGAAGCGCCTGCAGAAACTCCTGCAGAACCACAAGCAGCTGTAGAACCTGAAGCACCTGCAGAACCAGAAGTAGCTGCAGAACCACAAGCAGCTGAAGCGCCAGCAGAAGAAGAAAAAAAAGAAGAATCACAGTTTTAAAATTTTATTTTAAAATAATTAAAGGACAGGAAAATTTAATTTTTCCTGTCTTTGCATAGGAGATAAAATATATGTTATTTCAAGAACCTAAAAAACAATCAAAAAAATTAATGCAAAAAAATATAATTGCAGTAATTATTTTAAGTTTAGTGCTGGGTGGTGTTGCGGGCGGAATAACTAGTTTATTGATTTGGCAAAACATTGATAAATTTGGTTTTAGTTTTACAAATGAAAATGGTTTAAAAATTGAAAAAATTGAAACAGAAAAGATTACCTTGTTAGAGGAAGAATCAGCTACCATTGATGTTGTTAAAAAGGTTAACCCTTCAGTTGTTTCTATTGTTATTACTAAAGAATTAAAAAACATTTATAGTAGCACAGGACCTAGTAGTCTTGATGATTTATTTGAATTTGGTTGGCCTTTTGGTTTTCAGTTTGAACAGCCAGAACAACCAGAGCAACCAGAATCAGGCTCAGGTCGCAAAACAGAAGTTGGTGGTGGTACAGGGTTTATTGTTTCAGAAGATGGTATGATTTTAACTAATAAACATGTTGTTTTAGATGAAGAAGCAGAATATAGTGTTATAACTAATGATGGTCAAACATATGAAGCAAAAGTATTAGCTAAAGATACTATGAATGATTTGGCCTTATTAAAAATTGAAGCCAGTGGCTTAACACCATTAGTTTTAGGAGACTCAGATAAAATTCAAATTGGTCAGACAGTGATTGCCATTGGTAATACCTTATCAGAATTTAGAAATACTGTGACTCGTGGAGTAATAAGCGGTATAGGCAGAAGAGTTGAGGCTGGTGGTTCAATGGGTTTTTCAGAAGTGATTGAACAGGCTATTCAAACAGATGCAGCGATTAATCCAGGCAATTCTGGCGGGCCTTTAGTCAATCTTAAAGGTGAAGTTATTGGTATTAATACTGCGATATCTGGTTCGGGCCAATTAATTGGTTTTTCAATTCCGATTAATGAAGCAAAAAGAGTGATTGAAAGCGTACAAAAATATGGCAAGATTGTTCGTCCGTTTTTAGGGGTTAGATATACTATTATAAATGAAAAAATTGCTGAGGCCAATGACTTGCCAGTTGATTATGGTGCTTTATTAATTAAAGGTAGGACAGCAGAAGAATTAGCAGTTGTGCCTGGTTCACCGGCTGATAAAGCCGGTTTAGTGGAAAATGATATTATTTTAGAAGTTAATAGTCAGAAAATTGATGAAAATAATTCATTGGGTAGAATTTTATCCCGTTATAATCCTGAAGATGAGATTGAATTAAAAATATTACATGAGGGAGAGGAAAAAACAGTTAAAGCTGTTTTAGAAGAAAGAGAGTAGATTCTATAAAATACAAAAGAGCACCATAATAGGTGCTCTTTTGTATTTTATTAAAGTTGACAAAAGTGTAATGTTATGTTAGTTTTAATAAAAGAGTAGATTACAGCATATTATCAATCTAATACCTCAAAGGAGAATAGGATGGAAAAACATGTATTTCAAGCCCGAATCGATACAATTAAAAAAAAACTTGATACAGAAGATTTAAGTAAAGCTGAAAGAGAAAAATTAGAAAAATTGATAAAGTCATATAAGGCTCTGATGTCTTCTCGATTAAATAAGGATGATGTTTCACTCGAAAACAAATATTGATAGTTGGGAGAATTAAATATAAGCGCATCTAAAATGGTGCGCTTTTTTAATTGTTGACAGCTAATTGTTTATATGTTATACTAGTTAATCGAATTTGTTTTTTTTAAAAAGGAGGCCTAAATGAAGGAAAAAAAGCCATTGATTGTTTTTTTTGTTCCTGAGAAAGAAGTTACTGAACAAATTAAAAATGATTCAAAGTTTTGGGTAGGTAATTTTGCAGGTCTTTTAGAAGTCAGAATAAGCACCAAAGAGGAATTGAAAGATTCTGTAATGCAATGTGTTGGAAATAGTGAAACCGTGGTTGGTATTATCACCGAAGTAATGTTTGATTGGAAACCAAACATTCCTGTTCTCAGTAGAATAGGAGTAAGAGATTTTACTATGCAACAAGAGGTTGCGCATGTAGTGGAGTTATGGGGGGTAAAAATGCTCAAAACTTTACAAATTGCTGAAGTTTAAAAACGTAATTTTATACAAAACAGTCATGCAAACTGTATGGCTGTTTTTTTATTTTTTTACTCTATACAAAAGTAGTTTTTTTTGCTAAGATTAAAGATATGAAAGAGCAAGAACTAGTTTCAGAACTCAAGGAACTAAATAAAAGAATTAAGGAATCTTGGGGTTTTCTTGAAATTGATAATAAAATTAAAGAGGTTAGTGAATTGGAGAAAAAGATGAGCCAAAAAGACTTTTGGCAGGATCAGAACCTGGCTAAGCAAATAAGTCAGAAAGTCAGTGACTTACAGGAAGAAATTGAAACATGGACTAAGATTAAAAAAGAAGTGGCCGATCTTTTAGAAATGGCGCAATTAGATCAAAAAGATCAAACAGTTAATTTACGTAAAGAAGTGGAGAAAAAATATCAGGAATTGATCAATCAATTTACTGATTTGGAATTTTATTTAATGTTTCGGGAAAAGCATGATCGTAATAATGCTTTATTAGCCATCCATGCTGGTACTGGTGGAGTTGATGCGCAAGATTGGGCTGAAATTTTGTTACGCATGTATTTACGATTTTGCGATAAAAAAGATTATAAAGCAAAGATTTTAAATATAAATTCTGGATCTGAAGCTGGGATTAAAAGTGTGTTAATTGAAATTCAAGGTAAATATGCTTATGGTAATTTAAAATCAGAACACGGCGTGCACCGTTTGGTCCGCATTTCACCTTTTGATGCTGAAGCTATGCGTCATACCTCTTTTGCCTTGGTTGAAGTTATTCCTGAAATTGAGGATGATATTGAGCTTGAAATCAAACCTGAGGATTTAAAAATTGATACTTTCAGAGCATCTGGTCATGGCGGTCAGTCAGTTAATAAAACAGAATCAGCAGTCAGGATTACGCATTTACCAACTAAAATTTCAGTTTCTTGTCAAAGTGAACGTTCACAGCTGCAAAATAAGGAAAGAGCCATGAAAATTTTAAGAGCTAAATTACATAAATTAGAACAAGCAGCCAAAGAAGAAGAAAAAAAACAATTGCGCGGTGAATTTTCTGAAAGCTCTTGGGGTAATCAGATTAGATCTTATGTGATGCACCCATATCAAATGGTTAAAGATCATCGTACCAAGTATGAGGAAAAAGAAATTCAGCCAGTTTTGGACGGTAATTTAGATAGTTTTATTGAGGCGTTTTTAAAGATTAAAAATAAAAAAGAAAAAAGTAAAAATGCAGAGTAAAAATAAAAAATTTTTAAATTTTTCTTTTTGCTTTTTAATTTTGCAATATGCTAAATGAAAAAGTCTGGATCGTTATTCCAGCTTATAATGAACAAGAAAATATTTTTGGGGTGATAAAAAGCCTGCAAGAAATGACAGAAAATATTGTGGTCATTAATGATGCTTCTAAAGATAGAACCAAGGAAATAGTTAAATCTTTGGGAGTTTTTTATATTGAACATATGATTAATCGGGGTCAGGGGGCGGCGTTGCAGACTGGTACTGATTTTGCTTTGTCCCAAGGCGCAGAAATTATTGTGCATTTTGATGCTGATGGCCAAATGTTAGCCAAAGATATTTATCGGATTATTGCGCCGATTATTAATAATGAAGCTGAGATTGTGTTTGGTTCACGTTTTTTAGATAAAAAATCGCAAATTCCCTGGACCAAAAAATATTTAATTTTAAAACCAGCTATACTTTTTAATTGGTTGTTTACTGGTATTAAATTATCAGATGCGCATAATGGCTTTCGGGCTTTATCTCAAAAAGCTGCTAAGGATATGAGAATATTGCAAGATGGTATGGCTCATGCCACAGAGATTTTGGATCAGGTCAGGGCTAATGATTTGAACTATTGTGAAATTCCTGTGGAAATTATTTATCAGCAATACGGGCAGCGTTTTTCTAGTGGCTTTAAGATCATTCGAGATTTGATATTAGCTAAAATTATCAGAAAATAATTATGAATTTACAAATTATCCAAATATTATTAGTAATTTTTATAATTTTTGCAATTGCAAAGGTAGCATTGCGCTATAAAGATAAAATTATTTCTTTGCAAGAGTTTTTACTGTGGACTGTTTTTTGGTTTATGGTGGGGTTTGTGGTGCTTTTACCAGAAACAACTTCTTTAGTGGCAAATCTTGTAGGAGTAGGCAGAGGTGTTGATTTAGTAATATATATCTCTGTATTAATATTATTTTATCTAGCTTTTCGTATTTTAGTTCGTTTAGATAAAATTGAAAAAGATATTACTAAAATAGTCCGCAACGTGGCTTTAGATAAAGATAAAAATAAAAAATAAAATCATATGGTAAAAAATATTTTGGCAAATTATAGATTTTCTAAATCTTTATTGCTTTTATTTACAAATCGAATTTTTCATTTGGTTGGTGTTGGTTTAATGGGTTTATTTTTACCCATTTTTTTATTTGAAAAATTTAATTATCAATATATTCCTGTATTTTTATTTTTTATAGTTTCATTTGCTATTACAGTTTTTGTGATTCCTTTAGGTGCAATGATTATGTCTAGAATTAGTTTAAAAAGATCAATGATTATTGCAACTTTTTTTCTAATTATGTTTTATTTGTGTTTTTTTGTTTATGAAACTTATCCGAGTTTTAGTTTAATTATTATTGCTTTAATTACTAGTAATATTTGGCGCATGCTTTATTGGGTGCCTTTTCATACTGATTTTGTTAAATTTAGCAGTAATAAAAGAAGAGGGCAGCAATATAGTATTTTAATGATCATTAGTGATTTTTTGGGTATTTTAGTGCCAGTAGCAGCTGGCTTAATATTAAATTATTTTAATTATTCAACCCTTTTTATCATAGTTGTGGTTATTGTTTTAGCCTCAATCATTCCTTTGTTTAAACTACAAAAAAATAATGAAAAGTTTGCTTATAGCTATATCCAAACTTATAAAGAATTATTAAGTAAAAAAAATCGAAAAATATTTTTGGCTTATGTGGCTGATGGCGCAGAAACAATTATTGGTTCAATTATCTGGCCGATTTTTATTTTTGTTGTTTTACAACAAGAATATTTAGCAGTTGGCGCTGTCTCTGCCTTGATTATTGGCATGACAGTGATTTTAGATTTAATTATTGGTCGTTGGTCAGATAAATTTAATAAAAAACATATTATTAAATATAGTTCAATTTTTTATGCTGTTGGTTGGATTGTCAAAATGTTTGTTGTTACTGCCTCACAGATTTTTATTGTTAGTACTTATCATAATTTAACTGCAATTTTTAGGCGTATTCCTTTTGATGTCTTAATGTATGAGAAAGCTGCTGACAGCGGCCATTATGTTGATGAATATACTGTTTTACGGGAAATATCTTTGTGTTTAGGCCGGGTATTAATGTTATCAGTCGTATCAATTTTAATCTTTTATTTTGGGATTTATATTGCTTTTATATTAGCAGCTATTATTTCTTTATTTATTAATGTTATTGAATAGTAATGAGTAATTTAATTGAAATAAAAACATTGTGCCAGCAGTATGGGATTAGACCTAGCAAAGCCAAAGGCCAAAATTTTTTAATTAATAAAAATGTACTAGATAAAATATTACAAGCTGCAAATTTGACTAAAAAAGACCATGTTTTAGAAATTGGACCTGGTTTAGGGATTTTAACCCAGGAGTTAATAAAAAATTGTAAAAAGGTCTTAGCCGTAGAACTTGATAAAAAAATATTCTTTTATCTTAAGCAGAGTTTGCGGGCAAATAAAAATTTAGAGTTATTGCAGCAGGATATTTTAAAGCTTAAAAATCAGGAAATAGTAGAAAAGTTAAAAAGTGAAAACTATAAAGTCGTGGCTAATTTGCCTTATAATATTACTAAGCCAGTAATCAGAAAATTTTTGGAATATGACCCCAAGCCTGAATTAATAGTTGTTTTAGTGCAAAAAGAAGTAGCTGAAAAAATTATTGTTAAAGATAAGAAAAATAGCATCTTAAGTTTAGCAGTGCAGTTTTCTGGTCAGGCAAGTATTATAGATTTGGTACCTAAACAGAATTTTTATCCACAGCCACAAGTTGAAAGTGCGATTTTAAAAATAGAGGTAAATAAAGAGCCAATACCCTTGGAAATAAAGCAGATTTTAGCTAAAAAAGGCAAAAATTTCCAGCTTAAAGAGTTTTGGCGTTTGATAAAAATTGGCTTTTCTTCGCCAAGAAAACAGCTTCATAATAATTTAACAAATGGATTTTCTTTTACAAATACTCAGATAAAAGGGATTTTTGAAAAATGCAAATTAAGACCAGATATTAGGGCAGAAAATTTAAGTTTAGTAGATTGGGCTAATTTATACATAAATTTCATAGGCTGAAATTTAGATTTATGGTATAATTAAATAAATAACAACACTTCGGGTTTGTTTATTTTTGTGGTATAATACAATTAAATTAATGCCTGATAGTCAAGAAAAAATTAAAGAATTTTGGGAAGAAAAAACTGAAGAAATCGCAACGAAAATTGATAAAACTCCAATGGAGAAATTTTTCGTATTGTTTTTAATTATAATAACAGCTTCAGCAGTTGTTTTAGGTTATTTGCAATTAAGACAAAATATTAAAGTACCTTTATATTCCAGTATTCTTAGTGAAGAAAGAGCAAAAATTAAACAACAATATCAAGTAGATAATAATGTTAATACTGTAGAACAAGCAGAATTAACCAGGTTACAAAATCAAGACAGTGATTTAGATGGTTTAAGTGATTATAGTGAGATTTATTTATATAAAACCAGTGCTTATTTAGAGGATAGTGATAGTGATGGAATTTGGGATAAACAAGAAATTTTAGCTGGGTCTGATCCTAATTGTCCAGAAGGGCAAGTCTGTGAGACAAGTATTTCGCAAACTGAATCTAGTCAGCCAGCAGTAACCGAATTCATAGCATCTGACATTGATCAGGAAGTTGCTAATGGTCTGGATTTAGGTGATATGGAAGATTTGCTTCAATTAGAATCACAATTATTATCTGGTGAATTAGATTTGGCTGATATAGGCATTGACGACCCTGATTTACAAGCAATCTTAGAACAGGTTAGAGAATCAAATATTCCAGAATTAGACCAATTAAGTGATGAAGAAAAAGATCAGGTTAAACAGTCATTAGAGAATTTAACCCCTGAAGAAATTAGGCAAGAATTGCAAGCTAGAGGAATTGACCGGGCAATTTTAGATCAGGTAAGTGATGAGCAGATGATGGAAATTTTTATGCAGACTTTAAATTTATATTGATAAATATCTTAAAATAAATAAATAAAATTGGCTATGTTTAAGCCAGCAAAAACAAAATTACGTAAAGTACTAATTTCGTTTATTACTCTGATTTTTATTTTATTTAATTTTTCTTTTCTTTTTTTACTAACGCCGCAAAAAGCCCAAGCTATACCAGTTGAGGATATCCCAGCATTAATATGGGATACGACTAAGGCAGCTACTGATAAGGTTATGGATGAATTAAAATCAGTTTTTTTCAAAAATGTTGTTGGTACATTTGTTAATAAAATGGCTCAAGAATCAGCAATTTGGATTGCTTCTGGGGCTGAAGGTGATGGGCCAATGTGGATGAGTGATCCTGAGGCTTATCTTGATGAGTTTGTAGATGCTGCTGTGGGGGAACTTGTTTATAAGTTTATGCAAGAATTGACACAGTTGGATGTATGTAATTTAGACCCGACAATAGCTCTTAATTTAGCTTTATCAATTCCCATGTTTCCAGAAGAAAGATATGATTATGACCTCTCTGTTCATTGTACTTGGTCAGAAATGCAAAATCATTGGGAAGAAATTGGAGAAAAAGAGCTTTTTTCTTTTCAATTTGATATAGCAGAAGGCGGTACTTTTGATCAAAATGTTAGACAGGCTAATTTATATATTGAAAACGAGGTAATGTTAAGAACATGGGACATTATTTTAGGTGAGCCTACAAGTTATATTATAGGTGACTTTGAAAAAAGTACTATAGGTGGTAAATTAATGTGCAGTGTGCCGCCAATACAAAATGATTTAATTCTTTTGTCTAATAATTTAGAACTGGAAATTGATAATTTGCGAGAAGATTTAACTAAAATAACTAATGCTGCTGGTACAGAAGCCATTGTAAATTTAAGTACTGGCCAAAGTTTGCAAATAAATGATCGTAATATTGAATATGACATCAGACAGGCCTGGTTAGGCAAATTACAAACTTCAATAGATAAATCAGATGAAATTATTACTTTATATAATGGTTGTGTTAATAGGACAGCTTTTGAATATATTGAAGGAGCAGCTGGTGAATGCCTTTCAATTTTAGGCCAGCTTAATGTTAAAGCTCCTGATCCAGTGGATGTCAAACCAGACCCTGGAGATGATTATTTGGCAAGAAAGCAAAAAGAAAGGCTTTTAAGTGCTTTTGGAACAGGTCTTAAAGAAAAGATTCAAAGGGTTGTAGAATTGGCTAATTCTGTTAAAAATGGTTATGACACTTTAAAATCAAGGATTAATAAAACTTTAGTTGGTGAAAATTTTGAAACTGGAGCACCTTATAGTTTTGAAGCTGCCAAAGATATTTTTAAACCGCAAGGTACTTATGTTAATGCTTATGAAAAGATGGTAGATGAAATGACTAATGAAGGTATTAATGCTTATGTTAATCGAACTGTGCAAAAAATGATTGAGGGTCCTTTTGATAATATTACTAATCGGGTAGCAGGTTTTATAGAAACACCAGGTGAGTTTTTAAGAGCTAGATCAGTAGATGCTTTAACTACTGATGATAGTGTTTGGGAATATACCAAAAGTATTACTGCTGATGCTTTGGGTGTCTTTTTAAGTACTTTGTGGAATGAATATATGCGCCGATTATTAGCTTCTTTAGCTGGTCCAGCGCCAGAATTTGCATCGCGTGATTTTACGGCAATGCAAGCCCAACAAATTGCTGAAGAAGGTGAAGCACCTTTGCCAGTATTTGATATTTATAATCCTTATGAAGAAGAAACTTATACGCCAGAAGGAGCACGGTATTATGTTGAAAAACTTGGTGAACAGTTTCAAGTTAAGTTTTCTTTCCGTGACGTTGATTTATTGACTGATTTTCAATTAAGGTTAACTGGTCAAGTTAATCCTAATCTTTATAACAATGTTATTGATCAGAATTTTGCTTTAGCAATTAATGATAAAATGACTATAGGCGAAGCTTTAATACAAGGCAGATTAGTTGGTGATCATCATTTTTCTTGGGGTGAAGAAATTGTAGGAGGAACTTATAATTTGTCGAATTTGAAAAAATTAAGAAAAGCCAGAGTTATCCCTTTAGGTTTGGAATTAGCTGCCCAGTTGGTTAGAGACTGTAATTATCGGGCAACCTTAGACGAAGATGGAGATGGACAAGTTGATTATGCAGATTTTTCTGATCTTACATTAGCAGATCCATATGGTTATGATAATCCTGCAGAATTATTAAAAACCCAGCGTTTAAAAAATTGTTTATTTAGACCATTAAAAGAAGGTGATAATGTAGATGAAGTTAGGAATTTTAATATAGCAAGGTTAAATGAGGTTAAGGACGCGACTTTAGGTGAGGTTATTAATGGTTATGACAAGATAGGTGACGGAACTTGTGGTGATTTTGATGATGCTGAATCACCATTTTGTAATTTAGTAAATCCAAATTGGGTTTTAAAAATACCAATTACTAAATGCGCCTTACAAGTAGATGCTGAACCTTATAATGAAATATTAGTGACTGATCAGACAGGGCAAAGATATTCAAGTTGTCCTGACTTTTCCAGTTGTTTAGTGGAAGATAAACAAGGTGCTTGTGTTAATGAAGAATATGGATTTTGTGTCAAAGAAGAAAATACCTGGCAGTTTGGGGCTGATTCATGCCCTAGTCAATATAATAGTTGTCGTACCTATACTTATAATAGTGCTAGTGGGACAGAACAAGTTTCTTATTTAAAAAACACTTTAAGTGGTGATGATATTTGTGGTCCTGATAATGCTGGCTGTAATTGGTATTCAGTACAACAAACAGATGCTGGTTTATGGCAAGCTGACCAGAGAATATATTTAAATCGTTATACAGAAAGCTGTGATTCTCAAGAAAAAGGTTGTAATGAATTTTATTTGTATAGAGATTTTAATACTAATATAGTAACTGATTCTGGCTTTGAAGATACTTTGGAAAATTATTTCCCAACTAATTGGGAATTAAGGATTAAGCAGAAAGTTGATAGTTTGGCAGACTGTCAGGTTATGGATGGTGTCTATTTTCAGACTTGTTTGAATTATAATTATGCAGAAGTTGTAGGCATGACAGAAACAGAAAAAAGAGATAGGTGTTTGGCTGATGGTGGTCAATGGATCGGTAGTTGTTCAGACAATAGTGCAAGTTTAGAGCAGGAGTGCCTTTCAAATGAATTTAATACGTGGGATTACGATTGCCTTGGTGCAATTAAAGTTATAGTAACTGAAGATGATAAAAATGATTGTGAAGCTCATGGTGAATATTATCAATATTGTATAAAAGATATTTTAAAATATAATCTTTGTGCCAATCCACAGTTTACTGTTGTGGCAGAGTGTTTGCAAAATAGTGGTCGTTGGGTAGAAGAATGTGATATTGGTGGTCAGATTACTTATCCGGGTTCAGACGTTCTTTGTAATGCAGATGGCGGGACTTGGTTAACTTATTGTGATGGAGCTAAAATATATGATTCTGATAAAAATAGTTGTAGTAATTTAGGTGGAATTTGGCGTGGTTATGGGCCTTTTAGTGATCTTGCTTCAGTGTCTAAAGATGGTCTTTTTGTTCGCGATGGTTTAAGTAAGCTAAAAATAAATATAAGCACCTTATCAGAAGGAGAGGAATTACAATTAAGATATATTAGTAAGTTTGCTGAGCCTGATAAAAAATTAGCTAAACCAGGCGATATTTATACTGCCTCTGCTTATTTAAAAACTGATGAGTATTTAACTCAGCCAATAACTTTTAGCTTGATTGGCGGGACAAATGATATTAGCAGTAGTGAACTTAATTTAGTAGATGATTATTATTATCAAACAGCTGGTACTATTGTGACTGGTTTAAATGGTAGTGAACAATTAGCTATTCAAATAAATATTAAAGGCGGAGAATGCGAGGCAGAGGATCGGGATATAGATAAAGGCGTGTTAACAGAAGCTTGTATAATCGGCGGAGAAATGTTTACAGGTGTTAGCCAAGAAGACTGTGATGCCCAAAGTGGTCAGATGCAAAAAGTTTGTTTGCGTGATAAAGGTGATATTTATGTGTATTTAGATACTTTAAGAATGTCTTTAAATTCTTTAGCACAAATAAGATCTAATGATTTTGTTGCTAGTTATAGCGCTTACAGTGATAATGATGCTTATTATTATAAAAAACCACCAGCTGATTTAAATTGTCGTGGTTATGTGCCAGGCGATCCATCACCAATTTTAAGTAATTATAAAACTGAAGATGCGTGTGAATTTAATGGTGGTTTTTGGGATCAACCCACTCCTTTACAGCCAGCCGTTTTTGATCCGGATCGATTAGAAGGTGTTTGTTATTTATATCCGCCTGATAATCCTCTTTGTAGTGATTATATGAAAGTATGTGAAGATGATGAGGTGGGTTGTCAGGTTTATACACCTCAAAATGGTGAGCCAAGCGTGCCTGGAGTTATTAGTACAACAGATATTTGTCCGGCTGAATGTGTTGGTTATGACACCTATAAACAGCAACCAGTAATTTATGAACCAGAACCAGAACCATTATATAATTATTTTATTCCTGAAACAGCAACTAGATGTAATGCTAGTGATGTTGGTTGTGCTGAGTTTACTAATTTAGGACGCAAATTAGCAATTGGTGAAAGCCTTGGCACGCAAACAGCCTTAGAAAGAATTGAATATTATACTTATTTACGTCAATGTGTTAGTCCTGGTGAAGGTGCTGCGGAAAAGACTTATTTTACTTGGCAGGGTTCCTCATCTGGCCCGCCACAATTAATTAAATATGTTTTTGAAGAAGATAGTGAAACTGGTGCACCTAAAATGATTGATGATACTGGTGATTGCCGAGTAACTTTAGGTGAAGATAATTTTAATTGCATTAAACTTTATGACAGTCTTGGCAATATTTATTATCGTGATATTAGAATGACTGTGGTTGTTTCAGAAGAATGTGTTACTTTTAGAAAAACAGAATCAACCCAAGAGAATTGTGATAAAACCAATGGCCGTTGGCAAGCAGCAACTGGTTCTTGTTTGTATGATGGTGTGCCTAGTCAAAGCAATCCTTGTAGTGAGTTGGCAGAGGGTTGCCGGGCTTATATTGGTAATCAAGGTAATAATATTTATGTTAGTATGTTTGATAATTTTGAAGGAGCTGATGCCTTAGAATGGTATGAGGGAAAAACTGGTTTTGAAACAGGAAATTTGCAAAAAGTTGGTGAATCAGTTGTTGTTGGTGGGCATTCTTTGTTGGTAGCAGATAATAATACTGCGATTCATAAATTTGTTAATATTGAACAAGATAATTTATATACTTTGTCTTTTTGGGCTAAAGCAGAAACAGCAGGTGATAAAATTAAAATAGCTTTTGATACTGCTTTGCCTGATACTGATTTAACTACCTTAGAAGAGTTTGCGAGTTTAAGTAAATGTTCTGATATTGCTTATACTGATAAAGTCAGTTGTGTTGCTAATGGGCATGATTGGATTGATACGGCCAGTATTATTGAATTAACAACAGATTGGCAAAATTATACTTTAGGTCCGGTTTATGTTAGTTGGCAAGATGTTAGTAATAATTCTTTAGTTTTTGAAGATTTAAATTCTAATATTTATTTGGATAATATTACTTTAAAGGTTGTTAAGGATAATGTTTATGTTATAAAAAATAGCTGGACTACTCCAGAAAGCTGTGATGTTAACTTTTTTGGCGCTTATGAAAAAGGCGCGATGTTAGGTTGTCAATCTTATGCTGATACAATTGGGCAGATTCATTATTTTAAATCTTTTACTAATTTGTGCCGTGAAAGCGTGATCGGTTGCCAGTTATTAATTGATACAAAGAATTCCAGTAAATCTAATGAGCAAATGTATAATATGACCAATATTTCGCCATTAGATGATTATACTGTACCAGCAGATCAATTAATGACCTTAGTTTTGAATCAGAATCGGAGTTGTGATCAGGTTGATAAAGGATGTCAGAAATTTGGCAAGCCTGTGTTTGAAGGTATTGAAACAGTTACCTATGCAGAGGTTTATTTAAGAAATGACCCTGATAAATATATTAATGTTCCCCAGGCAATAATGTGTAATGACGATGCTTTAGGTTGTATTGAATTGGTTAATCAGGGTGGGGGAATAGAATATTATAAAATTGAACCAACAAAATTATGTACTTATACTAATTCAATTGTTAATGGCCATAATGCTGAAGGTTGGTTTAAAAAAGGCAGCACAGAATCAGGTTGTGGTTCTTTACCTTATAAAAATTGTGATTTAGAATTTTGTGATGATGTCGCAGCTGAAGACTGTTTAATTAATGGTGGCGGTTGGAGTGAAATGTATGATCAGTGCACAATTATTTGGCAAGATGTTTTTGCTGAAGATATTTGCGCTTTAAAAGATGGGCAATGGATTAGTGCTGCTGATTCTGTTTATGATTTAAATAGTGATAGTGTTTATGATGCAGTTTGTTTAGCAAATCCATTTTCAATTTACAGGGCCAATGAGGCTAATAAATATAAAGGTTATGTTGGTGAATGTTCTTATACTTATCATGGTTGTACTGAATTTGTTGATATTAATCCAAATTTTATTACTAATGGCAGTTTTGAATTTTATGATCAAGCAGGCAGACCTCTTTATTGGGCTGTTAAAAATGCAACTTCAGGCAGTTATACAATAGAACCTAATGATGTAAGAATTGGCAGTAAATCTATAAAATTAATTAAAAGAACAGATCAAGAGTGTCCAGAAACAACAATTTATCCTAATCCTGGTTGCGTGCTTGATTTAAGTACTGAAACTTTAGTCCCCACTTATGCCTTACAGCAGACTGTTATTGAGGTGCAAAGGGGTAAAACTTATAAAATATCTTTTTATTATAAAGTGCCATTAGAGGCTAAAGGCCGTGGCAGTGATTGTTCCTTGCCAGAAGCTCATTTTTCTTTAGAATTAAAAGAGACTAATTTTGAGCAAATTCTTGACAGCCCTTCATTTGAATTAACTCCTGAAACAGAATGGAAAAAAGTTGAAGTTTTATATAATGTGCCAACTTTTGATGATCCTCCTTTGCCGGCAGCTTATTATTGCCAAGAGTCTCCAGGTATAACTGGTGAAGGCGAATGTGTTGGCAATGGTTATAATTGGGTGCCGCATGAAATATTTAATTTAGAGTTATATTTATCAGCACCGCAAAATATTAATAAACAGGCTACCAGAGAAGCAGGTACTTTTGTTGGTAATTGTATTGATTCTTACATACTTTATGATTTGGTTGAAGTTAAGGATAATACTGAAGATAGTTATTATGTGCTTGATGTTAGAGATAGCATGGATAGATCAAGCTGTACTTCAGTTGATTGGGATAGTGGTTGTGTTCAGTTTATTAATACAGTTGAAGATGTTTCTGAGATTATGAAAGTTCAGCGAGATCGTAAATGCGGACAATGGGCTTTTTGTTCTAGTCATTGTGCTGATGAAGTCTCTGCCACAGAATCAGATTGCCTTAATGCTGGTGAAGAATGGTTCCCTGATATTTGTACTGCTACTGATTTATGTATTGAAGCCCAAGGAGGTATTTGTACTAAAATTGCGCCCAAAAATGATAATGTACGTTATAGTGTTGAAGGTGAACCAATTATAATAAAACGTATAACTGATTTAATTAAAAAACAAGGTTATATTTATCGTTTTGGTGCTGGTAGTAAAACCAGATTAGCCCAATGGCGTGCTGGTGATTATTCTGGTTATACTATTGTGGATAGATTACCAATAGAAGCAGAATTAACAAATGGGCAGTTTGCTTATTATTCTCATATTAATCATTTGGGTGAATTTCAAGATGAACGTTATACTCAGCCAGTTTGTAAAATATTTCCAGCTGAAGACGCGCCTTTGCCTTATGAATTATCATTGTTGCCTGATTATAAAAATTTATTAAATTTATATAGCCAATCAGAAAGTTTGGAAGCTATTGGTAATGGTTGTTTTTATGAAAAAGCTACAGCTGAAGGCACTAATACTTATTTTTCCCGAGATAGTGTGGGACAAGCAAAATTACTTACTAAAATTTGTACTTCACCAGAAGAAGTTAAAGGTAAAGTCTGTACTGAGGGAGAGAAAGATTGTATCTCAAGTATTGGCGGTAGCTCAGGGACTTGTACTGAAATTGGTATTGTTAAAGATTTTGCTGGTTATGAAGGTATGTGTTTAGAGTTTGATTTAACAAATCCGGTTTACGGTGATATATATAGTGATTTTTATGCTGGGTTTGGGGAATATCAGCCATATGCTTGTTTAACTTATTACCCTTATAATATTGATATTTGTCCGATTCATAAAACAGCGATAGATTGTTTATTAAATCCACAATGTCGTTATTCTTCTACTCAAAGCCAGTGTTGTCGGGAAGCTGATTTTGATGGGACAAATTGTCAGTAAATAAATTTATATAGAAATAATGGATTTTTTTAAGAAAAACAAAAGAGTATTACTGACTGTTTTTACTATTTTTAGCTTGACAGTTGTTTTTGTGTTTTTCTTTGATGTTCAGCCAGCTAATGCCTGGTTAGAAAAAGTTGGTGATATGATAACAACCTGGTTTTGGCGTTTAGTTTTATTGCCAATTAATATAGCCCGTTTAATTTTGGGGTATTTGATGATGTGGTTTTTAAAACTATTAGTAATTTTTGCTAAATATAATAATTTTGTTGATCATGATTATGTTACTGCTGGCTGGAAAATGACCCGTGATGTGGTTAATATGTTTTTTATTTTAGGGTTGTTGTTTATTGCCTTTACCATGGTCTTGAAAATTGAAAAATATCCGGTTAATAAGTTTATGCCCAGGCTGTTAATAATGGCTATTTTAGTTAATTTTTCTAAAACAATTTGCGGGGTGATTATTGATTTTTTTCAGGTTATAATGCTGACTTTTGTTAATTCTTTTAAAGATATTTCTGAAGCAGCAATTTTTAAAGGTTTGGGCGTGATGTGGTGGTTTGATAAAAGTGAAAGTCCAGATCCAAGTGCTAAAGTTGAAGAAGATGCAGGTATGTGGGCAGTTTTTGCTGCTTTGCTTGGGGTTATTTATCTTACAGTGGCTTGTATTGTTATTTTGATTTTTTCTGTTATTTTAGCTTTTAGGATTGTGGCTTTATGGATATTAGTTGTTCTTTCGCCTATTGCCTTTTTTTCTTATGTTTTTGCTGGTGAAGGCGGTCAAGTCGGTCAAATATCTGGTCAATGGTGGGGTAAATTTTTAAATTATTGCATGATTGGGCCGTTTTTAGCCTTTTTCTTATGGTTATCAATTTCTTCTTTAGCGCAGATGAGAGCTTCTCAATTAGCTGAGAAATCAGATTATGGCCCTAAAACAAACATATGTTCAGATAGTGCGGCTTGTAATTTTGAAAATATGATTGGTTTTTTTATGAGTATTGTTTTATTAATAGGTGGTTTAGTATATTCAGCTGAATTTGGTGTAGCTGGCAGTTCTTGGGGGGCTAGTAAAGTTAATAATTTAAGAGGCAGAGCAGCAGGCGCTTTAGATAACACTGCTAAAAGGGTGGGTGGTGCAGCTGTTGGCGCAGCCATGTATATGCCACGTCGCGGTATGAGAGCAGTTGGGGCTAAGGTAGGTGGCGCAGCTTCAGGTGTTATGGCTGGCTTGTCTGATCGTTATGTTCATGGGCCAGACGCTGCAAAGACTAGAATTGGCCGGACAATAAATGCGGCCAGACAAAATCGTGTTATAGGCGGAGTAATGCGGGGAGGCCGGGAATTTTTAAGAGCTACGACTAAAGAAGGTGCCAGTGATGTTTATAAAGAGACTAAAGGTAAATATCAAAGACGGGTTGGGCCAAAAGGGTTGGCTGAAGAAGAGGCCAGAGATGAAATAAATGAAAAAATGGTTAAAAATATTGAACAAGAAGAAGGTGCAATTGACAGTCAGAAAACATATAATGAAAAATTAAGTGCTGCTAAAGATGCAGGTGATTATCGTCGTCATCGCGCTTTATTAACTATTGGTGCTAGAAATGGATTTATGCAAAAAAAAGACGTGGATGATTTTAAAGAAAATTTTACTGGCAAAGGCAAAATGTATAAAGGTGAAGATGATATGTCCTGGGTTAGGATGACCCAAAAATTAGAAAAAGATCATTATGATAAAACAGGGGAACATTTACCTTTAAATAGATATTTTCTTGATGAAGAAGGCCAAGTCATTCCGCGTGAGGAATATGATAAAACAGGCAGGCACAAGGAAACAATGGAAAAAATTAAAGATCAAACACCAGATGAAAGTGTTAAATTAGCTAAAAATAAAAATACAGGTGATATTTTTTCTGCTAAGGGAGAAGAAATGAAAGAAACCAGAATGTCTAATTTGCTTGGTTTAGCTGCCAATCATGAACGTACTGGTAAATTTGGTAAGGCTGCCAGACAACAGTTGCAGCAAAGAATTGGTCAAATTGTAGAATCAGATGAAGGCAAGGAATTACTGCAAAAAATGATTGATGACGGCAAAATAGATGAACAAGACTTGAATAATTTAGATACATTTTATTGGAAACTGGGTGGTAATTATAATGAAGCTGATGGCCGGCCATTAGATGATTCTAAAGATGTTAAATCAATTAAAGCTCGTTCTGATACTGGCGATAAAAAGCATAGTGATAAGATTAATAGCTTAAAAGCTATGACTAAATCTTCTTTAGGTCGTAAATTATCTGATGCTGGTGATGTGTCTAAGGTAGGTGATTTAAAAACAGATAGTTTGGATGAGATAGAAAGTTCCTTAGGTAATATAGATGTTAATGCAACGATTACACCTACTTCTGATTCAAAGCTGAATTCAAGGTTAACTAAAAGACAAAATAATGCCAGAAAAGACAAAAAAGATATTGGCAATGCTATAAAATTAAATAAAGCTTTGTCTGATCCAACCCTTAATGTTAGTGATGAAAAAGCAGTGAAAGACAAGATTAAAGCTACATTACCGTCTTTATCAGACAAACAAGTTAATAAAGCTTACCGTGACTTTAGAAAAGGCGAGTTTACTAAAGGCAGTATTAAGAAAAAGGCTAAACAATTTAAAGCTGATTATGGCAAATTAGATGATAAAACTAAAGAAGTTAAAGTTAGTATTGAATCAAGTACTTATGATGATGCTGTTAATGATTTTAATGATACAATAATTGATTATAGCACGGGCAAAAAAGACATGGGTGATTTAGAAACCTCAGCAGAAGAGGCCATCCTTGCTTCTGAGACCATGTTAAATAAGACTGAAACTGCTGGCAAGCAATTAAATATTGAAGTTGATGCTAAATTTAAAAAAGACAAGAAAAAACTTGATCAAATAGCTAAACGTTTTAGAGGAGAAAGAAAAGAAGATGAGAAGAAACAAATTGCCAGTGAGTTATTTAAACATATTGATGAAATGAAACAGAAATTCAAGGAAGATAGTTCGCAAAAAAGTTATTTTTCAGGTGAATGGAAAAAAGATCAGGTGGGTAAACGATTGGATGATGCTGGCGAGTCTAATTTAAAATTTGATGCGGAATTACAAGAGGAAATTAAAAAAGCCATGAAAAAGGAAATAGGTGGCGTAAAAAGAGATTATGTTAATGATGCTGATATTGACGCTGCTATTGCTGAAGCAAAAACAAAATTAGGAAAATAAATTGTTAAAAGATAATGACAAATAATATTCAAAATTATTTACATAGTACGGCAGTTAACCAAAAATTAGCTGATTTAGCCAAATATTACGGACTTGATGATAAACAAAACAGAGCTTTCATTGCCATTGTTAATCTATTTAGCAAAGGAGAGATTGCTGAAGATCAGATTGCTTTAAGATTAGAAGAAGATTTGGATATTGATTTTAATACTGCCATGAGCCTGATGATGGATATACGTAGAAAAGTTTTAGCCCCAGTTATAAAGCAAATTGAAAGTTTATTGTCTGCTGTACCACCAGCAGAAAGAGAAAGATATATGCCTGATAAGTTAGTTGAACAAGGCTTAAAAGAAGCTGGTTTTAAACCAAGAGATAAAAATATTCAAAACAGGATAGAAAAAGCAGTTTTGTCCTGGTTTAAAGATGTGCGAGATGACGCCGAATTAAAAGAAACTTTGACCAAGTCAGAAAAAATTGGCGGAGTGGATATGCCAGCTGAAGTTTTTGATAAGTTATTAGCCTTTTTAAAAACAAAAATGGCTGATATCAAGAGTAATAATATTGATATTGTTAAAATTATTGAAGATTATGAAAAAATGGTTAGTGGTGATGTTAGTGACGTAAGTGTTTTACCAGAAGAAGTAGCAGAAGAGGCTTTTGATGTAGCTGCTGTGCCGCCTAAAGCTGAAAAAGAGGCAGAGAAAATAACTGGTGAAGAAATAACTATTGATAAATTATTAGAAACTCATGGTATTGAAGAAGAAAAATTAGAGAAAAAAGAAGAGTTAGTCAAAAAATTAGCAGCTGAAAAAGAGAGCCCTTTAGTACAGGAAATTACTAAAAAAGAAGAATTTTTAGAAAGTAAAGAAGAGGTTGCGCCGCCACCACCTGTAGTTAAACCCCAAACAGATGTTTTTACTGATTTTACTTGGCAGGAAGGGAAAATTGAAACTAAAGAAGAAGAAATACCTGATTTTGATAAGTTTGTTTGGCAAGAACAGGTTATGGCTGAGCCAGAACCTGAAAAGAAAACTTTAACCGCACCAAGCGGACCACCGCAAAAACAGGATATTCCAAAACCTAAATTTTCACCACAAGAAGCAAAACAGCCATTGATAAAAAAAGCAGCTGGCGGACAAGGACAGAGACCAGTAGTGGAAGATGTTAAATTTTCAGCCAAACTTTATGGACCGATTGAAGAATTAGCTTCTTTATCAATTGCTGATTTTCGCCGTTTATCAAAAGATCCTTTAGAAGCAGCTGATAAGATTATTGGTAAATTAGATTTATTAGAAAGTGAATCAATAGTGCAAAAAACAGCAGGTATTAGTGCTTTAAAAAGCAGTCCTTTATACAAGCTTTATGCTGATATAATGAATAGCGCTATTAAAGACGGCAAGTCAATTGAAGAAATAATAAAAGAAAGGTTTGAAGATAAAATTACTATGGATGAATATAAGGCTATTACTGAATTAAATAAAAGTATAAAATATTAATTTTATGGATGAAGGTGGACCAGGCGGACCATTTTTAGTGCCCCAGTTTATTGATGTAGAGACTAAAATAATCGGGCCAATTACTACTCGGCAATTTTTATTAATGATGATTGCTGGTATGTTAGATTTTGTTTTTTATAAAATATTTTATATTAATACTTTTATTATTGTGGCTGTGCCAATTAGTTTAATCTTTGGTGTTTTGGCTTTTTTTAAAGTAAATGGCATGCCTTTTCATTATTTTTTATTAAATGTTGTTCAGACAACTAAACGTCCCAAACTACGGATTTGGCAAAAAGTTGAAATAACTCATTTGCCAGAAAAAAAGAAAGAAGAAGTTAAAAAAGAATTTATTGCAAAAAAACCTATGCCAGAGTCGCGTTTATCTGCTTTGTCATTAGTTGTAGATACTGGCGGGGCTTTTAAAGAGGAAGATTAAAATTTAAAATAAAAAATTAAAAATATAAATTTATATGGCAAGTAGATCAACACAACAATACCTGGATATAGCTGAAATAAAAGAAGACGTTGTTATACTTAAGGATGGTACTTTAAGAACTGTTTTATTAGCTTCTAGTGTTAATTTTGCCTTAAAATCAACTGATGAACAAAATGCATTAATTCAAGGTTATATGGAATTTATAAATTCTTTAAACCAACCTTTGCAAATAGTGATTCAGTCACGCAAATTAGATGTTGAAGGGTATTTGAATAGGTTAAAAGAAGCTCAGAAAAAACAAACCAATGAATTATTAAAAATGCAGATAGTTAATTATATTGCTTATATTAAAGAATTAGTTGAAATAGGAGAGATTATGACTAAAAGGTTTTACATTGTTATTTCTTATAATCCATCAGGTGAGAAAAAAAAGAATTTCTTTTCTCGTTTGAGTGAAGCTTTGCGGCCAGGTGCGATCATTAAGGTGAAAAGAGAACAATTTTTAAAATATAAAGAGGAAATGTATTTGACTGTTTCTAATATTCAGGGCAGTTTAAAGTCAATTGGTTTGGATACAGTAGTTTTAGATACTCAAGGTTTAATTGAACTATATTATAATTCATATAACCCTAAAACTAGTTTAAATCAGACTTTAAAAGATGTATCGCAATTAGAATTAGCAGAGATCCCTGAACAATAAATAATCATATGCCATTAAAATTACCAACAGAAGAAAAATCAGCAGTTGCTCCTGCGCAACAAGTTACTGCTGAACAAAAAAAAGCATCAGAAGAAGCAGCAGTTAAAGAAGAAAAGATTACCTTAGAAGAAGAAAAAATTTACAGAAGGGGAGTTGTAGATATTCGCGATTTGATTGCTCCGGCTGCTTTTGAGGTTAAGCCAAGTTTTTTGATTTTAGGTGATACTTATGTGAGGACATTATTTGTTTTAAATTATCCGCGTTATATTAGTGTTGGCTGGTTTACACCAGTGGTTAATTTATCCAAGACTTTGGATGTGTCCATGTTTTTTTATCCAGTTAAATCAGATGTTATTTTAAAACAATTAAAAAAGAGAGTAGGTAATTTACAAGCTCAGTTAATGTCAGATGTGGAAAAAGGTGCTCCGCGTGATCCGATTTTAGAGACTGCTTTACGTGATATAGAAGATTTAAGAGATAATTTAACGCAGGGAATTGAAAGATTTTTTCAGTTTGCTTTATATGTGACAATTTACTCAAAGACAATGGAAGAGTTAGAAGAATTAACTTCAGAAATTGAATCAATGTTTGGTGGTAAATTAATTTATACTAAAAAAGTATTATATCAAGCTGAACAGGGTTTTACTTCTACTTTACCAGTTGGTATTGATGATTTAATGGTTTCATTTAATATGAATACTTCACCTGTGGCTTCCTCTTTTCCTTTTATTTCATCAGAATTAACTTCTGACGAAGGGATTTTATTTGGTATTAATCGTCATAATAATAGTTTAATACTTTTTGATCGGTTTTCTTTACAAAATGCTAATTATGTTGTTTTTGCAACTTCTGGGGCTGGTAAAAGTTATACTGTTAAATTAGAAGTATTAAGAAGTATGATGCTTGGTACAGATGTTATTATTATTGACCCTGAAAGAGAGTATACTCAATTATCAGAAGCAGTTGGCGGTACTTATATTAATATTTCTTTGGCTTCTAAAGAGAAAATTAATCCTTTTGATCTGCCTCGCTCAATTGGTGATGCTAGTGCAGAAGATATTATTCGTTCAGCAGTTATTACTTTAAAAGGGTTATTAAAATTAATGCTTGGCAAATTAACAGTTGAAGAAGATTCTGTTTTAGACAGGGCTTTATTAGAAACTTATGCTTCAAAAGATATTACAGCTGAAGCTGATTTAGCTAAAGTTGAAGCGCCTATTATGAAAGATTTACAAAATGTAGTAGAAGGCATGGAAGGTGCTGGTAATATTGCTTTAAGATTAAAAAAATATACTGAAGGTACCTTTGCAGGGTTATTTAATCAGCCAACTAATGTTGACATGAAAAATCAGCTAGTAATTTTTAGTGTGCGTGATTTGGAAGATGAATTACGGCCGATAGCTATTTATACTATTGTGAATTATATTTGGAATGTGGTACGTTCTGTTAGAAAAAGAAGAATCTTAGTTATTGATGAAGCTTGGTGGTTAATGACTAGTGAAGATTCTGCAAAATTTATTTATGCTTTGGTAAAACGTTGCCGTAAATATTATTTAGGTGTAACAACAATTACTCAAGATGTTAATGACTTTTTAAATAGTCCTTATGGCAAAGCAATTGTCACTAATTCAGCCTTACAATTGCTTTTAAAGCAGTCAACCGCAGCTATAGATAATATTCAAAAGGTTTTTATGCTAACAGAAGGTGAAAAATATTTATTATTAGAAGGCGGAGTCGGTGAAGGTATCTTTTTTGCTGGTCGTAAACACGCAGCTATTAAAGTGGTTGCTTCTTATAGTGAAGACCAATTAATTACAACAGATCCAAAACAATTATTAGAAATTGAAGCTGCTAAACGTGAATTTGAAGAGGAGTTAGTAGAAAAAACTGATACTCAGGAAACAAAAGCTGAAGCTGCTCCAGCAGAAGAACCAGCAGAAGCAGAGGTTGAAGCACCTCAAGAGGCAACAGAGAAAGAAACTGAGCCAGCTGCTACACCTGAAGCATCAACAGCAGAAGAAAAGGCAGCTGCCGCACCAGAAACTGTTCCTGAGACTGCAACAGCTCCGGAGCCAGAGACTGCTCCAAAAGTACAAGGCGTAGAAACAGAACCAGAGCCAGCTAAGCCAGATCAACCACCAACTGCAGCAACCAAAGGCAAAGTTGAGGAAATGAAAATTTAGTAATTTTTAACCAATAAATAATATCAATTTATATGCCAGATGAAAAAACAGAACAATTTAAAAAAAGTAAAAGATTAATATTATTAATAATATTTTTAGTTTTATTATTATTAATTACAGCAATATTATATTGGTTATTAGGTAATTTAAAACAAGCTCAACAACCAGTTACTAATGTCAATACTAGCTTAGATAAGATTACAGAGCCCTTGGCTCAGCCGCAGCAGCCTGTATTTAATAATGGTGATCAAAATATTTTATCTGAAACTCAGGCACTAACACCAGATTTAGTTCCATTGCCAACCCCCACTGAACAAGCAGACATTCTTTTCACTGCCACAGCCTTTGCTGAAAGATTTGGCAGTTATTCAAATCAGGGCGAATTTAGTAATTTAGATGATTTAGAAGTTTTTATGACAAGCTCAATGAGTGATTGGGTCAAAACTTACAAACAAGATTTACAAATTCAATATCCTGATTTTAATACATATTATGCCATAGAAACAAAAGCTATATCTAAGGAAGTTGTAGCATTAGACGAAGCAGCTGGGACAGGTGAAATTTTAGTAAAAACACAAAGACAAGAATTTGAAAATGACATAGTTAACCCTAGAATCTTTTATCAGAATATCCGTTTGCAAATTACTAAGGTTGATAATGAGTGGAAGATTAACGCAGCTTATTGGCAATAATTTAGATATTAGAAATTAGATATTGGTATTTTGTTATGTTCGTTTTTTTTCAAAAAGTTAAGGAATTTATTATTGATTTGATATTTCCTAAACAGTGTTTGCTATGCGGTTTAGAAAACACCTATTTATGTCGGCAATGTTTTAAACAGATTAAAATCAATTCTAAATTTTATTGTGTGTTTTGTCAACAAAATAATGAATTTGGGCAGGTTTGTCAGCCGTGTCAAGCTGATGCAAAATTAAAAGCTGTTTGGGTAGCAGCTGATTATAATGATAAGATTATTCAGGATTTGGTCCATAATTTGAAATATAAATACATTGAAGATATTGCTGATAGTTTAGGTAAAATTTTGATTAAATTTATTGAAACTAACAACATATTCACAGAATTTGAATTAAGTAGTGATAATGTTATTTTTGTTCCAGTCCCTTTGCATAAAAAAAGATATTTGCAAAGAGGTTATAATCAAAGCCAATTAATTGCAGAAATTATAAGTAAATTTTATAATATACCAGTGCAAGTTATTTTACAAAGAATAGTCAACACGACCAGTCAGGTTAATTTAAAAAGAAAAGCCAGACAAGAGAATGTTAAAAATGCTTTTCAGTTAATTGTTGATCAACCAAAAGATTTAAATAAAAAAATCATCTTAATTGATGATGTGATCACTACTGGTAGCACTTTAAATGAATGCGCCAGGGTATTAGTGGCTAATGGTTATGAACAAATTTTTGGATTAGTGATTGCCCATCGGCAGGATTAAAAATTGCCAGGAATTCAAGTAAATTTACTGGCGGAGAGGGTGGGATTCGAACCCACGGCCCCGTTACCGAGGCTCCGGTTTTCAAGACCGGTACATTCGTCCACTCTGTCACCTCTCCATGGATTTCAGTTTAAAAGCGGATTTAAATCCGCTGTAGCCTGACTAAAATATAATGACGAGGCTCGCCTTCGCTAAAGCTATAGCGAGCGCAGGCGGAGAGGGAGGGATTCGAACCCTCGGAACCCGTTAAGGCTCAACACCTTAGCAGGGTGCCCCTTTCGACCACTCAGGCACCTCTCCAAAATTAATTTATTAATATTTTACCTTAAATTTAGTAAAAAGTCAACTGATTATAATTTATTATAAATAAAATAATTAATAATATGACAGCTAGAAAAAGATCTAAAAAGAAATATGAAAAAGGCCCTTTTGGTAATATATATTTAGAGTGGAATATGTCTGAATTTTCACAGCCACAAAGAACTGCGTGGTGGTATTTTGTGATGATAGGGATAGCTATTTTTTTGATTATATATAGCATTTTTAGTGCAAATTTTCTTTTTGCCTTGATTATAATTATGGTTGTGTTTATTATATTGATAAAAACATTTGAACAGCCTAGAAAATTAAAAGTTCAAATTACAGATAATGGGGTTATTATAGGTAATCAATATATTAGGTATGAACAAATTAATGCCTTTTGGTTGATTTATGATCCTCCTGTAGTTAAAAAATTATTTTTTAGTTTAAAAACTTTTATGCCTGATATTTCCGTTGATTTAGATAATATAAATCCTGTAGCATTACGTAAAAGGCTATTAAAATATTTGGACGAAGATCTTGAAAAGGAATATCAAACTATTGATGATCAGTTAGAAACAATTTTAAAATTATAATTAAATTTCCAGCTAAGAATAGATAAAGGAGATATTGACCTATCTCCTTTTATTAATTAAAATAGATATAAGTATTTGGTCCCCGTAGTTTAATGGATAGAACTCGGGATTGCGGATCCCGTAATGCAGGTTCGATTCCTGCCGGGGGCACTAGCTAATTAGTTAAGTTCCTATGTATAATTTAGATACATCAGTAAATAAGTTAACCAGGGTTGGTAATATAACTGCGAAACAGTTAAATAAATTAGACATAAACACTGTTTATGATTTAATATATTATTTTCCGTTTCGTTATGAAGATTTTAGCCAAATTGTTTTAATTAAAGATTTACAGCCACAACAGCTTGTAACTGTAAAAGGTAAGGTAATTTTAATCAATAATCATCGCAGTTTTAAAAAAAGAATGGTAATTACAGAGGCTTTATTAGATGATGATAGCGGTACTATTAAAATAATCTGGTTTAATCAGCCATTTTTAATAAAAAATATTAAAATAGGGGATACTTTATTTATTTCTGGTAAAGCTGAATTGAACAGGCTTGGGTTGCAGTTTGTTTCTCCGACTTATGAAAAAACTGTTTCCCAAACAGTAAATACTGCAAAAATAATTCCTGTTTATTCAGTAACAGAAAAATTAACTCAAAAACAATTGCGTTTTTTAATTAATTTGGCTTTAAAATCATTACCTTTGCTTAATGACTGGTTGCCAGAAAAAATAATAAATAAATATCAGCTTTTGCCCTTAGTTAAGGCTTTGCAAGAAATTCATTTTCCTTCAGATTTTAAATTATTAGATCAGGCTCGTTATCGTTTAAAGTTTAATGAGCTTTTTTTAATTCAATTGCAAAGTCAGTTAAACCGGCAATTTCTTAGTAAAAATCAGGCTCCGCCAATTAAGTTTAAGAAAAAAGAGATTAAAAAATTTGTAACTAATTTGCCGTTTACATTAACAAATGATCAGAAAAAAGCAGCTTGGCAAATTCTTTTAGATTTAGAGAAAAAACAGCCAACAAATCGTTTATTAGAAGGGGATGTTGGTTCAGGGAAAACAGTTGTCGCTGCTTTGGCAATTTTAAATATTATTTTAAATAAGTATCAGGCAGTTTTAATGGCGCCTACAGAAATATTAGCCAAACAGCATTATTATAGTTTAATAAAATTTTTTAATGATTTTAATTTGACGATTGCTTTATTAACTAGCAGTGATCAATTAATTAATAATAAGGCTAAGATTAGCAAAAAAGAGCTAGTGGAAGAAATTAAAAATGGACAAGTGGATCTAATTATTGGTACTCATGCTTTAATTCAGGCCAGTATTAGTTATAAGAATTTAGGTTTAGTGGTAGTTGATGAACAGCACCGTTTTGGAGTAGAACAAAGAAAAAAGATTAAACAAAAAAATAAAAATAAAAAATCTCCGCATTTTTTATCAATGACTGCCACGCCAATTCCGCGTTCTTTGGCTTTAATTTTATATGGTGATCTTGATTTATCAATTATCAAAGAGTTGCCTAAGGGTCGCAAAAAAATTATTACTAAATTAGTAGCTGAAAATAAAAGAGAGCAAGCTTATCAGTTTATTCGGCAGGAAATTGATAAGGGTCAGCAAGTATTTGTGATATGTCCATTAATTGATGCGTCTGATAAATTAGGTGTTAAGTCAGTTAATGAAGAATTTAAAAAGCTTGACCAGCAAGTTTTTCCAGATTTGAAAATAGGACTTTTACACGGCAAATTAAAATCTCAGGAAAAAGAAAAAATTATGAAAGAAATGAAAGATAATAAGATAAACATTTTAGTTTCCACTTCTGTGGTTGAAGTAGGTATTGATATTCCCAATGCCACGATTATGATGATTGAGGGGGCAGACCGTTTTGGTTTAGCTCAATTACATCAGTTTCGCGGTCGGGTAGGTCGAGGACAAGAGCAAGCATATTGTTTTTTATTTACTGATAATTATTCAGCCAAAACAAGACAACGTCTTTTAGCTTTAGTTAAATCAAGTGACGGTTTTGCATTGGCAGAATATGATTTAAAATTTCGCGGTCCAGGCGAAGTTTTTGGCACTCAGCAGTCTGGTTTGCCTAGTTTTAAAATTGCTGATTTTACAGATTTAGATTTAATAGCCATAACCAAAAAAGAAGCTCAAGAATTTTTTACTGGTAATGATTTGACTGATTATCCGTTATTGGTCAATAAATTAGCGCAACTTAAAGTTATTGGTCACTTGGAATAAGTTGACAAAACTAATTAAAATTTTTAAAATATTAATATTAGGCTAAAGGTGGGTTAAGTTATTGCTTAACCTTAGGATTAACTCAAAGAGGGGCAAAAAAAGGAGGGGTATATGTTATGTCAGCAGAAACAGAAGGAGGAATGAGGAAAAGGAGACTTGGTCAAAAACAAAAAGCAAAATTTTTGGCCTTGTTAATGGAAATGCAAAACGATGTAGTCGCAAAATGTGAAGGATTTGTGCCTGGAGTTGTCCAAACAGGCGATCGTTGTGACGTAGCCCAGCAAGAAACATTTGTCCAACTTGATCTTTCTCGCAGACAGGGAAGTATTAAGCGGATGAACGAAATTAAAAGGGCTAGACAACGCATTGAAAGTGGCACTTATGGTGTTTGTGTTATTTGCGAGGAAAATATTCCCGTAAAACGACTAGAGTGTCGTCCGACTGCTGAAAAATGCCTGGATTGCCAAAGAGAAGAAGAAGCAGCCAAAGTCAGGCAAACAGGTAAAAGACCTGCCTATGTAGTTGTTTAATTTTAAAAAAACCCTGAACTTAATTGTTCAGGGTTTTTCTTGGCTTCAATTCTTTTTTTGTAACCTGTCTTGCTTGGCGCAAGCTTGCTTAGCCAAAGCATAGCCAAGGCAGATCAAATCAGTTGTTTATTTTTGTGAAACAAAGAGATTATCCTTTAAATAATAACGCCAGAGTTTATTTTTATATTGGCCAGCATAGTCAATGCCAATACGTTTGGCTTTTTTTATTTGTTTAGGCGTGATTTTTTCTTGAGTGTTAGTTGCCAGATAAAGTTTTTTACTGGTAATTAAATTTTCGCCGTTTAAACTTTTATTAATTTTAAAGGCTTGGCAAAGTTTGCCCGGGCCACTTGTTAGTTTAGTAATTGGTAAGGAGTTTTGGGCAACAGGGATTTGACGATTTTTTGCCATTTGTTTTAAACCAGATATTGGTTCAATAGCACGAATTAAAATCGCAGCTGGGAAATTTTTATGTTCAGTAACAATATTTAAACAATAATACATGCCATAAATTAAATAAATATAAGCTAAACCAGGTTGAGCAAACATTAATTTGGTTCGTTCGGTTTTGCCGCGCGAGGCATGTGAAGCCAAGTCATTGGGGCCGTAATAGCATTCTGTTTCCACAATTTTGCCGTTTAAAATGTGGTTATTGTATTTTCTAATTAAATATTTGCCTAAAAGATTTTCAGCTAAAGCAAAAGTATCTTGTTGATAAAATTTAGCAGGTAATCGTTTTAATTTTGACATTAGTTATTTTTTTATATTATACTTTACTTAGGAATTATAGTGTCAGGATTATTTTAATAAAGGAGGTGTTATTAAAATGACTTTAAAGTTTATTAAAAAAATCAAGCGGGTTGGTAGGTTAATCTGGGCTATGTTAAGAAACTGGATTACCTGGCAGGAAATGGAAGAAGAGATTGTCTATGTCATGACATACGTATAAAAAGGAGGAAGCCCATGTTAAATGGCCAAGCTGAGCGATTATTAAGCGTCCTAAAAACCATTAAGGACGCTTTTTAATTTAAAAAACTTTTTTAATGGCTTCATTAAGATTATTAACTATAGTAATATTTGCCTCTTGGTTTTTTATCGGAGGACAAATGATATTTTTAAATTGTAGTTTTTGAGCTTCTTCAATTCTTTTATTCATTTGATAAACTGGTCTGATTTCACCGCCTAAACCAACTTCCCCAATTATTATAGTATTAGAGGGGATTATTTTATCTTTTAAAGAGGAGTAAATTGCCAGACAAACACCTAGATCAGCACCGGTTTCAGTGATTTTTAAGCCGCCAGTAATATTTAAATGCACATCCTGGTTAATTAAAGGTATTTGACTGCGTTTAATTAAAACAGCAATCAGCATTTGTAAGCGATTTTGGTCATAACCAGCTGTTTTTCTTTGCGGGTAGCCAAATAAGGTTTTAGAAACCAAGGCTTGGATTTCAATTAAAAACGGACGCGAACCTTCCATAATGCAAGTAATAGCTGAACCAGAGACTGTTTGTTGAGTTTGGGGTAAAAATAGTTCTGAAGGGTTTTTAACTTCTTTTAAACCTAAACTTGTCATATCAAAAATACCCAGTTCATTAGTTGAACCAAAACGGTTTTTAGTGCAGCGCAGTAAGCGATAATTATCTGTTTTGGAGCCTTCTAAATATAAAACACAGTCAACCAGGTGTTCTAATGATTTAGGGCCAGCTACTTGGCCGTCTTTTGTGACATGGCCAATGATAATAATCGGGATATTGTATTTTTTAGCGATTTCCAGCAGTTTAACAGTGCAAATGCGTACTTGGTTAACAGAACCAGCTTCAGACGGCAGTTCATTGGAATACATTGTTTGAATTGAGTCTAAAATAACCAAGCCTGGTTTTTGTTGCAAAATAAAAGCAATAATTTTTTCTAAATTATTTTCAGCTAGAAATTTTAAATCATTTAATTTTAAATTCAGCCTGTCTATTCTGATTTTAATTTGCGCGCCTGATTCTTCACCTGAAACATATAAAATAGAGGAGTTAATTTTTTCGCAAATTTGTAAAACCAGAGTTGATTTACCAATGCCAGGTTCACCGCCTAACAAATTTAAACTGCCTAAAACAATACCATCACCCAAAACCCGGTCAAATTCAGAAATATTACTTTGTAAGCGCTGATAAGTTTTAATATTAGCTTTAGTCAGGTCAATAATTTGTGATTTATCAACTTTGATTTTAGGTTGGTTTTGTTTAACATCATTTATCTCTTCACTCATTGTGCCCCAGGCTCCGCATTCTAAACAGCGACCAGTCCATTTAGGCGTTTGCGCTCCGCATTTGGAACAAGTAAAAATTGTATACTGTTTTTTAGGCATAGTTTTTATATGATAAGGGGTAGACAAGTCTTTTATGCCTTGTCAAGAATTGATACCAGCCAAAGCATAAAAGTTTCGGTTACCCGTGTTAAATATTAATTATATCAATTTTAAAAATTGAGTGGTCATCTAAATTATAATTTCGCCAAGAGCAAAATTTATATTGAGAAATATCATCAACCAGTTTCGCTTTTGTAGGATTTTTGTGAATGTAATTTAGTTTTTCACGTAATTTTTTATGGGTATAAATATTAAAGTCGTAAAAGCTTGTTTGCCAAATTTTTAAACAATCACGGGTAGACAAGGCTTTTATGCCTTGTCGGGATTGTATGCCAGCCGAAGCATAAAAGCTTCGGTTACCCGTTTCTGAAGATGATAAAAGGTATGTTGATATTGATTGAGCAGAACGTCCCTTTATTCCATGCATCACGTTAGAAATTGTTAATTCAGGGAATTTTTTAAGATCAAAATTTAATAATAAATGAACATGGTCAGGCATCAAACAATATCCGTAAATTTTTAATTCATATTTATTGCGATAAAAATTTAAATTTTGTAAAAACAAATCGCAACAATTTATAGCCTTAAAAAAAGGATAATTTGCAAAGGTTTTGGTTGTGACAAAATGCGTATCACCTGGTAAATTAAATTTTAGCATATAAAATTTCCTCCTTTCCCCACCTCTACCTTAGCAAATTTTTATAAGAAGGTAAAATAATAAACCCCAGATATATGAAATGGGGTTTATTATATAAAAAATAAAATGAGAATATTTAAGGATATTTATTTTTTTTAAGGTTTTTTACACCAACCAAGACAACCCATACCACATTTTTCTTTAACCAAGCCTGGTGGGCAAGGCATATCGTCGTAAAGACCATCTATTACAGTATCTTCAAATTTCCAGCCATCAAGCATAACAGTTGGTTCAATACAAATACCCAATCCATCTTTATTGGCAGCATCATCACCACCAGGATCTTCATTCCAGTCGTAGCAAAGTTTGCAGACACATTGATTTTTATGGGTGCAACCGTCTCCTCCAGTAAAATCGCCTGGGTCGGTTGCACATTGACCCTGACCCCCAGTAGGTGAACATACATTAGTTGCTTTGGTTGCTCTTAATGAATCACGGCACCAGCCACTTTCACATATATCATCTTCACCACCACCTAAAATTGATTTTGGTGGGCAAAAAGAACCATTATCCTCTTTTGCTACACATTTACCTGTGGTAGCACTTACTGAATCTGCCTGGCAATATTGATGAGCTTCGCAAACCGTTGAGGCATTACTAGCATCACAGGTCTTTATTGTTTTATTTTTTGGCGTACAGCAAGTTGGTTTGCCTGGGGTTGTGCAAACTGCATCAGTTATAGTATCTTCTGTTGCTGAATCACAAATACCTAACTTACAATATGAAAAAGGCGGATCAGCATTGGCGCATAAAGGCTTAGTAGTTTTTGGGGCTACAGGTTTAGGCGGTTTAACTGAACAATCAACTGCTTTCCCACCTTTATCTGTGCATTCTGTTTTTATTTTATCTTCATCTATAGCCTCAACATGGCCGTCTGGAAATTCACAGCACTTTTGGCCTTTAATTTCAGGAGGGTCTAAAGAAGCAAATTGCACAGTTTCTGGATTAATAGTACGTAAAATAAAAACAGCAAATAAAGCTACAAATAAACCGCCAAAAGCATAAAGCATTCTTTCTTTAGCTTTACCAATTTTGTCCGGCACACCGCCAGCTAAAATCCATTGAATACCACTGACTATCACAGCCACCACTGCTAAACCAACAATGACAGCTGCCCCAAACTGATAAACTTCATTAATATATTTGCCTAAAGATTCATTACCAATGGTCATGGTTTTTTCTAAACCACCAAAAGGCCGTTGTAATTCAAATTCAATATTTCCAGCAAAACATAAAGGTATAAAAACAATAAAACCAAAAATCAGGATATTTAAAAATAAGAGTATTGTTTTTTGTTTTTTTAACATAAAATTAAATTATAATATTAAAGTTGAGAATCAATTGTTGATTTAATTAAGTCATAATTAAGAAAACCTTCCAGTTTTTGGTCATTAACATAAAGTGTGGGCACTGAAGTTATTTGTAAACGTAAAGCTTCGGTTAAGTTGCGTTCAATTACTTGGGTATACCTAGGACTGGTTAAGCATTGGTTAAACAAGTCTAAATCTAAGTTTAATTGCTGGGCATATTGTAAATAAATTTGTTGATCAAGTGAATTAGGATCCTTATAGATTAATTGTTTGTAATCCCAGTAATTACCTTGTTCTCCAGCGCACATGGTGGCAATCATGGCTGGTCTGGCTTGTGGATTAACAGTAACAGGAATGCCTTTATAAACAAACCTTATGCGATTGCCATAAAAATCAGCAATTGCTTGTAAATCAGTGTTTAATGCTTTACAGCCAGAGCAATAAAAATCACTGTATTCATAAATAGTGACCTTAGCACTAATCTGGCCTTTAATAGGGTCGTATTGGTTAATGCTTGGTTTTACTGTAATGAATTTTTGCATTTTGGCTTTATAATATTTTTCAGTTGCCCAAATTTCTGTCCAGTAATCCCAAGAAGGTGAAATGATTTGCCAAGCAAAAATTATTAAGATAAAAAGCGTAAAGATTAAAAAATAAATAAAATAAATTTTTTCTCGTTTTTTTATGATTTTTTTATTTTTTGGGGGCATATAATTATAAGTTCAATTTTTTTATTTGGCCTGAGTCTTCTTCCAGCCAATAAAGCATGTTTTTATCTTCATTAATAATTAGTTGATCAATGGTTGTGTCAAATAAAGGTTCAGCAATTAATTCTTTAGTGCCTTGCATAATATCAATTTTATAAATATCATCTGCTATGTCTTGAGCTGAATCAGGAATAAAACCAGTACCCATATCTAATTCGCGGGGGACAGCGCAATAGACTGTGCTTTCATCTGCAAAAGTACATTTATCTGCCCAAGTATTTATTTCCAAATTTGTTTTACCAGTTCCTAATAGTTCAGGGTTACTGTTAGCTATCCATAATGTTGGTTTATATTCAGAACGTGAATTAAAAACACTGTATAGGATTTTATTGCCTGTCGGCGACCATTCATGGCGAAAATCAAGTCCTTCAACCCTGAAACTAGAATAGTTTTCCTGATTAAAGCCAACAGGATAAATAACTGAACGGTTAAAGTCAAGGTTTTCTCTGTATAAAGCTACATATTTATTGTTTGGTGCCCAGTCAATATAAACATCGTCAGCATTATTGCCTAGCTTTTCAACTGGTTGATAAGCTGCGCCATTAGTATCAGAAACAGCAATATACCTGTTTTCTGGATCTACACGCATATCTTTAAAAGCTATTTGCTTATTATCACCAGAAAAAGTAAAGTCTTCCCAATGTTTGGGTAAAGTAACTGATGATTTTTTATTAAAATCATAAATAATATTTGAACCATCTGGATATTCTAAAACAGCTTTGGAATTATCATTAGCCCAGGTAACATTTTCCACATTTTTAAAAGTAGCATCTGAGAAAAGTTGCTTATTGCCGTTGGGATCAATTTGATAGAAAAAGCCAGAATCTTTTTCATAATAAACTAGATCTCTTCCATTATTAGATAAGTTTGGGTTTTGTGTGGCATTACTTTCTAAAGTAGTGTAAGTTGTTAATCCGCCAATAGCAACTTCAGAGATTTCAGGGCCAGGAATAGTGGGTCTTTCACTTGGAATCACTGGTATTTCAGCAGGTAAAGCAGTGACTTGGTTTAATAAACTTGGCACAGCCATATTAACTGCAGGAGCAACAGGCGGCAGACCTTCAGTCGGTGGGGCTGTAACTGTTGGGGTAATTTCTTCTTCTGGCGGAGCAAAAAATAATGGTCTGAAAATAAAATAAAAAAGAGCAAAACCTAAAAGACCAACAGCTAAAACAAAGCCTATGATTAAAATAATTTTTTTGATTTTTGGAGGCATATTTTTATTTTTTAATTATTTTATTGATTTTTTTTAGAATTATACCAAGCTTCAGCCCAAGCCCAGACCACTGACAGTGTCCACATGGGCAGATAATCTAGATAAGGTATTGTTTCTAATCCAGCAGCAGCAGTAACTTTGGTGAGAGCTTTTTTTACCCTGCCTTTGCCTTGGCCTTGAGTCCAGAGAAAAAATCCTAAAGTAGGCCATAAAATAAAATAGTCAATTATCCAATCTAGATAGCTTGCAATAGAAGCAGAAAGTAAGGAGATGATTAATATAATTATTTCTATGGTAAAAGCGTATACAGCAGCTAGAAGATATATTATAAAAGAAGTTCCTGGTTTATATTTGGCTCCGGCTTTGGCTCTTCGTTTAGCTGCTCGGCTTGGTTTTGCTTTAGCTTTGGCTGCTGCCTGGGCTTTTGCTTTTTGTTTGGATTGTTGTTTATCAGCTTGTAAAGCAGATTTACGAGCAGCTTCTATTTGTTTTTTGCCTGTTAATTCTTTTCTGAAGGCTGGATCAATATCTCGGGGATTATTCATTAAATGCTGAACCCTGCCTTGCATTTGGTTAAATTTAGCTAGCCCTTGAGTCTGTCTAATATTACGCCACGTGTTTAGATATTTATTAGCATCTTCAGATCGGTGAGCAGCTGCTAGTTGCTGAGCCAGTTTTTCATCTTGTTTATTAGCTAAGGGTGTACCACCAATTCCTGCTTGCCCAAGTTGAGTTTGAACTCCACTAGGAGGTTTAATTCCTGCACTTGGTCGTTGTTTGCCAGGTCCATATTCACCTTCTTTGGCTTCTTGTTCCGCATCTTTACCAAATTTTTCTATGTTTTTACCTTTTTCTTTAATATCCTTACCTTTATCTTTTATGTTTTTGCCAGTATCTTTAATTTTATCTCCAGCTTTTGAAACTCCTTTACCGGCTTTTTCGACTCCTTTACCAGCAGCTTCTACACCTTTACCTGCCATTTCAGTCCCTTTTCCAGCTGCTTGAGCACCAGCACCAGCTCCTTTGGCAGCAACGCCAGCAGCACCTGCAGCAGCACCTGCTAGGGTGCCAACAACTGGTACACTAGCAGCAGCTCCTGCACCTTTCATTAAAGCATCGCCTGCCTTACTTAACCCTTTGCCAGCAGCTTGCGCACCTTTACCTGCTAATTGTGTCCCTTTACCTGCTAACTGCGCGCCTTTACCTGCTGCTTGGGTAGCTGCTCCTGCTGCCTTAGCTCCTGTTCCAGCAGCTTGCATACCTCTTCCAGCTGTTTGTACTCCACGTCCTGCAGTTTGTGCAGATTGTCCGGCTTTTTGTACCCTTTGTGCATTTTTAATATCTTGAGCTTGTTGTCTTTCTGCTTCAGGTGTGCTTTGTTGCTGAAATTGTGATTGACCAGCTTGTCTTTGTCTATCAGCATCAACTTGTTGTGTTTTAGCCACATCACCTGCACTAAATTGACTCTTAGAAGTGTCCTGAGGATCTAAAACTTCAGGCTTGGGTGGTTTTTTTTTGTCCATATTAGCAGTTTCTTTTTGTACTTCTCCAGCCCCTGATTTTAGTTGAGGTTTAGCTTGAGCCATTTATTTCCAATTTATTATTTACTAAAGAAATTTTGAAATTTTTAACAGTACCATTAGATTGTAAAATTTGTTCAGACAGGGGAGTGGCAATAAGTTCCTCAATATTTTGTTTAATATAACGAGCGCCTTGTTCTGGCTTGGCATTAGTTTTTAGTAGGTGTTTAATTGCTTGGTTATCAAATTTTAAAGTAATACCTTGTTTAGTTAATTGTTTTTGTAATTCGCTTAATTCTAATTTTATGATTTTTTGCAGGTCTTGATTTGTTAATTTGCTAAAAATTATTATTTTATCTAAACGGTTAACAAATTCAGGCCTAAAGAATTTCTTGACTTCATTTTCTAAAACTAGGCCATCTTGATTTAAATTGTCTTTGTCAAAACCAATTAATTTGCCTAGTTTGTCAGAGCCTAAATTAGAGGTCATGATAATAATAGTATTAGCAAAATTTATTTTTTTACCCCCAGCATCAGTTAAAAAGCCGTCATCAAAGATTTGCAAAAGCAGGTTAAAAACATCTGGATGAGCTTTTTCAATTTCGTCAAGAAGCACAATAGCATTGGGATTTCTTTTAACTGCGTCTGTTAATTTGTTGTTTTCTTTATAACCAACATAGCCAGCAGGAGCTCCAATTAGTTTGGAAATATTAAATTTTTCAGAAAATTCAGACATATCAATTTTTAGCAGGTTATTAGCATTGTCAAAGAGAATTTCATTTAGTATTTTAGCGCTATAAGTTTTGCCTGACCCACTAGGACCGATTAAAATAAAAGAGCCTAAGGGTTTATTGCCTGTTGTTATACCTGCTTTGGCTCGTCTAATAGTTTGAGCTAGCATTTGCATTGCCTGATCCTGCCCGATAATTTTTTTGCTTAATCTTTTTTCTAAATTTAATAATTTATTATTTTCCTGTAAAAGCAGTTCATTTAAAGGGATATTAGTGATCTTGGACAGTACTTGGCAAATATCTTTTTTATTAATAATTGTTTTCCTCTTATTTTTAGCGGAGGAAAAATTTTTAAGCTTATTAACCTGTTCTTCAATTTCCTTTTCCTGATTTTTTAATAAAATAGCTTGTTTGAAATTTTCATTGATTATCGCTTGCTCTTTATATTTTTTTAAGGCAGTTAATTGTTCTTGTTTTTCTTTGATTTTTTTTGTAAATTGATCAGGCTTTTGTTTGACTTTAGCCTTGGCAGCCGCTTCATCAATTAAATCTAAAGCTTTATCTGGGAAAAAACGGTCAGTAATATATTTTTTGCTTAGATTAACAGCAGTACAGATAGCTGTTTCAGTAATTTTAACATCATGGTAAAGCTCGTATTTATCTTTAACACCTTTTAAAATATCAATTGTTTGTAATTCATTAGGTTCATTAATTTTGACTAATTGAAAACGTCTTTCTAGCGCAGCATCACCTTCTAAATGTTTTTTATAGTCTTCATAAGTTGTAGCTCCAATACATCTGATTTCCCCTCGGGCTAAAGCTGGTTTTAAAATATTAGCAATATCCATTGAACCTTGAGTAGAACCAGCGCCAATAATATTATGGATTTCATCTATAAATATAATAGTATCTGGGTCTTTTTTTATTTCTTGTAAAATATGTTTCATGCGATTTTCAAATTCACCGCGAAACATTGTACCAGCAATAATTAAGGCAATGTCTAAGGCTAGGATTTTTTTATTAGACAATATTTCTGGCACCTGGCCAGTGATTATTTTTTTAGCCAGGCCTTCAATTAAAGCAGTTTTACCTACACCGGGATCACCCAAAATTAAAGGATTATTCTTGGTTCTTCTCATTAAGATTTCAATTAAACGGGTTATTTCATTTTCACGGCCAATTAAAGGGTCAATATTTTTTTGAATTTTTTTATCAGTTAGATTAGTAGTAAAAGTTTCAATTATTGATTTGCTAGAAGTAACTTCGTAAATATCTGTCAGATTATCGTCTTCAGCTTGCCAATTATTAAAAGATGAAGTAAAATTTTGAAATTTTGAAGTGCTATTAAAGATTACTTGTAATTGGTTTTTAATTAGGTTTTTATTGATTTTATGTTGTTTGAATAAGTTATCTAAATTAGAATTTTGGCTTTCAATCATAGCTAATAATAAGTGTTCAGTAGCAATATAAGGATGTTTGTGATTAAATGCCAAGACAGCAGATTTTTCAATTATTTTGATTGTTTCATTTTCTAATAAAGGCATATCAATCGTTTGTTTACTGGTAGTATCAGTTTTTAAATAAGGTGAAAAAATTTCTTTTTTAAATTTAGCTTTGTGCATTATTTGAGAACCAAGACTGCCTTTTTGCGACATTAAAGAATATAAAAGCATTTCTGGTTTAACCGCCTTGTGTTTTAATTTCCAGGCCAGGTTAATAGATTTTACCAGAACTTCTTTATAGTTTGTGGAAAAATTTTTTAAGATGTTATGAGACATTTTTTAGGGTTTTGTAGTCTTGATACATGGTAAAAAGATACGCAAAGGTTAATAAGATCATTAGCAAGAATAGAATGATACCTAGTAGGCTGGCAAGAAAATACATTTTGCCAAGGATATAAAGAGGCAACAAATAAGTGGATAAGATATTTAAAATAATTAAGATAATTGATAAAAAAATTATTTTTAAAATAATATTAGCTAGTTTATTTTTAGTTAGGGCAATTGATTGTTTGATTGCTGCAATACAGCCAATATTTTTGTCAATTAAAATAAAAGGGCTGAAAACAACATAGCTCACTATTAATACTGCTAAAATAATGCCGAGGGTGAATGAAAGTATGCCTAGAATTATGTTTTTTAAAGCTAATAAGAATATACCGACATAAATTGGCAAGGTAAAAAACATAAAGATTAATTGGAGAATAATTGTTAAACAAAAAATCCCCCAGAAATATTTTTTTATTGCTTGTAAGTTTTCTTTAAAATTTATTTGTGATTTAAAAAAGACATTTATTAATAAAATTTGGGCAATCACAGCAATAATAAAATAAACAATAGAACCAAAACTTTTCCAAATAAAATTATAAGTATAGATAAAGTTGATGTTAACTATATTTAGAAAGATAAATAAATAATAAATTAGAAATAATAATAACATCGCAGTTATTACTAAACAGATTACAATAAAGATTGTTAAGATTAAATTAGCGAAATTTTTATTAATAACTTTTAAACTAGTTATTAATAATTGGATTAAGCTTTGTGGTTTTTTTAAGCTAGCTGTTGCTGCCATATTTTTTTGTTTAATTTTTAATAAATTTTTTATTTTTAAATTTTAATTTTTAATTTTTTATTTTATTATGCCATCTGCCTTAGTTTTATGATTCGTTCTTCTATTGGCGGGTGAGTAGAGAAAAGACCACTTAAAAACTTTCTTGTTGCACCAAATGGGTTGGCAATATATAAATGAGCAGTTGCATTATTAGCTTTTTGCAAAGGTTCTTTATTGGCTAAAGCAATTTTTTCTAAAGCATTGGCTAAGCCTGCTGGGTATCTGGTTAATAAAGAGCCATCAGCATCTGCCAAAAATTCACGTTTGCGTGAAATTGCTAATTGAATAATTTTAGCAATTAAAGGGGATAAAATTGCTAAAATTATGCCGGCAATAATTAGGATCATTCCTAGTCTGCCTTTATTATTATCACTTTTATTCCAAATAAATCCTCGCAATAACCAATCAGATATTAAGGCAATAATACCGACTAAGACAATTACTATCATCATTATGCGAATATCATAATTTTTAATATGGGATAATTCATGTGCAATAACCCCTTCTAATTCTTCATTTTCCAATTTATCAATCGCGCCTTGTGTAACAGCAACAGAAGCATGTTTAGGATCTCGTCCAGTAGCAAAGGCATTAATATTTTGATCAGCAATAATATGGATTTTAGGTAGTGGCAAGCCAGCAGTTATACAGAGATTTTCAACCATTCGGTAAACATAAGGATTATCCTCTTTGCTGATTTGTTTGGCACCAGCAGAAGCTAAAGCAATTTTATCACCAGCAAAATAACTAGTAGCAGTCATGACTAATGATAATCCGCCAGCAATACCTAGCCCCAGATAACCTGTATCAGTAAAAATGCCATAAAACCAACCTAGGGCAAGTACAAATATCACAAAAATTACCATTAAAATAACGGTTTTTCGTTTATTTGAATCAATTTGTTGATACATTTTTTTACTTGTAGCTTATAGCCAATAGCAAATAGCTACTGGTTATAAGTTATTATCATTTACTTATAGTAATTAGAATACTTTTGGTGGCAATTTTTCTGGCCAAGAACCAGTCTCTTTTGTTGTTGCCATTTTCCATAAAAGATCACCAATTCGTCCATTACCATCTTCAAAAGGATGTATTTCCTCGAATTCTTTGTATAATATAGTAGGATTTAAGGGTAATAATCCTTGATCTTCAGCAAATCCTTCGTTTAGTACTTGAGCAAACGCTTGGCAAAAACTTTTCATTGCTTGGGGAATTTTTTCAGGGGCTAAAGCAGTCTTAACCCCAAGTCTTACAGGAACAAGGCGATAACCTTTTTCATTCCTATTTTCAATAAGTGGTGCCCATTTTAAAATTAATTGTTCTATTTGTTGAGCATTGGTTTGTTCAAAATTATCAGGATTTGTGGAAAAGTCTTTAGCTTCAAGATAAGATTGAGCAAAGCCTAAAAGATTTTTATCCTCTGTTGCCTGCTGATTTTCGCATTGCTGGATAATTAATTCAATATCTTTAATTGTTAAACCTTGGGGAAATTGCAAGTGTTTGTATTTTTCTAAAGAAATTGCCTGTGTAAATTTTTCCATGGTTAAAATTTAACTTTTGGTGCTTCTCGTTCTTCTTCTGCTTCAACTTGAAAAAATTCATATTTTTTAAAGCCCAAAACACCTGCTACTAGATTGTTAGGGAAAATTTGGATTTGGGTATTAAAGTCTCTGACATTGCCATTATAAAAACGTCTGGCTGCTTGGACTTTGTTTTCTGTGTCAGTTAATTCGTCTTGTAATTGTAAAAAGTTTTGGCTAGCTTTTAAGTCAGGATAGTTTTCAGCTACAGCAAATAAAGATTTTAATGTTTCTGTTAAAAAACCTTCAGCCTTGCCTTTTTCTTCAATACCTTTAGCTTGCATAGCTTGCGCTCTGGCTTCTGTTACTTTTTGAAAAGTTTCTTTTTCATGAGTAGCATAAGCTTTTACTGTTTCCACTAAATTCGGAATAAGATCATACCTTCTTTTTAATTGTACATCAATATCTGACCAAGCTTCGTCAACCCTGTTTCGGCTTTTAATTAAACCATTGTAGACTGCAATTAACCAGCCAATAATGACAGCGATAATTACAAGAATAATTATCCCAATTTGCATAAATTTTTTGCTTTAATTAATTAAATTTTATATACTTAGATTAAGAATATTATTACTTTAATTATAATATAAAAATTATAATTGTGTCAAAGTAAAATATATAATAATTATTAGTTAAACCAATTAATGTTTTTTAAGTTTTTTGAAAAATATTTAATTGGTTGATCATAAGGAAAAATTATGAAATTTAGACAAAATTTTACTAAAAATTACAGATTTTTAGTTTTTTTAATTATTTTTACTATTTTAATCTTTCTGCCCCAAGCCAGTTTACTAGCAGACAATGACAGTGAAAAGTCTAATATTTATTTATCAACAGAGCAGATTTATGAAGAGATCATTTTTGTAGCTGGGGCAAATTTGGATATTAATGCTACTGTTAATGATGATGTTTATGCTGCGGGTGCAAATGTTATAATTTCAGGTCCTGTAGCTGGTGATGTTATTGCAGCAGGTTCAAATATTATTATTAATTCAGATGTTAAAGGTAATTTGCGAGTAGCAGGAGCTAATGTGACAATTAAAGGTAAAATTGGTAAAAATGCCACTATTTTTGCTGGCATGGTTACTATTACTCCTGAAGCAGAAATAGGCCAGAGTTTGATTGTTGGTGGTGGTAATCTGGAAATTGGGGGTAAAATTTATGAAAATTTATATGGTGGTGGCAGTAATGTTGTTATAAATAGCGAAATACTTGGTAATGCTTATTTAACAATTGATCCTTTAGGTGATTTAGTTTTATTCCCCGAGACTAATATTCATGGCAGTTTAGATTATAGTGCTGGCAAGTTAGCTGATGTTAAACCAGGAGCACAGATTCAAGAACAAGAAAAATATAGTCAGATTGAAAAGCAAAAAAAAGGCATTGAAGTGATACCTGGTTTAAAAAATATTATTTTAGTTATCTGGTTCATAATATTTTTAAGCACTTTAATTGTTGGTTTGGTTATTATTTATTTATTTAAGGATTTTACTTTAGAAACGCAAAAAGTCTTAAAAAAGGACACTCTTAAATTAATATTAAAAGGTTTAATTGTTTTGATAATAACACCAATTGTCATAATACTTTTTTCTGTTACTTTAATTGGCTTGCCATTAGCCATGATTTTAGCTGCCTTGTATTTAATTGCTCTTTATGTTAGTAAAATTTTTATAGCTGTTTATATTGGGGAACGCATAATTAATTTAATCTATCGAAAAGCCAGTGGTAACTTGTTATGGTCAATGATTTTAGGTTTAATTATTATTTTTGCGTTATTACTTATCCCTTATATTGGCTGGTTAATCAAAGTTATTATTTGTTTATGGGGTTTAGGTGCAATAACTTTGATTATCAAAAGAAAATTAAAATTAGACATATAAAATTATGAGCATAAATACTGAAATTTTTAAGGCTTATGATGTCAGGGGTATTTATCCTGATCAAATAAATGAAGAGGCGGTTTATAAAATTGCCCAGGCATATCTTAAAGTTTTTCAGCCTAAAGGCGCCATAGTTTTAGGTAAAGATGTGCGTTTATCTTCGCCTAGTTTGTGGCAATCAGCAGCCAAAGGCATTACTAATGCTGGTTATGACGTGATTGATATTGGCACAATTTCTACTGATATGCTGTATTATGCTGTAGCTAAATATGGTTATGGCGGGGGAATAACTATCTCTGCTTCTCATAACCCAAAAGAATATAATGGCATGAAATTTGTCAGAGAAGAGGCGATTGCTGTTTCTTCTGAAACTGGCTTGGCTGAGATTAAAGAACAGGCACTTAAAGACGAGGAGATTATTGAACCAGATAAGGGGCAGATAATTTCCAAAAATATTTTAGATGACTATATTAACCATTGTTTGTCATTTATAGATTCACAAGTAATTACACCTTTTAAAATAGTGGCTGATGCTAATTTTGGCATGGCCGGAGTGGCTTTAAAAAAAATACTTAAAGATTTACCAGTGGAAATTATAGAATTAAATTTTGAGCCAGATGGCAATTTTCCTAAGGGCAGGCCAGATCCAATGATTCCTGAAAGACGGCAAGAAATCGGCCAATTAATAAAAAAAGAAAAAGCTGATTTAGGGGTTGCCTGGGATGCAGATGCTGATCGTTGTTTTCTTTTTGATGAAAAGGGGGAATATGTTGATAATTATTATTTAACTGCAATTTTAGCCAAAATTTTACTAGCAAAAAGCAGGAAAAATGAAAAAATTATTTTAGATCCACGTCAATATTGGGCAGTTAAAGATGTTGTTTTGGAACTGGGCGGAGAAGTTTTAATGAACAAAGTCGGACATGCTTTAATAAAAGATACGATGAGAAAAGCTAATGTTTTATTTGCCGGGGAAATTACAGGACATTTTTATTTTCGTGAGAATTTTTTCTGTGATAATGGTATGATTCCTTTTTTGTTAATTTTGCAGTATTTAAGCACTGAAAAGAAGAAGCTTTCACAATTAGCTAAAAATTATCGTAAAAAATATTTTATTTCTGGTGAAATTAACCAGCAGGTAAAAGATGCTGATAAAGTTATTGCCCAGGCACAACAAAAATACAAGGATGGCGAAGTTAGTTTAATAGATGGTGTTGGTGTAGAATATAAAGATTGGCGTTTTAATTTACGTAAGTCTAATACAGAACCAGTTATTCGTTTAAATGTAGAGGCTAAGACAAAAAGAAAAGTGGCTCAAAAAGTTAAAGAATTATTAGCAATAATTAAATAAAGAAGCCCCAGTCAAATGACTGGGGCTTCTTTATTGACAAAAGTTTGATATTGTGATAGATTTAAGTATCAAGCACTCGCCGTCGTCCTTCATTATTTTCAGGACTATGGCGAGCTAACAAAGGAGGTGCCTTGATGGTTATTGAAGGATTAAATCTGCCTGTAACAATTGCCTTAGGTTTGGCAGCTTTAGGTTTGATTGCCTGGCTAGTGGCAATTGGTTTGGGCAATAAATTAATTAAAAGTCCCCCTAGTCAAGAAAAAATTTTTAGTGCTTTTAAAAGAGTTTTATGGATTACTTATTTTTCAGCAACTGTTTCTTTGATAAGTATTGTGATCCTTGTTTTCCAGTTTATTATCAAAATTACTTTTAATGTTGATTTTGACGTTAATATGCGCTAATTATAGTCGGCCAAAAGGCCGGCTTTTAATTTTAGAATTTGACAATGTTTATGGATATTTGTATGTTTTATACAGGGTAAATGATTCATCCCAAGAAAGGAGGTGAGGCCTTGGCAGAAGATCTCTTAAGGGAGAGATATGAAAAAATGGTTCGCTGGCTAGACGAACATCGCGCAGAACTTGCTAAAACAGACCCAGCAAGACTGCAAAGAATGGAAGAATCTGTAGCCAATATAAAAGAAATCCTTGATATCGGAGACCAAATAAAGTCTCAAAAAATTCTAGTATACGGCTCCCATGACTATTAGTCAGTGGCAGAGTAAAAACTCTGCCACTTTTTGTTTTGACTATTCTTAGAGCAAAATATATACTTAAATTATATGAAAATCGGTATTTTTGATTCAGGCTTAGGTGGTCTGATAATTTTAAAAGAAATAATTAAAAAGCTGCCCCAATATGATTATGTATATTTAGGTGATAATGCCAGAACACCTTATGGTAATCGTTCACAGGAAGTAATTTATAAATTTACTGAGCAGGCAGTTGATTTTTTGTTTAAAAAAAATTGTCAGTTGATTATTATTGCCTGTAATACTGCCTCTGCAGAAGCTTTGCGTAAAATTCAACAACAATGGTTGCCTAAAAATTATCCTGAAAGACGAGTTTTGGGTGTGATCAGGCCTGTTGTAGAAAAAGCAGCTCAGGTTTCTAAATTTAAAGTCGGAGTGATTGGGACTAAAGGTACAATTAATTCCCAGGCTTATATAAAAGAACTTACTAAATTAAATCCAGAATTAGAAGTAATTCAGCAGGCAACACCCTTATTAGTGCCAATAATTGAGGAAGGTTGGTATAAAACTGATATTAATAAAAAAGTTTTACGTAAATATTTGCGGCCTTTGAAATTAGCTAAAGTTGATACTTTGATTTTAGGCTGTACTCATTATCCAATTTTATTTAAAGAAATCAAAGGAATAATGGGGAAGAGAACGCAGGTTTTAAATTCAGGCAAAATAGTTGCTGATTCATTAGCAGATTATTTGCAAAGGCATAGTGAAATTGAAGAAAAATTAACCAAAGAAGAAATAAAAGCAACAGGTGTAAGTCAGTTTAAAAGTAAAGAATCCATGATTTTGGGTGTTAAGAAAGATGAATTTGATTTTTCTCAATACAAAAATTTACAGCTTTTTACCACTGATGATTCGCAGCATTATCAAGATTTAGTTGAGTTATGGTTTAAACAAAAAATAAAATTTACTAAAATAAATTTAGAATAAAAAAAGCGGTTTTTTTACAAAACCGCTTTTTGGTTTAAATGGTTAATAGCTTGACTAACTTCTTGACGATACCCATCCACCAGTTCAATGATGTGAAAATTAGGTTCTAAAATTAGAAAAGGTGAGTGAGTCGCCACAATGATTTGGTCAGCTTGACTGGTTTTCATAAGCTCAATTAATTCTTGCAGACCCTGCATATCAAGTGCTTGTTCTGGTTCATCCATGAGCAGGACAGCACCTTGAGCTTGGGGATCTTTTAAAAGAGCAATAATTGATTTGACTGTTTCACCATGTGAACTCATCATGCTGGCAAGTTGATGGTGAAATTTAGGCCCTTCTCTGTGCAGTGCTCCTTGATGTCTGGGGTTGTTTTTTTCAAAGTCAAAGGAATACATTGTCCCTTGGCCATTGGTTGTGATTTTTGATTCAACTGCCGGATAATTATGTTCTCTTAAAATGCGTAAAATAGTACTTTTACCACTACCATTAGGGCCTATTAAGAGATTAACGCCTGGCTGGAATTCGATTTCAGATTTGTTTACTCTTTTGGCCATTTGGCCAAGAATTTGCAGTTTAGCAAAATTAGCCATAATGGCACCTCCTTTCTGGTTCTATTGTCTGGCAATTTCTGCCAGAGCAATGACATGATTTCGGATTTGTTCCTTGTACCCATCCACCAGCTCAACAACATGGAAATCAGGCTGGAGAATAATTGCCGGGGAATGAGTAGCAATAATGATTTGTTCTGCTGGAGATTGCCGGGCATTGGCCACCAAAGTTTGCAGACCTTCAAGATCTAAGGCTTGTTCAGGTTCGTCATAGAGCATGAGCTTGTCTTTTAGCTTTTCATCTAAGAGCCAGGCAATAAGAGTTTTTACGCTTTCTCCATGTGAACTCATTATCATGGCTAACTGAGCTATGGCCCTGTCATTGTCAGAATAAAAAGCATTTTGTTTACGTGGATTGTCTTTTTCAAAGTCAAAGGCATAATAATTTAGCTTGCCATTACCAGAAATGGTTAACTTGATTTGTTTTTTCCATTTACGGTTCAGGCCAGTTAAGATTGTGCTTTTACCACTGCCATTAGGGCCGATAAGAACATTAATGCCTGGCTGTAAAACAATCGGATTTTTCCTTACCCTTTCAGCTACTTTAGGATCAATAATCTCAATTTTTTGTATATGAGCCATCTATAGGATACCTCCTTAAGTGATTTAAAATTATATCATAATTATTTTAAAAAGTCAACCCAATAAAAAAGAGCGATAATTCGCTCTTTTATGATTCTCTTGCCCATTGTACAGCAAGGTCAAAAGCTTTTAGCTCCTCTTCAATTTCTTGGTAACCAATAGTTTCTTCACCTCTTTCCTTTAAAACTCGCCAACGTGCACCATAACCAGATGGGGGTAAAATACAGATTGTACATTCTCCTTGTTTACATTGCCAATGTGGGACTTCATCTTTGGGTAGATTTTTGCCACATAGCCATTTAAATTTTATGCCTTTAAATTCCCTAGATTGATTAAATTGAGGTTCTGGTATGATTTTTTCAATTATAATTATTATGATTAAACCAATTAAAATACCAAAAATAATAATTAAGTATGGATAATACATTTTACCCTCCTTGTTATTGTTTTTTGGGGCTATTAATTAAAACTTAACAATAAGATATTTATCTGTCAATAAGATCAAAAAAAATGAGCAGTCCGCAGACTGCTCTTAAGTGAAACAAGGCGCACCCTGTTTCTAAAGTATAATTAACTGGGACGCACCCAGTCTCTCCTTGATTTGGGTGTTGGCTGGCGCATAGCGTCTGCTCTGTAAAGGCGCATAGCATCTTTACACACCCAAAATTGATTTTAAAAGAAGAGTTTTTTACCCAAAGGTCAGGAGCCAGACTTTTAAACGAGGTTTTTCCCTCTAGCCTGACAAAACTCTGCAAACCTGACGTCTAGTCCCGGGAGCTGCCGAAGCTGCCCCAGGCTTTGCTGGCCCTATACTCAATATTCTTAAACAACCGAGACTGGCCAAGCCTCACTTAGCGGTCGCCCACTTGCGGCCGCCTAGGACAAGACGATTTTCAGACCATAAAAATTCTGTATTTAGCATATTAACATATTTGATATGAAAAGTCAATAATTTATTTGATTTTTGTAATTATTTGAGCTAAAATTAAATTATAAATATTAACTTTAAATAATACAATGATTACCACTGTATTGATTTTTATTATTGTTTTAGGTCTTTTAGTTTTTGTCCATGAACTTGGTCATTTTTTAACTGCTAAAAAACTAGGCATGAAAGTTGAAGAATTTGGGTTTGGTTTTCCGCCTAAAATCTGGAGTAAAAAAGGCAAGGATGGTGTAGATTATTCTGTTAACTGGATACCTTTAGGCGGTTTTGTCAGAATCAAGGGTGAAGATGGTCAAAATAGAGATGATCCAGATAGTTTTGGCAGTAAAAAGCCTTGGAAAAGAGCTATTGTTTTATGTGCTGGTGTGGCTATGAATTTTTTATTGTGCGCTGTATTATTGTCAATTGGTTTTATGATTGGTTTGCCGCAAGCAGTTGACCAGCAAGCTTTAGAGCAGGGTTTAGTTGAAGATTACAAATTACAAGTTATTGCTGTTTATGATGATTATCCAGCCAAAGAAGCAGGTGTTGAATTGGGTGATGTATTATTAGCTGTTGATGATCAGGAGATTAAAGGAATAAATAATTTATTAGATTATACAAGTTCAAAAATCGGTGAAAAAGTACAATATAAATTTGAGAGAGGTAAAGAATTAGTTACTCAAGAAATTGAAATTATTGATATTGGTGAAGGTAAAGGTGGTGTGGGGATTGGCTTAGTAGAAACTGGCATTGTATCTTATCCTGTTCATCAAGCAGTCTGGCAAGGTTTTAAATTAACTGGTTGGTTAACCAAGGAAATTACCTTTGCTTTTGGCAATATTATAAAAAACCTAGTAATTGGTAAACCAGCAGGAGTTCAAGTTTCAGGTCCAGTTGGCATTGCTGTTTTAACTGGTCAGGTCGCCAAATTAGGTTTTATTTATATTTTACAGTTTACTGCTTTACTTTCTTTAAATCTGGCGATTATTAATTTTATACCGTTCCCAGCTTTAGATGGAGGCAGGATTGTCTTTTTAATAATTGAAAAAATTAGGCGTAAGCCAGTTAGTCAAAAAATTGAAGGTTTGATACATACTTTGGGGTTTTCTTTGTTAATGCTACTAATTATAATTGTGACATTTCAAGATATAGTTAGATATAGTGATTTTTTTACTAATTTTTTTGCTAATATAATGCGTTAAATATGGGTTTAGATATAAAAAAATTAAAGGAACAAGCTCTTAAAGAAATTGAAGGAATAAAGAATTCTCAAGAATGGCAAGATGTTCGCAATAAATATTTTTCTCGTAAAAGCGGAGAATTAGCCAAGCTAATAAAAGATATTAAAAATGTTTCTGATGATTTAAAGCCGCAATTAGGTGCTTTGGCTAATCAGGTTAAAAATGATATTAGTTCTGCTTTAGAAAAAAAACAAAATGAATTAGCTGTTTCAAAGCAAGGTAAAATTGATAAAGATTTTATTGATGTTACTTTGGAAGTAGAAAAATATAAATTAGGCCATTTGCATCCCATGACACAGGTGCAAAATGAATTAGAAGATATTTTTCAGTCTTTGGGTTTTATGATTTTAGACGGCCCAGAATTAGAATCAGATTATTATAATTTTGAAGCTTTAAATATTCCTGAATGGCATCCAGCTAGAGATACTCAGGATACATTTTTTATTGATCCAGCAACCAGTACAAGCAAGGAACCGCAAGTAATGAGGACTCATACTTCACCTGTCCAGGTGAGAGCCATGCAAAAACATGGGGCACCTTTGCGTTGTGTTGTGCCTGGCAGAGTTTTTAGAAATGAAGCAACCGATGCCTCTCATGACCATACTTTTTATCAATTAGAAGGTTTAATGATTGATAAAGATATTGCTATTACTCATTTAGTTTCTGTAATGAAAGAAATGTTAAGTGCAATATTTAAAAAAGAAGTTAATGTGCGTTTGCGTCCTGGCTATTTTCCGTTTGTTGAACCTGGTTTTGAATTAGATTTTGGTTGTTTGATTTGTAATGGTAAAGGCTGTTCAGTATGTAAAAATACTGGCTGGATAGAATTTGTTGGTTCTGGTATGGTCCATCCTAATGTTTTAAAATATGGTGGTATTGATCCTGAAAAATGGACTGGATTTGCCTTTGGTTTGGGAACAACTAGATTAGTGATGATGAAATATGGCATTGATGATATTCGTTTATTACAAAGCGGTGATATGAGATTTTTAAATCAATTTTAATATGGCAGTAGAACGAAATAAAATAGTTAATTTTTGTGAAGAATATTTAAAAACACAAGACTTCGAAGACTACTGTCATAATGGGTTGCAGGTTGAAGGAGCTGAAAAAGTTGAAAAAGTGGTTACAGGAGTTAGTTTGTCGCAAAAGTTAATTGAAGCAGCTATAGAAAAAAAAGCTCAGATGATAATTGTGCATCATGGGATTTTTAAATCAATGTTAGAAGATAGGCAGATTAAAGGTGTTTTTAAAAATCGGATCAAATTATTATTACAAAATGATATTAATTTACTTGGATTTCATTTGCCTTTAGACTCTCATCCAGAAATTGGTAATAATATTAGTTTGTGTAATTTATTAGGCATTGTGAATAATGTAAAATCTTTTGATGTTGGATTTATTGGTGAATTAGCAAATGAAATTAAGTTTAGTGAGTTTGTTAATCTAATCAATAGTAAATTAAATGTTCAGGCTGCAGGGTTTAACACAGGTAATCAGATTGTTAAAAAAGTAGCTGTTATTTCTGGCGGAGCTGCTGCAGATTATGAATTAGCTGCAGATGCAGGGGCAGATACGTTTTTATGTGGTGATATTAGAGAGGAAGTTGTCAGAGGAATTGAAGAAAAGAAAATTAATTTTATTAATGCCGGACATTATAATACTGAGAAATTAGGCATTCAAAATTTAGGAGAAGTGATTGCTAAAGAGTTTGATATAGATGTTGAATTTGTGGATATACCTAATAATGTGTAATTTTATGAAAATACAAATCAGTACGAATATACACATATTAGCAATTTGTATATTAGTAATTTATTCGTAATTAGTAATATATGTATATATCTAAAAATTGGTTAAAAGATCATGTTAGTGGTTTAGATTCTTTAGGAGCTAAAGAGTTAGGTTTGAAAATGACTATGGCTATGGCTGAGGTAGAAGGATATGTTGATCAAAAGAAAAGTTTAGAAGGTGTAGTCGTCGGTGAGATTTTAGAAATTAAGAAACATCCTAATGCTGATAAATTAAAATTAGCTATTATTGATATTGCTTCAAAAAAGTTAAGTATTGTTTGTGGTGCACCAAATATTGCTAAAGGTCAAAAAGTGCCAGTGGCTTTAGTTGGTGCAACCTTACCAAATGGCATGAAGATTGAGAAAGCCAAGGTCAGGGGAGAAAATTCAGAAGGCATGCTTTGTGCTGAAGATGAATTAGGTCTAGGTTCTGATCATTCTGGTATTTTAATTTTAGATCCAAAATTAAAAGTTGGAGAACCTTTGTCCCGGGCATTAGGATTGGACGATATTGTTTATGAAATTGATAATAAATCTTTAACTCATCGGCCGGATTTATGGTCGCATTATGGTGTGGCTAGGGAATTGGCAGCAATTTTAGATGAAAAAATAAAAACTTATCAGCCTAAAGTAAAAGCAGGCAATCAAAAATTGAATATTGAAATTAAAGATTATGCTTTATGCCCCCGTTACATGGGCATAGTTATTGAAGGAATTGAAATTGCTTCTTCACCTGATTGGTTAAAACAAAGAGTTGAGGCTGTGGGGATGCGCTCAATTAATAATATTGTTGATATAACTAATTATGTCATGATGGAAATTGGCCAGCCTTTGCATGCTTTTGATTATGAAAAACTAGAAGGCCATAGAATTGTAGTTCGCAAAGCAAATCCCGGGGAAAAAATTAAAACTTTAGATGAAGAAAATAGAAAGTTAGATACTGACATGTTAGTAATTGCTGACGCGCAAAAACCAGTTGCTATTGCCGGTGTCATGGGTGGGGCCAATACTGAAATTGATACTTCAACTGAAAAAATAATTATTGAATCTGCTAATTTTGACCATGTTTCAATCAGAAAAACATCTCAAAAATTAGGTTTAAGAACAGAAGCTTCTATTCGTTTTGAAAAATCACTAGATCCTAATATTGCAGAACTGGGGATTAAAAAAGCCATTGAATTAATTATGCAATTATGTCCAGATGCTAAGGTTGTTTCAAGGTTAGAAGATGTTAAAAAATTTAAACTTAAACAAGGCCCAATTAATGTTTTATATGATTTTATTAATAATAGAATTGGACAAGAAATTGAACC